>Ga0210408_10002917_pt1 | contig 16163 bp, 12 predicted proteins | sample IncBWH4MmetaG_FD_155471 | JGI IMG/M metagenome (GOLD analysis project Ga0210408, IMG submission 155471) | Forest soil microbial communities from Barre Woods Harvard Forest LTER site, Petersham, Massachusetts, United States - Inc-BW-H-4-M | ecosystem: Environmental > Terrestrial > Soil >...
CCTCCGCGCAATTCTCGGTTCGGGTAACACGCCAAGTTACGAAGACGCCTCATAGAGATTTGTAGCCAAAAACAAAAGCCCCCGGAGGAATCCAAGGGCTTTTGCTCAAGGTGCTTCCGGGGATTAGACGGTAGCCGGCGTGCGCTGCTCGAGTTTGGCCAGCCGATCGGCCAACAGGTTCTCGAGCTTCGCCAGCGCATCGGAGAAGCCCTGAATACCTTCCGCCAGCTTGTCGTGCGCCATGCGATCCTCCGCATGCATCCGCTCGAAGGTCGCCTCATCCATGGGTATCTTCTCGATGTTCATGGACTTGGCCTTCTCCGGATCGAGCTTGCGGGGCAGTTCGGCCTGGGTGGAATCGAGCTCCTTGAGCAGTTGCGGGGAGATCGTGAGCAGGTCGGAGCCGGCAAGTTCCTTGATCTCGCCGATGTTGCGGAAGCTCGCCCCCATCACCTGCGTCTTGTGGCCGAAGTGCTTGTAGTAGTTGTAGATACGGGTAACGGACTGCACGCCGGGGTCGTCCGCGCCCTGATAGTCCTTGCCCGTGTCCTTCTTGTACCAGTCGAGGATGCGGCCGACGAAAGGCGAAATCAGAGTGACCCCGGCCTCGGCGCACGCCACCGCCTGGTGAATGCCAAAGAGCAGGGTGAGATTGCAATGGATCCCTTCCTTTTCGAGGACTTCGGCGGCCTTGATTCCGGCCCACGTGGAAGCGATCTTGATCAAAATGTGCTTGCGGTAGTCGATTCCCGCTTCGGTGTACTGCTTGATGATCGCCCGGGCCTGGTCGATCGTCTTCTGCGTGTCGTAGGACAGGCGCGCGTCCACTTCAGTCGAGACGCGGCCCGGCACAATCTCGAGGATCCGCTTCCCAAAGGCGACGGCGAGGCGCTGAAAGGCCAAGTTGGCGACGGCTTTGTCGCTGGCGCCTTGGCCCAGCTCATTGCGGGCCTGCTTGAGAACCTCGTCCACGATGGGCTGATATTGCGGCATCTGCGCAGCGGTGGTGATAAGCGAAGGATTGGTTGTGGCGTCGGTGGGGCGAAACGTCTCCATCGCCTCAAAATCGCCGGTGTCGGCAACCACGGTGGTGTACTTGCGAAGCTGTTCCAGTAAAGTCGGCGCCATGAATTCCTCCAGGGGAAGGGCGGTGCGCGCAGCGCGCGTTCCGCTCCCAGTGTACGCCTGCTTGGATGCGCGGGAGGCTGATCGGTTTCCGATGGACCAGATCGCGGAATGCGCGCGAGCAAGCATCCATGTACCATGCAGTTCACCCGCACCTCCTTGATATGCGCATGGAGAAGTGAAAGACTGAAACCATGTTCCAGGATGTGGGCACGGCAACATGGGTCACGTCGCTGCTGGTGCTGGGAAGCTGCGCGTGGATTGCTATTGTGGACGTGCGCCGATGGCAGCAGCGGCTTCCCGTACGTGCCGGCCTCAAGCGGCTCTTCCTGTGGGCAGGGGCGTGCGTCTTCGTCTTCTGGATGGCTCAGAGCTGGTCCAATGCATCCGGCGTACCGCATGCCACGACGACCGGCCCGGTGATCTCGGTGCAGAAGGCGCTCTACCACGGCGACCGCGAGGGGATGATCGCCTGCGTGCAGGATTGCAAGTCGGTGCTGCTGAGCTTCGATCCGGAGGCCACCAGGGCGGTGCGCGAGTTTCAACCGGGCACGCCTCTCAAGATCGGCTTTCTTGACGAGCGCAAGGAAGTCTATCCCAACGTCTTTGGCTTTGAGGTTGTGGACGTCTGGGACGCCTCGGGAAACGCAGAGTACTACCACTTTGACACCCGCTACCACCCGGTGCGGCTGATTCTGCTGGGAATGGATGCCCTGATCCTGATCCTTTGCGGGGTGCTGTGCTCGCGGCTCGCTGAGGCCGAGCTCGATCCCGAGGACGCGGCCGTGGCTGCCGCGGAGGCCGAGCCCGGGCAGACTGCGACGCCGGCCACCTACCGCCGCCGTGAGAGACCCGTTCTCAATTTGGCCTCGGCACGCGATGGCGCCGAACCCGCCGACTAGGCCCTTCACTCCTGCTGAAAGGTGTTGCTGAGCACTCCCAGGCCAGCCATCGACACCTCGACACGGTCGCCGGGAGAGACCGGACCCACCCCCGCCGGTGTTCCTGTAAGCACCAGGTCTCCCGGCTCGAGCGTAATGGCCGCCGTGATGTAGGCCAGCAGCTCCGGAATGGCGAAGATGAAGTCAGTCGTCGACCCGTGCTGGCGGAGTTCGCTGTTGACGCGGGTTTCGAGCATCGGGCCTCCAGCGAGATCGACCTCATCGCTGACAAACGGGCCGACGGGGCAGAAGGTGTCCCAGCCCTTGGCGCGTGTCCACTGGCCTTCTTTCTTTTGCAGATCGCGCGCCGTGACGTCGTTGGCCAGGGTGAACCCGCGGATGAGCCCGCGCCAATCGCCGTCAGCGGGAAATCTCGCGATGCGACGGCCAATCACGAACGCCAACTCTCCTTCAAAGTCGACACGCGATGAAGCGGCCGGCATGCGCACCACGCCGCCGGGCTCAAGCAGCGAAGATGGCGGCTTGAAGAACAAAAGCGGTTCGGTGGGAACTTCGTTGCCGAGTTCCTTGGCGTGATCGCGGTAGTTGCGGCCGACGCAGATGATCTTCGTGGGCGTGACCGGGGCAAGCAGGTGTGCGTCGGCCAGCCGGACCGGCTCAAAGTGGCCGGAGTTGTAGTCGGAGACCGCGGCATGAACCGCGGTGCGGCGAGCGGTGGTCAACCTCGACGCAAGGTCCTCCTCGGGTGCGGCGATCAGTTCAGAAATCCAAGGCTCGCCGTTGCGCTCTTTCACGGCGCCATAGCGAGGCTCACCATCAAGCAAAAAACGGCAATACTTCATATGCGACTCCTTGGGAAAGCTCAGCGATTAGGCACGGTCTCCTGTGCCTCTGCGGAGCGACCGCTCTCGTGACCGCTGCGGTCGACCGCACTGACCGAATAACGATAGCTGTGGCCAGGAACGACACCGGTGTCGTGGAACGCAGGCCCTACAACACGCTGCTTGCCGGAGACACGCTGCCACGGTGTCTGGTCTTCGCGGCGGTAGACGAAGTAGCCGGCGAGATCGGGCTCGGTGTTGGGCTCCCAGCTGAGATCGATCGACGGGGCGATGCTACCTTCGGCAGCTGTGGCCACCGCGGCCAGGCCCCTCGGCACCGCGGGCGGGAAAACATCCTGTGCGTCCACGCGAATGGGCGATGAGATTTCGCCGGCCAACTCGATGGTGTGCCCGTTCATGTCAACGTGTGCAACACGCTGCACCCTGTATTCGTAAGCGTTGCCAAGGGTGATCGATGAATCGAGCGCATGGCCAGTGTCGGAGTCGACAAGAAGATTTTGATCGACAGGCTCGGGAGGCGGCGACAGCGGGCCGGCGTGCGCAGGGGCCACAGGCGGTGTCAGCAGCCTGCGCAGGATGCGGACGCCCAAGTGCTGATCGGCTGCGGTCCAGCGTAAAACGATGCCGCTCCTGCGGACTTCCGCAGCGAGGCCGGCAACGGGCTGGGGAGCTTCCCCGGCCAGGACCACGGCCGGTGTCGAGGGACCGACGGAGCGGCCGCTGCGATTTTTGAGCTCGACAGTGTAGGTGAGGGGACGCGGCGCACCAGACGCCAAGGATGCGGGCAGAGAGTCTTCAAAGAAGGCCTGTGAGCCTGGAGCAAAGGCGAGGGGCGCAACGGGACTGCATGGGCTGCCAGCCTCGCTTCGGCAAAGCTTCGCGGTCACGCTGGCCTTGATGGGAAGCCTGTCGGTGTTGCGCTTGGGCATGGTCCATGAGAGCTCGACCTGGTTGCCGGTGCGGATCGCACTCAGGTCTTCAACGCGATCTGGCAGATTGAGCGAAGGCGGCTGGGGCGGGCCGGGCGTTCCGCAGCCCGCGAGGGCCAGAGCCAGCAAGGCAGCTCCCGCGCTTCGCTTCAGCAAGGTCATGATGCATTTCAGTCTATCGGTTCGCGTAGCGATGATTGAGGCATCGAGAGGATCGGATCGGGCTGTGTACAATTCTTGCGTCTTTGAAGTAAATCTTCTTTCGCGCGGAGCGGGCAGCGTCGTCCGTCGCGCGTGAACCAGTCTGCTTCCGGAAAGGAACCGAGCCTCGTGTTGATCTTCGCAGCCATCCTGGGAATCTTTGTGTACGGCATGATCGCGGCCATGCTGGGTACCATTTTGCCCGACCTCTCTGACCGCTTCAAGCTCACGCCTTCACAGAACGGGACAATAGCTTTTGGACAGGCGCTGGGGTTGATGATCGCGTCGCTGGGGGTGGGTCCGCTGCTCGACACCCAAGGTGACAAGGTGGGCATCATCCTGGGCCTGGTCTTCATTGTGCTGGCGCTCTTCGGGCTTCCGCGCTCGCGAGGCTACGGCAGCATCGTGCTTCTGCTGTTTCTGCTGGGCCTGGGCGGCGGCATCGTTGTCACAGGCGCAAACGCGCTGGTGAGCGGCGTAAGCGAGGCGCATCGAGCCACCGCGCTGAACTTGGTGAATCTCTTCTTCGGGCTGGGCGGCCTGGCCACGCCGTTCATCTCGGCGAATCTCTTCAAGCGCGACTGGGTGCGGCTCTGTTACAGCGTGGCCTTCCTCACGGTGGTAGCCATCGTGGTGCAGGCTGTGGTGCCCATGCCCGCGCCGGCCGGCGGTTCGGGATTCGTGCTCACGCAGGTGGGGCCGATTCTCGGACGGCCGCTCCTGTTCCTTCTTGGCTCCTTCCTGTTCCTCTACATCTCCTGCGAAGTGGGTGTGTGGAACTGGCTGGCGCGACACCTCATTGCGCAGGGCATCCCCGAATCGCGCGCGCTGAACATCCTCTCGCTCGGATTCGCACTGGGCCTGCTCACCGGACGAGTCGCCATCTCTCCGGTGCTGATCAGCGTGCCCGCCGTCGAGGTGACGCTGGGGGCGTCGATCGCCATGGCGATCACAACGTTCCTGATGCTGCGCACCAACAAGGCCGGAACCGCAGGAGTGCTGGTGTTCATCGCCGGACTTGCCATGGCGCCGGTCTTCCCCACAACGCTGGCCATTACGGGCTCCGCTTTTCCGCACATGACAGGCACGGCCATCGGCTTCGTCATTGCCTGCGGGTGGTGCGGGCTGGCTGTGAGCTCGCGCATCATCGGCGCCATCGCCGGCGGGGATCCGCGCCGCCTCAAGAAAGCGCTGCTGCTGATCCCCGCGTCGGCCGTCCTGATGGTGGGGTTGAACGTCGCCATCTGGGCCGCGCTGGGAAATCGGTGATCGCGAAGATCGATTCAACCACGACCCGCGCGGGAGGTGATTTAAATCACCGATGAACGGGAGAGATTCTGAGAAGCTCGAATGGCGTCTGCCATCGCCGCGTCGAAGGGAGGCTGCGACGGCGGTAGGGGTTCCTCGGATTTGGCGGAGCCTGGCCCTGATTGCTATAGATGGAAAAGGCTCGGTCTGCAGGCTATGCGGGGGGTGAGATGATCCGATCGGAGACAATCCAACCCTCTTCGCCCTTCTGGTCCCTCGCGCGCGGCCGGCTGTCGCCGTGGCTCCTTGTCCCTTGTTATTTACTTCTACATGGCATCGTCGCCACCTGCCTTCCTGCCAAATTTGACCCGCTTTCGACCATCTTCATTGTTCTGGCCGAGTGGGGCGCCATTGCGTCATGCCTCAAAACGTCCTGGCGCAGCACTCGTTCGGCAAGGTTTTTCTGGGTGCTTCTGGTAGCGGCGATCTTGTTCCATTCCGCAGCGATGAGCCTTGATGCTCTCACCGAGATCGCTCGCGTGCCTTTGCTGAACCATGTACCAGCCCTTCAGGTCCTTCTTTCCATGATGTACGGCGTGCCGCTCCTCTATGCCGTATCTCTGCAGAGCGACCGCAGGGTTGGAGCGGTTGGCCGCGTGATTCACGCCATTTTGTCGATTGCAATCGGCGCCTTGATCTATGTGCAGATCTTCAGTTTCCTGGGCTTGCATGGGACGAACGAGGCATCCGACGAAACTCTTGTCACGTATCTATTCGACGCGATCGACTTCTTCCTGGCAGGGGCCGCCACGATTCGGTGGTTGGGTTCCTGCGACGACCAGGAGCGCCGATTCTTCAGGACATTGACACTCTTTCTCTGGATGAACGCCGTATTCCCCGCAGTGCACAATCGAATCCTGATTCATCACGACTATGTTGCGCTTGACCTGTTGATCTCTGCTCCGTATGTCTTTCTTGTCCCGTTAGCCCTCAAGAGCCAAGGCCGTCCAGCCCCGCAGCCGGCGGCCGGTCTCGTCCGGACCGTCCGAAGCGGGAGTCCGCTGTTCCACGCGAGTGCACTTGTATTCCTGGCAGTAATTGCTTCGCGTACGCATTTCTACATTGGCCTGATCGCCGCCATCGTGGGGGTCGTCGGATACGGCATACTCAACGTCTTCGTTCAGAATCGGGGGCTTGAAGCGGAGGATTCCCTCCTCGCATCCAACGCAGCGCTTGAAAAGCTCGTCGATCTGGACGGATTGACTGGAATCGCGAACCGCAGGGCATTTGACGGAGCATTGCATCGCGAATTCGCCGTCGCCATGCGAAGTCGGCAGCCTATCTCCCTGCTGATGATCGATGTCGATCTCTTCAAAAGCCTCAACGACGCGAAGGGGCATATTGCCGGAGACCGTTACCTGGTGCAGATCGCAGGCGCGGTTCGCAAGGCCGTGTCGAGGACCTCGGACTTTGTGGCCCGGTATGGCGGCGAAGAGTTCGCCGTGATCCTTCCCGCCACAGACGGAGCCGGCGCCAAGATCGCCGCCGAGAAGGTACGCAAGGCCGTCGCCGATCTGCGACTCAGCCATCCAGGTTCAGACTTCGGAACGGTCACCGTAAGCGTAGGCGTCGCCACATTCGATGGGTCCGCGCCCGGTTCGCCGGCTGACTTGACGGTAACTGCGGACAACGCGCTCTACATAGCAAAACGCGAGGGCCGGAATCTCTCAGTGTTCGGCGGATTGGATTCTTTAGGCAACGCTGCGAATGCCAAAGCGTACAAGGGTGCGGAAGGCGAGAGTTCCGACCCTCATTTTTACTAAATAATCAACCCTCGATGACGGCTTTGCTACGATTACGGGCAATGAGGTGAGCGTCGATTCCTCCCCGGGGGCGTATGCAGGAGATCTTTGTTCGATTGAGCGTAGCGGCAGCGATTTCCGCCGTTATCTGTCGCTTCATACCGCAGCAGAAAGCAGTCGCTATCGCGGTCACCCGACACTTGCATATAGCTCTCCCGCTTCGCCTTCTGTATCCCACGCTATTACTCATCCTCGCAGGGGCACTGAGTGCAATCGCACTCGCTTCTGCGGTGTACCGTATGACGGCGCCGTTGCGAATGTGAGATGGGTTCCCAGTCCGAGAACATATGTGAAACTCTCGTCAGTTAGCGAACGGCGGCTAATTCGGGGCCTTTCGGCTGTTTTGGGGAAGATGAAGAGCCACTCAAGCAACAATAGCTGCGCTGTCAAACCTCGATCACGGCCTTGGAAAGATTCCGCGGCCGGTCGACGTTGACGCCATGCTCGAGCGCCAGGAAATAGCTGAAGAGCTGCAGCGGAACTACCTCAGAGACCGGCATCAGAAACTCGCTTGCTGGCTCGATGAAGACGACGTCCGTGGCCAGCGCGGCTACCAGCTCATCGCCGGTGTTGGCAAGCGCAATCACGCGCGCCCCTTGCTTCTTCATGTCTTCGAGCAGTTGCAGGGTCTTCTCGTATCGCACCATCGAGTCTTCAAGGCCGCGGTCGGCGGTGGCCAGCACAACCAGCGGAACCTGCTCGCCAACCAGCGCGTTAGGACCGTGCTTCAACTCTCCCGTTGGGTAGCCCTCGGCGTGCACATAGGACGACTCCTTCATCTTGAGCGCTCCTTCGCGGGCGATGGCATAGTGAACGCCGCGGCCGAGGTAGAGAAAGGTGCTGGCGTCGGCGTACTTCTTGGCCAGGGCAGCAATCCCAGAGCGCCAGCCATCGAGCTGGCCCTCGATCTGCCCGGGAACGGCCTGGAGTTCGCGGATGTTGCGATCGAGCTCCGCCGCATCCATGGCGCCGGTTTGCTGCGCCGCGTAGAGCGCCAGCAGATAGAGGGCGGTTAGCTGGCAGGTAAAGCTCTTGGTGGCAGGGATGGCCACTTCGCGCCCCGCCGCCAGCGGCATGGCGGCCGAGGCTTCGCGCAGCATGGAGCTGCCGGGTACGTTGGCGATGGCCAGCGTCTGCTGCCCGTGGCCGCGGGCCTGGCGCAGGGCGGCAAGGGTGTCGGAGGTCTCACCAGACTGCGAGATGACCAGGACAGACGGATGGCGTGGATTGGCGGTGACGCGGCATCCCCACTCGCTGGCGTACTCCACGTCGACGGCAAGCCCGCAAAGGTCTTCGAGAATCACCTCGGCGGCGAGCCCGGCGTGGCGGCTGGATCCGCTGGCGGCTATTAGCACCTCGCCCCGCGGATTGAGCCAATGCGCCATGGGCGCGAATGCCTCCTGCCTCAACGACGCGCCGTTGAGATACAAGTCGAGGGTGCGCCGGATCGCAGCGGGCTGTTCGTAAATCTCGCGAAGCATGGCATGGGTAAATTCGGTCATCGAGCCGGGTCTCCTGAACGGGATCGATTCCTGCGATCCGCCCTGACTGATTTTATAAGCCGGGGCGCTTTGGGCGGAGGCCAGTCAACAAGCATTCACATGCTTTTGCCGGCCGGACGATATGCTGATTTCATGTTGAGAACTCGCTCCTTTTCATGGGTAGCTCTGTGCTTCGGGGTTGTGGCCGCCGGGTTTCCGATGACGTGCTCCGCGCAGAGCGCCGACGGTACGTGGACCTTTGCCGTCTCGGGCGACAGCCGCAACTGCGGAGACTTCGTGATGCCGGCCATTGCCCAGAAGGTGAAGGCGGAGAATGACACCTTCTACTGGCACCTCGGGGACTTCCGCTGGATGTCGCAACCGGATCAGGACCTGCTGGCGATGCTTCCCGCCGGAACTGAACTTTCCAAGAGCGAGTATCAGCAGCGGGCGTGGGATGATTTCCTGACCCACCAGATGGAGTCGTTTAAGAAACTGGACGTGCCGGTGTTTCTTGGCCGCGGCAATCACGAATCCGTCCCGAACATGACCCGCGAGGGCTTCATCAGCAAGTTCTCCCCTTACCTTGACCGGCCGGAGATCGCCGAGCAGCGTAAGAAGGATGGCGCCGAAGCTGCGCCCCTGGGCCCCTTTTACCACTGGATGAGTTCTCCGGCGAACAACTGCGCTGGCTGCGCGCCGTTCTGGACCATGACCTGGCCCCGAACTCCGGGATCAGGAGCATCGTGATGGGCGCCCACGAAGCCCTTCCTCACTCCACGGGTTCAGAGCATGCAATGGACGACTGGGAGCAGGGAGACCGATCGGGCGAGCTTGTCTTCACGTGGTTTTATGACGCGCAGGCCGCCGGCAAGCATGTCTACATAATTGGAAGCCACTCCCATTACTTTTCGCCCGACGTCTACAACACACCCTACTGGAAGCAACGCTCCAAAACCGTGGTGCCGGGCATGATCGTGGGAACTTCGGGCGCTCATCGTTATGCGCTGCCCAAGACCGCTAAAAAGGGGGCGAAGACGTTCGTGTACGGGTTTGCGCAGGGAACGGTGCATCCTGACGGCGCGATCGACTTCGCCTTCCGCGAACTCAGCGAAGACGACCTGATGAAGGCCAAATGGCCAAACGCGCCGGCCGACGCCATCCACGAGTGCTTTGTTCACAACGGAGATACCGCAACAGAGAATAAGGATTAGGCGGAGCGCTTACGATTCTTCCCGCGACTTCCGCGGGCCAATCATTGCGCGTTGGCCTTCCTGGCTCCGGCGGGCGGCCGCGAGACGCCGCGCCTGATTGGCAAAGAAGGTTGCGGCTTCCGCGTAGGTCCGCGGCATCACGCTTCCAACCTGCCAGCACCCTTCCTGCAACCGGGTAATCGCCACCTCGCCCGAGAACTCTACCTCGTAGTCACCGTCGGGGAGGTCGGAAGGCGCCTCGATGACGGCGCAATGCGAGTAGACGGGCCGGTGCGTTTCAAGTTCCACGCTCTTGGTAGCCAGCACTTCGCAGGCGCCTTCGTGGCCCATTCCTCTCAGTTTTCCCTTGATTAAGACCGCAAAACGCATGTTTGCCCGAGACTCCCCCGTGTCTGCTTTGTTCGATGGCCGACATAGTGCATGGAGTTGCCGCTGGGTAATTGTTATGGTTCCAAAACTTTGAAGGAAATCCGGCCCGGCCCTCACTTCGGCGCTAGAAGATCCGGTAGCGAATGCCCACGGTTGCACCGTAAGAGTTCATCGAGCCAAAGGTAAATTGCGGCCACTCCTGGTATTCGAAGTCGGCCCGCGCCGCCCAGCGGTGACTCAAGCGGTAGTCAATCCCGCCTCCGCCCGCAATCACGAAGTAGTTCCCCGTCGCAAAGTTATAAGGGAAGTTGAAGTGCCCATCGCCTCCCAGGGCCTTTATGTAGGGTTGGGTGCGGCCATAATTGAAGTGGTAGCGCAGCCCGGCCAGGTACGTTTCCGCGTGAACGTTGGCGGTCTGGTGATATTCAAGCCGGCGCATCTCTCCCTCAACGCCGAAGCGCCGAATCGTGTCGGCATCAACCCAGGCCGTGATTCCGACGATCTTGCGATCTCCGTATTGCAGGGTGAATCCCGATGCGGCCACCCCGACTGACAGCATCGCGCGTCCGGCAGTGGCAGACTCGGCAGATTGTCCTGAGGCCAAGCGCAAGCCCAGGAGGAGCAGGGTCGGGGCAAGAACCACAAGGCACTTGCGCCACGCACAGCGGGTGCCTGGACAGAGTGCGAAACCACCAATGCTTTTCATCTTTCTCCTGCGGGCCTAAGTTTAATGCGGTGGAGCCCAGGCTTCGCAACCGGGCGCGCACTGATCAGCGTCGCGATTGCGGAATTCCTCATAGGCTCTTTACTTCGTGATGGTTAACGTAACGTTCGTGTAGTGGGAGATGTTGCTGGCCGTCCCCACTCCACCCACCTGGATGATGTAGGTGCCCGGTGCAACAGTCGCCTGCGAGAAGCTCGCGCCGCAGCCCGTGACGCCGATTGCTCCGGCAAGGAAGAGCGTCAATGCAGCCATGAGCGCGATCCGGTTTCGGCGCCGGAAGCTCCACAAGCTGATCCCCAGAAGCATTGCGCCGGGCCAGCAAAGCGAGGCCAGCGACAGCCCGGACCCACCGTGCGAGGCGCTGCCGACGTTCTGGCCGCCGCTCAGCGGTGCGTTGGTGTCGATCGTGACCTGCACGGAGGCGGTCTGGCCCGCTGCGAGGCTGACGGAGTTCTTCGAGAAGTGACAGTTCACCGCCGCCGGCAGCGACAGGCAGCCCATGCCGATCGTGTCTGCAAAGCCATTGGCAGAGCTCACGTTGATGGTGATCGTGCCGTTCTGCGATGAGACCAGGGAAAGCTTGGGAGGATTAGCGGCGACGGCAAAGCCGACCGCAGTCCCCGAGAAGCTGACCGGCGACGACGTCGATGGGCTGTGCAGAGAGTCGCCGCTATAGCTGGCCACAACCGAGTAGGTTCCGGCGGGCAGATCCGGAAGGACCGTGGCCACACCACTGGCGTCCAGGCTCGCAGCGCCGATGATCTGGCTGGTGCCGCTGGTCGTGAAAGTCACCGTTCCCGTCGGCATCGGTCCGTCGCTGCTGAGCGCGGTCGCCACCAGGATCGCCTGCGGGCTCGGTCCGGATGAAGCCGAGGCTCCCAGGCTGGTAACCGTGGGGATCGGCTGGACATCCTCCGACATGCCGCCGGAGGTGCTGGCATTGTCGTTCGCGTCGCCCGAATAACGCACCGCCACCATGTGGTTACCCACCGCGAGCGCGGAGTCGGTGAATGTGGCGTTGCCCTTGGCATCGATGGAAACAGTGTTGACGTCGGCCCCATCTATCGAGAAGATGACCGAACCGGTTGGCGTACCGCCGTTGCCGCTCACCGTTGCAGTGAAGGTGATGCCGGAGAGAACCTGGGCCGGCGTACCGCTCGATTGGAGGGCAACCTGCGTCGTGGCCAGAACAACGTTGACGGGCAGGGCTGTCGAGGCGCTGGGGTTGTCGTTGACGTCGCCGCTATAAGACGCGACGATGGCGTGCGCTCCGGGCGCCAGGTGTGGACTTATGGAGGCGATGCCGTTGGCGCCCACCGTGGCGGTGCCCAGCTTTACCGTGCCGTCCGTGAACGTAACGCCGCCGGTCACCGTAGCCGAACCCACAATTACCGACACCTTGGCGGTGATCGACACCGGTGCGCCAGCGATGGCCGGAGCGGGTGACGCTGCCACGGTGGTTGTGGTTTGGGTAAGGTTAACCGTCTGGACAATTGCCGGCGAAGTGCCCGGTCCGCTGTTGGGATTACCCTTGTAGACCGCCTGGATCGGATGCGACCCGGCCGAGAGGCTTGAAGTCGCAAAGGTGGCTACACCCGTTGTGCCGGTGAGAGTCGCGCTCCCGATCTGCGTGCTTCCATCCATGAAGTTCACAGTGCCGGTGGGAGCCACGCTGGCGGTTGACGTGACCGTTGCGCTGAAGGCGACCTGCGTTCCGTAGATCGACGGGTTTGAGGCGGAGGTCACGGACACGATTGAGGGCGCCAGCACATCCTGGCTCAGCGCGCCGCTCAGGCTTCCCAGGACGTAGGTCGCCGGGTCGCCGCTGAAAGTTGCCACGATGGAATGCGCGCCATCAGCTAGCGTTGAAGTCGTGTAAGCTGCCGTTCCGGCGCCAGTCAGCGGGACCGTAGCCAGAGTCGTGCTTCGGTCGGTGAATGTAACCGTGCCATCGGGCGTCACGCCGCCACCATTGGCGATGGTCACCGTTGCCGTGAAGGTGATCGCTGAGCCGACACCCGAGGGGTTGGCGCTCGTGGCGATCGCAGTGGCGGTAGATTCGTTGACTACCTCAACCACCGCCGTCGAAGTGCTGGCGAAATGGAGGTTGTCGCCGCTGTAGGCGGCGGTGAGCGAGTGCGAGCCCACAGCAAGCGTAGAGACGTTCACGCTTGCCACGCCACCGCTGTTGAGGTTGACCCCGGACTGCAGCTTGGTTGCCCCATCGTAAAAGGTGATGGTGCCGGTCAGAGCGCCGGTATTCGCTCCCGTCGTCACCGCCACACTCAACGCAATGTTCTGGCCGAACTTCGCCGGGCTGGGTGAGGCCGTAAGCACCACCGTGGTCGAGTTGACCGCCGTGGCATTGCCGATGATCACCACGTTCAGTGGGCAATTGGGACTCTGCCCAGTGACGGCGATGTTGGCGTTCAGCGGGTTTCCCGCCACCGATGGCGCGAATTCCACGCCCAGGACGCACGAAGCGTCCGAGGCCAGCACACCTCCAGTGGCGCACGTGGTCGCGGTTGCGTTCAGCGCCGAGTTGACGTCCGCCGTGATGCTCGAGACTGTGAGCGGCGCGTTGCCGTCATTTTCCAGCATCTGCGGCTTGGGGGATGAAACAGAACCCTGGCGGGTCGGACTCTGCGTGAAGTCGGCCCCAACCACATTGGGCTGAATCTGCCGTATCCGCATGAAGTAGTAGTCGGCCACGTAAAGATTGCCGGCCCCGTCCAGAGCCAGCCCCATTGGCCCATAGAGTTGGTTGGCGATGAACTTCTGGTTGCTCACGCTCTGCCCTGTGCCGTTGTGAGCCACGGTGGTGATGATGCCGGTGGCGGCGCTGACCTTGCGCACCGCATTATTCTGCGAGTCGGAGATGTACACGTTGCCCGCAGGGTCAATGGCCAGGCCGGAGGGCACCCAGAGCTCCGCCGCGTTCGCGGGACCGCCGTCGCCGGTGTAGCCGTTTGTCCCAATTCCGGCAAGCGTGTTGATGATCCCGGCGCCGTTCACGACGCGCACCCGGTTGTTGTCCGAGTCGGGAATGAACATGTCGCTGGCGGCATCGAAGGCCACGGCGTAAGGCCGGTTCAACCGTGCCACGACAGCAGGACGGCCATCGCCCGAGTAGTCGCCGGCGCCGGTTGAGGTAGTGTAGCCTGTGCCCGCGATCGTCGTGATGATGCCGGTTGCAATCGTGATCTTGCGGATGACGTGGTTGTTGGTGTCCGCAATGTAGAGATTGCCGGCCGGGTCCACGGTCACTCCCCAGGGCTGATTCAGCGACGCCGATTGCGCCGGCCCGTTATCGCCCGTATAGCCCACGCTGCCGTTGCCGGCGACCGTCGCGATCAATCCGGTAGCGGCCGACACCACGCGCACGATGTTGTTGCCCGTGTCCGCGATGTAGAGGTTTCCGGCGCCGTCGATCGCCACACCGGAAGGCACATTGAGAGCGGCGTTCGCCGCCAGCGTCCCATCGGGAGACGTTCCCGAATTTCCGTTGCCCACCACCGTGGTGATGACGTGCGTTGCCGCATCGACGCGCCGAACGCGATTGTGAATGCTGTCTGCGATGAAGAGGTTCCCGGCGCCGTCCAGGGCAACGCTCGAAGGGAGGTTCAGGTCTGCCAGGGTGGCAGGCTGGCCGTCATCAACCAGGTCCCAGGCGCCGCTCCCGGCATAAGGCACCATGTTGCCGGGGAGGAGCACGGCCAGGCCGCCCGATCCCGTCCCCTGAAGGTAACTGGTTCCCAGGACGTTGTTGCCACTGTCGAGCAGCACCACAGCGCCAAAGCGCTGGCCAGGGAACGCGGGGGTAAAGTTCACGCCTTGCGTGCACTGCTGGTTGACCGCGAGGCTGGCAGACGCGCAGGTCCCGCTTCGGGCGGTGAAGTCAAGGTTCGGAGTGCCCATGGTGAGCACCTGAACGGTGGCCACGGTTCCGGCGCCCGTCGCTGTGACTGTCACGGTCTGCGACGCTGTGGTTCCCACGCTTTGGGTTCCAAATGAAGTTTGCCCCAAGGCGCCTGTGGCGGAAAGAAAGACCACCACAAGATTCAGGAGCCATCGGCAAGGGCCGTTTCCGCCGGTTGTTATGTCTGAGGCCTTCTGGTTAGGTGAACTTCCGGGCAAAGTACTGTCAGTGAGGCAAATTAAGCTAGAACCCATGGGGCACAACTCCAGGCTTCAGCCATCTGTCCAGGCGAGCTCCAGTGATCTGCCTGCGCTACTGCCGAGGCGGAAGCCCTTTTATAAGCGGGCTATCACGGGAGCGAGGGAGGAGCCGGAAAGAGCAAAAGCGGAAGCTTTAAATTGTCTGGAGTATAGCCTCCAGTCACCCGCGTCGGTAACCCTCGAAGGTGTTACCTCATTAACAACCGTGACGAAAATCACATTACCAACGGGAAACACTGAGCTGTGAATAATTTAGGCTGGCTTAGCTACCTGAAATCAGTACTTTAGTAAGCAGTTCCTGAGGCCCATCCCAACCGGGATTTGGCTCCCTTTCTGCACCAGAATCAGGGCATTAATCTTGCGAAAAATGCCGCCCTCACCCAACAGTTGTAGGCTCTACAGCTTGGGCTCTCCGGACCGCGAATTGAGACTCCGCTCAAGGCTCGGCGCCACGCCAGAAGCATTGGAGTTAGAAGTGCCGGATCGATTCGTCGCTGGCGGTGCCGGGTGGCGTGAGAGGCGGTGTGCCGCGGTCACGCTCCAGCGAACTCTCGAGCGAGCGGGAGACCAGATCGCGAGAGCCCAGTCCGACCGCCAAGGCGAGAGTAAGGACGATCCCGCCGAAGACAATGCCGAAGGCTAGCTCCACAATGTTCCCGCCGATCTCCAGGTGGTCGAGAACCATGGCGGCGGTGAGGACCAGGACCAGCCATTTCACGCCCAGGGAGAGGAACCGCGCGTATTGAATCTGCGCATTGACGGCGCTGATGAGCACCGAACGAGCGAGAAAGCGGGCGATCAGAGTACCGAAGAGCAGCACCAGCAGCGCGCCGACAAAGTGGGTCAGGTAGGGCAGGACCGCAAAGGAGGGGGTATTTGCGCTGGCGTAGGAGGCGTCGAAGGCGGAGACGCCGATGAGCAGGCCGAGCAGGAGGCAGACCCAGAAGGAACCGCGCGCTACCAGTTCCGTGGGCGGACTTGAGGGCTTCCAGTCGGCGCGATGGCGAAGGATGCGCTCGTCAAACCGCACCCATGCGAGGCCGCGGCGCAGGAGTGCGGAGATGGCCATTCCAACCGCCGTGAAGAC
>Ga0210408_10002918_pt1 | contig 16158 bp, 9 predicted proteins | sample IncBWH4MmetaG_FD_155471 | JGI IMG/M metagenome (GOLD analysis project Ga0210408, IMG submission 155471) | Forest soil microbial communities from Barre Woods Harvard Forest LTER site, Petersham, Massachusetts, United States - Inc-BW-H-4-M | ecosystem: Environmental > Terrestrial > Soil >...
CGCGGCGATGTCGTCAAGGGGCTGGCCAAGGCCTTCTCCTTGCCGCCGCGGACCGACGCAGAACGGGAGCGTCTGGTGAAAGCCGCCTCGGAGATCGTCAAGCGATCGGACCAGGTCACGGGTTTTCAAGTACTGCCACGGCGCTGGGTGGTCGAGCGAACCTTCGCTGGGTTTGGCCGCAACCGGCGACTGGCGAACGATTTCGAGGCGACCCTCACCAGCAGCGAGGCATGGCTTTATCTTGCTTCCGTTCAGCTGCTGGCACTGTCGTCTTGCCCGATCCGCCTACAAGCCATCGATGCTCCTATGTAGCTAGACCAACCAGTACGATTCATAGTCAGGCTCTAAGTATTGGTTAAAGGTAAACAAAGTTAATGGGTTAAATTTAGGTTAAGTGGTTAAAATTAAAAAAAGTTAAATGGTTAAGGGAAAAAAATATAGTTAACTGTAAAATTCGATTTACATTTTGCAAAAAAAAGCGGATAAGCGTCCTTTGTAGCGTCAAAATTCTGTCAATTACCTCCCAAGGGGTTAAAATCCCTACTGGAGGTTGCAGCCTGGTTTCTGCGCCAATGTCTGAGGGGTGATCATGGTCCCGAAAGGGCCGTTATGTTGCGATATCGTCATTGGCACTCGACCCGAAGCGATCAAACTGGCTCCGGTCATTAAGATTCTACGGGCAACGCCGGATCATTTTAGCGTCCGCGTCATCGCTTCTGGACAGCACCGAGAAATCTGCCATTCCGCGCTGGCCGCCTTTGGGCTCACGGCGGACAAGGCGCTGGACATTGGACCGATCGGCCGTTCGCTTGCGGATTCAGCCAGCGATGTAGTCCGAACTTTCGGCTGCCACCTAACGGCAAGCCGTCCTGACATCGTTCTCGTTCAAGGCGATACGACCACGGCGATGGCGGCCGCGCTCGCCAGCTTTTATGCTCAGGTCCCGGTCGCGCATGTCGAGGCCGGGCTGCGAAGCGGTGACCTCGCCAATCCCTTCCCTGAGGAGGCCAACCGGCAGATCATTGACGTTGTCTCGTCGATCCTGCTGGCCCCTACCCCACAAGCGCGGGCCAATCTGCTCCGGTCCGGCTTCGATGCGGAAAGATGCCCGGTTACCGGGAATACTGTCGTCGACGCGCTCCAGTTGCTCCGTACGGCGCACGCGCCCGTCCTGGACGGGGACGGCATTGACGAGGCCGAACTCGACGGTCGTCGCCTGATCCTTGTGACGACGCATCGCCGAGAGAGCTGGGGCACCGACCTCGAGGCGATCTGCAGTGCAATCCGCGTCATCGCCGAACGGCATTTAGATGTGCTCGTTGCTCTTCCCGTCCACCCGAACCCCAATGTCAGCCGACCGGTTACCAAACTGCTCGGCGACCACCCACGCATCAAACTGGTGCCGCCGCTGAGTTATCTCGCGTTTCTTTCCCACATGCGCCGCGCCTATCTGATCCTCACGGATTCTGGAGGGATCCAGGAAGAGGCGCCGTCTCTCGGTGTACCAGTGCTCGTACTCCGCAAAACGACAGAGCGGCCGGAGGCTGCGGAGGCCGGGCTCTCCCGCATTATCGGCACGGCTCGTGACGCCATCATCGGTCATGTCGAGGAGTTGCTCGAAGACGAACAGGCCCACCACCGGATGGCGGCCGGGATCAATCCCTACGGCGACGGCCAGGCGAGCAAGCGGATCGCCGAGGTCTTGAAGAATTGGAGAGCCGGTTGCGCGCTCCTTCCGGAAGAGCAGTCTTTCATGCCGCAGCGGCGCCCCGGCACGACCGGATGCATTCCTGCATCCTCCATTCCTCTAGCAACGATGACGCTTTGTCACGGGGGAGGACAACTGTGAGCGCTGCGTCACGCAGCAGATTCCGGTCTATGTCGCGGCAGTACCAATCAAGCGAAGTTGATGGAATTCGTCCCGTATCCTCTGGTCAGTGAGTGCCACCGTGATCCTGCTTTCCACACCATCGTCGTCATCCGTGTTTGCCACACCGGAAGCCGGCAATGATTACTTTGCGACCGAGGCACACTACCTGTCGCTCGCGGGACGGCTCGTTGCCGCTCTCCGCCGCGGATCCAGGTTTGTCCTAGTCCTCGGTAATCCCCCAGCAAACCCGATCCTCATTTCCCGGGCTGTGAGCACCGCGGCAGCGTGGTGGTACACGGTCATCGATATCCGCTGCGGGCCCGATTTGAGCCGCGATCAGCTGCCGCACCTTCCGCCGCGACATGCTGCTCTCGCGAGGGGGGGGCGCGAGGCGGCTGAAACGGTGGACCCGACGCCGTCTCTTTCACCACTGTTTATTTTTGAGGATGCCGACACACTTTCCGACGAACAGATTGAGCAGGTCTATCAGTCTTTAACGTACAACAACGGGATAACGCCGGCGGGGGTGTTGATCGCTCGACCCGCCTTCCTCGACCGGTTGGAGCGTGCCAAGCCGCACTTCATCAAGGAAGGGCCGACTGCTTGTTTTCGCCTCAACGAGCTGGGCCGCGAAGAGATCGAGACGTTCATCAGGCGTCAGCGGAATCGGGGCGAGCAGGTGAGCGCCTTCACGCCGGAAGCAATCACGGCCATCGCCGACATCTCCGCCGGCGACCCAACCCTGGTTAATCACCTCTCACGGCTGACGCTGAAATTTGCCGGCTTGGCCGGTATCCAGAACGAGGACAACCAGGTTGGCAGCCTCGTTGAGGCGACGGCGCCGGACGATATCTTCGGCAAGCGGCTGCCTCCGGCTGATGCAGCGCCAAAGCCGCTCCGGCATCGCTGGCGGGTGCAGGGACTGCAGATCGGCCTCCTTGTCTGCCTTGCGGTCGGCGGCATCCTCGCCGTGCCGGATGTGGCCGTCTCGTCGCTCATGCACCGCGCCGGGCAAAGACTTGCGGCTCTCTGCGCTGTCGACTTTGGCGCCTGGATCAAAGCTGGGCATGACACAGCTCCCCGAGCCATGGCGGAGGTGACCGCAGCAGTGGTCAAAGCGGAACCGGCAACGTCACAGCGCGCAGAGACCGGGTCCATGGCTGCCATCCCGGATCATCCGATGGAACAAACAGCCGAGATGTTAACAACGCAAGCAGCAGCCCTGGCGCAAGCGATACCGCCAAACGAGCCTGAGACGACCATCCAATCTGCTTCATTGGTACACGCAGAACCAGCGGGCGTGCCTCTGGCTGCCGGGCCGGCAACAACAACGCAGCTGCCCGCTTCCCCGCCGATGCCTCTGGACCCGGCGACGCGACTGGTCGGGACGCGCCTGACCAACCAGGAAATCGCAGCACTTGTGGCGCGCGGCGATGCTCTTGTGGGTACGGGCGACATAACCTCGGCGCGTCTGTTCTACGGGCGCGCAGCCGAGGCGGGAGACGGACGCGCCGCATTGCGTATGGGAGCGACCTTTGATCCCGGCTTCCTCGAGCGGGTTGGCGTCCGCGGCGTAGCCGGCAATCAGCAGGAAGCTCTTTCCTGGTACCGGCGTGCCCGTAACCTCGGCCAAGCCGAGGCCGCACGCGGGCTGACGAATTCTCAACCGCAATAGCGTTCACCCTCGTCACGAACAGGACAGACCATGGCCAAACGCACGAACATACCACGGCGACATTTTCTGGTCGGCTCCGGGGTGGTACTCGCTCACACGGCGATAGCGGGGCGTACAGCCCGCGCCGGCTCGGCTAAGCCACCGGAGCCACCGGGTCTATCGATTGCCCCAGCTAAGCAACCGGCTGCACACATTATAGAGTCCAAGCCAGGTGCGGCACCCGGCTACATAATCTCCGGGCGCGGTCAAGACGATTCCAATCCCTATTTCCGGCCGCTAGGCGGACCCTCAAACCAGCGGACGCCGAAGCCGCCGGAGGCGCATGGAAAAGGCGTCGACGACGACGACCAGGGGGAGAACCAGCAATGACTTCGACGCTCGTTCTCTATGATACCACGGGCCAATGGGGCTGGCTTGGTGAGCTCTACGCAATCATGTCGGCGAACCTGGCGAGCCATTTCGGCTCGTGGACAGCCAAGCCTGTCGCTTCGTACACGTCCGGTACGATCAAACAGTATACGGCCACCATCTATATCGGGTCGACCTATGACGAGCCCCTGCCGAACGCCTTTTTGGACGACGTGTTCGCCACGACGACGCCGGTCATTTGGGCCTATGACAATATCTGGCAGCTGACCTCGCGTTACCCGAACTTCTTCTCGACATATGGCTGGATATGGTCCGGGTTCGACTACTCCTCCGTTGCAAGGGTCGATTACCCACTGCCACCCTCCACCAGGCCGAAGCAGCAGTTAAAACGTTACGCTGCGAATGCCGCCGGCATCATGAACTATTTTCCGGTGGCTTCCACGGTCACGGTCTTGGCCAACAGTGTCCGCTCCGATGGGTCCACTTTCCCTTGGGCGCTGCGCTCGACCGGCCCGAATGGGGGAAGCCTTACCTATATCGGCGAAAACCCGCTTGTCTATTTGACTGAAGGCGATCGGTATCTAGCCTTCTGCGATCTGCTGTTCGACGCGCTTGCACCAACCACAGCGACACAACATCGGGCGCTCGTCCGGCTCGAGGACGTCGATCCTACCTATAACGCCAATACCTTGAGATCGGTCGCACAATGGTTAAAGAGCCAAAACGTGCCGTTCGGCTTCCAGATCATACCCCTCTACCTGGACCCGTTAAATGTCAACGGCGATGGCACTAACATAACGCTGCAGTCCAGGTCTGCAGTGATCAGCGCGATCAAATTCATGCAGTCGATGGGAGGGGTCATGATGTGCCACGGCTACACCCATCAATACAGCAATGTTGCAAACCCGTACAGCGGAGCAACTGGCGATGACTGCGAATTTTATCGGATCACGATGAATACCGACCACAGCTTGAATTTCGTCGGGCCCGTGGCGGAGGACTCGCTGAGCTGGGCGCAAGGTCGTTTCAATGCGGCGAAACAGCTTTACCAGAACGCCGGCTTCGCGATGCCACAGTTCATTACCTTCCCTTCATACGCGGCCTCTGTGGCCGATTACCAAGCTGCAAACGGGTTTTTTACGGTCGCCACAGAAAGACGGCTCTACCCCGCCGGATTGCTCTCCGGCCAACCCTACAATTATGGCCAGCTGGTGGGGCAGTATATGCCGTATACCGTTCGCGACGTGTACGGCATGAAAGTCCTGGCTGACACTCTGGGCGGCATCGAGCCCCTGCCGTACTTTACTTACCCGGCGCGGCCTCCGGCCGACATCATCGCCGACGCGCAACGGAACTTGGTGGTCCGAGACGGCTGGGCGAGCTTTTTCTATCATACCTACGACAACATCAGCTATCTCCAGCAAACAGTCACAGGTTTGAAAAACCTCGGCTATACTTTCGTAAGCCCGACAACTGCTTAAGCAAGTGCGCGGCTTTGGCGGCATTGAGCCGCCAATAGCGATCGCAAATCGTTGACCGAAGCTGGCGGCTCAAACGGCTGACAGCTCAAATCGAGGATGCATCGGTGACCTCCGCCGATCTCGTCGCGCTGAGCCTGCTCGCGCTGCAAGTCGGATTTGTTTTGATCATGGTCGTCTACCTGATTGCGGGACTAGACGACCTCTTCATCGATCTGATGTTCTTTGCTCTTACGGTAATGCGGCGGCTGGGCCGTGGCTATGGGCACTGCCAGCCTAGGATCGAAGAGATGGCGGCGCAGCCCGAGCAGCCATTCGCGCTGATGTTCCCGGCTTGGCAGGAATCTGAAGTTATCCGGCGCGCCCTGATGAACACGATCAACAACATCGACTACCGAAATTTCTACGTCTTCGTCGGTACTTACATCAATGACCCCGACACGCAGTGCGAAGTCGCCGAGGTCATACGTCAACACCCCAACGTCACGCAGATCATCGTGCCGCATCCTGGCCCGACCTGCAAAGCCGACTGCCTTAATTGGGTCGTCAGGGGCATCCGCGAATACCAGGAGCGTCACGATATCCGCTTCGCAGGAGTTATTTTGCACGACGCGGAAGACGTCGTCGACCCGCTGAGCCTCAAGCTCTTCAACTGGACCATGCCGCAGTACGACCTCGTACAGATCCCCATTATCTCGCTGGAACGGTCGTGGCGGGATCTCGTCGGTGGACACTATATGGACGAGTTTGCCGAGGCGCATTGCAAGGAGATCCACGTCCGCGAATGGCTCGTCGGCATCGTGCCCGGCGCGGGTGTCGGCACAGGCTACTCGATGCGGGCGATCGAGACCGCGGCGGCAGCATCCGGTGGTGACGCTTTCGCGACCGACAGCCTGACGGAAGACTACGAGTTCTCGTTTCGCGTCCGCGAGCTCGGGCTGAAACAGACCTTCGTGCAACTTCCAATCGTGCGGCGTGTGTCGCGCCGTTCCCTATGGCGCCGCGAGCCGCACCTGGTAGCACGCCGCGACTTCATCACCACGCGCGAATTTTTTCCTGATCACTTCTGGGCTTCGGTGCGCCAGAAGACGCGATGGGTGATCGGCATCCAGTTGCAGGGCTGGAAGAAGTTTGGCTGGCACGGCGATTGGCGGGTCCGCTATCTCTACTTTCGCGACCGCAAGGCGTTGGCGACACAACAGTTCATGGTGCTCGGCTATATCGTGGCCCTCGGCCTGATAGCTGTGCAAGCATCGTCTGCCCTGTTCCCGGAGCGCTACATATTTGCTCCGCCGCTCGCTGATAACAGCCCGCTCTGGTATCTCTTCGACGTCAATGTCGGATTGTTGCTGAACCGGCTCGTGCATCGTCACGTCTGGACGTGCCGGATCTATGGATGGCGGCAGCTCCCGCTGATCGTGCCCCGCTACATCGTGTCCAACATCGTAAACTACCTCGCAGTGACGCGAGCCACTATGCGTTATTTGAAGCACTTGAGGACAGGCGAGCGAATCGGCTGGGACAAGACCACGCACAGCTTTCCCGGCGAGGAACTGCTCGCGGCCTATCGGCGCAAACTCGGCGACGTCCTGATCGAACGCGGCCTCGTTACCAAAGAGGAGCTGGAACGGGGGTTGGCGGCAAAGGCCTCGAACGGGCGCCCGTTGGGTACAGCGCTTGTCGACATCGGTGTCCTCGACGAGGACGCGCTGATCGAGGTCTTAGGCGGCCAGTTGCGGCTGGAGCCGGCGGGTGGGATCGACCCCTACGGCGTATCCTTGGATTTGCTGCGCCGTCTCCCCGAGGCGGACGCTAAGGCGCTCTCCGTCTTCCCGCTCGAACAACAGGAGGACGGCGTGGTCGCGCTCGCTTGCGCCGTTATTCCCGATCGCGACGGCATTCTCGAACTCCAGGCAGTCCTCGGCGGACCGGTCGAGTTCCGGCTGGCCCGCCGCGGCGAGCTCGCCTGGGCACTGCGCCAGGGCTACACAGGGCTCAGGGTTGCCGACGTTCATGAGCACGCGATCCCGCGGGTCAGAAGTCGGCTCGTCCAATACAGGCCGATCGGAGAGCTGCTGATCGATATTGGAGTAATTTCTTATCCGGATCTCTCCAAGGCATTGTCGCAAGCAGCAAGGTGCGGTAAATGCTTGGGTGAGTACCTGATTGCCGAGGGCCGTGTTCGTCCAGATCATGTAGCAGGGGTATTGGAACGGCAGCGCGAGGCCGAACTTGATTGGAGTGATTCGGTTGTTGCGGTGTTCGACAGCGGAGGACGGAAATTGACCGAGATGGGCCGTGTTGCGGCGGACGATTGAGTTCCGCCGGGCGAGCCCTTGGCTTGCCCCAGGATATGCCACCCTGTCGTTGCTTGGGGCGCTTTTGTTGTCGTTCGGCGCCGCAATTGTCAGGGTTGCGGCAGCGGAGACCATTACGCTCGGCACGGCAGAAGAAGCCGGGACGACCGGAAAGACCGAGACTTATCTTTCACAGCTGCGCGCGGCGGTACCGTGGGGCTGGCTCGAGCAGGAGTTTCGGCGGCAACGTTCTTTTCCGGCGCTTGCGCGCAGTAGGCAGCTGGCCTCCAAAGGCCAATATGATCAGGCAGTCGAGGAGCTCGAGGACTATCTCGCCTCCGATCCCGACGACCTCGGTATTCGGTTCGAGTCTCTCGTTCTCGCTGTCAATCTCAAGCGCTACGATGTCGCGATAGCAGCGGCCGACCGGATCGTTGAGGCCGTTCCCGGTTTTGCACCCGCGTTATACTATCGCGGGCTCGCCCGGGCCGCCTTGGTCGAGAACAAAGACGCGTTAGCGGATCTCGCGGCCGCCGTCGACAGCGGTTCGCTGACGCCTGACGATGCCAGTTACGCGCGGCGTTCTTTGGCAATTGCAGCGGTAGCGAGCTTGGCGCCCTCGGAAGCGCTTGCATTGTTGGATCGCAAGACCGCCAGACCCAGGGCGGATACGCCGACTCTGATCGCCAGAGGTCAGCTCCTGGAACGCCTCGGTCGCACTGTCGATGCCGCAACCTCATATGATGATGCCGCCAAGCGAACCGGTAACGTCGACGACAAGCGGACTGCCTGGGCGTTGGGTGCCGAGCTTGCCCTGAAGCGCAGCGATCTGACGGGTGCCTTGTCGCGCGCCCAGGCGGCGTGGAAGCTAACGCCGGGCAATCCCGAGGTCGCCGTCGTGCTGCTCGAGGCCGCCTCGCGGCTCGGCAGAGCGGATGTGATCGAGACGGTAGAGCGCGAGGTGAGGGCAACCGACACCGTGGACCCCACCACCCGTGAGGTGCTCGCCAACACGCTCTTTAAGCTCGGCCATTTTGATCGCGCCGCTGCGCGGTTTGGAGAGCTAGCGGAGACGGCGGCGAGCCCAGCCGAGGAATATCGTCTGCGCCGTGCGGCAGGCTTTGCGGCGCAGGCAGCCAAGGATGCGCCGCGGGCCCTCTCCGAGCTGCAGCGAGCGGCAGCGATCAACCCTGAGCCCGAGGCGCTCTCGGCCGCGGCGGAAGCAGCGCTGGAAGCAGGCCGCTTGGATGTCGCCGCAACGGATCTCAGGCGGCTTGCCGATGCCGGCAACGAGGTGGACCGCGATCCAGCGCTGAAGCGACTAAGCATCGTCGAGGAGCGAGCCGGCCGTTTCGCCGACGCTCTCGCCGCGCTGGACCAAATCCCGACCGATCGACGTGACGCCGAGGTCGAGCGCCGCGCCGCCGTCCTTGCAGTAAAGGCCGGCAACAGCGATGCGGCTGTCATCCATGCGGAGCGCCTCGCAGGCTTCGAGCCGACGCGGGCGAACCTGCGAGCGCTCGGCGAGGCCCAGCTTGCGGCGGGCCGGGCTGGCAGTGCTGTCGAATCCTTCCAAAGAGCCCTCGACGTCGACCCGGATGATGATCCGGTCCTGCGCGAGATGCTCGGAAATGCGCTCGTAGCCGCCGGGCAGCCGGGGCGCGCTGCCAAGGAATTCGACGCCATGGCTGCAAAGGCCAAATGGCCCGCCGATCAATACCGCTTGCGGGTGGCCGCAGGTTTTTCGGCGCTCAGAGCCGGCGATTCGGTGCGGGCGCTGGGGGCTTTTCGGCAGGCGGAGGAACTGGACCATCTCACGGCAAAGGCTCCACAACCCGCCGACGAATACCGTTTGCGATTGGCCGCCGGCTTCGCCGCGCTTAGGGCCGACGATTCGGCGCTCGCGCTCGCGGCTTTCCGGCAGGCGGTTGAAATTGAAGCCACCCGGAAATCGCTCGAAGCGGCCGCCGAGACCGCCCTCCGGGCGGGCCAGCTCGCGGAAGCTGCGGGCTATCTCGAACGTCTGGCCGCAGCGGACCGCGACCTCCTGGCAAGCGCACAGCATCTCGAGCACCTCAGCGTGGTCTATGAGATGATGGGTCGCGCCAAGGAAGCGGCGAACGCGTTGGCGCGGCTGCCGCAGGCGGCGCAAAGCAAGCCGGAGATCATTCGGAGAAGGGCGGTGCTCGCGCAGAAGCTCGGCGACCGCAAGGCCCTGCTAGCCTACATGCGCGAACAGGCGGCCGTCGAACCAAATGCGGATAATCTCGCCACTCTCGCAGATGCTCAGATCGCAGCCGGAGAGGTCAATGCTGCGGCGGTGACGCTGGAAGCGCTGCTCGCCAACCGCAGCCTGCCCGCCGAGGACAGGGCGCGCCACAGCGAAAGTCTGGGGAATATCGAAGCGGCGCGCGGAAACGCCAAGCGGGCGGTAGGTTTGTTCCTACAATCCTACCAGCTCTCCCCTTCCCGTGCGCCCACGCGGCTCGCGCAGGCCGCAGAAAGTGCGATGCAAGCAAAGGATTGGGAGCAGGCCGCACGCCTGTATCGGACGCTAATCGGCGATGAACGAATCGCGCGGAAGTCCCGCGCCGATTATGCCACCCGGCTGGGGCTCGCCCTTGCTAGCCTGTCGCGCGACGAAGAGGCATTGGCGGCGTATGACCGAGCTGTCCAGCTCGGTGGTGCAACGGCATCGTTGCATGAAAACCGGGCGACCCTGCTTATGCGTCTCGGTCGCACTGCGGCGGCCATGTCGGATCTTCGCGCGGCCTACGACACCCATCCCCGTACGGAGTTGGCGTTGTCGCTCGGCTACGCGCACCAGGCGGCACACCAACCCGGCTTGGCCATCGTGTTCCTGCGGCGCGCGCTCGCCGATCCGCAGAGCCTATCAACGGCGCAACGGCGGCAGGCCAATGCTGCGCTCGGTTACGCCTATGCCGAGACGGAGCAGCATGGGCGGGCGGCAGCTTGCTTCGAGAAAGCGCTCGGCGCCGGAGCGCGTCCGACCACGTACCCGAGCTGCGCCGCGGGGAATCACGAGCCGAGCTTCCAGGAGAGACTGACACTTTCGCTTGCCCTCGCACGGTCATACCGGCTGGCCGGCCAACCTCAAAAGGCGCTGGAAACGCTCCGGCCGCTCGGTGGCGGGCCATGGCCATCGACCGCGGTCGAGGCGGATTACCATGACGAGCTCGCGCGAGCCGAAGACGCCCTCGGCCGGCCGAGCCAAGCGCTAAGCGAGCTGAGGCAGGCCGCAGCACTTGAGCCGACCGCCGAGCGACGGTTCCGCCTCGGCGAGTTGGCCGAGCGCCTGGGCGACCGCGAAGAAGCACGGCGGGAGCTCGAAGCGGCCGTCGCCGCCGAACCCGCAAACACGGAATACAAGGCGGCACTCGCCTACGAATTGCGCCGCAGCGGCGAGCTGGCTGAGGCGGCCCGGCTGTTGTCCGAGGTGCTGGCTGTCGCGCCGCAGCGCTACGCGATCCACGAGGACCTCGGCTACATCTATCTCGGTTTGGGCGAGAACGAAAATGCAATCAAAGAGTTCAAATGGGCGATCGACAACAGGCAACTCTATCCGGCAGTAACTTCGGAAGAGCGCACGGCCACGGAACGCAAAATGGAGGCGTTGCGCGAGACGATCTCCAGCGTCGAGCCGCACTTGACCGCACTCGCTTATTCGAACCTTTGCCTCAGCGGCAACTTCTGCAACCGCCGGACAACCAATCTCGGCAGCCTGATCAGCGCCAACCAGGGCGGTATCGAGATCGGCTATCAACCCCCGGAAATTGGCTATGTCGACGGCCGCACGTTCCAGGGTTTCGCGCGGACCTACTTCAACTACGCTCCGGGCACGGTCGATCCGCAAGGTAAGAGCTTCCAGGGCGGTGTCGGCATCCGTTACAAGCCCCTGGGCGACTACAATCTCGTGCTCTCCGGAGAGCGCCTGATCAAGATGGGCTCCAACGCCCAGAACAACTGGATGGCGCGCGCAGCGTTTTCGACCAGCACGGGCTATGCGGGCTATATTGTCGAACCCGTTGCGGGACGTCCGCGGTACAGCCTGCTCTATGTCGATCTCGCTGCCACACTCTCGTCACCGCGTCAGTATCTCACCTACCTCGACGCGCGAGAGGGCCTAAATCTCGGGCTGACCGACCGGGTCGTCGGCTCCCCATTCCTCTATGGCATCTTTCGTGGCAACTACGGTATCGGTGCAAATACTTCGGCCGAGACCGGCCTTGGTTTTTCTCTCCGCGGCTTCTTGGGTGGAGACGAGTATCATGCGCCCCCCATCGCGCTAGAGCTCCTGCCGCGCCTGGGGTATACCGTGTACGATTCGTTGGCGCCGAAGAGCGTGGTCTTCTCGATTACCGCTGTAGCCAGGTTCTGAGTGCAACCTCGAGCCCTATGCCGCTTGCTCCGGTGCGTAGTTTTGCTGCTCGTCACCGCCACAACGCTCCTGATGATGAGCTCTCCGGGAAGCGCCACTTGCAGTGGCCTCCAGGGTACGTTTCTCCAGCTGACCGACGCGCAGGCCGCCCGGCCGGCCGAAGACTGGCCGCAATTGATCAATGAATTGCGAAGCATCGGCATCGACAATCTCTTTCTGCAATGGACCGTCGTCGACCGAAAAGCCTTTTTTCACACAGCGCAATTCGAGACGCCGGCCCGTACGCCGCTGCCGTACATTTTGGATCTGGCTAAACATTCGGGTATTCGCGTGTGGATCGGCTTGGCGGCGGATACGCGTTACTGGGAAAAGATCAAGCAAAATGCGGACTTCCTGCGTGTCTATTTCCATAAGCGTCTACAGGATCTGACCGGCTTCCTCAATGACCTGAACACCACGATTTCGGATGCGCCATTTGCCGGCTGGTATATCCCCGACGAGATCGACGACCGGACATGGCTCGACCCGAGCAAGCGTGCGGTTCTAACGAAATATCTCGCGGACACGGTCAGCTTGCTCAAGGCGCGGCGGCCGGGAGCGAAGGTGGCGATCTCCGGCTTCAGCAATTCGTTCGCCGAACCCGATCTTCTCGCCGCCTTTTGGGGCGATTTGCTGAAGAGCGCCGGCATCGATCTGCTATTGTTCCAGGACGGCGTCGGTGAAGGAAAGGTCGCGATCGAGGATATCGCGCTCTATTACGGGCCTCTCGATGGCGCGGTTCGCCGCGCGGGGGCGCAACTGGGAGCCGTCGTCGAGTTGTTCAGTCTGATGCCGAGCGGCCGGCGCGTCCCGGCGATGATCGGGAGAATTCGCGAGCAGATAGCCGCGGCCGACCGCTTGACGAGTTTTCCCCCCGTCGCCTTTTCGGTGCCGGACTATATGAGCAGTCTGGCAGGACAGCAGGCGGGGGGGCTTCTCACGAATTTTCTCGCAACGCAGAAGGGCTGCCGCCGCTAACGCGGACGCGCCGCTCGCTGTTTGCCAAAGCTGCGTTGACGTTTACTGTATCGCGGTATTAAGCGCGTTCCAAAGCGCGGTTCCCCATGGAACCATTTCCTCGTCGAAATACCACCAGAAATATCCACCGATATAGCTGGCGGGGAGACCGGAAACCGTCTTCGCCATCGGGTAATATCGCGTGATCTCGTTGATTTCGAAACTGGATCCGTATTCCGGGTCGGCGGTGCCCAATTCGCCGAATCCGACTTTGGAGTTGGGGAAAATGCCGGCGAGCTTGGTGAACACCCACGGCCAATTTGGATTCTCGCCGGGGCATTGGTCGGGATACCAGCTTATCAGGGCATAATTTACGTTCAGGCGAATCTTTTCCGTCTCGGAAGGACGCTGATTTGCCGGTAAGTTCAACTGAAATTGCCGATCGATCCAGCTGAACATATCATTGCCGCCGTGGTCCGCGGCAATACAATTATTCGGGTCCGATGGTTCACCTTCATAAAAGAAGGTGAGCGCAGTCGCCCCTCCCTGAGCGGACACGACATCATACATCGCTTCGATCTTCTCTAATGTATTCGAGCCCAACCAATTCCCGTTGACCTCGTTGCCGATCTCCCAGATGTCGACGAGGTTTCCTAAGGTCTTTGTATAGTTTTGGGCTAAGGTCGTGATTTGACTGACTGTGTATTTCTTCATGTAGGATGAATCCGCCAACTCCCCCATGATGTACGCGACACCGCGAAGCTGCTGGATCGGTTTGAGATAGTAGGAGGGGTTCACGCCCTTATCAAAAACGATCCGAGCAGTCGGTGCTCGAGCCAATCGACTCAGAGAGTTCACCTGTGCGGCCGGGTCGCTGACGTCGTCGAGGGTCACTCCAACGATCGGGGAGGGAATGCTCCTGCCCGTAATCGTCCCTCCGCGTGCGGCGGGAGAAGCCACGCCCGCGACCAAAAAACTTGTCATGACGGTACATAAGGCTAGGTTTCGCACATCATGGGCTATTCGCGACACGATTTCGGCCATCGTCTGTTTGGATAGGGCCGGAAGGCTATCGCGCATTCCGTCAAAACTCTGTCCCGAATTCGTGCAACCCGCATGTCAAAAAAGGACTCGCGACGACGCCGGCTTGTGCGCCCCACGACTCGTCGGCCTCGGCGCCGCAGGCCCTCTCTTGCCCGACGATGGTCGTGCGGGGGACGGAGAGCCCTGAGGCGCAGGCGCGGCGGAAGGTTGATGTGCTGCCGCGCGGCGAGCTGGCGGCGGCCCCCGGGCACCGGGCACGCCCCAACCGTCGTCGAACCGGTGGTGCTGGCCGCACTCGACCGCTTCCCGCGGCTTGCGCACCCGATAGGTTCGCATCGCGGGTTGTTAAAGCGCTCTGAGGTATTCAGCATCGTATACCTTTAATGTAGTGCGAAATTGTCAGTCATTTAGTCTCACTAGCATGGAAACAGTTTCATCGAGTGCACGCCTCGCGCCCCCGTCATTGGTTACAAAGCAATACTGACTTCCAAGACGCAAATGCAGGCACATGAAGCTATCTTCATAATCATTACAATATTTCTTGGCTGGTGCATTTTTGCCTTCCAGGACAAATCTCAGCGCACGATGGAATACTAAGACCAATAAAAGTACACGTTCTCTTCCGCAACAGCTATTCCTTGCTTTGCCAAACCCAACACATGGGCTTTAACGAGCGTCAGTATGTGGTTATGTTTAGTGAAGTCGTTCATTTGTCGAATATCTTTCGAGGTAAAGAGCTTCATTATTTCCGTAACTCTGGCTATGTGTCGGGCCTCTCTGTCTTCCAATTCCTTGCGAACTCGCTCAACACATCCTGCAATTTGATATACGTTATTGTTGCAGTCTCGAATCTGTCTGGAATAAAAGTCAGCCAGCGACTCTGAGTCGTTTAACGCCTTTAGCGCCCCGCAGATTAACTCGGAGTCTGGTACACGCCCCGACGGTTTTTCGATTGCAGCACGGGGATCATCCAACACTCTAAGGGATTCGAATTTCCGGAATTCGACTTTGCCCTGCTGAAAATTTGGCTGCTCGTCGAGATGACACAACCGCTCCCAAAACACGTATGGAGAGATGGAAAGGTTCCATCCTCGTAATTTGCCAAACACTGTGCCTGCGAGCCCGACAACGACGCTCGTGTCCAAAAGATATGCTTGGGCTACTTCAGCTTCGGCGCGTAGCCAATGATCTAGGTGTCTGCCATGCAGATGGCCTTCTCGTTCCCAAATGCGATAGGCTCGTTCATGGATCGCCTGCTCTCGGCACGGTGTCAATACCCGGCTCATGCTTGTCACTCGCGAAAAATCGTCGACACGCGCATTGTAACTGTCCGTGAGGTCTCTGGGCATCGCGCCATCGTCCAGGGCGGTGTCGAGCTTTTGGGCGGTTCGTTTCCTGTACTCTTGGGCAACCGCGATCGTTCCCACGTATTGTATGAAGCCGGTCGGAAGGCCACCCGCTGAAAACGGCACAGGTGCCAGCCGGTCGGCAATGGGGGGGGATTGTCCCAGATAACAAACATTGTTGCGAGCGTCGGCAATCCCAGCAATCCCAGGACTGCGTGAGACTTACGGGGCCTGCAATGGGCCCCTCCCCTGGCCCGCTCCCGCCCGTTCATCGCGCGATATTCTCGAAAAAATCTGTTTTCAAGAATAAACCGGCGACGGCTCGTTCGACCGTTTCGGGTCCGGTTCGATCAGTGCGGCGGTCCGGGCGGAACCGTATTGGCGAGCTGCTCGACAGCAGCGGTGATCCGGCGCCAGGTATCGGCACCGTCGTGATCGCCGGCGAGTGCAAGCTGGTCGGCGCGAGCGGCGCTTTCCTCAAACGCTCGCTCGCCGTAGCGCTTGAGGATGAGCTGCGCCGCCCGCCAAATGTCGATCTCGGGTATCACGACGGCAAAGCTGCACTGGCGCTGTCGATAAAGGTTTAAACCCGCATTCTCCGGATGACGTAGCGATTTTGAGCGCGCTGGACACAATTCTGATATAAAATTCAGTATCTTGTGGGGGATAGACCGGGGCGGTAAT
>Ga0210408_10002919_pt1 | contig 16156 bp, 13 predicted proteins | sample IncBWH4MmetaG_FD_155471 | JGI IMG/M metagenome (GOLD analysis project Ga0210408, IMG submission 155471) | Forest soil microbial communities from Barre Woods Harvard Forest LTER site, Petersham, Massachusetts, United States - Inc-BW-H-4-M | ecosystem: Environmental > Terrestrial > Soil >...
GCGGCCACTCCGCTTGGCCACAGATAGTGGTGATCCGCAACGGTGGTGCACCCCGATAGCGCGATCTCGGCCAACCCGAGCTCGACCGCAAGCATGACTGCCTCGGGCGTCAACTTTTCCCATCGCACGTAAAGACCTCCGAGCCACCCAATCATGCTCTTGTTTTGCGATGCAGGATAGGCGCGGTCGAGTGATTGATAGAGGTGATGATGAGTATTGATGAAGCCTGGCAGCACGATGTGGCCGGAGAGGTCAGCGACCTCGTCCGCTTGCTGCGCCAGACTGTTCCTCTCCCCTATCGCCTCGATAAAGCCGTCGCGAATCAGCATTTCCCCGCCGGAAATTTCGCGACGGGCATCATCCATGGTGACGAGCACGCGCGTATTGCGGACCAGCAGTGTGCCCATGGGCCGTGCTCGCTCCAATTATTCCGAACGCATCCAATGCGACACAATCTGATCGGAGCTTATCAGGTCTGCGAAGTGGCGCTGCATGATCGCCAAAGAGCTTGATGAATTTTCGGCGAGCTCAAACGGATGCTGCTGCCCACTCGGTGATACCTCCCCATGAAAGGCCCTGAAAGGCAGGGCCACGGCTGACTGTCATTCCGGCCGACCCGGACTTGACCCGGGGGAGAGCCGGAATCAGTGATCAACGCCGTTCGTGCATTCACGCGAGCCATGGGATTACTGGGTCCCGGCTCGCGTGAGCCCGGCCGAGCCGGGCTCACTTGGCCGCGACGACGGCCATATGCAATTACCCTGTCCTGGACCGGAGATTAGAACAATGGACAAAGTCGGCTTCTGCTTTCTTGACCGACCTGCAATTGCCCATCAGCTCGAGCTGGTCCAGCATGCCGAGAGGCTCGGATACCACTCGGCCTGGGTCTGCGAAACACGCTTGGCGCATGAAGGCTTCTCGGTGCTAGGCGCTTTTGCCGCGCTCACGAAGCGCATCAAGCTGTGCACCGGCATCGTCAATACCTGGACCAGGGGCCCGGCACTCATGGCAATGACACTTGCCACCCTCGACGAGCTTGCGCCTGGGCGCGTGATCTGCGGCCTGGGGGCATACTGGGATCCGCTGGCCTGGAAGCAGGGCATTGATCGCTCAAAACCGCTGAAGCAAATGCGAGAGTATATAACCGCACTGCGCAAGCTCCTGCATCTCGATGAGCTCAGCTACGAAGGAGAGTTTGTAAAGCTCCGCAATATCAGCCTGGACCTTGGGCACCACTCAAAGCGGGAACCGAAAGACGTCAAGCTGTATATCGGACCGACTGGGCCGCTCATGACGCAGCTCGCCGGCGAAATCGCCGACGGCGCGCTCCTCAATGGCTTGCTCTCGGTAAGCTATACGCGACAGATGGTCGAATGGATCAGGACGGGCGCCACGAAAGCCGGCCGCTCGCTGGACGCATTCGAACAGCCGCAACTGATCAATGTCTCGCTGGGAAACGACGAAGCGGAAGCTCGCAACCTGTCACGCTATGTCGTGACGAAATACCTTGGCCAGCAGCCTCACATCGGCAAAGCCTCAGGGCTCGAGCCCGAGCTCATCGAGCGCATCAAGAAAACCATGGGGGGCTGGCCGGCGCGTCCGGGCGGCATCGAGGATGCCATGAAGCTTGTGAGCGATGTGGTGACGGATTCGCTCACCATTTCCGGCAACGTCACGAAGGTCAAGGATCGTACCTGCGAGTGGATCCAAGCGGGAATCTCCTATCCCGTCATCCTGCCGTTGTCGGAAAATTACGGGGAGATCGTCGAGGCGTTCGCCCCCGGCCGGTGGTAGCGGGCGTACCAGCTTCCCGGCCTCGATGCACACCGGCAGTTTTGTTTCGATTCGAAACGTCAGCCTTGTCTATGGGGAGGCAGAGGAAGCGATATCGGCCGTCCAGGATCTCTCGCTGGAGATTGAAAAGGGCGAGTTCGTTGCCGTTGTCGGCCCGAGCGGCTGCGGTAAATCATCGCTGTTGAAGCTCGTCACCGGGTTGCTGCAACCCACCGCCGGCGAAATCCATGTCGGCGACGAGAGGGTACTCCGCCCCATTCGCGGCGTCGGCATGGCCTTTCAAAACCCTACTCTCATGCCTTGGCGCACGACTCTCGACAACATTATGCTCCCGTTTGAGATCGTGGAGCCCCATAAACGGCTCATCGGCCGGAACCGCGCTGAGTATACCGCGCAAGCTGAACAACTGCTGGCCACGGTGGGTCTTGGACAATTCGGCAGCAGGTTCCCATGGGAGCTTTCCGGCGGAATGCAGCAGCGCGCCAATCTCTGCCGCGCTGTCATACATCAGCCGCAGCTCTTGATGCTCGATGAGCCGTTCGGCGCGCTCGATGCGTTCACGCGCGAAGGATTGTGGAGCGTCATGCAGCAGCTCTGGATCGAGAAGCGCTTTACCGGAATGCTGGTGACGCACGATCTTCGCGAAGCGGCATTTTTGGCCGACAGAGTGCTCGTGATCAGCCACCGCCCGGGTCGCGTGATTTACGAGGCCACAACCGATATCCCCCGACCGAGAACCCTGCATACCACGTTTGAGCCGCGCTTTATCGCGATCGTTCACGAGCTGCGGGAACGGATCAGTCAAGAACTGAACGTATGACCACCGCGCGGCGCCTCCAGATCGCAATACCTTGGCTGGTTGGAGTAGCCCTGTTTGCGGTCTGGGAGGCGGTCTGCAGCCTCTTCGACATTCCGCCCTTTGTTCTGCCGCGCCCCAGCCTCGTCTTCGCGACGATGATCGACTATCGCGGGCCTTTGCTTCAGCATAGCCTCCACACCCTTTTCACGACGATCGTCGGCTTCGTCCTTGCCGTTGCCGGCGGGACGGCGATCGGGCTCGCCGTGGGTGCATCGAGCTTCGTCTATGTCGGGCTTTATCCGGTCCTGATCGCCTTCAACTCGATCCCGAAAGTGGCGCTCGTCCCGGTGATCGTGATCTGGTTCGGTATCGGCACCGTTCCGGCTATCATCACGGCATTCAGCATTGCGTTCTTTCCGATAACAGTGAACATTGCGACGGGCCTTGCGACAATCGAGCCGGAGATGCGCGACGTACTGCGTTCGCTCGGAGCAAACCGGTGGGAGATTCTCACCAAGGTCGGACTGCCCAGGTCAATGCCCTACCTCTTTGCCTCCCTCAAGATAGCGATAACGCTGGCTTTCATCGGATCGGTTATCTCAGAAACAGTCGCATCGAACATCGGGATCGGTTATCTTATGCTTTCGGCCTCTTCACGCTTCGAAGTACCTTTGGTGTTTGCCGGCCTTCTTATTGTAGGCGCCATGGGAGTTGGCATGTATGCAGTCTGCGTTTTCTTCGAGCACCGAATGACGCGCTGGGCTTTCCGCAGCCAGGACCTGATAAGCTAGAGCATTTACGGCTGGCTCAAAACGAAACGGAACGCGCCGTTACGTAGGGGCAAGGCACTGCCTGGCCCCCTTGGGGCGCGCATATGCGTCGCTCCTACGAAGGTTGGGGCGGCGGCGCTGCCGCTGGCTTGGCCGCCCCGCTGGAAATCCGCTAAGTTGGCACAATGAAACGCCCACAGCCGGCTCGGCGGACGGGGCTTCAGTTTCGCCGATGGCCGTTCAGGAGATAAGGATGACGAAGACAACCTCGCGTCGCGCCTTTGTCGTGGGCGCGGCCGGTGCTCTTGCAACTCCGTTCGTCGCCCTGGGGCAAGCTTCCCGGCCGAGAGTACGGTTTGCGGTCGATTGGGTGTGGCAAGGAAATCATTCGATCTGGACCTATGCCGAGGACACGGGACTCTTCGCTGGCGAGAACGTCGAGCCGCAGCTTTCCCGTGGTTATGGCTCCGCCGACAATCTGACCAAGCTTGCCGGTGGTGCGCTGGAGATGGCCCTCGTTGATCCCAATCTGCTGACCAAATTCAACCAGGATAACGCCGCGGCAAAGGCGATCTCCACCTGCATCGTTTACGATGCGGCTCCGAGTTCCGTCGTCTTTCTGAAGTCCTCGGGGATCAAGACGTTGAAGGACCTCGAGGGCCGCACTCTTGCAATTTCCGAGGGTGATGCAACCTGGCCTCTGTTCCAGGTGTTGTGCCGGATCAACAACGTTGATCTGAAAAAGATCAAGATCGAGAACATGAGCGGGCAGCTACGCGACAGCATGGTTATTCAGAAGAGAGTGGATGCTTCGCTCGGCTTCTTCGTAACTGCCGTCATCAATATATCGGCGGCGGGCGTGCCGCGCGACCAGATCGACTACTTGCAATTCAACAAGAACGGGCTTGCTCTCTACTCCTTGAGCCTGGTCTGCCGGCAGGATTATGCCGCCTCCAACCCAGAGGCGGTTGGCGGCTTTGTGCGGGGAACCGTCAAGGGTGTCAAAGCGATGCTGGCCAACAAGAGCGCCGCAATCGACTCGCTGCTCAAGCGCGACAATCTGCTCAAGCACGACATCGAATCCGAACGTAATGACTTGATTATTGAAGGATCCTTGCTCACCCCATGGGTTCGGGAGCATGGGTTGAGCACGGTGGACCCGAAACGCTTTGAGGATACTACGGGGCTGGTGGCCGAGGCATTCGGTGTGGCGAAGAAGCCGGCGATGGCGGACATCTACACCGATAAATTCCTGCCCCCGCAGACAGACCGGATGCTGACCTGACAGGCATCGAAGGGCCGGTGCAGTGACGGGTGCACCCTGTTTTGACGGTTTGGACCTTTCCGGAATGGACTTCGCAGCTCGCTATCGGCTGTTGAGCTCATCCGTTATCCCGCGTCCAATCGCATTGGTGTCAACGTTGAACGAGGACGGTACTCTGAACGCTGCTCCGTTCAGCAGCTTCATGATTGCTTCGGTCGAGGCCGCACTGCTCGCGTTTTCAGTAGGTCCGAGCGAATTGCCGAAGGGTACGCTGCAAAACGTGATGCGCAACGAGGAGTACGTCATCAACACGGTTCCTGTCGAGCTGGCGCGCGAGGTGCAAATCTGCGGGGAAGATCATGCCCCGGGAATTTCGAAGCTCGCCCTCGCATCGTTGCATGGCATTGCATCGGAAAAGATCAGGACGCCTCGCATTGCGGAGACCAAAGTCCAGTTTGAGTGCACCCTGCATGCAATAATACCTTTTGCCGAAAGCCGCATGATTGTGGGTGAAGTGCTGGTCATGCATGCGCGCGAAGGGCTCGTCTGCGACGGTAAGATTGACGTGCGTGAGTACGCACCGCTCGGCCGTATCGCCGGCCGCAGCTATTGCGCCATCACCGACCTGATTTCGGTCTGATCCCCAGAGGTTCCGAGATGGAAGCGGGGCTTAATCTGGTGCTTCAGGGCGATATAGTTCTGCCCGACCGCGTCCTTTCAGGCCACCTGGCGATTAAAGGAGAGAAGATCGTATCGCTTGGCGAGGGCAGCGGACCCGCTGCGAAGGTCACCGAAACATTCAAGAATTGCCTCCTGTTCCCGGGCATTGTCGACGGGCAGGTTCATGCAGGCAGCTGCGAGGGATTTCCGGGCCTACAGGACGCAACGCGGGCGGCGGCCGCCGGCGGCGTCACCACGATAATCGACATGCCGTTCGATGATCCTGCTCCGATCAATACGCTCGATCTGTTCAACCAGAAGGTCGAGGCTGTGCAGCGCTATGCCACAGTCGATGTCGGCCTTTACGTCACCGCACGTAAGGACGGCAACTACCAGATGCTGCGAGAGCTCGTCGAGGCGGGCGCGTTATCGATCAAGCTCTCCACGTATGAATACCACCCGGTCCGGTTTCCACGGTTTGACACCGGGGAGATGCTCGAAATCTTTCTGGAGGCATCCCGGCTCGGCGTGCCGGTCGCCTTTCACAATGAGGACCAGGAACTGGTCGGCCGCCTCATGGCGCGCGCGGCCGCGCAGGGCAAAAAGGGCATGGAGATCCATGGAGCGGGACGGGCACCGATTGCCGAGCTGGTTGCCGACGCGCAAGTTCTGGAATTGGCGGCGAATACCGGCGTCCGCTGCCACATCGTGCACAGCACGGTTGCCGCCGGAAACCGGATTGCCCGCCACTACCGCGAGCAGGGCGCCAAAATTTCGGTCGAAACCTGCGTCCATTATTTTGTTTTCAACGACCACGACGCGGTGCGTCAGGGCGCTTTTCTCAAGCTGAACCCGCCGCTGCGTTCCGAAACCGAACGTCTTGCATTGTGGGACAGCCTCGCTGCCGGCGAGATCGACTTCGTATCGACCGATCACGTGGCTTGGCCGATCAGCCGAAAATCGGATCCCGACATGGCCAAGAATGGGTCGGGCATTCCAGGCCTCGAGACCCTCTTGCCGGCTTTCTATACGGCTGCCGTGCGCGATCATGGGCTTGCACCCGAATTCCTCGCGCGCATGATCGCGGAGAATCCGGCGCGCCACTTCGGGCTTTATCCAAGGAAGGGCGTGCTTACTCCCGGCGCCGATGCAGACATTGCGGTGCTCCGGCTCGGTGAATGCGAGTTCGCAGCCGGCCGAATGGCTTCAGCGATCAAATGGTCGCCGTATGCAGGGATGAAAATGGCAGGCGAGGTTGCCGCGACCTATCTGCGAGGCCGCAAGGTCTACGAGAACCGCGAGCTGATTGCACCTGCGGGGACCGGACGCGTCCTCCTCCGGAGGTAATACCCCCCTTTCAGGGCAGGGCTATCGCATTTGGCTTGCGTGACCGCACTTGGCGCGTCGCGCCGAAACATCGTTGCTGTCATTCGGGCCGGGCGAGCCGGACTGCGCCCGGCAAGCGAAAGCCGGAATCCAGTAAACGACGCCGTCCGTGCATTTATGCAGGGCGTAGTTTACTGGGTCCTGAACGGGGAGAGGGAGCAGACCCGGATTGCTGCGCTGCTGGTCCCATCTCATCGGAACGCTCAGAAAGGATGGAGTCGGTGGCAAGCACTTTTGTCGACAAATTGATGCCGGAGCTTTCGGCTCTGTTCGACACTATCCGGGAGCAATCGCGGGACGGGGCCGGCGTGACCCGCGATGCCTTCGGTGCAAGGGAGACGCAGGCCGCCAACACGCTCTCCGTGTTTGCGCGCAGTAAGGGTTTGCAGGCAGATGCGGACGCAGCCGGCAATCTTCACGTCACGCCAGCCGGAGCTTTCACCCATCCTCCTGAAATCATGCTGGCCTCTCATCTTGACTCGGTGCCGGTGGGCGGCAACTACGACGGTCTTGCAGGCGTGATAGCGGGTCTCGCCGTGCTCTTTGCCCTTGAGCAAGCCAACGCAGCCAGATCCGGCATTCGCGTTGTGGGCTTCCGGGGCGAAGAAAGCCCATGGTTCAGCCAGGCCTACCTGGGAAGCAGATTGCTGCTCGGCGAGCTCACGCGCGCCGATCTCGAATCGCTGCGCCGGTATGATACCGGCAAGACGCTTGCGGAGCACATTGTTGCGATCGGCGGAGATGTGGGCTCCGGAAACCTTCAGCCCACGATCGACCTGAGCAAGCTGAATGCGTATTATGAGCTGCATATCGAGCAGGCGCCGCTGCTTGAAAGTCTTGGGCTGCCGGTCGCCATTGCGACCGCAATCCGGGGCAATATCCGCTACCCGTTCGCGGCCTGCCGTGGTCAGTACGCGCATTCAGCCGCCGTGCCGAGACACCTCCGGCGTGATGCCCTGATCGCCACCGCCAAGCTCATCGCCTTTGCCGATCAATGCTGGCAGGAGCTGATTGATCGCGGCAATGACGACCTCGTATTCACCTGCGGGATTTTCCAGACGGACAGCGCAGAGCACGCGATGACCAAGGTGCCGGGAATTGTGAATTTTACGTTGAACATCGGGGGCACGAAGGACAGCGTCATGGAGGAGCTGCACAGCCGAATTGCAACTTGCGCAACCGAGCTCGCGCGTGCTCACAATGTGGTCTTTGATTTCGGACGCCGCGTCGGCACACCGGCGGTCAACCTGGACAAGTCATTGATTGCCGGCCTGGAGCGCGCATGCGCCGAAATCGGCTTGAGGTCCCACACAATGCCAACCGTCGGCCATGATGCGGCAGGGTTTCAACGTCGCGGAATTCCCGCTGCCGTTCTCCTCGTGCGCAATAGCAACGGAAGCCATAATCCAGCGGAGCACATGGAGATGTCCGATTTTGCCGCCGCTGTGAAAGTGCTCGCCGCGCACGTTCTGAAGCGCTGCCGGGAAAGCCGGTGAACAGCGTAGCGGCAAATCTGTGTGATCGTCAGGAACAGATGCGGGACTCCACAGTAGACGTTCACCACCACATTCTTCCTCCCTCCTACTCGAGGGCTCTGGGCGAGCGCATGGGTCATCAGGGACTGTTCGGCTCACCACCTGATTGGACGCCGCAGACCTCGATCGAGGTCATGGATCGAAACGACATTGGCTTTGCGATCGTATCAGTGTCCGCACCCGGCGTATGGTTCGGGGACCCGCTGGAGAGCGAGCGCTTGGCCCGGGAATGCAATGATTACAGCGCGCGGATGAAGGCGGACTTTCCGGACCGGTTCGGGTTTTTTGCGACGCTGCCGCTCCCCGACATCGATACGACTCTGCACGAGATCGAGAGGGTTTTTGACACTTTAGACGCGACCGGCGTGGTGTTGATGACCAACTACGGGGGCCTCTATCCGGGAGACGCCAGGTTCAGGCCCGTGTTCGAGGAGCTTGATCGCCGCCGCGGGGTGCTGTTTTTTCATCCGACCGGAGCAGCCTATCCCAACCCGCTGCCTCACATCCCGCCGCCCTCCCTCGAGTTTCCGTTCGAGACTACGAGAGCAATCACAAGCCTGCTCTACAGCGGCATGCTCGCACGATACCGCAATGCGCGCTTCATCTTCGCGCACGCGGGCGGAGCTGTTCCGTTTCTCGCCCTGCGCATCGCGCGGTTGACGGCGCGTCCCGAGCTCGCAACCGCCGTTCCGCAGGGGGTATTGACCGAGCTCAGGCGTCTGTATTTCGACACGGCTCTTTCCGCGAACAACTTTGCTTTCGACCCGCTGCTGCGACTCACGTCCGTGTCAAACCTCCTGTTTGGCTCTGACTTCCCGCATGCAGGTGAGCAAACCTTGGTGTCCACGCTGCGCGGCTTGGAAACGATAGGGCTGGCTGAGATCGACGTGACCAGCATCAAAGGCGGCAATGCTCAGCGGCTTTTTCTGCGTCCCGCAAAGCGGCAGGATCGTATGTAATGATTCGCACGGGGGTTGGATCGAACCCGTTGCACGGGTTGTATACCTGTGCGCAGTTTGAGACGATGCAAATCACGTCCCGTTCGGCAACAAGATCGACGTAGTCGCCGGCCTTCGACCGGCCCTCGACAATTGCCATTGATCCATCTTCGTTGACCGGAACGTACATGAACCAATTCAGATTCGTCACGATGTCGTTACGAGTCATGCCGAACTGTTTTAGTGCCTCTTCGAACGTGTCGCGGCAGTTTCGAGGAGGTGTCTTGTTGTATCGCAAGAGATTCATCTCAGAGCTGCAGCACCCGCCCAGCGTGTCATGGTATCCGCAGGTATCCTCGAGTACAGCCATCATCTTTTTGGCTCGGTCCGACCAGAGCACGGAGCCTTTCGTCACGAAAATGTTTGCCCCGAGCTTCATCGTATTCGCCGCGTTATAGTGATCGCTTGGGTCCGCAGCGTCGTAGCAGAGGAAATCAACTGCTTGCCGTCCTTCCAAGTCAATGATCCGAAGATGTTGCCCCTGCTTTACGATGCGCCCCCAAGGGCTGCCAGCTTCGACGATGACATCCTGGACAACAGTTCCGGGGACCGTTACTGGAGCTTCCACTTTCGCCTCCATTTGCTGCCGCAGCTCTAATGCCGACACTTAGTTAAACCAGCCTGCGGCTGCTCAGGACAGCACCTTCCGCAATGTCGCTCCAGTCGATGATGGCCGCCAGGAATTGCTGGTAGCTCGCGTAGATTTTCTTCGAAAGTTCGTCGTCGGAGCCTGCCTCAGCGACTACGTCCTTGCTGATGCGATAAAGCTCCTTCAGCACCGCGTCGCTGAACTCGAGAATCTTGACGGTGCCTTGGTCGCGCAGCTTTTGTAGGCCAAGTGCATTGTTGGCGTTGAATTCCGCGAGGGAGCGGGTGTATTCGGCGGCGGCAGCGTCCTCGATGACCTGTCGCTCGCTCGTATCGAAGCTCTCCCACACGCGTTTGTTGACGCCGAGCGTTGCGCCGGTGCCCGGCTCGTGGAACCCAGGATAGTAGTAATAGCTTGCGACCGTATGGAGACCCAGGGCCATGTCGAGCCAGGGCCCCACCCATTCACTGCCGTCGATAGCGCCGGATTTGAGCGTCTGTACGATTTCGCCGCCAGGCACGTTCACAACGATGGCACCCAGCCGCCGGAGAACCTCGCCACCGAGCCCTGGCATACGGTAGCGCAGGCCTCTGAACGCCTCCGGCGAGGGCACCTCGCGGATGAACCAGCCACCCATTTGGGTACCGGTGTTGCAACAGAGGAACGGCTTGATGTTGAATTGTCCACTCAGCGCGTCCCACAAGTCTTGACCACCTCCGTACTGGACCCACGCGAACAGTTCGTTCGCGGTGAAGCCGAAGGGGACGGCGGCGAAGAAATTAAATGCCGGCGACTTCTTCTCCCAATAATATTCGGCCGAGTGATACATGTCAGCGACACCGGCCGCAACCGCGTCAAAGGTCTCGAACGAACGAACGAGCGTGCCAGCCGGATACATTTCGATGTAGATGCGTCCTGCGGACGCGGCGCTGATCCTCTGCGCCAAGCGAGAGGCGCTGGACTGAAGCCCTGGTGAGCCTGCGGGCCAGTCGGTCACCATTTTCAACTGTCGGAGTCCCTGAGCGATCGCGGGTGTCGAAACGGCAGCCAGTGATCCAGCACCAATCAAAACATCCCGCCGTCTCAAGCTCAGAGTCGTCGCTTTGCTATGACGCCGTCTCCCCATTTTGCCCTCCCGAATGACAAGGCATTTGCGCCAGGACCTACGCGAAGTCATGGCCATGCAGAGAGACGGTAGCACGCTGTGATCACGCTTCCCGTGTGACCGCTTGACGCTTGTGCGGTGCATCAAATAGCGGCCTAAAGCACGGTGATGCAATCGATATTCACGTCACTACCACCGATTGTGCAGTGAGTTCCCGGCTGCACCGGAATCATTTCACGCGTCGGGTCGATCTTGCGGAACTCCTGACTTACCTCGATAATTCCAGGAAGCGTAGCGCGAAGCTGATCAGCAAGATGACGAGCATCAAGATGGACATACTTCTGTCCTGCGATTCCCCGCCCGCTACTGATCTCGATTTGGGCGGCGCGCGCGACAATGTCCCGCGGGAAGCCGATTGTCCTGCTCTTACCACGTATATCGCGCTGTGCCGGTGCCGGCGTAGGTCTGCAGACGGCTGGCATACTCACCGTCGAACTTACCGGTAACCGACCAGCCGTTGCGCAGCCGAAGCTCCGAGCCGCCGGAGACGAGCGCCTTGTCGGGCGGGGGTGCGGCGCCGTCGATGATGAAGGCCGGCGTCGGCAGGGCCAGGAAGTTGGTGCTCAACGCTCGGTCGTTGCGCCAATCATGCGCCCAGGCGGCGCGCGCGAACACCCTCGCGGCATAGGCGTCGGCAACGAGAACGGTTCTGTCGAACCAAGCCCCGAGCTCGCTGCGCGTCGTCGCCATGTTTTGCGCATTGTACGTTAGCGCAAAGGGCGACGAGCCGGAGGGCGCTATCTCACTGTAGGCCGGAAGGTAGAGCCGTTGCGCCTGGAACGCGCCGTAGGGGGTGACCGCGACCACCGGCGTAGCGAAGCGATAGCCGCTCTCGATTCTGCCGGAGAAATCGTGCGCGGTGAAGTTGGAGGTGAGATGATCGGTGCCAAAAACGTTCACGAAGCGATCCGTCGACATCCAATACGTCGCATAAGCGAGCGCCGCCGACACATAGGCGGCGCCCCAGCGTTTGGAACCATAGAGCCCGGCCTGGAACACGTCGCCGCGTCCGGTGCCGAGCGCGTTCGCGAGGCCCCAGTCGGTCCCGGCGCCCCCAAGCGCAAAGCCCACCGTCGTGTCGGCCGCAATTCGGTAGTCGAGACCGGCGGCATAACCGAAGTCGCGCACGGTGGCATCATGGCTGCCGATGTTCACCGGATCCCCGCCGATATTGGCGCGGCCGCCGTAGCCCGAGGCCCAGATGTTCCACGGGCGGCTGGCAACGGTGGGCGATGCCGATGCCGCGGGCCCCTTGAGCACTGATGCATAGGCGAGCGCCACATCGGGCGGAAATGCGGTCGAACGCTCGGGCGCAAAGCCCATCGCCGAGCCTCCTCCGCCTGCAACCCGCGTCTCCGCGAACGGATCGAGCAGCAATCGCAGGAAACTGTTCGTCACCTGGAAGCCCGTCTGCTCAGCGCCGGTGTGAACCTCGCCCGTGAGCTGGGTCAGGGCATTCACAAGCTGCGCCCGCTGCTGCGGCTGCACCGCCAAGCCCAAGAGGTTCGCGAACCGCGCCGGCAGCGTGATGTTGGCATCGATTGCCGCATCGATCGCGCCAGCGATCTGACTGACGTCCGCACCGAAGAAGGGCAACTGTCTGGCTAGGAGGTCGCTGAACTTGCAGTGGTCGCACAGGTAGACATTGTTGGCGTCATAGAACAGCTCTACTTTGTTCTTTACGCCGATCACGTCGGGGTTGAAGGTTCCGCTGACACCGCCTGTTGCCGTCAACAGGGTGTAAACTTGGCGCTTGGTGATGTCCTTGTCGTCGACGACCTGAACCGTCGCTCCATTGAGTGCCGCAATCCCGGTGACATTGGTCAGGCTCGCGGTGGTCGCATTGATGTTGATGAGGTAGGTGGCGGCGGAGGTGAACACGAGGTTGCCGGCGACATTGAGCGTGCCGATCGCATTCGGCAGGCCCGGCATCAATGTTCCGCCGGCCACCAACACGCCCGGCACCGTCCCCGTGCCGCTGAGCATGGCGGTGGGGCTCACCAGCACGCCGCTGGACGACGAGATATCGCCGGTGACCGACAGCGTACCGCCGGCGACGACGGTGGCCCCCGTATAACTGTTCGTGCCGGATAGCGTCAGCGTGCCGGTACCAACCTTGACCAGCGAGCCGCCGGTGCCGCGGATAACACCGCTCACCTCGGTCGAGAGATTGTTGCTGCCGACGGTGAGCTGGTTTGAGCCCAGAGAGAAAGTTCCCGCGCCCTCGATCGAGCCTGCCGCCATCCCGCCATTCGACAGGGAGGTGATGTCGAATGCGCCTCCGGCGGTGGTGATGAAGCGTGCATTACCGCCGGTGGCACTGTCGACAAATGCGGTTAGACCACCGGCGGTGGTGATTATGATGGCGTTGCCGGCGGTGCTCGCATTGCGAAAAAAAATGTTCGCCTGGCTGCTGACGATAAAAGTCGGTGCGTTGGAAGAATCGTTAACGATGCCGGTACCGATGATGCTGATTGATGTGGAGAGGGCTGGAGGTGTACTAAAACTATAAGCAGGCGCACCAGGGTTGAACTGCAGCGTTCCGATCGACGTTGTTGTGAAGGGTTGGAATGTTATTGAGGTTGTATTCGACGCGCCGAAGATCGCCGTATTGGTCGGCACCACCGCCGGGTTCCAGTTGGTGGCAGTGTTGAAAGCTCCCGAGCCGGGATTGAGCAGCCAAGTAGCATTTTGCGCTTGCGCGGATGTAGCCGCGAGCAATGCCGCTGCCGCTGCCGCGCTCAATAAATATGTGCGCATTCCGCTGCCCCCCGCTGCGGAATTTCTCAACGCAGCCCTGGCCTGCTTCACCCATTGCAACGGGAAGTGGCAAAACAAGGTCCTCGAGGCTAACGCAACGACGATTGGTTTGCGCCGCCTGTGGCTCTACGGCAACATTTCGCGGCGGGATATGGCACTTCGCGTCATTTGTTGCGGCGCACACGATTGGGACGCGATCAGAGCAATGCGGACATAGAGCCCAGTGTGGCCTCCTGTTTTGTTTTTCTGTTTAGAGGAGGGAAAGCGGTTCGCGGATCCACAAGAGCTGTACGAGTTCTTGGACCTTAGGCTGGACGCAGCGAAGCTAAAACGCGCGATGGCTCTCTCGAAATTTTTTGTTCAATATCAAAGCCGACAAGTGCGTGCACTGGCATGACGATCTCACCACCTCGCGACGCCCTGCCGCCACTTACCGGCTGGTCAAGCGGCAATTGATCCCGGTGGCGACACAAGGAATTCCCCATGTCTCCGGGCCGGACGCGAACAAATGGTCGGGGTGGATAGGAGTTGAACCTACGACCTCTCATCCCCATGACGAGCGCTCTAACGCTGAGCTACACCCCGGAGAACTTGGAAACTGACGGCAGCAACCGACCAAACGGACGAGCGTTTGTCAACAGGAATTCGAGCGACGCAGTCGATATCCTTTTCCAGGAAGCTGGCAGAGCAACCCGTTCGAACGACGCTTCCGCGACGTGCATCCGGTATCGATTCAGGTGGAAGGCAGCATCGCCAGCATGCAATCCGCAGGACAGTTCTTTACCTGGGACTGCCGTCTCAGCAGCTCATCCTCGTTCGTGAAGAAGCACGAGCGGCTCGACCCGACCCACTCCTCCGCGCCATGCGCGCGGCGTGGGCCGAAGCGTTTTTGGCCAGGATGTACAGAAGACGCCCCTGACCTGCCTGCCTGGGGTGAGAGGACTCGAGCTCGGGAATGTCGTTTTACGACACGCTGAGCCGAACTCCCTGGTTTCCCGGAAGATTTCGTACCAGAGACTTTTTCGCGGGGAGCGCGAAAGAGGCTGATCTAAAGGGCGGGCTTCCTCGTGTGAGAGAGCGCCCGCGCAGATTCAGCCGCATCGCTGAGCACGCCCGCCAGCTCCCATAACCGGCGTGGGCTCAGCGGGATGTCGAGGAGCTCAACCCCTTTGGAAGGCAACTCCAAAGCGTCCTCTATTGCTTGCGCGATTGCAGCGCCGACGGGAATCGCACCGGCTTCACCAACACCCTTAATTCCAAGGGGATTCAGAGGCGAACGGGTCACATTATGTGCAACTTCTATTCGCGGCACATCGGTAGCAGTAGGAAGCAAATAGTCCGCCAGGGAGGCATTCAGAAGTTGGCCGGTGTCATCAAACACGAGCTGCTCATAAAATGCATTGCCGATCCCTTGCGCGACTCCACCATGAATCTGGCCTTCCACGATCATGGGGTTGATTACGGTGCCACAGTCGTGCACGACGACATATCGCTTTATCTCTATCGTCATCGTTTCTGGATCGACCTCAAGGATCACGGCGTGAGCTCCGTTTGCAGTCGTGCCGCCCTTGGGACCGAAGTATCTGGTCGCTTCCAATCCTGGCTCGGACCCCGGCTGCACTGCACCGCGAAGCGGATTGGCTTTTTCGGCAAGTTCCCCGAGACCTATCGAGTGCATCTGAACGCCAGCGATAGACACTCGTCCATTGTCGATCTCCAGGTCCGCCTCGGCGCATTCGAACTCCTCCGCCGCGAGCCGCAGAATTTTTTCCCGCACCACCGCCGCTGCCGCATCGACCGCGGTCCCGGCGACAACCGCACCACGGCTCGCAAACGTACCGCAGCCCCAATAGAACTGATCAGTATCTCCGGTTACCACCTCGATCGCCTCGACATCAACGCCCAGCTTTTCGGCCGCGAGCTGCGCCAGGCTGGTGTAGTGGCCTTGCCCTTGCGTGCCGATTCCTGTCGTAAGCGAAATCTTGCCGTTCGGTTGTATCTGAATTTTTGCTCCCTCGTATGGCCCGATCCCGGTGCCCTCGACGTAGCACACAACGCCAATGCCGACATGCCTGCCCTGGGCGCGCAAGCGTGGCTGCTCCTCGCGCACAAAATGCTCATAATTGACCAAATCCGTCAGCCTGTTGAGAATCTCCGGATAGTTGCCGCTATCATATTCCAGCGGCGCGAAATCCTGATAGATGATCTTATTGTCATACGGAAATGCGTCGACTGGAATTAGATTCCGTCGCCGTATTTCAACCCGGTCGATTGCAAGCTCGCGCGCGGCGATGTCGAGCATGCGCTCCATCACGAACACGCCATGCTGCCTGCCGGCACCCCGATATGGGGTCACAATCGGCTTATTAGTGAAAACAGCCTTGAACGTGCTTTCATAGTTGGGAACATGGTAGGGACCCAGCAGCGTGCATTGGC
>Ga0210408_10002921_pt1 | contig 16144 bp, 16 predicted proteins | sample IncBWH4MmetaG_FD_155471 | JGI IMG/M metagenome (GOLD analysis project Ga0210408, IMG submission 155471) | Forest soil microbial communities from Barre Woods Harvard Forest LTER site, Petersham, Massachusetts, United States - Inc-BW-H-4-M | ecosystem: Environmental > Terrestrial > Soil >...
ACGGCATTGGCGGTGTCCCCTTGCGCAAAAATGCGCCGTTTCTTTGGGACAAGCACAACTCTCCTGCCTTCTCCGATGGTTGCGAGGAATGCGTGGGGATCGAAATCGCGCGTGTTCTTGGCCAGGGTAAGTGCGGTCATGGTTGGGTGCCCCCCCCTCGACGATTTCCACAGCGGAGATTTCGTCCTGAACGGCTTAGCACCCATACCGCCAGCCATGCTAGCGTGGTCCAAGTCATACGGGTGAACTCTTAGTAGGTCTTTGGGCAATGCAGCGGGGATCTCGTTGACAATACTTAACGTAAGCCTAGCCATATGCGGCTGGATGGGGAAGCTAGACCGTTGTATTTCTTGCAACTGCTAAACTTGGCTTAAGTATACGCAGCAGATCGCTGCAATCTGATAGGGATCACAGCAATGCCGGATTTCCCATAAGATTTTTACTTGCAGTGTACGATACTTCGTCGTACGATCCCTGCGTATACGATTTTTCGGGTACGCATGCGATTGCCAGCGTACGATTGTTGATGAAAGGAGTCGCCACCAATGAAACGTAACGGGAATGGCAACAGCAGCCACTATGCGTCGGTGAATCGGTCCGATGTGCCCCAGGGTCGCAAAGGAAAACATCGGAAGGCGGTGGGGGACATTCTGGCAGACCTTTCAAAGCTGAACGCGCAGCAAGCGGTCAAGATTCCGCTGAGCAGTCTGAACGGCGAGAAGATGCAGAATCTGCGTTCTGCTTTGAACCGCGTAACGCGCGAGAAAAACATCGCCGTGGAGACGTCGAGCGACGAGAAATACATGTACGTGTGGCGCGCCGACCCGCCCAAGAATACGGGAGCAACCGGGTAGCAGGCCAGGGCACGCAAGAGCGGCAGAACATCGATACCGAAGCTAGTCGTGGAGAACGACGTTGAGCAGCGAACTGTGGACCTGCAGAGCGCCCTCGGAGCCGCCTGCGTAGTGAATGAAGCCGAGCTTCCTGAATCGGTTCATAAAAAAGCTGACGCGCGAACGAGTTGTTCCCACCATTTCAGCCAGCGTCTCCTGACTGATCTTGGGGACGACAGTTTCTGGAATGCCTTCTTTGCCAAAATGAGCGAGCAATAATAGGACGCGAGCCAGGCGTTTTTCGCTGGAGTTGAACAGTTGGTCGACCAGATCCTCTTCGTAGCGTATATTCCGGCCGAGAAGATAGGCCACGAACATTTCGGAAAGAGTAGGTTCGCGGTGAAGGGCTTCCATCATCGTCTTCCTCTCCACCCTCAGGATCTCGCAATCTGTCATAGCCGCCGCCGAGCCCATACGCAGCAGCTGGCCTGCCAATGAACCTTCACCGAAGAAGTTCCCCTCGCTCACGATTGCGATCGTCGCTTCCTTGCCGATCTTGGATACGACAGTGAGCCGCACTTTGCCCCTTTGAATATAGAAGACAGCATCCGCCTCGTCCCCTTGCGCAAAGATTGCTTGCTTCTTGGGAACAGACAGAATCTTCCTCCCCTCGCCGATGGTCGCGAGAAACACATCGGGATCAAATCCGCCGTTCTTCTTGGCCGCTATTGAAGGAGGCATCTTCATAAGTATAGTCCGCGGAAGGACAGCAAGAGCAAAAGTTGCCAGTGCTCCTCACTTCTCGAACGATCCAGACTAGCGTCGCGACCCCCAGCAAGAGTGGTCACTTTTGAGCAGTTTCTTGGCTGTTAGTCGGTCCATCATTGATACAACACAAACGGAGAACACCTATTCATGCCACAAAACATAAAAGTCGGCACCATTCTTATGAAAGATTGGCTCGGAATGTCGCAGCTTCCCGAATTGGAGACTGAAGCCTGTTTCGGGAATTGGAGCGTGGTCAAGGTCACCGATGCGCTCGCCCTGGATCGCAAGATCCATGCTGCCGGATGGAATTTCTTTTTCATGGCTGCCGAAGTCAAGGCGATGTTCCTCGGCTTTCTTGAGCCACAGAAGATCCAGAGCGCGTTGCAGCGGATCCTGGCGAAGGTGAAGCCGGAGCACTTCAATGGACTTGAGGTCACCGCAATCGTTGCCCGGCGTTTCCTCGGCGTGCCCTACGTGACCGTTTCCGCGCATTCTCGGCATATGCAACAGAGCTGCACCCTCGACAGCCTCGAAGGTCGGCGGAAGTCTCAGAACCAGGCCGCGTGGGCAAGGGGTTGAGGGCAACCAGCTACTGCGGGAGTGACCTGTGACATCTGAGGTGAACCAGGGTCTCGATCGAACCCTTGAGTCTGCCGTTATTGTGTCCTGGTCAGATTTGATGCATGACGCCCAAACCGGCTTGATTCATATTGAGTACGGCTTTGCTCCAACTGGCACATTGGACTATCTGAAGATCTGGTCGTCCCTGACTCGGGGCTATTGGCTGCTGGCTTGTGAGTACTGGATGTCAGAATCCACGTTCCACGGCGTTGGCTTGCGCTTCGACAATGGATACGAATCGGAAGGTCTGTCGAACATTCTGGATCGCGTGATGCAACACCAGACGTCTTTTGTGCTCCCCGAAAATCTGGGCCGGCAGGGACTTATTCAGATTCAAACGCCCACTGAGGAAGAACGTGTAGCCGCAAGCCAGTGGATTCGCGACGCTTTGGATCGTCTCGGTTCAGCTTTGGCCGAGCCCGCTCTGGCCTGAATCCTCCGAACTCACTTCCGAGCCGGCTAGACGCCGATCCCGATGCGGTTCTGTGCGGGGGAGGCCAGTGCTCAGTTCGCACTTTTCCCCGGGTTTTGCGCCGCAGGTAGGGCAACGAACCGACAGGGCCAGTTTCTTCTTGGCTTTCATGATTTACACAATGGGCCGTTGCCCGGCAACAAGATGGTCAATAGTGACCAGTCCGAAGACCCATTTTCGTTGAATACTTGAAATAGAAAACTTTCCAGACCAGCGCTGGTGTTAGCTCTGAGGTCATCTGGCAAATGGCCAGTTCATGAGCCGTTTTTCATTAAAGTCAGGGAAACGATGTCGCTACCGAACACCTTAGCACCGAATGCTCTCCTGGAAGTGGTCGGTCCGCGCCCCCTGATTCGGGAGGAGACCGCACCAGCTCGGGTCCGATCACAATCGAAGGTATCTCTCCCCAGCCGGATCGCGGTGATCGGGAATTATCTTCCTCGGCATTGTGGAATCGCGACTTTTACCACCGACCTGTGCAGCGCAATTTCCGCGGAATATGGCACGGCTCGACTGTTGGCGCTCCCGGTCAACGACACCGAAGAGGGTTACGACTACCCATCGCGCGTGCGATGGTCTCTCGCGCAGGATGACGTGGCATCGTATCGTGAGGCCGCTAAGTTCCTGAACTTCAACAACATCGACATGGTGTGCCTGCAGCACGAGTATGGAATTTTCGGTGGGCCGGCCGGAAGCCATATCCTGCATCTGCTGCGGGACTTGAAGATGCCCGTGGTCACGACGCTGCATACGGTTCTGCGCGAACCCGATCCCAACCAGCTGATGGTGATGGAAGAGATTGTCGAACTCTCCGACCGCCTTATTGTCATGAGCCAGTTGTCGTCCCAGTTCCTGCAAGAAATCTTTAAGGTGCCGGGCAGCAAGATCGACATGGTGCCGCATGGCGTTCCCGACCTGCCGTTTCTGGACCCCAATTTCTACAAAGATCGGTTTGGCGTGGAAGGAAAAGCAGTTCTGCTCACCTTCGGCCTGCTCTCACCGAACAAGGGAATCGAAAACGTAATTCAGGCGTTGCCGCAGATTCTTTCCAAGCACAAGAATGTTGCCTACGTGGTCGCGGGCGCGACTCATCCTCACATCCTGCGCCGCGAGGGCGAGAAGTATCGCGCCAGTTTGCAGGCGCTGGCGAAGAAGATGGGCGTGGAAGCGCAAGTGATCTTCCACAACCGCTTCGTCAGCCCGGAAGAAATGGTGGAGTTCATCGGCGCCGCCGATATTTACATTACGCCTTACCGGCACGAAGCGCAGGTAGTTTCCGGCACGCTCGCCTATGCGTTAGGTGCGGGCAAGGCAATCATCTCCACGCCCTACTGGCATGCGATCGAGTTGTTGGACGACCGCAGGGGGGCGCTGGTCCCATTCCAGAATCCCGACGCGATCGCGAATAAGACAGTCGAACTTCTGGACACGCCTGCGATCCGTCACGCCATGCGCAAACGTGCTTACCTGTTCGCGCGGGAAATGGTGTGGAAACGAGTAGCGCAGGGTTATATGGAAAGTTTCGCACGAGTCCGCAGCGACCGCATGGAAGCTCCAAAGGTGCAGTTCGCGGCTCGAATGATTCCGAAGTCTCTGGATCAGCTGCCGGAATTGAAGTTGAATCATCTGAATCGTCTAACCGACGATACCGGAATCCAGCAGCACTCGATCTTCACTATTCCAAACCGCCGCGAGGGCTATACCACCGACGACAATGCGCGCGCGCTCATTCTTGCAGTGCTGCTGGGGCAAGAGGAGAAGCATCAGTGTGGGAATATCACTCCATCTACGGAAACGTCAGCTCTCCGCTATGCAGCATTTCTCGAGCACGCCTTCAACCCGGCCAAGGGTAGATTCAAGAATTTCCTTCGCTATGATCGGCGGTGGAATGAACCGGTCGGGTCCGAAGACTGCCATGGACGCGCCTTGTGGGCCCTGGGGACGGTTCTAGGCCGATCTCAAGATCAGGGATTGAGAGGAGCGGCGGGCCGCTTGTTCGAGTTTTCTCTCCCTGCGGTGGTTGAATTCAGCAGTCCGCGGGCGTGGGCGTATGCGTTGCTCGGCATTCAGGAATACCTCACATCGTATCCTGGAGATCGTGATGCGCAGAAAGTGCGATCCGCCCTCAGCCGGCGATTGCTCGACTTGTACGAGTTGATCCGGCGGCCGGATTGGAAATGGTTCGAGAACGTTCTGGCTTACGGAAACGCAAGACTGCCCCAAGCTCTATTGCTGGTGGGTTCCGCTGGCTCGGACGATGGCATGATCTCCGCCGGTCTGGAATCGCTGGATTGGCTGTCACAAACCCAACACTGCGAGATCAATCGCCACTTCGTGCCAATCGGTTCGCAGGGGTTCTATCACCAGAACGGCGAGAAGGCGCGCTTCGATCAACAGCCACTCGAAGCCGCGGGCGCGGTGTCTGCTTGCCTACAAGCCTACCGCATGACTGGTGACAGCCGGTGGCGCAGCCAAGCCTGGTCGGCCTTCAACTGGTTTCTCGGCGACAACGATCTGCAACTGCCGCTCTATGATTCCGTCACCGGCGGATGCCGGGACGGCCTGCACCCCGACCGCGCCAATGAAAATCAGGGAGCGGAGTCAACGCTGTCGTTCCTGACCGCACTCCTCGAAATGCGATCGTTGCAAGCGCCCGAACCAAAGGACACCCTTTCATGACTGTACCTGTAGAGAAGCCAGTCAGCCTGTTGAGCACTCGCTTCGAGCCACTGCTGCTTCGCCATCCCGCAAACCCGATCCTGAGCAGTAAGGATTGGCCCTATTGCATCAACAGCGTCTTCAATGCGGGCGCAACGCTGCTCGCGGATGGCACCACGCTGCTGCTCTGCCGCGTGGAAGATCGCCGCGGCCTGTCGCATCTTTGCGCGGCGCGCTCTCGCAACGGCGTCGATGGATGGCAAATCGATCGCGAGCCGACCTTGATGCCCGACCCGCAAAACCATCCGGAAGAGATCTGGGGCATCGAAGATCCTCGCATCACGTTCGTCCCCGAACTGCAGCAATACGTGGTCACCTACACCTCTTATGCGCGGGGTGGCCCCGGCGTGTCGCTGGCTCTCACCAAAGACTTCCGCAGCTTCGAACGATACGGCGTTATCATGCCGCCAGACGACAAGGACTCCGCACTTCTCCCTCGAAGAATCGACGGATGCTGGGCTCTGATTCACCGTCCCATGACGACGCTGGGGTCGCATATGTGGATTTCCTACTCTCCCGACCTGCGCTATTGGGGCAGGCACCGGCTCATGCTGGAAGCCCGTCGCGGCGCCTGGTGGGACGCCAACAAGATCGGACTATCGCCGCCACCCATCGAGACTTCCAGAGGATGGCTCGTGTTCTATCACGGAGTGCGGCATACACCTTCGGGCTGTCTGTATCGATTGGGCTTGGCTCTTTTTGATCTGGAGAATCCGGAGAAGTGCTTGCTCCGGGGAGATTCGTGGATCTTCGGACCCGAGGCCGAATATGAACGCCACGGCGACGTTGATGACGTCGTGTTCCCGTGTGGATACACGGTGGACGCCGATGGCGACACGCTTAACATCTACTACGGAGCAGCGGATTGCTCGATTGCCCTGGCTCGGGCTAGCGTTCGCTCTCTACTCGATTGGTTGGATGCCAACGGAAGTTGCGAACGCCGGCAACGCGCGCAGGATTTATGAAAGCCTTGCTCGTACTATTCCAGTTTGTCTTTGGCTGCCGGCACCGCCACCTCAGCCGCGTGTTCACCATTAAACGCCGCACCTACAAGGTCTGCTTCGACTGTGGAGGGGAATTCGATATGCCTACCGCGCTTGAGCCTGTGCGGTCTGACCGCTCCCCCGGCGCCCGCCTGGGGACCAATGCCCATCACGCACGCTAAACGTTACGCCTGTGCTTCCGTCCCTGCAGAGGAATCCTGATTCTTTGTTATGTGAGCTATCTTGCTCAGACGCACCAGCCTACACCTGTCATTCTTAGCTAACTTCTGAGTGTGTAGACGGAGCCGCGAGCTTGAATCGCAGCTCTTGCCTTCAGGGTCGCTGCGTCGTGTCCGGATCAGGTCACGTAAGAGCGGCCGCATCCAGTGAATCAGCACTCTTCATCCGTTTTCGTGCGTCGTGCCTGTCGCCAAACCTTGCGGTGGGCACGATTCGACCCTAAGAGTTCTCGGCTATCGAAAATCAGGGCAATCGCTCCCGCCCGGTAAGAGGAGCTAGCCCGCAAAACTAAGGAAGGTCAAAGATCATGCCTTTAATTCAACTCCTGGAAGTTCTGATCGTGGTGGGCGTTCTGCTGTGGCTGGTAAATCGTTTTATTCCGATGCAGGGCTCCATCAAATCCATTCTGAACGGCGTCGTGGTCATCGCCGTAGTCCTTTGGCTCTTGAATGTGTTTGGACTCTTTCATTCACTGTCCCGAGTCCACGTCGGCTCACTGCTGATTCCATAGGGGATCTCAGACTGAACCCACCCCCCACGCAAGATTCATACCATGAAATGCGGCAGGCAACTGCCTCAAGGAGTCATCTTGAAATCGAACCTGTTATTGGCAGTAGGAATCACTACCCTCAGTTTGAGCATGTTTGCTCAAACCAATTCTCAAAACCAAACCGTCGAGCCGACGAGCCCGATGCTCACGTTCCGGGTGACCGTGATCAGCCGCAGCGTGCAGGCTGTTAACTATCAGCACCGCAGCGGAAGCTCCAAGCTGGATTTCGCAGGCACGGACCTGATGCCCTCAGCGAATGGTGTCGCAGAGATCAACAGCAAACGCGGATCCATTGCGATCGAAGCGGAATTCGGCGGCCTGCGGAAGCCGACGGAATTCGGCAATGAGTATCTGACCTACGTCCTATGGGCTATTTCGCCCGAAGGCCGGGCAGTGAACTTGGGCGAAGTTCTGCTGGGCGGCAACCATCGCAGCAAGCTGAATGTCACAACTGATCTGCAGGCCTTCGCTCTGATCGTCACAGCGGAGCCGTACTATGCAGTCCGCCAGCCCAGCAATGTGGTCGTACTTGAGAATTTGGTTCGCGAAGATACGAAAGGCACCAGCGAGGCCGTGAATGCCAAGTACGAACTGATGGAACGCGGGGGCTATATTCCCACCGGCTACAAGTTTGACCCTGTGGTTCTGAACGCGAAGCTGCCCTTGGAATTCTTCGAAGCGCGAAATGCGCTGCGTATCGCACAATCCGAGGGAGCCGAGCAATACGCCACTGACAGCTATCAGCACGCCGTCCAGTTGATGAACAACGCAGACAGCGCTGCTACCCACGGACACATCGACCGCAAGCCGCTGATCGCCATCTCCCGCGAGGCCGTGCAGACTGCGGAAGACGCGCGCGCCATCGCGGTCAAGAAAATGGACGACGTACGCCTGACGAACGAACGCCAGGACTCGGCTGATGCACAAGCTAGAACGCAAGGGCAGGCTGACGAGGCGACGCGGCGCAAGGAGCAAGCTGAGTCCGATACCGCAAAAGCTCAGGCTGCCACAACTCAGGCAGAATCTGACGCCATGAACGCGCATGCGGCCAAGGCTCAGGCCGAAGCTGATTCGGCGAAGGCCCGGAATGACGCCGCCGAGGCGCAGGCTGCAACCGCGAAGGCCCAATCAGACATGGCGAACAGCCAGGCTTCCTCCGCAGCCGCACTCTCGGCTGCCCAGGCCGATGCCGACCAATCGCGCGCGGACACGCTGAAGGCTCAGCAAGCCGCGCAACAGGCAGATGCCGATAAAACCGCCATGCGTGCGAAGTTGTCCGAGCAGCTGAATTCTATTCTTCAGACTCGCGATAGCGCGCGCGGCCTCATCGTCAGCATGTCTGACGTTCTGTTTGACACCGGAAAGTATTCTCTGAAGCCGGGAGCACGCGAGAAGCTGTCGAAAGTTGCCGGCATTCTGCTGGCTTACCCCGGGCTCAACGTCGAGGTCGGCGGCTATACCGACAACGTCGGCGGCGATGCCATGAACCAAACGCTGTCGGAGAATCGGGCCGGATCCGTACGCGACTACCTTGTGCAACAAGGAGTATCGACGGGCTCAGTGTCATCCAGAGGTTTCGGCAACAGTCTGCCGGTAGCCTCCAACGACAACTCCGCGGGCCGGCAGCAGAATCGCAGAGTTGAGCTTCTCGTGTCTGGCGAAGCCATCGGTAGCCCGATCAACGCAACTACAGGAAGTTTGCGCTAAATGGCGGTTACCGGCTCTACAGTGACGGAGACACTTCCTATGAAAGCGATTGGAATCACGAGCGCGACTATTTTGTCTTTGCTTCTTGCAGCTGCGACTCCTATGTACGCACAGCACGAGCAGCAAGCCGAAAAGCAAGACCATCCTAAGCAGCAGGAAAGCAAGCACGAGCAGGCAAAGCCTCAACAGCAGCACGCTCAGCAGCAACAAAAATCCGAGCAGAGGCACCAGCAGCCATCGCACGCTCAGCAGCAGGGCCCGAACAAACAACACGAACAGGCCCAGCAACAGCCACGGCGCGAGCCGAGCAGCCAGCACGCCCAGCACCAACAGAGGTCAGAGCAGACACACCAGCAACCCCAGCATGCCCAACGACAACAGGATAACGGCCATCAGCAGCGTGCTCAGCAACCGCGGCAGGACCACAACAACCAGCAAGAGCGCGCACAAAACCGGAACGGGCAACACCAGCGCACTCCAGAACAGCAGCGCGTCCAGCAGAGTGCATGGCAGCGGCATTCTTCCCAACACTGGGATTCCGATCACCGCAACTGGCAACAGCGCGGCGGATATCACGGCTACCGCATCCCCGACGACCGCTTCCGCGGATATTTTGGCCAAGACCACGGATTCCGCATCTACGGCCTTCCTTTCCTGGTGGTCGGCGGATACCCTCGATTCCAATACCACGGGTATTGGCTGAGTGCGGTTGACCCATGGCCGGAATACTGGGGCAACAACTGGTACGACAACGATGACGTCTACGTGACCTACGTCGATAACGGCTACTATCTGTACAACCGCCGGTATCCCAACGTTGGAATCGCCATCAGCATCTCGATGTAGGACGTCAGTGGGGTGCTGCTTCGGTGAAGCTGCACCTTTTCTCAACGACGAGGAGTAAACATGCTTGGAACCATATTGATCGTGATCCTGATTTTGGCGTTTCTGGGAGCGCTGCCCCGCTGGTCGCACAGTCGGGATTGGGGCTACGCCCCCACTGGTGGTGTCGGGCTGATCCTTTTCGTCGTCGTCATTCTGCTGGTTCTCGGCCGGATTTAGAGCCATGCACAACCAGCCCACATCAGCAGGCCCCCTCTCCAGGAGTTGGCGCCTGCTTGCTGTCCGTGGAGTTGCAATTTTTCTCCTAGTTCTGATGTGCAGTGACTCTTCGTCCGCATACTCGGTTCTCACCCACGAGGAAATCGTGGACCTGCTGTGGGCCGAGGAGATTCGGCCTCTCCTCCTCAACCGTTATCCAGGGCTGACCGAGGACCAGATTACTGAGGCACATGCCTACGCCTACGGCGGCGCGGTTATCCAGGATCTCGGCTACTACCCGTTCGGTAGCAGAGAATTCAGCGACTTGGTGCATTACGTCCGCAGCGGAGACTTTGTTCGCGAGCTGCTGCTTGAAAGTCAGGATGTGAACGAGTACGCCTTTGCGCTGGGCGCACTGTCGCACTACACGTCGGATATTACCGGCCACCCCGCGGTGAATCAGGCCGTCGCAATCGAATACCCGAAACTACGAGCGAAGTATGGCAAGTCCGTTCGCTATGCCCAGGACAAGACGGCGCACTTGAAAACCGAATTTGGGTTTGACACCGTGCAGGTCGCGAAGAATCGTTATGCATCGCAGCAGTATCACGACTTCATCGGATTCCAGGTGTCCAAGTCCCTGCTGGAGCGGGTCTTTCCCATCGTGTATGGAGTCGAACTGAAGGACGTGCTTGCACACGAGGCCCTGGCGGTGGGTTCGTATCGCTTCGCGGTTAGCCGACTGATTCCGCAAATGACCCAGGTCGCGCTGCAGACCCATAAAAAGGACCTGATGCGCGAGACTCCGGATTTCGCGAAAAAAAAATTCCTGTACCGCCTTTCGCGCTCAGATTATGAAAAGCAGTGGGGCAAGGACTATGTGAAGCCAGGCTTGGGTACGCGGGTCTTGTCGACGCTCCTGCGATACGTGCCGAAAATCGGCCCCTTCAAGGGCTTGGCGTTCAACAACCCGACTCCCCAAACTGAGGATCTGTATTTCAAGAGCATCAACACGACCGTCGATCGGTATCGGGCCTTGCTCGAAGAAGTACGCAGCGGCACGCTTGTGCTTCCCAATTGCGATCTCGACAGTGGCCAGGCAACCACGGCTGCGGAATACTCGCTCACTGACGATGCCTACGCGAAGTTGCTGGCTCAACTGTCGGAGCGGAAGTTCGATCTCACATCGACGGACCTCCGCGATAACATTCTGCAGTTCTATTCCGACCCTTCGGCTGCGATCGAGACGAAAAAGGATGCGGGGCGTTGGCAGAATGTGCTGATGTCGCTGGACGCGTTGAAGTCCGTGGCGCTGGCGGCGACGGTTGCGGGCAGCCCCGCACAGTGAACTCTACGCGGAGAGGTGTGGAGATCCCTGGGACACTTAACGAAATCTGCGGATCAAGGCCGCGTTCCTCTCCCTCTCCCTCTCCCTCTCTCATCCGACCCATCGTTCCGGCTCGCGGATGGTCTCAGCTAGGTTCTGCAGAAACAACGCCGCGCGAGCGCCGTCGGCAACGCGGTGGTCGCACGACAGAGTCAGGGTCATCATCGACCGGACTGCGGGCTGGCCCTCCACAGCAACCACCCGATCGGCAATTGCACCCACCGCCAGAATCGCGGCCTGCGGTGGAATGATGATCGCGCTGAACGCGCTCACTTGGTACATGCCGAGGTTGCTGATGGTGAACGTGGCGTCGGCAATGTCAGCGGGACGCAACTTTCCCGCGCGTGCGCGTTCGGCGACATCGCGGCGCTGGATCGCAATATCCGCCAGGCTCGCCGTGTGTGCGTTGCGAATAACCGCGGCCACCACACCATCGTTGACGGCGATCGCGACACCCATGTGCACATGCTCGTGAAGGCGAATGCCTTCGGCGCTCCAACTCGCGTTCAATCGAGGATGCCTGAGCAGAGTTCGCGCTGCCAGCGCCACGAGCAAGTCCGTATGCGAGATCCGTACATTGTGCGTGCGTTCGACCTCGGTGACCGTGCGCGCGCGAAACTCATTGAGTGCGGCCGCTTCGACTTCACGACTTACGAAGAAGTGGGGCACGGTGGTCCAGCTCTGCGTCGTGCGCTCGGCCATCAGCCGGCCAATGGAGGTGGGAACCTCGAGGCGGCCTGATTTCTCGCGCTCGGGTACAGCAGTCGATGCGCCTGGCGCTGCCGCCGCCGCCTGCACATCACTGGCAAGAATCTCCCCGCCGGGTCCAGAGCCCCTCAGGGTGGAGAGATCCACTCCTAATTCTTTGGCGAGGCGGCGGGCTTTGGGCGAAATCTTGCTGCTGGTTGGAACTGTAGGAGCCGGGGCGTTCGCCACAGCTGCGTCGATGGACGGCGGTTCGCTCTTTGCTGGCAGACCACCGCGCGCCGCCGGTGCGGCCGCTCCCTGCTCACTCTCGGTCGGAGGCTTTTCGCCTTGGGCCACGATCCAGGCGATGGTCTGTCCCACGGGGATGTCGGCTCCCACCGTGGCGTTGACTCCCGCCAGGATGCCGTCGGCCGGCGCCTCCACTTCGACTACAGCTTTATCGGTTTCTATTTCGAGGAGAGGCTCACCCTTGGCAACGCGGTCGCCCTCCTTTTTTCGCCAGGCGATGAGCTTGCCGGTTTCCTGCGCCATCTCGAGTGCGGGCATGACAACGCTGAAGGCCATAGTGGTTTAGGTCGGGGAAGGGCTCTCTATGACCTTCAGCCGGAAACTCCTACGCGCTCGGTTTTAGCGCTGGTCTCGATCATCTCGAGGACGCGTTCGCTCGGCGCAGATTCCGTCTCTCTTGTCGTTGGCAGTGGGCCGTTCACGGTGAAGTAGTGTGCGCCAGCGACCAGCAACTCTTGCGCGGGGAAGCGTGTGATCACTTCGTGTCCGGTAGGAGTGACCACGATTTCTTCTTCAATGCGTGCCGCGCTCCAGCCATCGGTTGATGGCCAGAAAGTTTCCAACGCGAACACCATGCCCGGCTCGATCGTGACCGGATGTTCGAATGAAACCAGGCGGCTGATTACCGGCTTTTCCCAAATCGCGAGCCCGATGCCGTGACCGTACTGCAGCGCGAAGCAGGCTTCTTCATTGGGGAAGCCGAACTCTTCCGCTTTCGGCCACACCGCGGCGATTTCAGCAGTGGTGCGGCCCGGACGCACCAGTTCAATCGCCGCGTCCAAATATTCGCGGCAACGCTTGTAGGCGTCCACCATGGCATGCGACGCATAGCCTACGGTGAAACAGCGGTAGTAGCAGGTGCGGTATCCCATGTAGGAATGCAGGATGTCGTAGTACACGGGATCGCCCGGCCGCAGTACGCGGTCGGAGAACACGTGCGGATGCGGGTTGCAGCGCTCGCCCGAGATCGCATTCACCGCCTCGACGTACTCCGATCCCAGATCGTAAAGCACCTTACTCACCAGCCCAACCGCCTCGTTCTCACGCAGGCCAGGCTTCATCGCGCGATAAAGCTCGTCGTAGGCAGCATCGACCATCATCGCGGAGGTGTTGAGCAGAGAGATTTCATCTTGCGTTTTGATGACGCGAGCTTCGGACATCAGTGCCTGACCGTCGATAACCTTGATGCCTTCGCGCTGGAGTGCAAACAGCACCGGTAGTTCGATGATGTCGATGCCGACCGGCTCTTTGTGCAGGCCCCGCATTTCGAGCTCAATGCGAATCTTTTTCGCGACGTCCTCAGCGCGGCCCATCTGCGGCGTCATAGCGCCGCGCAGCATCGAAATACCCGGCCGCGAACGTCCATCGAGCCAGGGACAATTTAGTTGATGATGCTTGGCAGCCGACCCGAAATCCCACAGGATCGGTTCGTCGTTCTGAGGCAGCAGGGTAAAGCGATTAGCTTTGTCCTGCGCCCAGGTGCCAATGTGCGTGGAGGTCAGATACCGCACATTGTTCATGTCGAAGCAGAGCAGCGCGCCCATCTCCGACTTGGCCAGCAGGGCTTTGGCCTTTGCCAGCCGTTCGTGGCGCAAGCGATCGAAGTCGATTCGCTGCTCCCAATCGACCGCCATCGTGCCATGCGTTTTCAATGCCATAAACAAACCTCCTGGGTAGCGCCGCCGTCTCGGCGGCTGGCAGGCCAGCGCTACGTCTTACTGCACATCAACCGGGCCGCGTCGAATACCGTTTGTTCCGTCGGTACCGTCACATCCTCCAGCGGCGGAGAGAACGGAATGGGGACATGCATCGCGCCCATCCGCTTCACCGGCGCATCCAGATCGTAGAACGCGCCTTCGGCGATTACGGCAGCAATCTCCGCAGTCACTCCATAGCGGCCGTAACCTTCGTCCAGAACGATCACCCGCGAAGTTTTCTTCGCCGAGGCAATCATAGTCTTCTCGTCCAGCGGCCAGGTGGTGCGCGGATCGACCACTTCCGCGCTGATGCCTTCCTTCTGCAGCAGATTCGCCGCGCCTAACGCCACCTGCACCATGCTACTGGTGGCTACGATGGTGATGTCGTCGCCTGCGCGCTTCACATCGGCCACGCCCAGCGGAATCGTATATTCCTCCGCCGGCACCAGCCCCTTCAGTTTGTACATCATTTTGTCTTCGAAAAAGACGACGGGATTCTCGTCGCGGATCGCCGTCTTCAGCAAGCCTTTCGCATCATATGGCGTCGAAGGCAGAACGACTTTCAATCCCGGCACGTGGCTGAACCACGCGTGCAGCGACTGCGAATGTTGCGCCGCCGAACGCCGGGTTGCGCCCAGCGTGGTGCGCATCACCATAGGAACTTTCCAATGTCCCCCTGACATGTAATGAACCTTGGCTGCCTGGTTCACCATCTGGTCCATGGTCAGTGTAAGAAAGTCGCCGAACATGATGTCGACCACTGGACGCATGCCCGTCATCGCTGCGCCTACCGCCACGCCGGTAAAGCCCGCTTCGGAGATCGGCGTGTCGACCACGCGCCCGGCGCCGAACTCTTCGACCAGCCCTGAGAGAACCTTGAATGGCGTTCCGGCCTCTGCGACGTCCTCGCCGAAAATACACACGCTCGAGTCGCGGCGCATTTCTTCCGCCAGCGCTTCCCGCACAGCTTGGGCGAATGTCAGCTCGCGCTCAGGCCTGATTTGATCAAGCATAGACGTCCTGCTCCACTTGATCGACGCCGGGATAGGGCGAGGCAATCGCAAACTTCACGGCTGCTTCCATCTCACTTCTCACGTCCGACCAGATGCGTTCCAAGGTTCCGGCATCGGCGTAGCCCTGCTCGGTCAGCAAGTTCGAATGCAGTTTGATCGGATCCCGCTCCGTCTTCCAGTGCTGCTCTTCCTGCTTCGAGCGGTAGTATTCGCGATTGATGTCGCCCACATGATGCCCACTGTAGCGGTAGGTGTCGCACTGCAGGAAGGCGGGGCCTTCCCCGGCGCGCGCGCGCATCACCAGGTGCGAGGCAACCTCGTTCACCGCGCGCACTTCTTGGCCGTCAACTTTCGTCGCTTCGATTCCGAAGGCCGTGGCGCGGCCCAGAATTGTGCCCGCCGTGGTCTCGGTGTAGTGCGTGTACTCGTTATATAGATTGTTTTCGCAGACGTAGATGACAGGCAGCTTCCACAGCTGCGCCAGGTTCATTACCTCGTAGAGCGATCCTTGCCCCAGCGCGCCTTCGCCGAAGAAGCAGACTGCCACCCGGCCGTTGCCCTGACGCTTGGAGGCAAAGGCCGCGCCCGTAGCGATGCCTACGCTACCGCCGACAATGGCGTTGGCGCCAAGGTTCCCCGTCGCCGGATCGGCAATGTGCATCGATCCACCCTTGCCGCGGCAATAGCCCACTTCCTTCCCCAGCAACTCGGCAAACATGCGGTCGGGGGATGCTCCCTTGGCCAAGCAGTGTCCGTGGCCGCGGTGCGTGCTCGTAATGTAATCATCGAGCCGCAGCGCCTCGCAGATTCCCACCGCCACCGCTTCTTCACCGCTGTAGAGATGCGCTAGTCCCGGCATGAGCGCGCGCGTGTAGAGTTCGTTCACCTGCTCCTCAAATGCACGGATGCGTACCATCTGACGATGTGCGCGAAGCCAGCGAACCTTCTCAGCGACAACTTCGCCGCCAGCTTCCGGCTTGGAGGTAGCGGTCGTCACTTTCTTCCTCCCTTAGTGACTGGTGTTGACACTCCCGCCATCGTCGCCAGCACATCGAACATGCAGGCGAAATCGTATTTCGTCCACCCCATGCCCTGGGCTGCAGTCAGAAATTCGTTGC
>Ga0210408_10002923_pt1 | contig 16141 bp, 12 predicted proteins | sample IncBWH4MmetaG_FD_155471 | JGI IMG/M metagenome (GOLD analysis project Ga0210408, IMG submission 155471) | Forest soil microbial communities from Barre Woods Harvard Forest LTER site, Petersham, Massachusetts, United States - Inc-BW-H-4-M | ecosystem: Environmental > Terrestrial > Soil >...
TTCCCGGGACCTTTTGAGGCACGGGCCTATGTGGATACCGGCCCGATCGTCGAACGCGTCGCCGCAAAATACGCGGGGCTGGGCTGGCTTGCGAAAAACACTTGCCTCATCAATGACGATCTGGGTTCGTGGTTGTTCCTCGGTGTGATCGTGACGACGCTCGATTTCACCGCGTCTCTAGACGCCGCGGAAACGCTAGCGCCGGATTTGTGCGGGAACTGCACGTTGTGCATCGACGCATGCCCGACAAGCGCCATTGTCGAGCCGTACGTCCTTGACGCACGGCGCTGCATTTCCTATCTGACGATCGAGTTGCGCGGCGCGATTCCGCCTGAACTGCGCGAGCCCGTCGGCCGGCACGTATTCGGCTGTGACATCTGCCAGGACGTTTGCCCCTGGAATCGCCGCGCGCCGCTGACAGCCCTGCCGAATTTTCAACCCCGCCAACATGAAGAGCGCTCCCTGTTTTCGCCGGACCTGGATTGGTTGATTTCGCTCACAGAAGAAGAATTCCGCGCCCTGTTTCGCGGGAGTCCTGTGAAGCGGACGAAGTGGCGCGGCCTCGTGCGCAATGCTTGTGTCGCGATTGGAAATTCCAGTCTGCGCGCGGGCGAGCCGCGCTACGGAGAAATCTGCGCGCGGCTTTCGGAATTGGCCGCGTCCGAAGACGCAATCCTTGTTGAGCATGCGCGATGGGCGCTCGGCCGCCTGGGATATTCGCCCAAGCTTCCACAGGCTTCGGCAGCCCGGGTTGTGCCGCCCGGAGGTCAGAGTTAGAATGCATTTGCCCAGTGACACTGAGCTATCATCCAACTCTAGTGAGGAGGTATCCATGTCACAGCAGGCTGCTACGTCACAAAAGGAGGGTCCTTTGGCCCACGTTCTTCCACCGCTCCCCTACGCTTCCGATGCGCTGGAGCCCTACATCGATAAAATGACGATGGAAATTCATCATGGCAAGCACCACAACGCATACGTCACAAACTTGAATAAGGCCCTCGAGGGGCATGCTGATTTACAGGCATTGTCGATCGATCAGCTTCTCAAGACCCTCGACCGAGTCCCTGAAAATATCCGCACGGCCGTCCGGAATAACGGCGGCGGCCACTGGAATCACTCGATGTTTTGGAAGCTAATGAAAAAAGGCGGTGGAGGCGAACCGGCGGGTGCCCTGGCGGACGCGATCAAGTCAGCCTTCGGCTCGTTTGCCGAATTCAAGACGAAATTCGCCGCGGCCGGAGTGGGCCGTTTCGGCTCAGGCTGGGCCTGGCTCATCGCGAAGGATGGCAAGCTGGCAATCGAATCCACCCCGAACCAGGACAATCCGCTGATGGCCGGCGGCAAAGCGATCCTTGGTCTGGACGTCTGGGAACATGCCTACTACCTGAAATATCAAAACCGGCGTCCGGATTACATCGAAGCGTGGTGGAATGTGGTCAACTGGGACGAAGTCGCGAGCCATTACTCGGCAGCGAAATAGGCGTTCCGGCTGGACATTTCGCGCGCGAATGAATGGGCTTTTTGCGGTGGCGTGATTTGCAAAGAGTTAAGAAAAGCAGCGGCCCATCCGGATCGATTTTCGGATGGGCCGTTTGCATTTCTCGGAAGTGGGCTATGGATTACGTGGCATACCGCTCGCGCGAAAACATCGACAACATACGATTGCGCGAACGGGGAGCTTCCCTTAATGGTGCGGCAGATTTCTCGGGCTCACCGGAGGCAGGCGAATCTTCCGGCGGGGTTTGGTGTCCGCGGATCGGGAATCCGAATAGACTTTCAGCGGAGATTTGTCCGGACGCAGAAATTGCGGGCATGCGTCCAAGCGAAGCTTCACGGCTGAGAGCGACGCGATCGGTGACTCCGAACTTTGCCAGCAAGGAAGAAACGTGGAATTTAACGGTGCGTTCCGCGACATTCAGTTTCCCGGCGATTTCCTTGTTCGATAGGCTTTGCAGAATGCAATCGAGCACTTCCTGCTCGCGGCGGCTGACCTTCACCCCCGCTCCAAGGGCGCGTCCCGCGGCCAGCAACTCCTGGGCGCGCTCCGCTGCGGCGTCCAATAGTGATTCTCTAGGAACAACCATAAGTTCGTAGTCTTCGGGCGCTTGTCCCCGCACGAGGCAATGCACGGCGAGCAAACCCGCAATTTTTTCCACGGGCATGCTGCCATCGGGCTCCGCCTCCACACGGAAACGCACAGCGCCCGTGGCCCGCTCGCACAGGACAAAACTTTGCATTACAAACGGTGAATGTTGATTTTGTATTTCAGCTTCCATGGACTGCTTTCGTCGGCGTATCAGTGTTGGCCTCCCGGTTTTCAGTCCAAGCTGGGATAAGGACCAATTTTTATTTTTTAAAATTCACAGCGAATCAGCTTGGGCAATCTATAAAGCGCGGCTGCACATTCCGAGCTTGACGACCAGCAGACCGGGATAGGAGTCGATTCCGAGGACGAATTCGCGCCCCTGGCACTCTCTCGGGAACACACAGCCATGCCTTTCGGCATGACCTTCCTTAATGCATGATTCAAAATGACACATACGCTGTGCAAGACGCCTACCATCCCGCTTAAAAAGATATGCACACACAAACGGAAGGACTTGACTTGCCCTCCAGTACAGTGTTCACCCGACCCTTGGTAGAGATTTCCTTGTACCAGAAAAATTTTCACAACCAGACGCATGAAATTTCCACAGGCGCATGGCCTGGCATACAATGCCGAATCGGATCACGTCTACACAAAAGGGGACTTCATGGCTTTTTTGATCGGATTTCCAGCAGGGACATACTTGATGGCGTTTTGGAAGTTGGATGTAGCGTTCACCGCTAATCCCGCAACCATCGAGCAAATAATTCTGCGATGGATGCACATTGTGGCTGGAATTCTTTGGGTAGGATTTATGTACTTTTTTGTCCTGACAGTTACCCCTACGCTGAAAAAACTCGATCCCGCAACCCGCGCGAGGGTATTTCCGGAAATCGCTTCCCGCGGCATGGCTTGGCTAAGGTGGAGCGCTTTTTGGGGCTGGCTGGCAGGATTCCGATACTTCATGATCCTGACCGAAACCGACGCGATTAACGCCGGGAGGCCCCATGCTTGGGCTGCGTGGATTGGAATTTGGCTGGGGTGCTGGCTTGCGGCGTTTGCGATCGAGATGGCATTGCTCCGTGCCGGCGGCCCAATGGGCCAGCCACTTGTGGTGGGCGCTCTGGTGTTTTTTGTGATGGCTGCCGTTTCCTGGCTGGTCGTTTCGCTTTTGGCGCAACCCGGAGTGAGTAACCGGACCCTCAGCATTGCGATCGGCGGAGGCCTGGGTACGATTTTGTTTCTGAATGTGTGGGGGATTGCCTGGCGATGTCAGAAGCAATTGATAAAGTGGACCCGCGCAGCTTCGGAACAAGGGGCACCCATGCCGGCGGAAGCTGCGAACCTCGCGCGGCTGGCCGCGCTCACCATGCAAATCAATTTCTGGCTGAGCTTTCCATTAATCTTTTTCATGGCCGCAGCGGAGCACTTCCCGTTCTTGTCAGGCGGCTAGACTTCTCGCGGAAAGCATTTCAGTCCTTCACAGAATTCTCGGTATCCTTGATTTTCTCTGTGTCCTTTGTGTTGAACGCTTTTCCGGAAAAAGGATGTAACACGGAGAAAAACAAGAACACGGAGAGTCCTGTGCCTGCTCAACGCATAAGGATGCGCGTTTGTCCGGGCGAAAGAAGTTGATAGCGGATCCCGCGCCAGCGGATTTGGCGGCTGAACAACGCCACCACGGTGTTCCACAAAGCCAAGAACGGCGCGACTGCCGCAAGGAATGTCCAGATCCAACCGTCGGCCAGTAATTTCGACTTCCAATCAGGAAGAACTTCCAGGATCGCGGTCAGGCGGAGCACTCCGCGTCCCATGGAGAGGACCGATGGCGCAAGCGCCAGGAACAGCAAATGAAGGGCGGGGGCGCCCATAATCAGATTTCCGAGAAACAAACCAACACCCGCCAAAACTGCGCCGCAATACAACGCATGGGCAAAGCCGCCCATGACCCACAACCTCGATTCGTACACCCGAGTGATGATGATCTGGCGGTTCGTGAATTCGACGAGACCCGCCGCGTCACAATCAAATATCGTGGGAACGATGCATTCCGGCGCGAACAAAATGGGAAGGCCGGCTTGCCGCAACGCCTGGGTGAGCGAAAGATCGTCGCTCACGGACCCTTTCCAGAATTCCAGCACATTGCAGTGCTCGAAAATTTCCCGGCGAATCGCCGTGCCGCCACCCCAGCAGAAATTTCGGTGATGCTCACCCAAATAGGTCGCGGCGGGAGCATTCCAGGCCGACGCCAACGCGCTCCAGAATCCGCCGGTCTGCGGGAAAAACCAGCGAAACGTCGTCACCGCGCCGAGATTGGAATCCGCGAGCGGGGCGACCAGGCGGGAGAGCCAGTTCCGGCTAGGACGCCCGTCGGAATCCGCAAAAACGTAGACGTCGAATCCCTCCGTGGCCTTCAGAATGGCTGCGCGGAGGTTATTTACTTTCTCTCCGCAATCGGCGGGCCGGCCCGCTATCACAATATGAGTTTTGCATCTGCTGGCCGCGGAGATGCGCTCGATGATTTTGCGCGCGGGGTCTTCATTGCTGGCCATCGCGAAGAAAATTTCGTAATTGGGATAATCAAAGGAAACAAGCGTCGAGAGGTTTTGTTCCAGTCCCGGCTCGACGCCCTTCACCGGGCAAAATAACGCCACGCGCGGCGCGTAGAACCCAGAATGGCCCGCGGCACGCCGCTGTGCCAGTCGCAGCCAAACCAGCCCTTCCCAAAAATTGTACAGGCCCTGCAAAATCTGTTCGAGGACCAGCAAATAGAACAGTGTGAGCATCGCCTGCCTCGGAACTGAAGATCATCGAGCCATGCAGGGCGGAGCATAGCAGATAAATTTCGCCGCGTGGCCGGCGGATTGGCCGGTTACTATCGGTGTGCAGCGAATCCGTACACAAGGAGAAACAGCCATGCCCGTACACCTCGAGACCATGATGGTGACGACCTCTCAGGAATTGCCCGGCTACCGCATCGTGCGAAATTACGGCATCGTGCGAGGCATCATTGTCCGCTCGCGCAGCCTGCTCGGTTCCATTGGGGCGGGATTGCAAACCATCATCGGCGGAAACATCACGATCCTGACCGAACTTTGCGAGAAGACGCGCGAGGAGGCGTATGAACTCATGATGCAGCACGCCGCAGAACACGGCGCCAACGCCGTCATCGCGATGCGTTACGACGCCACGGAGATTATGCAGGGCGTGACGGAAGTGCTGGCATACGGCACCGCCGTGCAAGTCGAACGGATTTCGTAGCACAGGCACTCTTGCCTGTGCGCTTTTGTAAGCTCTAGCAGGCTGCGGGAGAAGGGCTCCAAACCTTATGTCATTCTGAGCGAAGCGAAGAATATCTCTTTTATTTCATGAAGTTAAATCGAAGAGAGATTCTTCGCTTCGCTCAGAATGACAAAAAAAAACTACTTTTTTCGCAGCCTCCCAGGTACTTGCTTTCACTCGCCCCACGACTACCCCCCCACAGGCAAGAGCGGCTGTATTACCTACCCGAGCGTCCTGCGCAAAAGTTTGCGAGAAAGCTGCCCAATGCCTCCATGAAATTTTCGCGCGGCGTGGCGCGCCTGTTCCAGCATGGAGGGATCGAGAAGTAGTGCGACGCGCGCGACGAAGGGGGGTTCGTCATCCCGAGCTGTCCGCGGCTTGCGGACTTTTCCTTTTGCCTCCTGCCGCTCCTGAAATTCCGAGTAGAGTGCCAAGTCCCGGCGGAATAGGCGGCGGTCGCCCGCGTCCCAGTTTTGTGCGCGCGCCAGCGCGGCCTCAAGCTCACGAAGAAATGCTTCGATGGCATTTTTTTCGTCTGGTTTGAGTTTGGCAAGTTTCTGCTTGCCGAAAAATCTGGGCAGCGCAGCACGGATCTCCACGATGAAAGCGAGCACAATCTCTCGTCCGATCGTCTCCGCTAGTTCGCGTTCGCGTGCCGGCCCGCCTTGAATGCCTCGGCGGTCGTAGTCGGCCACGTAGGATGCGACGAAGTCGCTAACAATGCGGTCGTGCACGAGCGACGCGAGCATGTTGTTCGCGAGTGCGCTTCCATAGATCGGAAACAGTTTGCGTGCGCGCGCCATGGGCGAATCTTAGCAGCACGCTACTACAGAGTGGACGTTTGATTGGACGCCTCACGCTATCGCCATACGTTACTTCAGGGGAAATAGCGCGGGCTTCAGCCTGGGGGACTCGCTAGCGGAAGGACTAAACCCCGCAGACTGAAGCCCGCGCTACAAAAACAAAAGCCCAGCTCTCATTTAGAGAGCCGGGCTTTGTGTGCTTTTTCTAGCTCGTTCGATTAGTGTATCGGCGGAACGCCTGCGGGCGCGGGCGGAACCTGCGGTAGTTGGCCCTTCTTTAGGCCCGCCGCGACTGGCACGGGCTTCGAGAGCGCGAGATCGAGGGCCTCATCCACCGTGTGCACGAAGTGAATCTGCATTCCCTCGAGCATGTGCGGCTGCAGGTCCTCTTTCACGTTCGGCTCGTTCTCCGCGGGCAAAATGACCTCGCGGATTCCGGCGCGTTTCGCTCCCAATACTTTTTCCTTGATCCCGCCGACCGGCAGAACGATGCCGGAGAGCGAAATCTCACCCGTCATGGCCACGCGCGGGCGGATGGGCCGGCCAGAGAGCAGGCTCACCAGCGCGTTCACCATCGCCACGCCGGCCGAAGGGCCGTCTTTCGGCACTGCGCCCGACGGAACGTGGATGTGGATGTCCTGCTTCCGGAAGAAGTCGGGATCGATTTCGTAGCGTTCGGCGTTGGCGCGGACCCACGTCAGCGCTGCCGTCATCGATTCCTGCATCACTTCGCCCAGATGTCCAGTCATCGTGAACTGCTTTCCCCCTCGCATGCGGCTTGCTTCGATGAACACAATGTCGCCGCCCGAGGGCGTCCACACGAGTCCGACCGAAACTCCGGGTGTCTTGACGCGTTCCTCGACTTCCCTTTCGGCGCGGAATTTCGGCACGCCCAGCGCATCGTGCACAACCTCGGGCGTCACCACGAGTTTCTCGGTCTTGCCCTCGGCGATGCGCCGCGCCTGCTTTCGGATCAAGGTGGCGATTTCGCGTTCGAGATTCCTCACGCCGGCTTCGCGCGTATAGCTGTGAATGATCTCGCGCAAGCCGTCGTCGGTGAATTCGATCTGCTCGCCTATCTTGAGCCCATGCTCTTCCGCTTGCTTGGGAACCAAGTATTTATTGGCGATCTGGATCTTTTCGATTTCGATATAGCCCGCGAGCTCGATGATTTCCATACGATCTCGCAGCGGCTCCGGAACCGGATCGATCATGTTCGCCGTGGCGATGAAGAGCACTTTGGACAAATCAAACGGCACGTCTAGGTAATGATCGCGGAACGATCCGTTCTGTTCGGGATCAAGAACCTCCATCAGCGCCGCTGAAGGATCGCCCCGGAAATCGCGCCCGAGCTTGTCCACTTCGTCCAGCATGAAGACCGGATCGTTGGTTTCAGCGCGGCGAATTCCCTGGATGATTTGTCCGGGCAACGCGCCGATATAAGTTCGCCGGTGGCCGCGGATTTCGGCTTCGTCGTGCATCCCGCCCATTGAGATGCGCACGAATTTGCGGCCCAGGGCGCGCGCTATCGATTTCCCGAGAGAAGTTTTCCCCACGCCTGGAGGCCCAAGGAAGCACAGGATCGGCCCCTTCATGCCGGGCTTGAGCTTCTTCACAGCCAGGTAATCGAGAATTCGCTCTTTCACCTTTTCCAGGTCGTAGTGGTCCTCGTCCAAGATGGCTTGGCCCTTTGGGATGTCGATTTCCTCGAGCCCCGAGGATTTTGCCCAGGGAAGCGAAATCATCCATTCCAGATACGTGCGAGCGACCATGTACTCAGCGGAGGCTGGAGTCATCTTCGCAAGACGTTTCAACTCGCGGTCGCATTCCTTGCGCGCCTCATGAGACATTCCGGATCTCTCGAGCTTTTCGCGCAACTCGTCGATCTCTGCCTGGCCGTCATCGGATTCGCCCAGTTCCTTGTGAATGGCCTTGAGCTGCTCGCGCAACAAATATTCGCGCTGGCTCTGGCTGACTTGTTCCTGCACTTGCTCCTGAATCTTGTTGCGAAGCTCCAAGACTTCCAACTCCTTGGAAAGTTCGCGAATCAGCGTTTCGAGGCGGCGCCGCACATCGGCCGTCTCCAGGAGCTCCTGCCGGAGCAACGTCGGAAGCGAAGGCAAGTTCGCGGCGATAAAATCCGCCAGACGGACCGGATCTTCGATATTGAGTGCAGCGGTTTGCAAATCATCCGAAAGTTGCGGCGATCGCGCCACGACGTCGCGGAACAGTTCGCGGGCGTTGCGCTCCAGCGCCATCAATTCCGCGTCCTGATCGCCGACGAGATCCGGCTGGATTTCGACGCGAGCCGTCAGAAATGGCCGAAAGCTGATCAGTTCCACGACCCGAATTCGCTGCAAACCTTCCAGGAAAACAACCACGTTCCCGTTTGGCATTTTCACTAGTTTGTGGATTTTAGCGGCCGTGCCAACCAAATGCAGGTCCGCTGCGGCGGGCTCTTCGACTCGAGGATCGTGTTGGGCCACAATTCCAAGCAGCTTTTCATCTCCGTGTAAGGAGTTCAGCAGGGCCAACGAGCCCTCGCGTCCAACGGTCAATGGCTGAACGCCTCCCGGAAACAGCACGGTATCCCTAACCGGCAGAATCGGAAGCTCTTTCGGAATTGGAATCGACTTTTCACTCATTGGGTCCCCCTTAGACTCCTAAGGCAATCACCGTCAATCTGACTCGACATTTAACTTAGATGCAGGACCAAACCAAAGGATACCAAAAGGAAACAGCTTGAATAGCAACAACCTTTAGTGTATGCCGCTAAAGAATTAAAATCCGGCGCATTATCGCAATAATCGTTGGTAAGTCAATAAAAATGAAACCCTTAATGGCAGCACTGGCTAAGATGAACATTCGCGCCCCCAACTCCGACAAAAGCTCACATCGGCAAGAATGCGAACCTCGTGAGTCAGCAAGAATTGGGTGCTGCCACCACTTATTACCGCGCTCAGCGGGCTAAATGAACCGCTTTGCAGCCCTGCAAAGGGCTCCTCTGCCTTTGGTTAGGACCGGGAGATCGACCGTGCAAATTGAAGAGCGCTCTCGCGGTCATGGAGGCGTCCTTCCAGCTGGGCCTCCTCGACAGCCAATAGGATTTCCCTGAATCGGGGTCCCGGGACGAGTCCCATGCCTTTGAGATCATCACCTGTCACCAGCTTGGGTGGATACACTTTTTCGGGCGGAGTTTCCACAAGAAACTGCTGGACGAAGGTATAGGCCTCAAGATTCCCGTGACTGGCCAGGCAGTCCAGGCGGTGCAGCTCCAGGTGTTCTTCTGAAAATCGCGGCAAGCGCACAAAGCGTTTGAGCGTCGCGATGCGCATTTGCTGTACGTCTTTGAAGCGGAGGTGATTTGCCACCAGCTTCTCGATCTGCTCGATTTCATCATTCGGGAAGCGCAGGTTGCGGCAGATATGTTCGGCCATGCGGGCGCCGATTTCCACATGGCCGTCGAAGCGGATACGAGTGCCCGGCCCCGTAGCGGGGGCAAAGGTTGGCGGCTTGCCCACGTCATGCAGCAGCACTCCCCAGGCCAGAGTTGGCGAACAATTCGGCTGGAGCTTTTCGAGCATCATGCGCGTATGAATCCACACGTCTCCTTCGGGATGAAACTGCGGCGGCTGCTCGACGCCTTTCATCCGCGCAACGTCCGGAAGAACAACTGCGAGCAATCCCGTTTCATCCAGCAGCTCGAAGCCACGACGCGCGGCTCCTTCGGTAAGAAGCTTGGTGAGTTCATCGCGTATGCGTTCCGGAGAAACCTGCGTAATTTGCGGGGCGAGAGTCTTCGCCGCCGCCATTGTTTCCGGCTCAATCCGGAAACCGAATCGCGCGGCAAATCGCACGGCCCGCATCATGCGCAATTTATCTTCCGCGAAACGCATTCGCGGATCGCCAATCGCGCGCACGATGCCCGCGCGCAAATCGGCGCGTCCGCCGACAAAGTCGAGTATTTCCCCTGACGCTGGGTCCATCAGCAATCCATTGATCGTGAAATCGCGCCGGCGCACGTCTTCCTCGGGTGAATCCGAAAAAATAACTTGGTCCGGATGGCGGCCGTCGGAATAGCCGATGTCGGAGCGAAACGTTGCCACTTCGACTTGCGTACCATCCTCAACCACGAGAATCACGCCGAATTTCGCGCCCACCGCGAGGCTTCGCGGAAAAAGTTCCTGCACGCGGTCCGGGCGCGCGTCCGTACACACGTCGTAATCGGCAGGCTCGCGGCCGAGTTCCATGTCGCGCACACACCCGCCCACGAGGTACGCCTGATACTCGTGATTGCGGAGGGTCGCGCAGATCTGACTAGCCAATTCGCGCGGAGTCATTCTTGAATTATGCGCCAGCCGGCGCGATGGACAAAGGATTCAGCGAATGCGGTAGTAGGCTACTCTTTGATAACGGGCCGATTGGGGGAGTTGACGGGAATTCGGCCGAAAGCCCGAGGTACCGCAATCTGAGGGTCTGCGCGGACCTTGCCGCGTCATATCAATGAGCATATACTCCCGCCATCCTTTCACATGGGGGTGAGATAACCATGAGACACCGCATTCTGCCTATCGTTTTGGCCGCGGCTCTTGCGCTCGTAAATATCACACCGGCCAATGCACAGAACGCTGGAGGCATGCAGGGAGACACTCCCGCGACGCCACAGTTGCCGCTGCGTCTCGTCGAGAATTTCTTCCATTATCCAGCCACTTATGTATTGGGCGAAGTCATCGGCGTGGCCGTGAATTCAAAGGGGCATATCTTTCTTCTCAATCGAGGTTATCACCCGTTGATGGAGTTCGATGCCGAAGGCGCGTTCGTTCGCTCGATGGGTGAGGGGTCGGGTGAATTCGAGGGCGCCCACTCCATTCGCTTCGACCCGCAAGGGAACATGTGGTACATCGACGCGGCGTCCAACATGGTCATCAAATTCGATCTGGAGGGCCGCACGCAGGAGGTCCTCGGGTTCCGGCCGGAGCCCTGGACGTGGGCAACGCATGTGATTGAGCACGCTGTTCCTCCCAAAACATCGTTCTATCAGCCTACCGATGTGACGTGGGGCGCCGATGGGGGCGTTTTCGTTTCCGACGGCTACGGCAACTCGCGCGTGGCGAAGTTCGACAAAGAGGGAAATTTTGTGAAAGCCTGGGGCGAGCGCGGAAACGGCAAAGGTGATTTCAACACGCCGCACAGCATCGTCATCGACAAAAACCAAAACCTCTATGTGGCCGACCGTGGCAACAGCCGCATTCAGGTCTTCGACACCGACGGGAATTTCAAACAGGTTTGGACAAACTTGCCGGGTCCGCCCTGGTCGTTCTGCATCACGCCCGGGCCGACACAGGTCATTTATGTGGGGAGCGTCGGAAAGATCTACAAAATCGATCTCACCGGCAAAGTCCTCGGCACCTTCGGACACTACGGACGCACACCTGGAACCATGGATTGGGTACACGCCGTCGCCTGCCCGGACGAGAAAACCGTGTATGCCGCGGAAGAACAGGCTTGGCGCCTCGACAAATTAGTCGCACAGTAACGGCCTCGATCAGTGGGATTCTCGGAACGAATCACAAACCTTCAGGTCCAAGAACCAGAGGCCCGAAGGGATTGTCAATCAGTGCCTTCCACTCCCCATTCGGCTGCTTGCGGAAAACGGTTGTCGCAGTAAAGCAACCGGGAGAAGAAGTTCCCAACGCCCTATCGCCAATGATCCTCCAGCGAGAAAGAAACAGGGCAATCCCATCAGCTTCGATAACAAAGGTTTTGAGCTGTCCGACAGAGGGCCTCGAAGCCATTATGTTTTCGAAGAACCGGCGCAACTCTTCTTTCCCTCGTGCAAGTTTTCCGGGTTCTGTCACGACAACGGCCCGATCGTCGTAGAAGTTCAATACCGACTCGAGGTCGCCTTCGTTGAAGGCTTTATCCATCATCTCTACGGCATGCTCGGGGCTGGTCACAATCATTTCGAGGCTCCAAGCAATTCTTGGTTAGGATACAGTCCCTTTCGCATTATTCTTCCTCTCCCCTGCCTGCTCTTGTCATTGAGCCGCCGAATTGGACCTTGGAAAATCCGAAGCGGTCGCGCAAGGCGTCGGTCGCTTGCGCCAAGCGCTCAAGCTTTTCGCGGCGCGACGCGTCGAGCAAGTCGAGTTGCTCGCCGCCGTGCGTGAACGACGAGAGCGCTACGCCAACGAGTCTCACTTTCCGGGTCCGGTCGCAATGGCGCGAGAATATTTTTTGGACGGCTTCAAACACGATGGGGTCGAGATGCGTGGGCTCACGCAGCGTGCGGGCGCGTGTAATGGTTTCAAATCCCGCGTACCGGATGGTGACCGTTACCGTCGAAGCGCTGAGTCCTGCTTCGCGGAGCCGCTTCATTGCTTTCTGGCATAAATGGCTGAGCGTGGCGTCGAGCGCGGCGCGGTCCTGCGTGTCGTGTGAAAACGTCTGGTTGTGTGAAATGGATTTCGGCTCGGCATCCACGAAAAATTCATAGGTGTCGCCGCCGCGGGCTTTGCGGTAGAGCGCCGTGCCCCACCGTCCGAAATCCTGCTCCAGTTTTTCGCGTGCCATTGCAGCGAGTTGCCCAACCTTTTCGATGCCCGTCGCTTTGAGCGCCGCTTCCGTGACTTTCCCGATTCCAGGAATGCGCCGCACGTCCAAAGGCGCGAGAAACGCTTCTTCGCTTTCGGCGGGAACCCATACCAGGCCTCGCGGCTTGGCCTGATCGCTCGCCACTTTGGCGACGAGGCGCGTTCGCGCCAGCCCCGCGGAGCAAGGCAGTCCGGTCGTCGCCGTAATTTCGCGGAGCAACGCGTCCGCAGCCGCAAGGGGCGGCCCGTGCAGGCGCTCCGTGCCGGCAAGGTCGAGGTAGGCTTCATCCACGGAAGCCATTTCTACAATCGGCGAGTATTTTTCGAGAATCGCCGCGACCCTGTCGCTCCACTCCGAATAAAGATGGTGCCGCGGTTCAAGAAAAACCGCATGTGGGCACAGCCGGCCGGCCGTGCGCAGCGGCATGGCAGATTGAATGCCAAATTTTCGCGCCTCGTAGCTGGCCGCGGAAACGACGCCGCGCTGGTCCGGCTGCCCGCCAACGACGACGGGTTTACCGCGCAACTCAGGCCGGTCCAGCAACTCAACCGAAACGAAAAATGCGTCCATATCGACGTGGAGAATGGAGGTCGAAGAGTGTGAAGTCGAGGAAGTGGTAGCGGAAGACGCCGCGGGTGAATCGCGCTTGGCTCGGAAGGTGGCGAGCTTCGGCATGGCTGCTGGCCGCTACTATACTCCAAGGCGAATGAATAGCGAAGAATTTAAAGCAACCAGAAGCTCCCCGATCGACCAGATTTATTCACATGGCGTGGGTCCGGTTCATACTGAATTCATTTTCTAGTCACATAGGATTCACAATCCGAAACTAACTTTCCAGTCCTGTTGCTTTGCTTCGGGACGCAAAGCGATGGAGTTTTCCCAGCCCCCGATCTCATAGGGACACATTGGGGTTTTACGGGCGGGGTGTCATACACAAGATTTCTCATTCGCGAAAATTAGGGACTGGGCCCGAAACGGCCACCAAAGAATCTCGATCGGAGGACTAATTTATGCGCAGGTGTTTCAATTCACTATTTCTGGCGGCGATTCTATTTAATGCCCTGTGGCTGCTTCCCGCCGCAGCTCAGACGGGCAAAGGCATCATCAATGGAACCGTGAAAGATTCCGCCACCAACGTGCTCATCGGCGCGGTGATCGGGGTTGCCCCCTCGGGGCAACGCGCGGTTTCCGATGACCAGGGCAACTTCCGAATTTCGGATGTGTCCGTGGGCGAGTATACGTTGACCATTTCGTACGTCGGTTTCGCGAACTTTACCGGCACGGCGAAAGTCGATTCGGGACAAACGGCGACAGTGAACGCGGTCCTGCAGGTAGCTTCGCGGAACGACCAAATGCTGGTCGTCGCTGAGCGCCTGGAGGGCGAGACGGAAGCGATCAACATTGAGCGTACTGACGACCACATCGTGCAAGTGCTGCCCTTGAAGGAAATCACCAGCTTGCCCAACACAAACATCGCCGACGCCGTCGGCCGCGCACCGAGCGTGAGTCTCGAGCGCGATGAAGGCGAAGGAAAATACGTTCAAATCCGGAGCATGGAACCACGACTGACGAACACCACGATTAATGGTGTGAACGTGCCGTCTGTGGAGGGAACCGTCCGCGAAATCAAGCTCGATTCGGTTCCCGCCAATCTGGTGGAACGCATCGAAGTGTTCAAGACCCTTTCGGCTGACATGGACGCGGACGGTATCGGCGGCACCGTCAATCTAGTTACCAAGACGGCGAACTCGAACAAACCGGCTTTCGACTTTGGAGGGTCGGGAGGATACACACCGATCCAGGGCGGCCGCACGCTCGGCGAGTTTGACGGTACCTACGGTCAGCGCTTCGGCGCTCAAGGCAAGCTCGGTTTTCTCCTCGGAGGAACGTGGGATCGCAATAACCGCGGGATCAACGACCTCGAACCAGCACCTGGAACCGGGACCGACCCAGCAACGGGAAATTCGATTGCCCAGGTCACGACCGAGGATCAACGGACCTATGAGTATTACCGCAGTCGCTACGGCTTCGATACGGGACTCGACTATAACCTGAGCCCGGGGTCAAATGTGTACATCAAGGGGATGTACTCTGACTTCCACGACTACGGCGATGTGTGGGTGTATACACCCAATGCCGGAAACAGCATCAAATCGGTCACCGGTTCGACGATTACGTATTTCAACTGCACGGAAAGCAATGCGCCCTCAGGATGCACTCCTGGCTCGTATCAATACCGGCACTACGTTCGCCGCCCCGACCAGCAGATATACAGCGTTTTGATTGGCGCCAGGCACGACTTCGGAGCGAACCTGATTACCTATGAATTCGCTGGAACGCGCGGTCATAACATCGGCGGTCAGGACTTCACGACTACAAACTTTAACGGGAACAGCGCCGTTGATTTGGCGCTCAACAACAGCGACCCCCTGCGGCCGAAGTTCGTGGCTCAGGACGGCACCAATATTTACGACCCCACGCAATACACCGTATCCAAGACAAGTTTGAACAGCTACATTGCCACGACGCTCAATTTCCAGGGTGCGGCCACGTATGCGCGAAGATACAGCGTTCATTCGCACCTGAGCACGTTTCAAATGGGCATCAAGATTCGAAACTCGCACGGGTATCAGCATGAATTGGACCACAACTATTCGGGCGGGGGCTTTACTCTTGCCAATGTGTTGGGAAGCTATTCGAACCCGACTTATTACGACGGCTACTTCGGGGGCTACGGGCCGACCTCTGATTACAACAAGATCCTCCAAGCGGCTTCCGGCGGTCTCATATCGCAAGCGAACTACCAACAATTGGCCAGCATTCAAAAATCGGAAGGAGCATTCTTTGACTCGAACGAGCGCATCTACGCCGGATTCGTACAGGATGCCATTTCGATCGGCAAATTCCGCTTCCAGGCCGGCGTTCGATTCGATGGCACCAAAGAGGAATTCACGACACACCACGTAGATGCGACGGTTGTGGATAGCTCCGGCAATCTCATCGTTCCGGCTTCGATTCAACCTTGCACGAGCGTGGCCGTCTCGCTTTGCAGCTTTAACCAAACAGGAAACTATTTCAACGCTCTCCCAAGCGCGCAGGTCCAGTATCAAATCCGACCAGATACGGATGTACGCGCGGTCTATTCCAGGGGTCTTGCCCGGCCGAATATCGGAGATCTCGTTCCCACCGAGATTGTCGACCCCAACGCGAGCCCGAAACAAGTGTCACTCGGTAACGCGTCCTTAATTCCCACAAAAGCCAACAACTATGACCTCCTTGTCGAGCATTTCTTCCAGCCATTGGGGATCCTGCAGGCGGGATTCTACTACAAGCAGCTCTACGACCCGATTTACCCGACCGTATCGCTCTTGACGTC
>Ga0210408_10002924_pt1 | contig 16133 bp, 12 predicted proteins | sample IncBWH4MmetaG_FD_155471 | JGI IMG/M metagenome (GOLD analysis project Ga0210408, IMG submission 155471) | Forest soil microbial communities from Barre Woods Harvard Forest LTER site, Petersham, Massachusetts, United States - Inc-BW-H-4-M | ecosystem: Environmental > Terrestrial > Soil >...
TCGTACCTGTTCCGCAATGAAGAAGAAGAAATTGATCACATGCTCGGGTTGTCCCTGAAATTGTTGCCGCAGGACCGGATCCTGCGTAGCGATGCCGACTGAGCAGGTATTTAAGTGACACTTGCGCATCATCACGCAGCCAATGGCGATCAACGGCGTCGTAGCAAAACCAAACTCCTCCGCCCCCAGCAGCGCCGCGATCGTGACGTCGCGCCCGGTCTGCAGCTTCCCGTCGGTCTGCACCCGAATCCGGCTGCGCAGATCGTTCAGCAGCAATACCTGCTGCGTCTCGGCAAGGCCCAGTTCCCAGGGGATGCCCGCGTGCTTGATCGAGCTCAGCGGAGACGCGCCGGTCCCACCGGTATCTCCGCTGATCAACACCACGTCGGCATGCGCCTTCGCCACTCCCGCAGCTACCGTGCCCACGCCGACCTCTGCCACCAACTTCACAGCAATGCGAGCTTGCGGGTTTACGTTCTTGAGGTCGTAGATTAGTTGCGCCAAATCTTCAATGGAGTAAATGTCGTGATGCGGCGGCGGCGAAATTAGGCCCACACCAGGGATGGAATGACGCAATCGCGCGATCACCTCATCCACCTTGTGCCCCGGAAGCTGGCCACCTTCCCCAGGTTTTGCTCCCTGCGCCATTTTGATTTGCAGCTCGTCCGCATTCACCAGATAGTTCACGGTCACGCCGAAGCGTGCGGAAGCCACCTGCTTTATGGCGCTGCGGCGCAGATCGCCATTCGCATCCCGCTTGAAGCGCTGTTCATCTTCCCCGCCTTCGCCGGTATTCGATTTCCCGCCGATGCGGTTCATGGCGATGGCCAGGGTCTCATGCGCTTCCTTGCTGATGGAACCGAACGACATCGCGCCCGTGGTGAAGCGTTTCACAATCTCTTTGGCTGGCTCCACCTCTTCGAGCGGAACAGCCTTCTCGTCCTTCCTCAGCTTCATGAGTCCGCGCAACGTGCACAGGTTGGCGCTCTGTTGGTCGATGAGTTCGGTATATTCTTGGAAAGTTTGAAAGCTCTCCTGCCGTACGGCCTGCTGCAGCTTGCTGATGGTCAAAGGATTCAGCAGGTGATATTCGCCGTTGACCCGTTGGTGGTAGCTGCCTCCGACCGCGAGCTCGGTCTCTGATTCAGTCAAAGGTCGGAAGGCATGCTCGTGTTTCACTTGCGCTTCGCGAGCGAGAACGTCGAGGCCGATTCCTTCCAGGCGCGACGTCGTTCCCGAGAAATAAGCGTCGATCAACTCCTTGTTCAACCCCAGCGCTTCAAACACCTGCGCACCCTGATAGCTTTGCAGCGTCGAAATACCCATCTTGGCGAAAGTTTTCAACAAGCCTTTTTTCACCGCTTTGACGAAGTGCTTCACCGCGAGCTCCGGAGTGTTGCCATCCGGCAACTCTCCGCGCCACGCCAGGTTCTCCACGCTTTCCAGCGCCAAATAGGGATTGATCGCGCTCGCCCCATAGCCGCTGAGCAGCGCAAAGTGCATCACTTCGCGCGGTTCGCCCGATTCTGTGATGAGCGCAACTTGCGTGCGCGTCTCTTCTCTGACCAGCAGGTTGTGGACTGCAGCCAGAGCCAGCAAGCTGGGGATGGGAGCGTACTCCCTGTCCACCCCGCGATCGGAGAGGATGAGCAGTGTGTATCCAGCCTTCCCCGCCAGCGAGGCCCTCTGACACAACTCGTCGAGCGCTCGCTTCAGTCCAGCTTCGCCCTCGCTGACGCGGAACAACGCCGGCAAAGTAATCGCCAGGAGATCACGCGTTGATACCCGTCGCAGCTTTTCCAATTCGCGATTGGTGAGCAGAGGATGCGCCAGCTTCAACATGTGGCAGTTCTCCGGCGCTTCTTCCAGGATGTTACGTTCGCTCCCGATGTAGCTGGTGAGAGACATGACCATCTCCTCGCGAATCGAATCGATGGGAGGATTAGTCACCTGCGCGAAGAGTTGCTTGAAATAATTGAACAGCGATTGCGGCTTGTCCGAGAGACATGCCAGTGGCGTGTCCGTGCCCATCGAACCGATCGGCTCTTCCCCGGTCGAAGCCATCGGCCCGAGAATCATCTTCAAGTCTTCATCGCTGTAGCCGAATGCGCGCTGACGGCGGAGCAGCGTCTCAGGATCCGGGTAGTGCATGCGTGAAGGTTCGGGCAGCTGGTCAATTGTGATCTGGTTGTCCTTGAGCCACTGGCCATAGGGTTGCCGCGAAGCCAGCCGCTGTTTGATCTCCTTGTCGGAAACGATGCGGCCTTCCACTGTGTCGACCAGGAACATCTTTCCCGGCTGCAAGCGGCCCTTTTTCTGGATCTGCTCTGGCTCCACTTCCAGGACACCGGCTTCGGAAGCCATGATGACAAGCCCATCGTGAGTCACGACATACCGTCCGGGCCGCAATCCGTTGCGGTCGAGCGTAGCTCCGATGACGCGCCCATCGGTGAACGCGATTGCCGCGGGACCATCCCACGGCTCCATGAGTGAGGCGTGATATTCGTAGAAGGCACGTTTCTCCGGCTTCATGTGCGGATTGCCCGCCCATGCTTCCGGAATCAACATTGCCATGACATGAGGCAGGCTGCGCCCCGCCTGGAGCAGCAGTTCCACTGCGTTATCGAAGTTTGCTGAATCGCTGCCATCGGGCGCGATAATGGGATGGAGTTTCTTTACATCGTCTCCAAACAGCGGAGACTTGAGCAGTGATTGGCGAGCCTGCATCCACTTGACGTTTCCCCGGAGGGTGTTGATCTCGCCGTTATGAGCGACATAGCGATACGGATGGGCCCGCTGCCAACTGGGAAAGGTATTCGTCGAGAAACGCTGGTGGACCAGGCACAGCGCGCTAGTAACGTCGGGATCGGAAAGCTCTCGGTAGAAATTCGTGATCTGTGGCGCCAGCAGCAGCCCCTTGTAAACAATCGTGCGGCAGGAAAGAGACGGGATATAGAACATCTCCGCGTCGGCGACCCCGGATTCTCTGACTTCAGTTTCGACTCGCTTGCGGACGACATACAGTTTCCGTTCGAACGCATCTTCGTCCAGACCGGGAACGCAGCCCACGAATATCTGCTGGATATAGGGCTGAGATGCACGCGCCACGCGGCCGATCGCGGAAGCGTAGGTCGGCGTATCCCGCCAGCCCAGTACCGTTAATCCTTCCTCTCGCACGATGCGTTCTAGAATTCCTTCGCACTGCAGACGCGGGTGTTTCTCGACTGGAAGGAACGTCATTCCCACCGCATAGCTGCCGGGCTCGGGAAGTGCGAACCCTAGTTTTCCGCACTCTCGTGCGAAGAACTTGTGAGGGATTTGGATGAGAACGCCCGCCCCATCGCCCGTCTCTGGATCGCAGCCGCACGCCCCCCGATGCGTCAGATTGAGCAGAACCTGAACCCCCTTCTGGATGATGTCGTGACTCTTACGTCCCCGGATGCTGGCCACAAACCCGATTCCGCAGGCGTCGTGTTCGTGCGCAGGATGGTACAGCCCCTGCGCGGGAGGAAGGCCACTCGTCGGGTTCAAACGCGTCATCGTCGACATCGCAGTACAGGGCATCGCAGCACAGTGGACTGGCAATCCTTCGTATCCTTAGCCAGTTGTCCTTGGACTTGCGTTTCCAGGCTGGGGCGTCGCACACTTCGGCTGAGGAACAGTTTTTCGCTGTTCCTTAATACCGCCAGGCAGGCAAGAAAGTACAACTCAGAATTTCAATGCAGAGGATGCAAATTTCGGGATCGGATTTAAGCGGCAACCCAGCTCTAGTCGCATTTTGACCTTGCGTCGTCCGCTATAATCGCACGAAACCTCATGGACTTCGATCAACTCATCACCTTCCTCGAAGTCGCTCGCCAGGGCAGTTTCTCGCGCGCTGGCGAGAAGGTCTTTCGTTCGCAGTCGGCAGTAAGTGCGCAGATCCGTCAACTCGAACAGGAGTACGGCGATCGCCTGCTTGATCGCTCGGGTAAGACGGTGAAGCTAACGCCCGCCGGGCAGGTGTTTTACGAGTATGCGGAACGCCTGAAGAATCTGCGCGATGAATCGCTGATGGCGGTGGCAGACCATAGCCGCACCCCGCGCGGCACCCTTCGGGTTGGCGCCAACGAGGCTACCTGCTTATACGTTCTTCCTGAAGTGTTCGCGGAATATTGCCGGCGCTACCCGCCAGTGCAAATCAGCATCTACCGCAACTTCACCTACAAGATTGTGGAGAAGCTAGAGAGCGGTTCGGTGGAGGTAGGCGTTCTGACATTGCCGGTGCAGTCCCCCAGCCTCAAGATTCATCCCATTTTTCGGGACAAACTGATGCTGATGGTGAGTCCGAAGAATCCCCTCGCCAAATTCAAGGTCGTGCCGGTTCGTGAAATCGTTAAACAGCCTTTGCTGTTTCCGAAAACTGGCCACACCCGGAGGCTTTTAGATAAGCTGTTCCGCCCACACAGCGCCGAGTTGCGGGTTCGCATGGAACTCCCGAGCATTGGCATGATCAAGAGCTTTGTCGCCGCTGATCTCGGAGTCTCTTTGATCAGTGCGTCGTTCGCACGAGACGAGGTCAACGCCGGCCGAGTGAAACTCATTGATCTGGAGGACGCGGAACTGTTCCGTGAACTGGGGTTGGCTTACCGGCGCGACCGAACTCTTTCGGTCGCGACCACGGCGTTCATCAATCTGCTGCGGCAAATGGCTACGCACGGCAGAAAAACCGATGCCTGACCGCAGCCGCGCTACCCGCCCAGCTTTGCCGCCTTTGACGCCTCCGCCTCAGACGAAACCGGCATAGGCTCGATGATGTGCAAGCCGCACTCCGTCTTGGCAAAACCCGGCCAGCGTCCGTTTCGCGGATCTTCTCCCGGCATGACCGCACGCGTGCAGTGAGTGCAGCCGATACTAGGATAATCCTGATCATGTAGCGCGTTGTACGGCACGTCGTGATCGTGAATGTAGCGCCAGACCTGTTTGGAAGTCCAGTTGACGATCGGGTTCACCTTCACCAGCCCGAATTTTTCATCCCATTGGATCTTGCGTGCGCTGGCTCGGGCCGCCGTCTGGTCGTGGCGAATGCTGGTGATCCAGGCTTCCAGTTCCGAGAGCTTACGCCGCAGCGGCTCCACCTTCCGCAGATTGCAGCACTGATCAGGGTCACGGCTCCACAGCGCCGCGCCGTGCGTGCGTTCCTGCTCTTCGGGAGAAAGCTGCGAGAACTCTTTCTCAATCGCGATTCCGTACTTCTCTTCAATCCTGTCCATCAGGTTGTAGGTCTCAGGAAAGAGGAATTCGGTGTCGATGGTGAAAAGACGAAAGTCTTTGCGAACTCGCGACGCCATATCAATCAGCACCATCCCTTCGGCGCCAAAAGCTGAGGAAATAGCCACGCCGTTCCCGAAAGTATCAAACGCCCACGCAAGCACGTGCTGGGGAGTCCAGTTCTCTGCTGCAAGCTGTAGTTCACCGATCCGGTCTTTCACGCAATTGGCTCCTCATCGCTTCCCTGTCGTTCCACCGGGGAAAGAAAATTCTTGAAAAAAGCTGCAGGAAAAGCGGCGCTTCCTTTTGCCGCCAGGTCGGGCAGTATGAATTCCTCGGTAACGGACGTCGCATCTGCCAAACTCACCACTTGCCCCACAATGAGAAGCGTTGGAGACGCGAGTCGCGGCGCCCGATACAACTCAGCAATCGTCGTGCGATGAACCTGCTGATATCTGGTCGTAGCGCGAGAGATCACCGCACACGGTGTCTCGCTGGCCAGTCCCGCCGACGTCAGCTCGCGCACAAGCGCCGCATAGTTCTGCCCGGGCATGTAGATGACAAGAGTCGCCCCGCTGCCGACTAGTTTCGTCCACTCCAAAGCATCACTGTCCGAAGCCTGATGTGCGGTGATGAAAACCAGGGCGGATGATTTTCGCCGGTGCGTCAGCGGGATTCCAGCTGCCGCAGCTGCTCCCAGCGCCGAAGTCACGCCGGGAACAATTTCGTACGGAATGTCGGCGCGCCGCAGCGACTCGATTTCTTCGCCAGCGCGTCCAAAAACCAACGGATCGCCGCTCTTCAAGCGCACAACCTGCTTCCCCGATGCGGCCAACTCAACCATGAGGAAATTGATTTCCTCTTGACGAATCTTTTTTGTTCCGCAGCGCTTGCCCACGTCGTGAACCTGGGCGGTCGGCGGAATGAGGCTGAGTATCTCCGGCGCGACCAGATCGTCGTGCAACACGGCTTCCGCGGTTCGCAACACCCGCAGCGCTTTCAGAGTGAGCAACTCGGGATCGCCCGGCCCCGCACCCACGAGATAGACTTTCCCCTTCACGCTCGCTCTCCTTTTGCAACTAGTTCGGGAATTTCGGCGACTGCGGCCTCGAACGCCTCGCGGCTCGCCAGCGAATGCAGCAGTTCCTGCTTACGCTCTTTCTCCAAATCGCTGGCGAGAATCAGGCGCCTGGTCTCGCCCAGTTCCGCCACCCACGTCGAGTACCCAGGTCCGAACTGCTTTTCCAGCTGCTGGCGCAGTTTCTGAGCCAGCGATGGACTCTGCCCCGCGGTCGAAATCGCAATCTGCAGGTCCCCGCGCTTCACCACTGCTGGATAGAAGAAATCGCAGTACTCGGGAACATCCACCACGTTGCAGAGCACTCCACGCCGCTGCGCGTCGTGGTAAATCCGTTCATTCAAGCTGCGCGACGCGGTCGCCACCACCGCGAGAAACACTCCCTCCAGGTCATGGAGGGAGAAAGCGCGCAACTCCAATTCAATCTTGTCTGCTCGCGCCCACTCACGCACGGCCTGGGTTGCCTCCATCGCCACCACGCGGATGTGCGCACCGGTATCGATGAGTCCAGCAATCTTGGGCTCGCCAACTTTGCCGGCGCCGACCACCAGGCATTGCTTACCCGCCAACTTCATGAACATTGGAAATAAATCACTCATCGAGTCCCCCGCGCCCTCAGGCTTCCACTCCGCCGGGCACCTGGCCCATTGGCAAATCACGAGCCACAGCTCCTACAAGCGCACCAGCTAAAAACTCCCGCAATTCCGCGTCGCTGTGCCGGGCAAAAAATTGCCGCAGATTCTCCCCTACCCCACGATCACCGAGATATCGCTGCAGCAGCCGTTCGATGGCATCCGGCACTTCTGTCGCTGGGCAGCGATACCCGATCGGACGCGCGGTGGCTTGATGCAGTCCGAGAGCGCCGCCGACGCAGAAGTAGTACGCATCGACGATGCGGTCGTTGACCTTGGTCTTCTTGCCTTCGATACCAATGTCAGCAATCCAATGCTGACCGCAACTGTTTGGGCATCCCGTGACGTGCAGCTTCAGATGCTGGTCGAAACCGGGCAAGCGTTCTTCCAGTTCTTCGACCAGCCAGCGGGAGAAGCTCTTCGTCTCGGTAATGGCAAGCTTGCAGAACTCCGTGCCGCTGCAGGCAATCGTTCCGCGGTAGAAGGACGAGCCGCCAACCCGCAGCCCGATCGCATCCAGTTCTTTGGCCAAGCTGTCGGCCTTGAGCATAGGGACATTCACGATGAGCAGGTTCTGCATGTTGGTAGTGCGCAGCTCACCGCCAGCAAAGCGGTCGGCCAGATCGGCAGCAGCGGCCATCTGGTCCGCAGTGATGCGGCCGCGCAGCACCGCGGCTCCGACGTAGCAGAATCCTGATTGATGTTGCGGGTGAATTCCCACATGATCGCGATAAACGTCCGCGGGCGGCTGCTCGGGCACGGCGGGATCGAGGCGGAATCCAATTCGACTGTGCAGTTCCTCTAGGAATCGCTCAGCGGTCCATCCGTGGCGCAGGAAGAGAAACTTCAGCCGCGCCCGTTCTCGATGCTCGCGCAGCACTTCGGAGTCGCGGAACAGCTCGGCAATTCCCCGTATGACCGGCAGAACCTGATCTTGGCGGACAAAAGCATCCAGCCGCGCTCCCAGGTATGGCTCCGTCGAAAGGCCACCCGCGACGCGCAGGGAAAACCCAATTTCTTGCGTTCCGCCAACCACGCGCGTGACGGCCGTCAGCCCGACATCGTTGATCTCCGGATAGGGGCACCACACGCGGCATCCCGTGATCGAAATCTTGAACTTGCGCGGCAAGTTGTAGAACTCGGCATTCCCCGCCAGCAGCCGCGACGCCTCCAGCACGAGGGGTGAGGCGTCGCACAGTTCGTCTGCGTCAACTCCGGCCACCGGGCAGCCCGTTACGTTTCGCGTGACATCACCGCACGCGCTGGTCGTATTCAGTCCAACTCGTCCCAGCGCTTCGAGAACTTCCGGCAGCGTTTCGATCGTGATCCAGTGCAGCTGAATGTTTTGCCGCACGGTAATGTCGGCAATGCCGTTGGCGTAGCGCTGAGTGAGATCAGCGATGATGCGCAGTTGCTCGGAACGCAGCAGGCCGTTGGGGATCCGTATCCGCACCATGAAGCGCTGCAGGGCCTTGCCTTCTCCGCCTTGGCCCCCGGTTACTCCAGCGCCGTCGCCCTGCGTGTAAACGCCCCACCAACGAAAATAAGTGCCCAGCCACTCGGGAGGAATTGAACCGAAGCCCTCGCGCGCGAAGCGGCGAATCTCTTCCAGCCCATCCCAGGGATTCTTCTCCCGTTTGAGGCGCTCGACGCGCTGTGCCTTCGTCTCTTTGGTCGCGTTTGTCATAAAGAAGCAGAAACCCACCGCAAAAACAAAAACCCACCGCCAGGTTCATCTGGCGATGGGTTTAGAAGTGCCGGTGTTAAGAAAAAACTCTTAGGTCAGCAGCCTCCCCGCGCCAGAACACACGCATGCGCAACAACAACAGGCGCAGGTACAAGACTGGCGGAGATTTTGGCTGCTCTGCATACGAATTCGTATTCTAGGGCCTGGCGCTCAAACCGTCAATGAACTTCTGTCACCATCTTGGATGAATGATTTTAATCTCACGAATCATATTTTTTGTTCACCGACGGTAACTTTAGCATTGGACCGGAAGTTCATCGCTCCTTCACAAATGTTATGTGTCTCTGGCCACAACCAACGAAACTCAGATTCCACCGCACAAAATGTCCAATGGGATCAACGTCTTAGGAGAATCCGTAAGGTAGTGCTGCCCGAGTAAGCAACCCACTACGCGACGGAGTCCTGACCCATCTCAACAACTAGCGCGAACCACACGGCTAAAAATGAAAAAGAGCCGGAAGCAAGTTCCGGCTCCTCTGTTCATACGTCAATGTGACTTAGTGACAGACCGGCCCCGCATTAGTCAAGAACGTGCCGTTGTTCGAGAACCAGTTGTTTACCCCCAGGGAAGGCGATCCTCCGTTGGCGGCGCCGAAAAACCAGGAGAAGAACGCCAGTTCCTGCAAGTGATAGGTGAACCCGTTAGGCATGGCGATCCTGGGCGCTTCTGTGCCGCTCAATGGATCACCAACCTCCAGGTTGTTCGCGCACCCACCTACTTGTCCGACGTGTCCCCACAGCGGGGTTGGATTGTTTCCCAGGGGGTCGTCCACCCACTCGGCAATTTCATGGGACGCGGTCGCGGTGTCTGAATCGTTGAGGAAAAGCCCGGTCATGTCAAAATCAAATACCGAGAAGGTCTGTGCAATCGGGTTCGCAGTCGTGCCGATGTTGACCGCGCCGTGGAAACCCCCGATGCAGCAGTTGGCAAGATTGGTGGGATCGCCCGCCGTGATGGCAGCGTTGTAGAACATGAAGGCCGGCAGGTTCGTCGGGCCGACCGTGCCCTTTGTGAGCAGAGCGCTCAGCACGTTACCCAGAAAGTTGCCGATCGTATTGCCGTCAACCAGCGCGATACGGCCGCAGGCGCCGCCAACGAGCAGGTTGGGAAGATCGAGGGCAAGTCCGCCAACTCCATTCTTCGGTGCTGGCACAGTCAGGGTCACGGCAGGCAGCTGAGTATCGGTGAGATCCACGTGGTAGGTTGCACGGTTGATCGTTCCCCAGAAATTAGCCCGCTGGAACGCATCCGTCGCTTGCGTAGTGCCCACGTCCGTCCCCCCGTAGTTGAAATCGGCGTTGTTGAACAACGGTGACTGCTTGAACACGGTGGCCGGGATGTTGTTCGGTTTTGCCAAACAGCTATTGTCGACTGCCGTCGGACTGAACGTGGTTTTATCGGTCGTGGCTCCGGTGGCTACGGTGATAATTCCATTCGAACTAACGGCAGTGCCTAGCGCCACGGTTTTCACAATCACCGGAATGACCTTGAGCGGAACGGTGGTAGAGCTGCCTCCCCCTGCGAGTGGCGAGCCTCCGACCATTGTTCCGGAATAGGTCTTGCCGTCCCGGCTCGAAGTTATCGAGAAGCTCCAGTTGGGAAACTTAATGGGATTGGTCGAACTCGAGGAGGAAAGCTCTCCCCTCGTGAGTTGATCCAGAGTCTCTTGGCTGAAACCTTGTGGGGCAGGATGGTACGACTTTAGCCGTATTTTAGGGATCCCTGCGGAGTCTTGCCCTGAGGCCGACACCGCTACCAGGCAGCAAGCGATTGTGAAACACAATACTGTCAGAGTCTTGCGCAACATATTTGGAATACCTCGCAAAGGAGAATTTTGTGGTCCGGGCTGAAAAAATATTGTTGGAACTCTCGTGTTGACAGGGCCAGCAGTCCACGGTTTTAGCACACCCGAGGCGTGCATTTGTCTCCAAGATGTAAAAATGGGCCGCAATTTGTATGCCTCGCCCGGTGTGTTGTGGGAAGCAGAGTGAAAAAATTTGCAAATTAGTGACATTGAAATTTCGATCCGGCAGGCGCAAGGTACTGAAATGCCTTCCTCTTTAGGCCGGGACGGTCTCGTCATCGGTGTGGATGTGGGTGGCACAAAAGTCGCTGCGGCTCTGGTGGATTCCAGCGGCGCAATCGCGTTCCACACTCGCAGCGCGATGGTCGCCCACGGCAGTCCGGAAGACGGATTGGCCGTCGTTACGTCGGCCATTGAGGCAGTCTCCGCTCAGGCCCGTGGCGCAATTCGCGGCATCGGAATCTGTGCTCCGGGCCCGCTCGATCCCGCTACCGGAGTAATTCTTAATCCTCCCAACCTGCCCTGCTGGCGCAATTTTCCGCTCGCCAGCCAGGTTGCACGCCGGTATAACGTCCCGGTCCGAGTGGACAATGATGCCAACGCGGCGGGACTCGCGGAGGCCACCTGGGGCGCAGGCCAGCAATACAACAACGTCTTCTATTTCACGATCGGGACGGGCATTGGCACTGCGATCGTGCTCCGCAAACAGATTTTCCACGGGCGCACGGGCGCAGCCGGTGAAGGCGGGCACCTCAGCATCGACTACAAGGGACCGCTTTGCGCTTGTGGCAAACGGGGCTGCATTGAGGCCTTCGCCTCAGGGCCAGCAATTGCCAGAAGGGCGCGCGCACAAATTGAAGCTGGCTGCAAATCTGCCGTTTTGGAAATGTCTGGCGGGAACGTTGAGTTGATCAGCAGCCGAACCGTCGGCCAAGCTTATGTTGCAGGCGATCTGCTTGCAATCGAGATCGTTCAGGAAACCGTGGACCTGCTGTCTTTTTGGCTGGGCAATATAGTGGACCTGCTGGAGCCCGATGTCATGATCATGGGAGGTGGAGTTTCGTCGCTGCTTGCGCCCTTCCTTGGCGAAATTCAAAACAAACTGGCCACATGCTGCGTGAATTCACGCGGCGCGGAGATTCCGCTCATCCTCGCCCGCTACAGAGAAGATGCGGGAATGGTAGGAGGCGCGGCCCTCTGTTTTACCGCAGCGGACAGCGGCGGCGGCTCACAAACCATCATTGGTTCAAGCGCTCAGTTCCTGGATTGAATAGTCGTTTACCTTCGCGCGCTTCGCCACCCCCGTCCTGCCTCCAGCCTCACCGGCATACACACCTCTTGCAAACCATTGTTTCTAAGGATGATAGTCGCATCCTAAAAATAATTCAAAAAAAACTTGCATAAATTTTACTGTTGTAGTTAACTACAACAGTAGTTAAGACGGCAAGAACTTAGCGATACCGAAGAGGAGAACATTGAAAATGAAATCACGCATCGCAGTTTCCGTTCTAATCGCCCTGATCGCCGCCACCGCTTTCGCGCAATCCGAGGCAAACAAGTCCGTGGCTCCTATGCCGTCCGAAGCGCAGAAGTCTTTCGCAACCATGAAAACCCTGGCGGGAGAGTGGGAAGGCCCTGTCACCGTCGCAGAGATGCCGGCGATGTCAGGCGGCAAGCTCCATGTCTCGATGCGCGTGACCTCGAGGGGAAACACGCTGGTGCACGAGCTTCAGGAAGCAGGTACGCCGTTGGATGCCACCAAATACGACCATCCGGTCACGATGCTTTACGTGGACGGAGACCAGCTCACACTGATTCACTATTGCGACGCGGGGAACCGGCCGCGCATGACCGGCAAAATGTCACCCGACGGCAAGACCGTCGAGTTCGAGTTGAAAGACATCAGCGGGAGTACGGAGGAACACATGCACCATTCGGTGTTCACCGTCATCGACGCCAACCATCACACTGAGGAGTGGACGTTCATGATGAATGACAAGCCGATCCACGCGCACTTCGACCTGCAACGGACAAAATGAAAGCGTTTTGCGGGCCCGTTGGCTAACTTTGCTCAGATCAGTTGTTCTGGGCAGGCCAAGAACGAGCCCGCAGAGCCAGTCCTGAGCTTGTCAGAGCGTCATCCTGGGAAAGCTTCATAGATCTACGAAAGGAGGGCACGGAAATGAAATCACGCTTCGCAGTCTCCGTCCTATTCATCCTGATCGCCGCCACCTTCACTTCGGAAGCCACCGGCGCTTTCGTAAAACTCAGATCACGGACGGGCAGGCTCTGTGCTCGCTACTCTGTACAAGTCTGCAATCGCGTACGCTTCCACCATTCCGCACCGGCGAATGCACCGAAAGCCGGAGGTGACGAGAAGGCTGCGATCGCACGTCTCGACTTCGGCCCCCAGTCACGCAGCCAGAATTGCGACGGAAGTCAGCCCTGCGTGGTTGGAACAACTTCGCCTGGCAGCTCCGATCATCGCTCGGAGAGTTTCCAGGTCATAAGAACGGCCACCAGGCAAATACATGAAGTGCTCGACTTAATACGCATCAAATGACACTGCTCTGCCCGTCCCATGGCACGCGACGACTCCGCGTGTCATATGGATCGAACAGAGCGAAACGCTCACTGCTTTCTCAGAAATATTGACTGGAACTCACAATGGATCGAGATTGGAATGACAGTGCGCCGATTTACCGCCAGCTTCGCGACCGCGTCGTCGCGATGATCCTTGACGGCGTGCTCAAAGAGGGCGACCCTCTGCCCTCCGTACGCACGGTCGCAGCCGAATATCGGGTCAATCCACTCACCGTTCTCAAGGGCTATCAGGAATTGGTGGATGAAGGGCTGGTCGAGAGCAAGCGCGGACGCGGCATGTTCATCAACGAGGGCGCGCGCATTCTGCTGCTGCGGGGCGAGCGTCAGAAGTTTCTCGCCGAAGAATGGCCCAGGGTCTCTGCCACCATTCAGCGGCTTGGCCTGACAGCGGAAGAACTCCTGAACGGCGCAAACCACCGGTCATCTTTGCAAGGCACACAGGATGTCGCACCGTCGAAACCCGCCAAGTCGAATCCCCCTGAGGAGGAACGTTGAAGCCATGGCATGCATAGAAGCACGTGGTCTCCGCAAGACGTTCGGCACAACGGTCGCGCTGGACGGCGTGAATTTGCGCGTGGAAGAGGGCCGCATCCTCGGCCTGATCGGCCCCAACGGCGCCGGCAAGACCACCGCGCTCAATGCGATTCTCGGCCTCACTCCATACCAGGGAGAATTGAGGGTGCTCGGACGCGACCCCTGGGCCGAGCGCGACCGGCTCATGCGCGATGTCTGCTTCATCGCCGACGTCGCCGTGCTGCCGCGCTGGTTGCGGGTTTCGCAGGCGCTTGACTACATTGCCGCCGTGCACCCGCGCTTCGATCGCGCCAAAGCGGAAGGCTTCCTGGCGAAGACTTCGATCCACAGGACAAGCAAGGTCCGGGAATTGTCCAAGGGCATGGTGACGCAGCTCCACCTCGCTCTGGTCATGGCCATCGACGCCAGATTGCTCGTGCTGGACGAGCCGACCCTGGGCCTCGACATCCTGTTCCGCAAACAGTTCTATGATTCGCTGCTTACCGATTATTTCGATCGCAGCCGCACCATCGTGGTCGCGACCCACCAGATGGAAGAAATGCATCACGTCCTGACCGACTTGATGTTCATCAACCACGGCCGCATCGCGCTCCACTGCAGCATGGACGAGTTCGAGTCACGCTTTGCGGAAGTGACGGCGCGTCCCGAACAATTGGCCGCCGCGCGGGCGCTCAAGCCGATGTACGAGCGCCAGGCGCTCGGCCGCAGCGTCCTTCTGTTCGATGGCGCCAATCGCCAACAACTCGCCACCTTTGGCGAGGTACGCTCTCCCGGCATTGCGGAATTGTTTGTCGCCGTGATGAGCAATCAGGCCACTCCGCTCCAAGGAGCTGCTCGATGACCACTCCAGTCAATGCCATGCCCGAATCTTCGCTCGCCCCGCAGGCAATCGTGCCCGCGGCTATGACTGCAACCCAAACGTTCCTCTGGTCGGTACGGCGCGAATTGTGGGAAAACCGTGCTGTCTACATCGCGCCACTGATCGCCGCCGGTGTCTTTCTATTCGGCTTCCTGGTCAACATGATCAAGGTGCGGAGACATCTGCAGGGATCACCGCTCGACCCGATGCAACAGCACCAACTATTCCTCACACGCCATGAATTGGCCGCGGCTCTGGTCATGGGGACGGCTTTTATCGTGGGAATTTTCTACACTCTCGACGCGCTGTACGGAGAGCGCCGCGACCGCAGTATTCTGTTCTGGAAGTCGCTGCCAATTTCCGATCTCACCGTTGTGCTCTCCAAAGTCACTATTCCCATGGTGATTTTGCCGTTCCTGAGTTTCGTCCTAACCATTGCCACACAATTCGTCATGCTCCTGTTGGGCAGCGCAATCCTCTTGGGGACCGGCGTGAACATCCCCATGCTCTGGCGGGACTTCTCGTTCTTTCACGTAACTGTGGACCTGCTGTATCACATCGTGACGGTTCACGGCCTCTGGTATGCACCGATTTATGGCTGGCTGCTGATGGTCTCGGCTTCGGCACCACGTGCGCCGTTTTTGTGGGCTTTCTTGCCGCCATTCGTGATTTGTGGACTGGAGAGGATCGCGTTCAATACTACCTATTGCCTCAACCTGCTGCAGGAGCGGTTGACGGGGCCAGCATCCGGCGGCTCCATGTCGTCGGCCAGCGACCCGATGGATCCGATGGCACACCTCATTCCCCACCATTTTTTTAGCGAGCCTGGACTATGGATCGGCCTGCTGATCGCCGCCATCTTTGTCGCCATCGCGGTGCAGTTACGCCGCCGCCAAGGACCAATCTGATTGGGCCAAATGGATTGGGTTCCAAGTTTTGCTTCAGGAGAGAACTATGAGCACCGCCGTATTTACCAGAGTAGCGTCACGACACTGGAATCTGGACTCGGTTGCCGACACCGCCCTGAAAGCCTCTGCACGCTTCTGGTTTGCGGTGACTGTGCTCGGGCAATTCGCATTCGGGTTTGCCGTCGCTTCCTTCTACGGACTCACAGCCCTCCGCGGCGACTACCACGGATGGAAGGTTACCCATGGATACCTCCCCGGCGTGACCAAGGGGAATCTCTCCGTTGCCGCGCACCTGATCTCCGGGGCCATGCTCATGCTCGCCGGAGCCATCCAGTTGGTTCCGCAAGTCCGGAACCGCTTCCCTGCTTTTCATCGCTGGAATGGTCGCATATACATCCTGTCGGCCTTGGCGCTCACGCTCACCGGCGTTTATATCCACTGGATTCGCGGAGCGGTCGGGGACCTTTCTCAACACATCGGCGCCACCATAAACGCCCTGCTGATCTGGATTTGCGGCGCAATGGCCCTCCGCTACGCTCTCGCTCGCGACTTCAAAACGCACCGCCGCTGGGCGCTGCGCTTCTTCCTCGTCGTCAGCGCGTCGTGGTTCATCCGCATCATGCTTTTCCTGTGGTTCATGATCTTCAGAGCGCCCGTTGGCATTGATCCGGCGACGTTTACCGGGCCAGTCCCGACAGTTTTCATCTATGCCCAAT
>Ga0210408_10002926_pt1 | contig 16115 bp, 14 predicted proteins | sample IncBWH4MmetaG_FD_155471 | JGI IMG/M metagenome (GOLD analysis project Ga0210408, IMG submission 155471) | Forest soil microbial communities from Barre Woods Harvard Forest LTER site, Petersham, Massachusetts, United States - Inc-BW-H-4-M | ecosystem: Environmental > Terrestrial > Soil >...
TCCGATCTCCATGTTGTTGACGGAGAAAGCCGCGCGGCCGATATGCGCCCACAGGGTCCGCAACGATCCGATGGCCAGTGCGTCGGTGATGAGCGAATCGCGATTGGATAGAAAAGATTCGAGTGAATGCGTGATTGCGTCCATGCCAGTCGCGAGCACCTGCTCGGCCGGCAGCGTCTTGAGCAGACTCGGATCGAGAATCGAAACTGTCGCTTGCGCACCACGGCCGCCGATGTTCATTTTCACTTTGCGCTCGGGATCGGTGATGATAAAGACCGGCGACACCTCGCTTCCGGATCCGGTCGTCGTCGTGACCAGCACCGTCGGCATTGGTGCTGCCGCAAACAGGTTCATGCCTTCCATCGCCTGCAGCTTCTTGTCGGGATTGGCGGCGCGAAGCGCCACCGCCCGTCCGAGGCAAATGGGCGAGCCTCCGCCGATCACGACAACAACGTCGCAACGCTCCGATAAATAAAGCGCCAACGCCTTTTCCACGGTCGAGATGGCCGGATCAACCTCGCAGTCCGCAAAGATGACCGGCTCGATTCCGGCCTCGCGCAGGGATTTGAGTGGGCCCTGCGTCAGGCCTGCGCCGTGCACCCGCTGGTCCGTAACGACGAAGGCCCGCTTTCCTCCAAGCCGCCTGGCCTCCGTGCCGGCGCGGGCGGAAGCGCCCCAACCGAAGATCAGATGCGTTGGTGAATAAAATTCCCGGATCCCATCCTCAGGCACGGCAATCTCCTCCCGGGCTCGCTGGAATTCAGACTCTTACGATGTGAGCGCGTTGCCATTGCAAGAGTCGCCGCCTCAAGACCTCAAGCAGTCCCGATATCGCCGTCGTCGCCAGCGCCAGCAGCATCAGCGTCGCGAAATACTCATCCATCTGGAATAGAGCGGCTTGCCGGGTCAGCAACACGCCCAGTCCTGCCTGCCCAGCCAGCATCTCGCTCGCAACCGTCCCCAGCATCCCATACACAAACCCCAACTGCAGGCCGGCAAAAATCGAGGGAATGGCCGAAGGCACGACGAACTTCAAGAATACCTGCAGCCGCGAAGCCCCGAGAGCTTTGGCAAGCAGGAGGTGATCTCGGTCGACAGAATCGACGCCCGCCATGGTGTTATAGAACATTACAAAAAAAGTGATGCTCGCCGCCAGGGTGATCTTGGACATCGGGCCGATTCCGAACCACAACAGGAAAAGTGGAGCAAGCGCCACGCGGGGAAGCCCGTTGAGTACCGTGAAATACGGGTCAAAGATGCGCCGCCATATGTCGCTTTGTGCCAGCGCAAAGGCGCATGCGATCCCAAGAAAGGATGCAATTGCAGCACCGGTCAAAGCCGCCGTGACTGTGGCAACGGTATCAACCGTGAAAGGCGGCCCAGCAATGCTTTTGAGGAATGCGCCGGCAATTCGCGTAGGGATGCCGGTGAACACGGGATCGATGAGGCCATGCACAGCGGCAAATTGCCAGGCTCCGCCGACAACGCCCAGCACGGCGACCCACCCTGCAATGACCAGCGTGCGGTCTCGCACTGCGGATCTTACGAAAGCTGTGCGGCTTCGTTGCCGCGGTGCGTGCCGGGACCTGCCACGGGTTTTTGCGGCCATTTTCTCGTGAGCCATCAGGTTCGCGCTCGTCTGTCCTTCGTGTGTCATATTCTGTCGTCGGCTCCAACCAGCTCTTCTTCAAGGATTTCCCAGATTTTTCGAAACAGGTCGTGGTAATGAGCGTTCGCCTGGAGGTCGGCCACGCGGCGAGGCCGCGGAAGATCGATTGGGTATTCACCTTTTATGCGCCCCGGGCTTCGAGAGAAGACTATGACACGATCGGCCAGCGTGATCGCTTCACCAAGATCATGCGTAATCAGCAATACCGTGCTTTTGAGCCGCTCCCAGATCGACAGAAAATGCAGGTGCATCAGAAGCCGCGTCTGCGCATCCAAAGCTGAAAACGGCTCGTCCATGAGTAGCGTCGTCGGCTCGCTGACGAGCATCCGAGCGAGAGCAACGCGCTGGCGCATCCCCTGTGACAACTCGGCCGGATGCGCATGGCCGAAATCCTTCAGCCCGACCAGCGCCAGTATTGCCGCGACCCTTTTCTCGCGCTCGGTCCGCCCGATGCCGCGAATCTCAAGGGGTAGTCCGACGTTTCGGGCCGCCGTCCGCCAGCCGAGCAGGCAATCGCGCGCGAAGAGATAACCCAGGTCTGGTGCCCCTGCCCTAGGGGGGCGAGAGTCGATGAGAATCTCGCCTTCGCTCGGCTCAAGCAGCCCGCCGACCAGGTTCAGGAGCGTGGTCTTGCCGCATCCGCTTGGGCCTACGATGGCCACGAACTCACCTGGCTCGACCGCCAGCGACGTTTTCATCAGCGCCTGAACAGTCCTCCCCTGCTGTTGCTCATAGTAATGCTCGACGTCTTCCAGGCGTATGCGGGCCCCTTGCACGAAAGCTCATCCAAACCGGCGATCGATGCGGGAGTCTATGGTCTCGCCGATTTCCATACCATGGCGTCATAGCCAACGGCGGACGGAATCTGGTTGAGAGACATCAGATAGGAGTTCCAGCCGTCGATCGGCTCGCGCGCAACGCCAGCTCCGAGCAACGCGCTGTTCAAATCGACGATGCGCTTGAGAGTATCACTGCGCGTGGCCACGGCATCGGGCAGCGGCATGCGCTGCTCGATCAGGCGGTAGAGCTCAATCCGATTCGACGGATTGCGGATCCAAGTGATCGCTTCGTTGTTTGCCACGCTGAACGCCGCCACGGTATCGGCGTTCTTCTCTATATAAGGCCCGTAAGCTGTCCAGCTCAGCGTGCTTCCCCAGAGCGCCTGCACGGATTTCGGTCCAGTGCCCCTCGTCCTGTAGTCGAGCACGATCGTGCCCGCCCCCATTGCCTCGGCAAGCTCCGGCCCTGTGCCAAACATCATCGCCCCGTCCACCACGCGCCCTTTCAGGGCCGGTACCGCAGTCGTAACGCCGCCAACGGCAATGAAGGTTGCGCTCGACGCGTCCATGCCGGCGCCTTCAAACGCCGATCGCATGAAGGCCTCGGTGGTGCCGCCCAATGCGGTCACCCCGATCTTCTTCCCGGCAAGATCCTGCATGATTGCAGGATAACCTTCTTTCAGATGCGGCAGCGCCAACCCATTCGCGGCGACAAGTGCGCTCCAATGTCCGGCGTACATGTTGGACATGATCTTGACTTCGACGCCTTTCGATCTCGAGCGGATAATGTTGTCGGGGCCTTGATTGGCGAAATCGATCGTGTTGTTGACAAGCGCGACGATGGCGCCCGGGCCGGCGACCAGTGGCACGAATTTCACATCCAGACAGTGCTTACGAAACATATCCTTTGAATCCGCCACCCACGGAACGATGTTGATGATGTCGCCAGTCCACTCCTGGATGCGCACCGTTGTGGGCTTCGCACACGTGTCCTCCGCCTGAGCCGCCGGTGCCGTGATGCTGCTCAGCGCTGCAAGCGATGCCACGACAGTCAGTACGGTTCGCGCTACCGGAAATTCCTCAGTACTAATGATTGTTGCCAGAGTGGCATTCGTTCTCATGATGGGCCCTTTCTAATGGACCCCGAATTGAAGCACATCGGGCCGCCGTTGTCCCGCGATAGGCTCCGTTGAGGCCTCCGAGATCAACTCCAGACCGACGTCTGCCAAGCTCGATAACCGGGGCAGCGTGCGCGGGGGTGAAATCGAAAGGCCTCCCAATCCGAGTGGCCTCTTGCCGAAGACGGCAAGGTATCTGCCGTAGTGCCTAACTTGGCCTCAACGACGCTCAACGTGCTCGCGGCCTCCGTCTCCTTCGGGTCCCCGGAGCACCAAACCACGACTATGCCTCAGATCCCGTCACATTGATGGGCAGAGTGAACTGAAAGGTCGTGCCGCGTCCTGTGTTGTTGCTCGCCCACAAGCGACCGCCATGTGACTGGATGATCCTACGGCTGATGGACAGTCCCATGCCGGTGCCTTGCGGTTTGGTAGTGAAGAAGGCCTCATAAATGCGCTCGGCTTCGTGGGCCGGAAGCCCGATGCCCGAATCGCTCACCGATATCAGAATGTGACCTTCCTCGCTCCTGCTCGACGTGAGGATCAGTTCACCGCCTGCGTCTTTCATAGCCTCGATGCCGTTAAGCATTAGGTTCATCAACACTTGCTGCAGCTGTACGCGATCCGCTGCGGTCGCCGGAAGACCTGCGTCGAGTTCAGTGCAGATTGAAATGGAGTTCCGATTCGCCGTGTGTCGCAATAAAGCGATCATCTCTCGAGCGATGTCGTTGACGTCAACGAGTTCCCGTTCTGGTGCACCCCGCTTGAATAGTGCCTGAACTCGGTCAATGATCTCGGCGGCGCGCGTGACGTTGCTCACGATTCGCGAGGCAGCTTCGTACGCCTCCGTCATGTCGGGCGGATCACGACGCAACCATCGCACGCACGCATCTGCGCTCATGACAGCCCCGGTGAGCGGCTGCTTGATGTCATGGGCCAATGAGGCGGCTAATTCTCCCATCATGCTCACGCGGTTGATGTGGGCCAAATCACCCTCTAGCTGGCGCAGCCTCAGGCGCTCTTCCTCAGCCCGTTTGCGATCCTCGATGTCGATCGCGGTTCCGTACCACTTGACAATTGTGCCATGGCCGTCACGCAGCGGCACGGCCCGATGCAGGAACCAGCGATATTCCCCATCGGCTCGTTGCACTCGTGCCTCGTTTTCGAATGGTTTGCCAGTAGCCAACGAGGCAGCCCACTTGTCCACGTGTTCAGCAATGTCGGCGGGGTGAAATGCTGTTTTCCAGCCATCGCCTAAACTGTCATCCGTCGATACTCCCGTGTATTCCAGCCAATATCGGCTGGTAAAATCGTTGAGTCCGTTGGGCAGCACGCTCCATGTTATGGTGGGGATAGTATCGATCACGTCCCGAAGTCGCTGCTCATTGCGCCGCAGAGCTTCCTCTGCACGATCACGTTCAATCGCAATCCGTACGAAGTGGGTCGCAAACTCGATCAGCTCCAGGTCCTGCGAGCTGGGACTTCGCGGCTCGCGATAGTACATGCAGAAGGTTCCCAGGACTTTACCTTTCGAAGAGAGTACTGGATTCGACCAGGAGGCTCGCAGGCCATGCTTCAGTGCTGAAGTGCGATGCTCCGGCACCTCCCACAGTGGGTCGGTCTTGATATCGGAGACAATGACCGGCGATCCTCTAAAAGCTGCCGTACCGCAGGAGCCGGCACACGGTCCAATGGGCAGCTTTGCCATCTGCTGCCTCCACTCGTCAGGCAAGCTTGGTCCTGCAACGAAATCCAGATGAACGCCATCGGGATTGAGTAACAAGACCGAAGCAAGCGTGCCGCTCCGTTGCTCCTCGATCATCAGAGACAGGGCATTCAAAATGTCTTCCAGTGCGCCCCCGGTGGCGATCATCTCGAGCAGCCGTTTTTCTCCGACCCTCAAGACTTCTCCTTGCTTGTGATCTTCAATGTCTGTCAGGGCCATTCACGATACGCCCATGCGATGGAAGGATCGAGGCCCCCGTGTTGCTCCATCTACCAGGCGGGTGCTTGACGCGGGTTGCTGTCGTTTGCGAATTCTTGCGCCAAGGGAGTGGCATGGATTCACTACGACAGCGCCAGACAGGCCGGGCTGGTTCGGGTGGTCTTTCAGAAACTAATGGAAATCACGAAAGAGCGCGAACCGCCCTGCTGGACTGCGTTCTCGGACAGGCGAGTTTTTGGAAACAGCACCGACTTTTTCGGTTTCGGGTGGTCCGCTCACTCTGCCGCCGGTATCACATCCCGAAAGAGCTGTCGCCCAATTCCTGACATCCCGAGTGCATTCCGCGAGGGGCAAACCGACACAATCGGCGCTAGGCGCTGAGAATGAGACTCCGAGACGTCCTCAAAAGCATGCAAAATTCCGGTACACACGTCCACGAGCCGGGAGCATGGCGACACATTCAGCGTGCCAACGGCAAACAGCGCAAAGGCAGTGCGCATCATGACGGGGGCCTCCTAATTGCCTTCAGTTCTTGCAGCCGAGACCGGACTGCCGTTACGTGCCAAAACGGGACGCATGCACTGCAGCAAAGATGATCGCCGGCTATTGGCCGGCTATCATCGGAAGCTGCGCATCGCCAAGTTTGCCGTTTCAACATATGGCCGCGTAAGCACCGGCGCTGCAGGCAGCCTCCTGCGCGGCAGCCGGCAGAGTCGTGGTGATTGCGGCGAGCGCCAACACGAGCGCGAGCGTGATCTTTGTGATCATGGTCGTTCTCCTTGATTTCGAAGCCGGAGTGGCTTTTGTTCTACGCCAGAAAATCTAGTTCGTTGCGGGCCGCTCGTTTTATCGGCATTGCTTCGTTTGGCTTGGACTTGCCCGAAAAACGTCGAGACCGGGGGTCGATTCTTCCAACCAATTAAATTCTTCGGCCGATCGCCGCATGCTCGCGGGACGCAACGTCTATCCGGGAGCGCCTTGCGCTCACCTCGCTGGGCGCGTGCGATTCAGCGAGGGTGCTACCGATCAAACCGAGCGCAACCGCTGCTGTACTGTTGGAGCTGAGCCGGTCTGACGGCAGCGGCCAGGCACTGGGCACCCAGCGCCCGACGCTGGTCGAAGTTGCTGCCCCGACGTAGACGGGTTAAGCGAATCAAGGTCAAGCTCATAGGCGACTGTTCTGGCCCGCCTGTGCCAATGATCGAAAGGCAGATTCGCGCGTGAGTGCGAATTTTTGGATGGGGACAGCAGTGCCATGATGAAATCCCGCTCTGTACTATGACGATGTCCAGTTTGAAAATCCGGGGCGGCGAAGTCTTCCTGGTCGCGCTGCCCATTCGACGCCCGCATCATTGGGTAGGCCATAGCGCGCGCATCGCGAAGGCTATGTCGGTGCTGCGCCTCGATCTTGAATGCGGCATCGTCGGCTGGGGTGAGGCGCAGGTGATCGGCACGTGGGGCGGCGATCATGGCGCGCGCTACGGCGAGACCCCAAGGATGACCGCGACCGCGCTCAGGGAAATTCTGCTGCCCGCCATTGCCGGCGCGAACGTCACCGAGATCGAGTTGCTGCACGCCCGCATGAACCGGGTCCTGCGCGGCTACCCTTACGCGAAAGCCGCGATCGATGTTGCTGCGCACGACGCGATCGGCAGGATCTTTTCCGTGCCCGTCTATCAGCTCCTTGGCGGCAAGGTGCGCGATCGCGTAGCTATCGCTCACAGCATCGGGATCATGGACGCCGATGCTGCCGCGCGCGAGGCCGCCGAGGTCATCGCGGAAGGCATCGCCACCATCAAGGTGAAGATTGGTGTCGAGCCCGACCGCGACCTGAAGGTAGTGGCCGCAGTACGTCAGGCAATCGGCAGCGCCGGGCAGATCCGGGTCGATGCCAATCAGGGTTACCGCACCTGGCGCGAGGCAGTGCAGGTGCTCGCGGCCATGGAGCGATACGACATAGTCTATGCCGAGCAGCCGGTCGAAGGTCTGCGCGCCATGGCCCAGGTAAGCGCGCGGCTGAATTTTCCGGTGATGGCCGATGAGAGCGCATGGACGGCCGAGGACGTGCTCGAGATCGTGCGCCTTGATGCCGCGCAAATGTTGTCCGTGTACTACACCAAGCCGGGCGGCCTATCGCGCGCCAAGCGGCTCCTGGCGGTCGCCGGGGCAGCATCGCTGCCGTGTGACATCAACGGATCGGCCGAAATGGGAATCGGGGTCGCTGCCGATCTGCATCTTGCCGCCTCCTCGCCTGAGATCATGCTCCCCGGCACGATTCCGGTCACGTCGACCGCTGAAAGAGTAGTGACCAAGGTGGCAGGCCACAAATATCTCGACGATCTGATCAAGACCCCGTTTGGCTACGACAAGGGCTGTCTGCACGTGCCGGATGGTCCCGGCTTAGGCATCGAAGTGGACGAGGGAAAGATCGCGAAATACAGGATTGGGTAGAGACACGTGATTGAGCTCAACCATTCCAGCACCTGCATTCGTGACCGGTCGGGCTTGCCGCAAGTGACCGGGATTGCGCTGCGCTGAACCACGTTATGGGCGCATGCAGCCGATCAGCAGCATAGCCATTATCGGCGCGGGCAATGGCGGCTGCGCGGCGGCCGCGCAGCTCTCACAACGCGGCTTCAGCATACGCCTCTATGGCCGCAGCCCCAGCACGACCGAGCCATTATCCGCCATCGGCGGCATTGAATATGAGGGAGCGCTGGGCGAGGGTTTCGCTCCCCTGGCGCTGATCACGAATGACGCGGGTGCTGCGCTGCCCGGCGCCGATCTCGTCCTCATCATGGCGCCGACCCACGCACACGCCGCGATAGCCCGCATGCTGGCGCCGCACGTCGCGCCGGATCAGCTCATCATGGCGGCGCCGGGTCATACACTGCTGCTCATCCCGAATGTCATCCGCCAAGCGGGCGGCAGGCTTGGGCTTTATTGCGACTCGTCGAGCCTGCCCTTCATCTGCCGCAAGAGCGCGCCGCAGCGGATCAAGGTGACCCGTGTCGCGCAAATCCTCTATTTCGCGGCATTTCCCGGGCGTGAAATCGACGCGATCGCGCAACGCATCTTGCCGGTCTTCCCGCAGATTGCGCCCAAGCCTTCGCTCCTGCATACGGTCTTTCCCTATACCAATGCCATCCATCACCCGCCCGCGCTGTTGCTCAACGTGGGTCGCGTGGAATCGACCGACGGTGACTACCATCATTACTACGATGGGATCACGCCGAGCGTCGGGCGCCTGATCGATGCGCTGGACGTTGAGCGGATCTCGGTGGCCAAGGGGCTCGGCGTAGCGATCGAGCCCCTGGCGCAATTCTTCTTCCACATGGGGTACACGAACGCGGCCGGTCGTGATGGCGGCACCGCCTATGACGTATTTCACAACAGCGAGCCGAACCGCTGGATCAGGGCTCCCACCACCATCGATCATCGCTTTTTCAACGAGGATGTGCCCTTCGGTCTCGTCGCGATCGCCGAGCTTGGCCGAGCAGCCGGCGTGCCGACACCGTGTGCGGACGCGGTCATCGATGTTGCCTCGATCGTTGCCGCGCGCCCATTCCGCAGGGAGGGGCTTACGCGTGCGCGCATGGGCATCGGAGGCATGGGCGCTGCCGAAGTGAGCATCCTGCTCGAGACCGGCAAGGCACCCTAGCGCATGTCTCTTCGCGGCAGCATCCAGGCCAGATCAATTGACAACCCCTTCGCCGCGCCCATGATTGCCGGGTTTGAGCAGAGATAGACCATGACAATGAGCTTGCAGCGTGTTCAGTCCGGTCCGGGAGCGATAATAGAGCACGAGGTGCCGGCCAAGCTGCGGGGTGCCATGATCACCGGCGGGCATGACGCCCTCGTCGCGTTCTCGCAGGACAATGTCACCTATACCGCCGGCTTTCTCGTGCCGAGCCATGCGAGCAACCGCTTCCGGCGCACCATCACGGTGCTCGCGCGAGATAAATTCGCGGCTCAGATCGTCGTGAATGTGGAGGAGAACCTGGCGCGACAGCGCTCGCGCTTCTCAGATATTCGCGCCTACAACCAGTTCACGCAGGACCCTGCGGATGTTCTCGCGGATACCCTGCTGGAGGCCGGCGTGGGTTCGGGACAGATAGCGATCGAACTCGATTACATGCCTGCGCAGGACTACATTCGGCTTCGCGAGCGCTTGCCCAGAGCGAGATTTGTGCCGTGCCGCGAGCTCTATTTCAACGTCCGCATGATCAAGACCGAATCCGAGATCACGCTCCTCAAGGAGGTCGGCACACTCACGGACCGTGTGATGGGAGAGGTGCTGCACGAGATCCGTGTCGGGACGACTGAGAAGTCGGTCGCGCAGAGCATCGGCAACCGCATGCTGGAGGGCGGCTGTGATGGGCTCAAGTGCCAGGTCGGCTCAGGAGCACGCAGCGGCATCACCAACTGCACACCGACGGACAAGCGAATCGATGAAGGGGACATTCTGCGAGTCGAGATTCTCGGCGACATGAAACAATACCGCTCGAACGTGACGCGCACGGCAGTGGTAGGTGCGCCGACGCAGGAGCAACGCGAAATCTGGCGCGTGTTGATCGGAGCGCGCGAGGCCTGCAAGTCCATGCTGAAGCCGGGCACCGTAGTTGCAGACCTTTATCGCATCTACGTCGACTATCTACGAAATCGCGGGATCGAGCCCACCCTCAAGTTCCTCGGCCATGGCATCGGCCAGACCATTCATGAGGAACCGTACATCACTGACACACGGACGGTCGTCTTGCAGCCGAACATCACGTGCACCATGGAGCCGCTTTACATGATCCCCGGCCGTATGGGCTTTCATGTTGAGGACATGTATCGGATCATGCCAAACGGCTTTGAGACGATCACGGGCGCGATCACACCCAATGACGAGCTGATCGAGGTGGGCTGATTTTCTCTCCTCGCTTGCCCCTGGCGAGGGGAATTACGCGTTGTCGGACTGTATGCAAGCGAAGGCATAGATAGCATGGCAATGAACGTGCGGCTTGGAGTGAGCTTCGACGGCTTCGTCACGACCGATGAAGCGATCGCGCTGGCACAGCGCGCAGTCGCAGCCGGCGCGCGCAGCCTCTGGGTGGCCGAGCATCTGGGATATCGGGAGGCGATTGCCACCTGCATGGCCTTTGCCCTGAAAGCGCCTGGGGCCATGCTCGTTCCCACTGCGGTCAGCCCCTATCTATGGCATCCCACCCCGACCGCGATGCAAATGGCGACGCTCGCTGAAGTCGCCCCCGGGTGCGCGGCGATTGCCATAGGTGCCGGCAATCCCATGTTCCTCGCGGAGTCGGGGCGTGACGTAGAGAAGCCGGTGCTAGCGATGCGGGAATTCGCGACTGCTCTGCGTCAGCTCTGGCGCGGCGAGGCCGTGCACGCCGATGGGAAATTCGTAAAGCTTGCCGGCGCCCGGCTGGCATTCAAGCCGAGCTCTTCAATTCCGATCTATATCGCCGCCATCGGTCCCGACATGCTGCGGCTCGCTGGCAGCATCGGCGACGGCGTGGTCCTGTCGGCGGGGTTGTCGACGGATTCGGTGCGTCGATCGATCGCACTGTGTGCCGAAGGGGCGCGCAAAATTAACCGCGCGACGGGCGAATTCCGCCGCGCCGGGTATCTGTTCTTCGGCGTGTCGCATGATGCCAAGGAAGCCCTCGATGCCGTTCGCCAAAAGCTTGCATTCGTGATGCGCAACAAGTTTCTTGCTGCGAACATAAAGGCCTCAGGCATCGCCGTCGATCAGGAGGCGGTAATGGCCGCCATCGCCAGACGCGACATCGCGGCAGCGGCCGCGCTCGTGCCTGACGCTGCGGTCGAAGCGTTTGCCATCGCCGGAACACCGCAGCATTGCCGCCAGCGGCTGCGCGATTTCATCGAGGCTGGATTGGATGAACCTGTGCTCGGGTTCCTGGGTACAGCCGAGAATTGCCTCCTGGGACTCAATGTGATGCGAGAGTTCGCATAATGCTCGTTTAGGGTGAACGCAGGGATAGGCCGAGGGGTCTGCAGAGGTAAACCGTCAGGATAAGAAAGATGAAGCGAAATGCTTTGGCCGCATTGACGGCTATCGGTCTTGTCTTCGCGATGGGATTGGTTGCGCCCAAGCTGCGAGCGCAGACCTTCCCCTCCGAACCGATCACCTTGATTGTTGCGTGGCCGGCGGGTGGGGGCAGCGACATCAGCATGCGCCTACTCGCCGATGCGCTGAGCAAGCAGATCAAGGTGCCGGTCGTGGTACTCAATCGGCCGGGCGCAGGCGGAGCCATCGGTCATCGTGAGATCGCGAACGCCAAACCCGACGGCTATACGATCGGCATGTTCAGCTCCGGCGGCATCGCGCTGCCCTATATCAACGCGCAGGCCAACACATTCGATGAGCTCCGGCCGATTGCGTTCTTTGGCGAGGACCCGAATGCGCTGGAGGTCAGCATAGCGAGTGGAATGGGCTCGCTCAGCGATTATGTTGCGCGCGCGCGCGCCAATCCGGGCAAGATCAAGAACGGGAACGATCAGCCCGGTGGCTCTTCCTCTATCGCTGCCGCGCTCTACGAGAAAAAGCTCGGCATCAAATTGACCCGGGTGTCATATGCGGGCTTTGGCCCCACCGTCATCGGCTTGATGGGCGGCGAGGTGGATTCCGCAACCGTTCCCGTGCCGGACACGATAGAGCAGCACCGGGCGGGCAAGCTGAAGATTTTGGGCGTATCCGCGACGGTGCGGCACTTCATGGCTCCCGAGGTGCCGACCTTCCGCGAGCAGGGCTTCGATGTTGTCGTCGGCTCGTGGCGCTGCCTCGTAGGACCGAAGGGAATTCCAGAGGATCGGCTGCACTTCCTCGAAACGAGCATCATGGCTGCGCTGAAGGATACCGAATTTCAAGACAGGGCAAGACAGGCGGGCTTTGTCGTCAATGCGCAAGACGCCAAAGCAACGTACCAGCGCTGGAAGGACGATGATGCCGAGCTCTACCCCATTCTGCTCGATGCCGGGCTAGTGAAGGCGCGGCTGAAGTAACTTGCACCCTATGCGTCGCCTGGTTGCCGACAAGGACTTCCTTGCCGGCACGCTCTACATGACATTCGGTTTTCTCGGGCTGTGGCTCGGACGCGGTCTGGAGGCGGGCAGCGCCGAGGCGATGGGCGCGGGCTATTTTCCGCGTCTCATCTGCGCTCTCCTTGTCATCGTCGGCGCCGCGCTTGCAGCGCTTTCCGCTGTGCGCGCGGGTCAATGTATCGAGCGCGGCAAATTGCGGCCGTTTGCTTTGGTCACCCTATCGTGCCTGGCTTTCGCGCTCCTGCTCTACCCGCTGGGACTCGTGCTGACGCTCGTTGTCAGCATTGTGCTCGCATGTCTGGCGGACGCAAGCAGCCGTATTCGAGCAGTCCAGCTCATCCTTCTCTGTCTCATCCTGATCGGTGCGAATGTCGGCATCTTTGTCGTAGGCCTGCGCATTGCCATCCCGCTCTGGCCGGCTGCGTTTTGATGCCTGATATTCTTGCCAACATCATCATGGGTTTCGGCGTCGCCCTGACGTGGCAGAATATCGGTCTATGCTTCTTCGGATGCCTGGTCGGCACGGCCATCGGAGTGCTCCCGGGGATCGGGCCGCTGACGACGATGGCCTTGCTGCTGCCGGTGACATTCTGGCTTTCGCCGGTTGGAGCCCTGATCATGCTCTCCGGAGTGTTCTATGGCGCCCAGTACGGCGGCTCCACCACCGCGATCCTGGTCAAGATCCCGGGTGAGACCTCGTCGGTCGTCACCGTGCTTGACGGGTATGCCATGGCGCAGCGTGGCCGCGCGGGTCCGGCGCTTGCGATTGCCGCCATCGGTTCGTTGTTTGCGGGGTCGGTGGTGACGCTCCTGATCGCGGTCGCCGGGCCTCCGCTCGCCAGCATTGCGCTCCTTTTCCATTCCGCGGACTACGTCGCGGTGATGCTGCTTGGGCTGGTCTCGGCAGTTGTGCTTGCGCACGGCTCGGCGCTCAAGGCGGTGGCCATGATCGTGCTCGGTGTCCTGCTCGGTCTTGTCGGCACCGATGTGTCGACTGGCGAGTACCGATTAACCATGGGGATTGATGTCCTCTTTGACGGGATCGGCTTTGTTCCCCTGTCCATGGGCCTGTTCGGACTGGCCGAGATCATGGTCAATCTCGAGAGCGGGAACACCGCCGAGATGCACGCGAAACCAGTGACGGGGCTGTGGCCAACGCTTGCAGATCTCAAGCAATCCTTTGCCGCTATGGTGCGTGGAACGGCGGTGGGTGCGGCATTCGGGATCCTGCCGGGCGGCGGGCCGACCATCGCCGCTTTTTCCGCCTACAGTCTCGAGAAACGGGTGTCGCGCTCACCCGAACGGTTCGGCCGAGGAGCCATCGAGGGCGTCGCTGCGCCGGAATCCGCCAACAACGCCGCCGCGCAAGCCTGCTTCATTCCCATGCTCAGCCTCGGCATCCCGCCGAATGCGCTGATGGCGCTCATGATCGGGGCAATGATGGTGCATGGCATTACTCCGGGACCGGAAATCATCGCCAAACAGCCGACGCTGTTCTGGGGATTGATTGCCAGCATGTGGGTCGGAAATGTGATGCTGGTGATCCTCAATTTGCCGCTGATCGGCATCTGGGTGAAGCTGCTGCAGGTGCCCTACGCGTATCTGTTCCCCAGCATTCTCATCCTCTGCTGCATCGGCACGTTTACGCTGAGCTCAAGCAGCGGAGACGTGATCGTCATGACGGTATTCGGTGTCATCGGCTATGCGTTCCGCAAGCTCGACTGCGAGCCGGCTCCCCTGCTGCTCGGTCTCGTGCTCGGTCCGATGCTGGAGGAAAACTTTCGGCGTGCCATGGTTCTCTCGGATGGCGACTGGTCCGTTTTCGTCCGTCGTCCGATAAGTCTAGTTTTCCTGTTGCTTGCCGCTGGGCTGTTGGCCGCTGTCATGTTGCCGAATATCCGGCGCGGTCGCGAGGAAGCATTTCGAGAGTAGGTGAACGGGCTCGTCCACCTTCGTGCTCTCGCTAGAGAATGCGTCCCAAAGAAGTGCGATCGCCGTGTCGCAAAATCGGTCCCGCGCCGCCCGTCCGAGGAGCGTCACTTCCCGAGCAGAGTCTCGGTTCGATCGCGCAATTTCTTGATCAAGCCGTCGGCACCGCCTGCGGCGATGATGGAGGCGAACTCGTCGCGTCGCGTCGCGAGATCGCTGATGGTTCCATTGAGATAGATGTCGATCACCCGCTCGCCGCGGACGAGGTAATTTATATTCACAGTCCGGCCGCCGGGCTGCAGCAGTTTCGTTTTGACGATCTCGCCGCCGCCGCGCGATTCCGCTGTCGGCTGCGGATCGACGACGAAGCTTTCGCCCGAATAATCCTTTATCTGGCTCGCATAATCGGCAACGATGAACCGGGCGAAGGCATCGCGGACCGCCGCCTGCTGTTCCGCCGAGAAGGTTTTCCAGGCGGGGCCTACCGCCAGCCGCGTCATGGTCGGCATATCGAAAACCGCGGCGAACACGGGCGCAAAGCGCCGGTCGCGCTCGCGCACGCTGAGCCGCGCGGCCTGTTGGATCGTGGGCATCAGCTGCTGATAATAGGTCTGAATTTTTGCGACGGCGGCGCTCGGCGTCTGCGCCCGTATCGGGAGCAAGCCCAATAAAACCATCCCCACCACAGCCACTGCCCGGGTTGTCGCAGGGTTCAGGCGGAGGTCGAACTCCTTCATCGCAGCCGTTTCCATTTCCTCGGGCAGGTTTCCGCGTTGACCAACCGCGTCGACATTTTACGGCGCAATCGGCCGCAGTGGCTCGCAAGATCGTTTCAGGCGGGATTGAGGCCGTGTCGTGGCGAGCGGGAACAAAAGCTGGCCTTCATTTTGCGCTCATGCTTGCAAGCGAGCGGCGAGGGGCCCCGCGCGTGTTACCCTTTCATCGTCCAGGCCATATTCGACACATGCATTCGTAAAGTGAAAAGTTCGCAACAAGTTCTCGCTCCTGTAAGGGTTCGCGTATCGGACGGCAGCTTGGTTGCGCCATCAGATGGCGCCGAGAGAATTGCCATTCAAGCGCGCAATAGAGCCGTCCCTCGACAATCCGTAAAGATAAACCGCGACTCTGTAACGATAACCGCGATCACACGGCTGGTACAGCTGTCGAGTCGCTATGCGTGGCCGGTGATCCTGAGCTTCCTGCTCCTGGCAGCAGTTTCGGCGACCTATTTCACGCGGAATTTCGCCATTACCACCGACAGCAAAAAGCTCCTGTCGAGCTCGCTGCCATGGCGCCAACAGGAGATGATGCTTAATAATGCCTTTCCGCAACGGGTTGACCAGATCATTGCGGTAATCGATGCGACCACACCGGAGGCCGCCGATGATGCCGCCGATGCGCTGGTGAATGGGCTTGCGTCTCGGTCAGACGTGATCCGTAGCGTCAGCCGTCCCGATGGCGGCGAGTTCTTCGAGCGCAATGGCATCCTCTTACTCAGTCTGGACGAGGTACAGCGCAGCAGCACAGACCTGATCTCTGCTCAACCCTTCCTCGGAACGCTGGCCGCCGATCCGACCCTGCGCGGTGTTTTTCGCACATTGTCGCAG
>Ga0210408_10002927_pt1 | contig 16111 bp, 10 predicted proteins | sample IncBWH4MmetaG_FD_155471 | JGI IMG/M metagenome (GOLD analysis project Ga0210408, IMG submission 155471) | Forest soil microbial communities from Barre Woods Harvard Forest LTER site, Petersham, Massachusetts, United States - Inc-BW-H-4-M | ecosystem: Environmental > Terrestrial > Soil >...
CCCTTCCTCGCCATATTTGAAAATAGCGAGCTTGCGCGCATGGCAGGATTCTGGGATCAGGTAGGTTTCTCTCACGTGCTCGAACAAGTAGGGGAAGGAGAGATGGCCCGGCAGGGGAAGGGACACGTCCGCCTCGGATGCGATGCGACCGCCGTTCAGGGTCAGCAGCTTGAGGCGTCCTCGGCGCAAGGCGAAGTCATATTCCTCGCAGAGAACGGTGCCGGGCTTTCCCGGCCAGGCGAAGGGATCGGCAAAGTAACGCTTCTTGGATCGCGCGCCGATCCAGTTGACTTTTGGACAGGTTTTCCAGCGCAGTGCATTTGCAATGGGCTCGTCCACCCACCCGATCATCCAGTTTTCATGCAGCGCAATCCGGGCGATTTTGTGAATCAGCCGCTTCCCGTTGGAAAGTGGTGCCGCCGCGGCATTCTTCGCCAGTGATTCCATCAACGCGCGGTTTGCCATTATCCACCTGCTGCTTGCTGGGTACCTGCGCACGGTCATACGCCACGCCGGTATCGGGAGTGCTCTTGAGGACAACCGCAATGGCTTGCGTGACTGCCTCCTCGTCATCCATCGGGATCAATTGCCCAAGGCGGCCGTCTACAAGTATTTGCGAGAGCCGACGGGGAAGTCGGCGGCGAGCACCGCCACGCGCGCTCCCATCGCGTTCACTAGCGCGTAGCCGAACCCTTCAAAGCGCGACGGTAGCGGAAAAGCTTAACATGCCTGAGCCAGAGGCCGCAAAGTCGGAAACGAAGCCGGGAAACAGGGACACGATCGCGATGCCCAGGGCTTTCCCAGTTTTTCAAGTATTTCTTTGGCTGCGCCCTCGCTAGCTAGCGATAACCAGCCGTAGGGCTGCCGCGCGGCGGCCCTCCGCAAAACGCAACGTACCAGTAGCCTGAAACTCTTCTCTGCCTCAAATCAGCGCAATTTCGAGAGCACTGTGGCAGTCGCCATTGCGGTCAGCAGCGAGTAGGGGCGCGAACCAGTACCACCCGGGGTGTTGGGGGCGGAGAGCATGCCGGGCTTACACTAACCTGGGTCTTGGGCTATCGTCGTTCCAAGGGAGAGATAACGCACCATCTGTTCGTTCGATCCGGAACGCTCCGGATCACATTTGCGCTCGGCTTCAGCATCTCCATCGTCCTCTCGCTCTGGCTACTCCCAGCCAACCTGGGTTATGGCTTGGGCCCTGAGCGATTTTCACGGAATTTGGCGGGCAGCAGGCCCTAAAGACATTGACGTCAGGCATGGGTCTTACAACCATCTGGCCCAAGGCCCACATCTCGAGTCAAATCTGTTGTGAAGACTCTCGATATACTACCCGAGACCGCTGCAAAGCGGCTGATCCAGCGGAGGTGGATGGAGTAAGTTAAGATGCAGCAAGGTGAAGATAAAGTCGGGCTGCGGTTTGCGCATCTTGTGCCTGGTCTGGATGCGTGTTGACCTGTGATCCAGCCCATCTGCTAGCCGAAGCGTTTCTAGCACACGTCGTCAAGGCTCTGGGAGGCATAGACCTACGTGCTGGTTGCGAAAACTCGAAAGGTAATGAAGGGGATCGTATATGCGGAACAAACTACAGCACCCGTGGTCGCTCTGTATTGCGGTATTGTCGCTATCCTCGGCTCTCTGCGCTCAGAACCTGGATCGAGGACGCAACGAAACCACCAATTCCGTCCGCTACTCTGCTCCCGAACTGTCCGAACTCGCGAAGGACAACTTGGACCGGGTTGCTGCGTCTTCCGTCCAGATTCGGGAAGTGCTTGTGAAAGATCCCGGTCTGCTTGTTGAACTAAAACGCTGGGTGGCAAAGGAGGCCGCTGACAACGGTCAAGTCGTCGAGGACTCGAGCTTGTCCGATCAGGCGATTTTCGACCGCCTGGATCGTGACTTGAAATTTCGATCTGTTGCGACGCGCCTTCTGCAGAGATACGGCTATCTCTTGCCCGCAACGAATCCGGATTCAAGCCTCGGCAAAGAAGAGGAATTCGTTCTGAAAGAACGTGCTCGCCGTCTGGTGCTAATTGAGTCGCAGGAAGACTCCGATTCGCTAACACTAGAGAAGAATCAACGGAAACAAGACATGGAACGAACGAATGTTTGCACTTCCCAGGACGCGGACGGTGCTTGCGAGAAGTCTGCCCCCCACAGCCGAGCACCCGGTCGCCCACCTGAGAATGAGCTGCCGGTTCCCGACATGGGGCCGCGAAACTCAACTGAGCTGCCGCGCACCCTGAAGGCTGACTATCTCAATGATGGTTCCTCGCCGCTTGATGGTTCGCTGGTGTCACCGGGCGGGTTCTCAAATGCTTCCATGAAGTCGCCCGACGTTGTACCTCTCACTCCACGATCCCTTCCTCGAGTGACAGAGGAAGCGAGCGCCTTGCCGGCCCGGTCCCTTAGCTCGGATGGAGAAAATGCTCGCGAGACGATAGCCAGCATCTCTAACAAAGATGTCTCCTCGGGTTCAAACTCTGGACGTCGCAGGCTCATCCAGCCGGAAAACGACGGGAGTCCGGTCAACATGGTGCGGCGGGCGAATCCATACGCAGATGTGCCTTCTCTCTTTGACATGTATGTGCAAGTCGCAGCTTGGCAACGTCCGGCGGAACGTTTTGGCCTCGATGTATTTCGCAATTCGATCGACCGGCCCGACGTGATTCCCATGGATCTCCCGGTTGGCCCTGATTATGTGGTTGGTCCAGGAGACAGTTTGGCAGTCGATCTTTGGGGCAGTATTTCGCAGAGATTCGTACGCCTGGTGGATCGGGAAGGTCGTGTTCCCTTGCCCGATACTGGGCCCCTGCTCGTCAGTGGCAAGAGTCTTGGCGAGGTGCAACTGGACATTCAACACGCGCTGCGTTCAGTATTTCGCGATGTTTCTGCCGATGTCTCCGTTTCAAGGCTGCGAACGGTCCGCGTGTACGTGGTAGGCGAAGTCGCGGAACCTGGCGCCTACGACATCAGTTCTCTTTCCACTCCACTGAACGCATTGATCGCGGCCGGAGGAATTACTCCCGGTGGCTCTCTACGCGCTCTGCGCCACTTTCGCGGCAAGCAACTGGTCGAGCAGGTGGATGCTTACGAGTTGCTTCTGCGCGGCGTGCGTTCCGATCTGAAGCGTCTGGAGAGCGGCGATACGCTGCAGGTTCCCCCGGTCGGCCCGCAAGTGACGATTGACGGAATGGTGCGTCGCCCGGCGGTATACGAATTATCAAACGAGACTTCTCTTGCTGAGGCGCTGGAACTCGCAGGCGGCATCCTACCTACCGCTGCACTCCGCCATATCGAAGTACAGCGCGTCGAAGCTCACGAAAAACGAACCATGCTGACGCTTGATCTGACTGGCCAAGATTCAGAGAGCGTCAGTCAACACCTGCAGAGCTTTCCGGTTCACGACGGCGATCAGGTGCACATCTTTCCCATTGCCGCTTACAACAAAGATGCGATCTATTTGCAAGGTCATGTGCTGCGCCCCGGACGTTATTCCTATAAGCAAGGAATGAAGCTGACGGACCTCGTCTCGTCTTATGACGACATGCTGCCGGAGCCTGCACCCCACTACGCCGAGATCGTCCGCCTTAATCCCCCCGATTTCCATCCGACCGTTGAAAGTGTCGACCTCTCAGCCGCTCTCGCAAATCCTGCGTCCGCTCCAACTCTACAAGCACTGGACACGGTTCGCATCTTCAGCCGATACGATTTCGAGTCTCCCCCCCAAGTCTGGGTAGGTGGGGAAGTGCGGAATCCCGGCGCTTACCGAACCTCTGGCGAAGCCCATCTTCGGGACGCCGTGTATCTTGCCGGGGGAATCACGCCGGATGCGGCACTCGATACTGCCCAGTTGTTCCGCTCTCAGCCCGACGGGACGATGAAGATTCTCAGCGTTGACCTTCGTGAAGCACTCGCGGGTAATCCGGTCGACAACATCATTCTTCAATCTCGCGACCGGCTACTTATCCACCGTAGCGCAGAAAGAGTAGAAGCTCCAACCGTTGATATTCGGGGCGAAGTCGCCAAGCCAGGACGTTATCCGTTGACTGCGAATATGCATATCGAGGACTTGGTGAGGGTGGCTGGCGGATTGAAGCGGAGCGCGTTTGCCGACAGCGCTGACCTTACGCGATTTGTCGCTGGCAGTGGCGCGAATCAACATCTGGAGATCAAACTTGCGGCCGCATTGTCCGGTGAGCCGAACGACAACGTCCCTTTGCGGAACGGTGATGTTCTGGCCATTCGCCAGATCCCGCAGTGGAATGACCTCCACGCCTCTGTGGCGGTCAAAGGTGAGATCCAGCATCCAGCAACCTACGGAATCGAACCGGGAGAGCGTCTCAGTTCCGTGCTCGCGCGCTGCGGCGGATTGACTTCTCAGGCGTATCCGTATGGGGCGGTCCTCATTCGTCAGGAAGTGCGCGAATTGGAGATGCGCGCCCATCTCGAACTCGTCGATAGAATCAAGGCAGAGGAGAAATATATTCGAGCTTTGCCCGACGGAGATGCGGATCAGAAGAACGCGAAGCTGTCCGCCATCGCGCAGACCGAAACTGCCCTTCAACAATTGGAAGCGACGGAACCCGTCGGTCGAGTCGTTGTACATATCCCGTCCGATCCGAAGAGGCTGGCGAAGACTTCGTCCGACGTCGCCCTAAGGGATGGTGACGTTCTAATCATCCCTAAGAAGACAAACTTTGTGATGGTGAGCGGTCAAGTTTTCAATCCGACCGCGGTGAGTTATCTACCTGGCAAGAGCGCGAAGTGGTATCTAAGCCAGTCCGGGGGCCTAACTCAGATCGCCGATAAGAGTGCTGTGTTCGTGATCCGCGCAGACGGTTCAGTTCTCGCGGCCAAGAACAATTCTGGATTCTGGCTAGGCGATCCGTTAAACACTGTGCTCAAGCCCGGCGATTCGATTGTTGTACCCGAGCGCGCGCCTAAGATCGCGACGCGTAATTGGGCGCCGATTTTACAAGCTGCGCAAGTTGCATCATCGGTCGCGCTCACAGTTGCCTATATCCATCCATAACAACGCCTGGGCCAATTGAAATGACGTCGGGAGTCCTATCTACAGTTCTGGCCTCGGGAGTTTTGTTGCTCGCCTTGGCGCAAGCTTGGTCGCAAGAGTCCGTCGACCACGACCGGGTGGGCGCGCCGCAACTAAATGAGCGAAATGCTTCCAAAACACCAGAAGAAACCTCAGCCCGGATCCATCACGACGGGCCTGCTGAGGACTCGGCTAGGACGGGCGTTTCCGGGCATATTGCCGATTTCCTTGAGGACCAGAAACAGATCTGGACTAGCCCGGCTCGAATCCGCCTGTCAGACGCGAACTGGCTAGTACCGTTGGGCGGAATTACTGCGGGCCTGTTTGCCACAGATCGCCAATACGTTGCATCGACCAGTCAGAATCCGTCCACTCTAAAACATTACAAAAGCGTTTCTAATTACGGCATTGCGGGACTCATCGGAAGCGGTGCTGGGCTTTATCTTCTGAGCTTTCCCACCCACAACGAACGCTGGCGTGAGACCGGTTTCCTCGCGGGTGAGGCCGCTCTAAACAGCCTAGTCACGGTCCAAGCTTTGAAGTATTCGCTTCAACGCGAACGCCCATATCAAGGCAACGGCAGCGGATTTTTTTTCCACGGCGGCACGTCGTTTCCATCCGAACATGCGGCCGCCGCATGGTCAATCGCAGGCGTCTTTGCCCATGAGTACTCGGGAACCATTCCTTCTTTATTCGCATACGGTGCCGCCACTGCTGTCTCTCTCTCGCGTGTGAAAGCTCACCAGCATTTCCCTTCTGACGTCCTCGTAGGAGGCGTGCTGGGATACTTGATTGCACAAAACGTCTACCGTCACAGGCACAATGCTGAAATCGGGGGTGCCGCATGGGAGTCGCCGCACGAATTCGTCAGCGACGAAAAGATGCGGACCCCATCCTTCATGGGTTCTCCCTACGTTCCTCTGGACAGCTGGATCTATCCAGCTCTGGAACGCCTCGCCGCCCTGGGATATGTGAAGACGATTAGCCTGGGCATTCGTCCCTGGACCCGTCTGGAATGCGCCCGCCTGTTAAGCGAAGCTGGCGACCTCCAGGCTGACACGAACGGGCCACCGGAGGTTCAGCAACTCTTTTCGGCTCTTTCAGAAGAGTTTGTTCGCGACTCCGAGTTGATGATTGGTGAAAGCAATCGCAGCGCACAACTGGAGTCTCTCTATGTCCGCACACTGGGAATCTCCGGCAGACCGCTTACGGACAACTATCACTTTGGCCAGACCATTCTGAACGATTATGGCAGGCCGTACCAAGAAGGCTTCAACAGCGTGGCCGGCGTATCTGGCTGGACCACCGCGGGCCCCTTCGTGATCTACACGCGCGGTGAATTTCAATCGGCACCCTCTGCTCCCTCGCTTTCGCCATCAGCACTCAACTTCATCGCCAACGTCGATGGATTGCCGCCAAATCCTCCGTCGCTCCCTTTTGCCTCGGCGAGTCGCTTTCAACTGCTTGACGCCTACGTCGGCATGAATCTCGCGAACTGGCAGATCTCGTTTGGCAGACGCAGCTTCTGGTGGGGACCATGCGATTCTGGAGCGATGCTGTTCACCAATAACATTCCGCCGCTGAACAAGATGTTCACCATCGATCGCGTCAGCCCGTTTCAGTTGCCGAGCTTCCTCGGTTATCTAGGCAACATCCGATTTCAAGCTTTCATCGGACAGGTGTCCGGACAGGAGTTCTTGAGCACGATTTTCAGCGGTACGCCAGGACCAACGATCGGACAGTACGGCCAGTCTTTGCCGCGCCAGCCGTTCCTCAGCGGTGGAAGCATAAGCTTCGAACTTACACAAAACTTTGAGTTCGGAATGACAAAGACGACGCTCTACGGAGGACCGGGCAACCCCCTCACCCCCCGTACGTTCCTCAAGTCTACCTTCGGCATCCACGTTCACGGTGATGTGTTGGGGGATGGCCGGACCGGAGTGGATTTTTCCTACCGAATTCCCAAGATGCGTGATTGGCTGACCTTCTACGGGGAGGCGATGAGCGAAGACCAACCTTCCCCAATCCCTTACGTGCGCCAGTCTATTTTTCAGGGTGGGCTTTACTTCGCCAAGATCCCGAAAATTCCGAAGCTCGACCTCAGATTGGAGGGTGGCTCCACTAGCGCGGTTGGATACAACGTTGAGCCTCCGGGCTATTTTTACTGGAATGCTCAATACGTAGATGGTTACACGAGCGACGCCAGATCTATCGGAAGCTGGCTAGGACGAGCGGCACAAGGCGAGTCCCTGCGTACAAACTATTGGTTATCTGCAAAAAGAAAGATCGGACTGGAACTCCGCCATCGGAAGGTCGACAGACTATTTCTTCCCCAAGGTGGAACTCAGAATGACGTGGCCGTCAATGCCGATATCTTTGCAGGACACGGCTCTCGCTTTTCGGGTAGCGTGCAGTATGAGCGCTGGCAGATCCCGCTGTTGGCGTTAAATCGCCAATCCAACGTGGTCGCCTCTTTCGAGTTTGGCTTCTGGCCAGTTGCACACCATTAATGGCTGCACATCGACAGGTCGCACAGCTGTGCTCCTCTCTCCCTCCACCGCGTCTAGCGGGAACGTGGTTCTTGCAGTGAACTGAAAGCTGGACGGACATTTTCCATAGTTCGCTTGATCTCGACTCGTCCTTTTGCAAGGCGGGCGGCTTCCATCAGGTTTGACCAGCGAAGACTTCCACTGTGCCATGCACGAACGTACTGCGGCATCTTCAGACTCAAGTCGTTCTTGAGGGCATGCAACCCAGCCAGTAAACCGCGACTCTTGGATTGTTCCATCGCCGGGATGGTCGCATTGCCTGCTGGCCGGCCGGTCGGCTTTAGCCGCGTGAACAGGGTCGAAATGGCGCCCCAGAGAGATGGCTGGGAAAGAGTGATAGCAAGGCGAGGCGGCACAAGAGAATCCAGCCTTCGATTCGCCCAGATCTGTTGAAGGGCAAGGTGCGCAAGATGGTCGAGGCCAATCGGAGGCGGAACGGTTTTAAAGAAAGATGCTGGAACGTTAGTGCCGAACAGATCGCGCACTAGCCTGAGCGTAAGGTGCGCCCATTCTGTGTAACCTCGGCGAAGACATTCTGATCCGATCCATTGCCAGTCGAGGTGCCCGCTTTGAAGTTGTATCCATAGATGTACATCGAGCAGCGGTCGCAGTCCCAGCGAATAGACATGCGCACGCGCCAAGTGCAGGATCAGGTGAAAGAGGAATTCGCGCGGCTCGAGCGTGTGGACCCGAAGACCACCGACGTCCTGCTCCTGGGAAGACTGCCACATTTGCGCGACAGACATCGGGAACCATGGCTCCGCCGACTCCAGCTGAGTATGAACCTCGATAACGGCGCGGGTTCCGTCCTTTTGGAGAGGGAGAGAGACGTTCTCCCCCAGTAACGCAGAGTCTGTGAAGCTCAATGGATGTGCTCGTTGGATGCGTTCGGGGCACTTGAAGCCAGTGGCATAAATGCACCCCAGTGCGCGGTTGAGGCTCTCGGGCCGTACGAGAAGATCGATGTCAGATACCGGGCGGAGGGAACAGTCCGGATAAGCATTGAATGCCAGAACGGCACCTTTCAGCAGAAGAAAATCGACGTGCTGGGCCTCGAACGAGGATGCGACATTGCGCAGCTCAATCTTCAACCGGAGCCATTGTGCTGCGATTGCGCGCCGGGCGTTACGAGTCTGGTCAAACAGCTTGGAAGGGCAATGGTCTTGCACACCAGCTTCCGTTAGCCTGTATCCCATGTACCCATAAAGGTCGGCGGGTGTGACGTCGAAGAAGTGTTCCCAATCGAGTTGGGCAGCTCTGTCTGCCAGGTCACAAGACTCCCCCCCGGCGAGCAGGGCGAGCAGAAATTCGTGCTCTGGAGAGAAGTCTTTGTACTGGGTGACGAGCCCATGCATGGTTATCTTAGTCCTGTTTAGGTTGTTGGACAAACGCACAAATCATCATCTGCGCGTCGTAGCAGCGATTGATTCGGTCCTTAGTCGCATGACAAACCGTTCTTCCGGACCATCTCTCACTTTGGAAGCGATCCTTGTGGTCCTGACGATCTGACCACGGTAAGCGGCCTCAAACTGCTCCGGCGAAACTTGTCCAAGAGCCTTCAGCGATGAGGTTTTCCCGATCAGCCAAGAGACGTTGCCAGCCTCATCCTCCAACTCCTGGGCATGATCGATGCTATGCACGGTATGAGAACCAAGAGGCCGCCACAATGCGTAATTAGAATCATCATCATCTTCGATCACAGCAATCTGCTTCTCGAGGGGCAAACCCTCACGCAGCTACGCGAAAATCGTTACGCCTACTATAGACGGAATACACGTCTTGGGCACGCTGCGGTTGGCGGCTCTGTGGTGCACGCTGACGCAAATGTACAAGGACCGCAAGTATGGCCACAAGGGACGCAGCGGCGTCAGAACTAACAGCCGCAGTCGCAACACACGCAGTGGCCAAGCGTAGGTAATGGCATTGAGCTGTCTCACGTCAGACAACAACCATCCAGCAGCGACGAACAGCGCAGTAGGCGATCCACATGAGAAGCCGTCGAATTCTTGATCAGACCGGCGAGGCGCCGGCCCCTGGTTATTGCTTTTCCGGCAACCGGATTACAAACCACTCTTCCGGCCCGGTACTGAGTCGGCCAGCGATAAACCTCGTCGTGACGACCTCACCTTTTGCGGAATTGACGAGTTGGTCGAACGAGCCTCCATAACAGGAGTTTAGCAAGCTTGTCTTACCTGCTACCCAGGCAAGGCCCCGCGTTTCCTCTTTCCAAGGCCGCTCACATGCCAGGTATTGAACGGTCCGACGTCCCAAGGGTCGCCACAAAGCATAGCTCGCATCTTCCGGTCCCGAGATCAGCCCCACAGTCGTGGTCGTCGGCGGCAAATACGCGCGCAAATCCCCAAGAAGATCATTGCGCTCCCGATAAACCGAATAAACCTGCTCGGCCCGCTCTAACTGCATGCTGTTTGGGAAGCGGGAGCGTAGTTTGGTGAGCACAGTTTTCGCAGGCCACAGTGGCCGGGCCGGTGCTAATACGAGAACAAGGATGACGCTGCTCATTCCCAGAATAGCGGCCCATCGCCAAAGTCGGCTTCGCACACAGAGCCCGGCCCCAGAAAGGCGTAGCAATGGCGCAAGCAGCAGGGGATAATAAGGGGTGAGTAAGCGTCCGATCACGTCGCTGCCGACAGGATTCCTGTAGAAAGCAAAGGCAATCCAAGCGGTCGCCATCACCCCGGTCGCAGTTCCGTTATGTCTTCCTTCAGCGGCCGCTAGAAATCGGCCCCGATTCAGCACCAATACACTCGACAATAGAAGCAAAGATATCCCCAGTCCCAGACCACTGAGCTCCTCTTGCGGTAACTCCCCCAATCCCAACCCGAACTGCGGATGATCGGCTTTGAGCATGTCCTTGACCCGTGCTGGGAGTAGGCTGGACAAACGTGCATCGAGACTGCGTGCCCCCGGCAAGAAAGGTGGCTGGAGCATCTGAGCTCCTAACTTGAGCGCACCGTTGATCACGTCCCCCGCATGGACGCTAAGGCGAGAAGGGGATTTTCCCAAGGTGCCATTCCCGTCGCCGGTGAAATGACGATTCAAAATCGCAATCGGCAGATAAGACACCAGGAGTGCCAGCGCTGCCACTCCCGCAGTCTCCAACAGTCGTGCTCTCAGAAGTCGACGGCGCGGCCACTGGGCCACCAGGCATGGGAGTAGTAGGGGCAGATTGGTGGCTTCCAACCCCGTCGCGAGAGCAATAGCCAGCAACGCCATCCAGAGATGTGAGACGTTGTTTTCGCGCTCCGCCCGCAACCCTAGATTCACTGACGCCAGAACCAGCACCGCTCCTACCCCGTCATCGGCGATGCTTCCCGCTTGCACCGCATAGCAGTAAGCTGCGGGGAGCACCCACATCCAAGTCCATGCCACTCGCCCTGATACCCCGAGCATGCGATAGGTCGAAAAGAGCAGTCCCGGCAGGAACAAGAAAGGAACGAAATTCAAAAGAAAGAGAAATCGGTCGCTGTGCGTGAGTGCGAACACAGGTGCGACCAACCATTCAAAATTGGCTGCGGTGTAATTCATCCGTCCGCTCGCAGTTGTGATCCACATCCAATGACCAGCAGACAGCCACTGCAGAACTCGAGGCAGTCGGTAAGTCACAGCGTCATAATTGTTGGGAGAATTGAAGGCACCGCCGAGAAAGGCCACTGCAGCCAGCAGAACGAATGCCAGGGGCAGCGGCCGTCGGAATCGGCGCCACCGGATGCGATACCAGACCGGTTGTCGTCGCACGATGAACAGCACGGTCAGAAACGCGGCCGCAACGATGCCGGCATAGGAGTAGGTATTGAGAAGTCGACCGAGGGAGAGGATCCACCCGGCGGCGACGAACAACACCCACATCGAAATCCAGGACTTAAGCAGCATACAGTCAGTTCTTCGTGCTTACCTGTTTTTCAGGTCGGGATTCCTGTGGCACGGCTCTCTGCTGTGGCACCTTCACGACGAACCACTCCTCCGGGCCTCGGCTCACTCTGGAGGTGATGAGTTTAGTGGCGATAACCTGCGCTCTCGAACTCTGCCTCAGTTCCTCCAGGGAACTGCCATAACGCGGGATCAACAAGCTGGTTTTTCCAACGATCCACGAGAAGCCTCGCGATTCTTGCTCCCAGCTACTCCTCCCGATCAGGTAACTCAAAGTACGAGCGCCAAAGGGCCGCCACAATCCGTAGTCCAGGTCGTTGTTATCGGCAATGATCCCAATCCGTGCGGCATCCGGCGGCAACAGCTCGCGTAACGGGTGCAGCAGGTCATTACGTTCGCGGTAGACCGCGTACACCTCCTCGGCCCGCTGCAACTGGCCACTCCCCGGCCAGTGGGACTCTAGTCTTGCCACAATGGTTTGAGCCGGCCACAGGGGACGAGCGGGCGTAAGTATGAGAACCAGAACTGAGCTTCCAATCACCGCAAGAGCTCCCGCCTTCCACCATTTCTTTTTCACGTAATCGTTGTTCATGCAATGAGCGAATAGGGGCAACAACAGCAGGTAGTAAGGGGAGACTAATCTCCCGGAAGCCTCGCTGCCGATCATTACAACATAGCTCAGAAAGGCAGCAAACGCAGACCACGGAACCAGGCGGATGGTCCAACTCATTTGAATGGCTCCAGGTGGCTGAGCCGCATTGTCAAAAAGTCTCCCACATAAGCTGATGGTTAGAAGAATGATCAGCGGCAGGCCCAATCCTGCTTCTTCCTCCTGAGGTAATTCCCCGATATGCAGCGTGAAGCGTGGGAATTCGTGCTTCAAGAGTGTCTGCACCTTAGGTGGGAGGAGGCTCGCCAGGCGCTGATCGAGGACACTCGCGCCTGGCAGTAATGGCGGCTGAAGGTTCTGTGCGCTTAGCTGTAGCACATTGCCCAGGATCCCCGCCAGAGGACTGCCGACCTGCAGCGCCTCGCTATTCCGTGGATCTCCTTTCCAATCTCCAGTGAATTGATGGTTGAGAATTGCGGTCGGCACATACGAGATCAGCAAAGCGAGTCCGAGAACTCCAGCACTAGCAAACGGTCGGCGCAGAGAGAGACTGCGTACCTGCCAGAGAACTATCAGGACCGGCAAGATTAGTGGGAGATTTGACCCTTTAATCCCGGTTGCGAGAGCCAATGCAAGCAGCGATAAGGATGCGTCGGACAACGCTTTCGTGTGTGAAGCCAGAAGGGCAAAATAGAGTGCCGCCAGAATAAACAAAACGCCGATCAGGTCGTTGCCGATACTGGCCGCTTCCATCGAGTAGCAGAACGCCGCCGGCAACACCCACATCCACGCCCAGGCAGCACGCATTCCTACACCCAGTCGTCGATAGGCAGAAAAAATCAAGCCCGGCAGCAGGAGGAAAGAAATCAGACTCGGGACGAAGAGAAGACGGTCGCTCCTAGTAAGCCAGAAAAGCGGCGCCGACAGCCATTCAGAGTTGGCTGCGCTGTAGTTCATTCTTTGGCTGGAAGTGCTGATCCAAGTCCAATGGCCTGCTGCAAACCACGCTAGCAGCCTTGGCAGGCGATAGCTCAACGCATCATAGTTACTGGGAGCATGGAGGGCCCCACCCAGCAACGCCACCACACTCATCACGCCGAAGGCCGCTGGTAGCGGGCGTCGAAAGCGGCGGAACGATGCGCGGAAGCGAATTCGCTTCCATGGGATTAAAAACAAGGACAGGAGTACAGTCAACAGGGTAACGATCGCGTAGGTGAGAATATTCAGCATCCCTGCTGCCGACGCCATCCATCCGGTCGCCACGAAAACCGTCGCGACCACTATCCATAATTTCAGAATGATGAATTGGCGGTGCACCATAGCTGAGACGGCGAAGTGTTACAGCGGAAATGAGCTCACCTTGCTCGTGGTGTGCCGGCGAGCAACAAGCCCGCCATGTGCCGTTTTACAAAACGAGTTAATCTCGACGCGAACCTGTGCGTTCGGATCAGGCGTTGTGCTGTCCAGATCGCGAAGCCGGGATTCAGGCAAACTAGCGTGGCCACGAGTTCGGAAATGACATACGCCGTCCACCGAAAACCAAACCAAGACGCCTGAGGCGGACTCACCGGTTCCCACTGTCCATCCTTGTATACCTCGGTGACGACGCAAATGACGGATGATGCCGGTGTTGGTATGTCGCAGCAGACAGTCGTGTCCCCGCGTGTGATGAAATACTGTTCCTGGTGCCACGTCGCCGATCGCAAGAAGCGATGTGCAACAATCCGATCCTTGGCAACGTAGGTTAAGACCTGGCCTCGCATCAGATCTTTCAGATTTACGAATTGGCCTCGGATTCGCGAATCGTCGGGCAGAGCACTTCCCATGCTTCCACCATTCACCGAAGATTCGAACTGACTTGCCCCTTGGCTCAACAATCGCGAAAACGCCAGGATATGTTCGCGGTCAAACCTCGCTTGAATCGGGCTCGGCGCTGGACCTTGGTTCATGAGACTGCTGTTGGTGAGGATGGACTCAGATAGGGGCCGACTTCTGAACGGACAAATGGGTCCTTGAAAGCCCACAGGAATCCGTCCAAGTAAAAATGAATCAGGGATAGTGAGTTCCAGATGATCGTATACGTGAGGGGCGTGCGCAACCAGTCGCTGCCAACACGGATGGAATAGAACACAACCCCGACCGAAACCAGCGAAACCAATAGAAGCGGTGTATTGCTGCTGATCGCTGAAAGCGCCCGTTGATGTCGAGACCCCTCTGCCACCGAGTATTTCCTGCGGTTCAGCAACCACACGATACCCAGATACTGCAAGAAGTGCCCCATTAACATTCCGTATGTGGCTATGTTCAGTTCGCGTACCCAAAGGTAGGGATGGAAGAGCACCAAGCTCGAAATAAGAAAAGCAAGTTCACCACCCCGCATCGGATTCACGCGAGCCCTGAGATTCCTCAGATAAAATGCCAAGCCGACCAATGCCACGGTGAGAAAAAACGGACGAATGATCCACATCGGGAAGTGGATTCTCACCAGATTGTCGTAAATCGGAGCAAACCGATCGAGGTGTAGGAAGGCGAGAAAACTGTTGACGCCCAATATTGCGAAGCGAGCCGGGCGGCCTTCGGAAAACGAACCTCCGTTCAGATGCCGGTAAAGCGACAAGATGCCGAGGCTTTGCATTGAAACGTGATAAACATTCCACGTGTAAAGTGCGGACTGGACCAACGCGTCAATCCTGGTTAGTCTGAGCCCCATTACCGCAAAGAAGATCATCACAGGCCCCGCGAAAAAAACCAAACCCCGCGTGCGGTAGTAGGCCAGGTTGCGATCCCCCATGTAGAAGCTGAAGCTGGAGACATAGTGAGGTATCGCAACCAGGTAGGTGGCAGCAATCCAGACGTGAATTCCCTTCGGCGATGCCAGGGCTGGTAGGATTACAGCCAATCCAGCAAGGGGAGACAGAGTAAATAGACTGAGATCATACCGCGCGGAACGAATCCATCGGGACTGCTGCTGAACCCCGCTCCCCCCTGCAGTTCGCGCTATGCCCCACGACATTGTGGGCCCGGACTGCGGACTGGATAAGGTTGCCATGAGATCAGTCGGCGAGGCTGCTGGCCCGGCGTTTTGCAGCTTGCGTACATGCGACTTCTACTTCGCTGTGATCAAATCCAGCTTCCAGCCGTCCTTTTTCGTCGACCAGGTACTCAATATTCGCGGTTCCTTCGCTGCCCATTACCTGCGTGAAGGCTTCGGAAGCCAAGGTAAGAGCACGCGCAACCTGCAGTGCGGCCCGGGGGTTTGCGCGGATGGTGTCGCGTATGTATTCGTTGGCGAAGCGCACATGGGTGATCTCATCGGCCCGTTGCATTTCGAATAGTTCAGCCAACTCATGATCGCCGCGCTTGCGCGCTTCATCCATCGCAAAGGTTACCGCATCGATTCCACCCGCTTCGAAACTCCGGTTCTGCACGACCAGACGGCTCAGCAAATCACGAAGATTCGCAATAATTCGGTATTGGAAATTCAGAACGGGATACTCGCCGATCTTTCCGCCACGGTTTTCGAAGATGCGGCGGAACATTTCAACGTGCCGTGCTTCGTCGGCACATTGACGCGCGATCGACATGCGAACGTTCCAGTCCGCATCGGGAAAATCCGCCAGCGATCGCGCCGCGTTCTCCACTCCGTTCATTTCCTCATTCATCTGGCGATGGAAGAACTCGATAACCTTGCGTGGGTCATCGTCGGGGAAATTGATCAACTCCACCCAGCGCGCCTTCTGGCAAAAACGGCTGTCGCGCTCGGGAGGCTCACCAAAGAGCTTGGGGTCGAGTGTCTGTGCAGCTTCGGCGATTGGCATTAACCCTCCGCGGCGTTCGCCATGATCGACTGAAAACCGGACTGACGCAGGAATTGATCGATTTCAGCATCGGAAAACTCGGCATGCCGTCGGTCTTCGATATTGACTTGCGCGAGCTTCTCTTCGCCTTTGACAAAGGCATGTCCGGACGGCCCAATTTCTCCTTCGTTCGGTGCCACAGCAGCAGTAACTGCCG
>Ga0210408_10002928_pt1 | contig 16111 bp, 13 predicted proteins | sample IncBWH4MmetaG_FD_155471 | JGI IMG/M metagenome (GOLD analysis project Ga0210408, IMG submission 155471) | Forest soil microbial communities from Barre Woods Harvard Forest LTER site, Petersham, Massachusetts, United States - Inc-BW-H-4-M | ecosystem: Environmental > Terrestrial > Soil >...
CACCTGACTTCAACGATGTCATTCCGGGATGGTCCGAAGGACCAGACCCGGAATCTCGAGATCGATGCTTCGCATCGCCCCGGAATGACAAAGCCAGCCAAAAAAGAAGCCCGATGCCCCTTCGCCTGATCTTCATGGGTACGCCGGAATTTTCGGTGCCGACGCTGCGCGCGCTGCATGACCGAGGCTACGACATCGCAGCGGTCTACACCCGCGCGCCAAAACCCGGCGGCCGCCGCGGCCTTGAACTGCAGCCGACGCAGGTCGAAGTGGAGGCGCGACGGCTTGGCATTCCCGTACTGACGCCGAAGACGCTGAAAACGGAAGAGGCCCTCGCGACCTTTTGCAACTACGAGGCCGACGCGGCCGTGGTCGTGGCCTATGGCATGATCCTGCCGCAGGCGATCCTCGATGCGCCAAAACGCGGCTGTTACAATTTGCACGCTTCGCTGCTGCCGCGCTGGCGCGGCGCCGCGCCGCTCAACCGCGCCATCATGGAAGGCGACGCCGAGACCGGGGTCATGGTGATGAAGATGGATGCCGGGCTCGACACCGGCGACGTCGCCATGGTCGCGCGCATCGCGATCACGGATGCGATGACCGCGGCTGACCTTCACGACGCCCTGGCGCCGCTCGGGGCCGACCTGATGGTGCGCGCCATGGCCGCGCTCGAACACGGCGCGTTGCATCTCGCCAAGCAGTCGAGCGAGGGCGTCACCTACGCGGCCAAGATCGACAAGGCCGAGGCGCGCATCGACTGGAGCCGGCCGGCACGCGAGGTGCTGCGTCACATTCACGGACTGTCGCCGTTTCCGGGCGCGTGGAGCCAGATGCCGGTCGAGGGCGCGCCGGTGCGGCTGAAAATCCTGCGCTGCGAGCCGGCCGATGGCGCGGGTCCACCGGGCACGGTGCTGGATGATCGCCTGACGGTGGCCTGCGGCGCCGGCGCGGTCCGGATCGTCGAATTGCAGCGCGCCGGCAAGGCGCCGATGAAGGCGACGGAGTTCTTGCGTGGCACCCCGCTGAAGGTGGGAGTACGGTTCTCCTAGCGCTGTCATGCCCTGCGAAGGCGGGGTGTTGGGAAAATATGCCCCGCTTCAAGCTCACCATCGAATATGACGGCACGCCGTTCTGCGGCTGGCAGCTGCAGCCCGATGCGCCATCGGTGCAGGGCGCGCTGGAGGCGGCCGTCAAGGCGATGTCGGGCGAAGAGGTCCGCGTCCATGGCTCGGGACGCACCGACGCCGGCGTGCATGCGCTCGGGCAGGTGGCCCATTGCGACATCGCCAAAACCTTTCCGCCGGGGCGCTTCCGCGACGGGCTCAATGCGCATCTGCGCCCGGATCCGATCGCCGTGCTCGCGGCCGAGATCATGCCGGAGACATTCGAGGCGCGCTTCTCGGCGAAGAAACGGCACTATCTCTACCGCATCGTCAACACACGGGCCAATCTCGCGCTCGACATCGGCCGGGTCTGGCGGGTGCCGCGCGCGCTCGATGCGGGCGCGATGCATCACGCCGCCCAGCGTCTCGTCGGCAAGCACGATTTCACCACGTTTCGCGACACCGAATGTCAGGCGAAATCGCCGGACAAGACGCTCGACCAGCTCGACGTGATCCGCGACGGCGACACGATCCATGTCGTGACGTCCGCGCGCTCGTTCCTGCACAGCCAGGTGCGCTCGATGGTGGGCTCGCTGGTGTGGGTCGGCGAGGGCCGCTGGAGCGCGGATGATCTGGCCGCCGCGCTCGCCGCGCGCGACCGTGCAGCCTGCGGCCCGGTCGCGCCGCCGGAGGGGCTGTATCTGGTGCGCGTGGAGTATTGAGGCGCTGTTGCCGTCATTGCGGGCGGAGCGACGAAGCAATCCAGAGCTCTCGCCGCGAAAAACGACTGGATTGCTTCGCTACGCTCGCAATGACGGATCACTGCCCGAAATACCGGTCCAATATCCCGCGGTAGATCTTCGTCAGCTTCTCCAAATCCGCAACCGGCGTGCGCTCGTCGACCTGGTGCATGGTCTGGCCGACCAGGCCGAATTCGATCACAGGGCAATATTTCGAAATGAAGCGCGCGTCCGAGGTGCCGCCGGAGGTGGAGAGCTCCGGCTTCCGTCCGGTCACCTCCTCGATAGCAGCAACGGCGAGGTCGGTGAACGGGCTGGGCTTGGTGACGAACACGTCGGAATTCGACGGCTCCCAGACGATGCGCGCGCGGATGCGGTTGCCCGTGGCCTTCGCCAGGCGCGCCTCGACCAGCGCGCGCAGCGAGTCCCGGCTATGGCAGTCGTTGTAGCGGATGTTGAATTTGGCGCGCGCCTGGCCTGGGATCACGTTGCTTGCCGTGTTGCCGACATCGACCGAGGTGAATTCGAGGTTCGACGCCTGGAACTGCGCGCTGCCGTGATCGAGCGGTTCGTCGCTGAGCGCCGTGATCAGCCGGGAAATATCCGGCACTGGATTCGACGCCCGATGCGGATAGGCGACGTGGCCCTGCTTGCCCTCGACATGGAGCGTGCCGGATTGCGAGCCGCGGCGGCCGACCTTGATGCAGTCGCCCAGGGTCTCGACGTTGGAGGGCTCGCCCAGCACGCCATGATCGAAGGTCTCGCCGCGCGCGGCCGCCCATTGCAGCAGCTTGATGGTGCCGTTGACCGAAATGTCCTCTTCATCCCCGGTGATCAGGAACGAGATCGATCCTTTGGGCCTGCCGCCGGTGTCGCGGAGATAGTCCAGCACCGCGGCGACGCCGCAGGCGATTCCGCCCTTCATGTCGACGGCGCCGCGCCCATAGAGATGGCCGTCCTTCACCTCGCCGGCGAAAGCGCCGTGAGTCCAGGCGCTCTCGTCCCCCGCGGGCACCACGTCGGTGTGGCCGGCAAAGGTGATGTGCGGCGCGTCGGTGCCGATGCGGGCGTAGAGGTTGTCGATATCGGCGGTGCCGGGTTCACTGAAGGTGACACGGTGGACGTCGAAGCCGGCTCCGTTCAGGAGGGATTCCAGCACGCCGAGCGCGCCGGCATCGGCAGGCGTAACGGAGGGACAGCGGACGAGATCGCGGGCAATGGAGAGCGCGTCATTCATGCTCCCGCTTACCATGCAGGCCCGCGGGCGGGCTAGTGGTCCGACGCCGACATTCGCATCTCATCCGGGAGGCACGTTGACGAATGTCGGCGTCAAAGGACCACTACTGAATATTTTTTGCGCGTGGAGCTTTGGATTTGACGTTCGCATCAGGATGTCCCGGCGCGGGGGAAGCGAACGTCAAATCCGCTCCACCCGCGCTGCTCGCGCTGTGCGGGGTCAATTCCAGCTCGCGATGCTGATCCCAGCGCGGCGTATCGCGGGTCCGCGCCGGTGGGACGGCCCGAGGCAACGGATCGGCGCCATACCTGTTCGGTCCGGTGGTGCCTTTCAGGAAGCCCATTTCGACGAGACCCCAAAGCCAGAGCGTGGCCGCGGCCAGGCTGAGGGCCAACACCGGATAGGAATTGGGCAGCCGGTCGTCGAACTGGTCGAACAGCCCGGGGATGACGAAAAACGGGATCATCCACCAGGCGCTCTTGTTGCGATCGTGCAGACGCTTGATCGAGGTGGCGAGATAGATCCACAGAAAAAGCGGCATTCCGATCGCGTAGAACGAAAGGGGAATGAGGTAATCCGCCGAGGCCGTATTGCCGGTACGGATGGTCTCGAAGGCGGAAGGGTAGCTGCCGGGATCGACGACGCGGAAAATGTCGTTGGTGTCGAATCCGAATCCGTTGAGAGCGCTGCTGCCGAAAAGCTTTGCGGAGCCGATCGCCAGCCCGCCGAGAAAAGCCATCCAGCACGCGATGATCAGGGCCGCAAGCCAGAACCTGACGCGGTTGATCCGGCCCACGAAATCGAACAGGAACCAGATATAGTCCATGCAACGTCCTCCGGACCGCGCGGAAGCGCTGCCACCCGATTATCAGTCGCCTCCGGTGCCCGGGGGTTCCGATCAGTCCCGTAACAATTCGTTGATACTGGTCTTCGCGCGCGTGCGCTCATCGACGCGTTTGACGATGACCGCGCACGCGGTTGCGGGACCCGGTTGGCCGTTCTTGAGCGGCTTGGCGGGAAGCGATCCTGGCACCACCACGGCATATTCCGGAACCTCGCCGATAAAGGTCTCGCCGGTCTCGCGATCGACGATCTTGGTCGAGGCGCCGAGAAACACGCCCATCGCCAGCACCGCGCCGCGGCGCACGATCACGCCTTCGGCGACCTCCGAGCGGGCGCCGATGAAGCAATCGTCCTCGACGATCACGGGCTCGGCCTGCAGCGGCTCCAGCACGCCGCCGATGCCGACGCCGCCGGAGATGTGCACGCGCTTGCCGATCTGGGCGCAGGAGCCGACCGTCGACCAGGTGTCGATCATGGTGGCCTCGTCGACATAGGCGCCGAGATTGACGAAGGAGGGCATCAGGACGACGTTGCGCGCGATGAAGGCCGAGCGGCGCACGATCGCCCCAGGCACGGCGCGAAACCCTGCATCGCGAAACCGGTTCTCGCCCCAGCCCTCGAATTTTGACGGCACCTTGTCCCACCAAGACGCCTTGCCGGGCCCGCCGGCAATGGCGCCCATGTCGTTGAGGCGGAAGGACAGCAGAACGGCCTTCTTGAGCCACTGGTTGACTTTCCACTTGCCGCCGGTCTCGCGTTCGGCCACGCGCGCCTCGCCCTTGTCGAGCAGCGCGAGTGCATGGTCGACCGCGTCACGGACCTCGCCCCTGGTCGCGGTCGAGATGCCGTCACGGGCATCGAACGCGGCATTGACGGTGGACTCCAGGGCGGACAGGGACATCGGAGCTTCCTTGCGGGAGACGTTGATCGGACTTGCAGGGCGAGCAGAGCGGCTCGCTTCGAGCTACGGCGGACAAGTCGCTTAACCCACCCTACACTTCCTTCGCAAGCCCCTGCAAAAATCCCGTCAGATCATCGGTGACGTGATCGACATGACGTGCCTCGCGGCCCTCCAGCTCCCAGTCCTCGCGGACCACCTCCTTCGAGCCGTCGGGTACCACCAGCACGGTGGTCATGCCAAGCTGATGCGGGACCACAAGGTTGCGGGCGAGGTCTTCGAACATCGCCGCCCTGGTCGGATCGACCGCATGGAGATCGAGGAATTTCTGGTAGGTCCGCGGCGCCGGTTTTGGCTCGAACTCGGCCGCGATGATGTCGAACACCGCGTCGAAATGGTCTGTCAGCCCGAGCCGATCCAACACCTTGTCGACATGGTCGAGCGACCCATTGGTCAGGATCAGCTTGCGCCCGGGCAGCTTTGTAATCGCCGTGCCCATCAGAGGATTGGGCTCGAGCGGCGAATGGTCGATCTGGTGCACGTAAGCGAGGTAGTCGTCGGCATGCACGCCGTGCAGGGTCATCATGCCGCGCATCGTGGTGCCGAAGCGACGGTAGTAGTCCTTCTGGATTGCCCGCGCCTCTTCAGTCGACACGTTGAGCCAGCGGCTGACGAACTCGCTGATCCGGGTGTCGACCTGCTGCCACAGATTGACATGATGCGGATACAGCGTGTTGTCGAGGTCGAACACCCAGGTGTCGACATGATCGAAGCCGCGGGGGGATTTCATCGCGTTCCTCACGGCATCGCGAAGCGCAGCGTCCTGCCGCCGCCGCTCATGTCGACGGCGGCAAAGCCGGCCGATCCGAAGCCGCGGATTCCGCAATCGCCCTGCTCGTTGATCTCGAACTTGCTTTCGCGCGTGCAGAGCTCCTTGGGCCCGCCCCAGTTCAAAGGCTTGTCCTTGACCCTGATGGTGCGGTTGTCGGCGTCGACCGCCTCGGCGAAGCTGAAGATCTGCTTCGGCTGGCCGGCAACGTCGGGATGCAGGCACTTGCCGGGATCGATGCGGTACCAGCCGCGGCTGGTCACCGACTTGCCGTCGTCGGCGGCGACCGCGGCCACGATCTTGTGGGGCGTATCGTTGCACCAGGTCAGGCCAACCGGCGATGGCGCCTGCACCGCCTCGATCATCAGGGTGAAGAAATTTGGCGACTGCGCGGCGTCGGCCGAAAGGCCATGGCTCTTCAGGAACGCCGCCAGCGCGCTTTGCGTCTTCGGGCCATCGACGCCGTCGATCGGGGTGGCGTCATAGCCCGCGATCGCCAGCAGGCGCTGGATGGCGGCGAGCCGCGCCTGCTCGTCGTCATAGTCGGAATCCTCGGCGAGATAGGCCACCAGGTTGCCGTCGTCGGTCTCTTTCGGCGTGATCTGGGTGAAGGGCGCCGGGGTCTGCCCGGCGCGGCACTGGCGGGCGGCCGCGATCACGAAATTGTCCTGCGCGACGCACAGCGTGTCGCTGCCGTTCTGCGGGATCGGCGATGAACCATAGAGGCTGAGCGCGCGGGCGTTCAGCAGGATGCGATCCGCCTGCAGCGTGCCCTGCAGGACGACGCGGCAGGCCGCGGGATCGATCCGGAACCAGCCGCGCGTGGCGGTGGCTGCCTTCTCGTCGATGCCGATCGCGGCCTCGACCACGTAACTCATGCGGTTGCAAAGTTTCAGGTCGGCCGCCGCAGGCGCTGCGAAGGCGAGGAGAGTCAACGCTGCGACGGGCAGCGCCATGAGCACCTTCCTTTGCGCCGCCGCTCTGGTCATCACTTGTGGATCAGCGTGCCGGTGCCCTGGTTGGTGAACAATTCGAGCAGGACTGCGTGCTGCATCTTGCCGTCGATGATGACGACGCCTTCCACCCCCTGCTCGAGCGCGTAGATGCAGGTCTCGACCTTGGGAATCATGCCGCCGGAAATGGTGCCGTCGGCGATCAGTTTTCGGGCATCCTTCACCGAGAGTGCGGGAATGAGCTTCTTGGACTTGTCGAGCACGCCGGGGACGTCGGTCAGCAGCAGAAGCCGCTTGGCCTTCAGCGCGCCCGCCACCGCGCCCGCGAACGTATCGGCATTGACGTTGAAGGTCTGTCCGGTCTTCGAGGTGGCGAGCGGCGCCAGCACCGGGATCAGCTCGTAGCCGATCAGCTGGTTGAGCAGGGTCAGATCGACCTTTTCCGGCTCGCCGACAAAACCGAGATCGACGACCTTCTCGATCTGCGAGCCGGGATCGACCATGGTGCGCGTCACCTTGCTCGCGCGCACCATGTTGCCGTCCTTGCCGCAGAGGCCGACCGCCTTGCCGCCGGCCTCGTTGATGTAGCCGACCAGCTGCTTGTTGATCGATCCGGCCAGCACCATCTCGACGATCTCGATGGTCGCGGCATCCGTGATGCGCAGGCCGGCGGCGAATTCCGACTCGATGCCGAGCCGCTTCAGCATGGTCGCGATCTGCGGCCCGCCGCCATGCACGACCACCGGATTGATCGCGGTCTGCTCCAGCAGCACGATGTCGCGTGCAAACGCCCGCGCCGTGTCCTCGGCCCCCATGGCATGGCCGCCATATTTGATGACGATGGTCTCGTCGTCATATTGCTGCATATGCGGCAGCGCCTCGGACAGGATGCGGGCCTGATCGAGCGGGCTGATCTCTGGCACGTCGGTCATGAAACGGATCTCGGCTGGAACTGGGTCGGGCGCGTTCTATCCGATTGCCGGCGCGTGCGTAAAGCAAAGAACGACGGTCACGCCCGTCGCGGCCAGGCGGCCGCCAGGGCGAGCGCAAGCCAGCTTACGATCAAGAGCGTGCCGCCGATCGGCGGCGCAAACGGAAACAGGCCGTGGCCGGCAAAATGCCGCAGGGAGAGATCGCCGGAAAACAGCGCGGCCGCGACAATGAAGCCGGCGGCCGCCGTGATCGCTATTTTGGCGTGAGCGAGGCCGCGCGCGGCCAGCGCAACCGCGCCCATCACGGCGCTGGCGTGGAACAGCAGCATCGCGGACGCCGGCTGCAGCCGCGCGGCATCCTCGCCATGGGCGCTGAGCGCCGCCAGAGCCACGCCGCACGCGCCCATCAGTCCCGCGAGCGCAATCAGCACGCGGCGTAACCTGTCCATCTCTGTGCTTCCTATTGTCTTTCCCTGAGCAGCCGCACCATCGCCGCGCGTAACGCCGCGATCCCTTCGCCGCCCTTCGAGGAGGTGGCGAGAATCTCCGGGAATGCCGCCGGATGTTTGGCAAGTGCTGCCGCGGTCTCGGCGACGCGCGCGTCGAGTTCGCCGCGCTTGACCTGGTCGGCCTTGGTGAAGACGATCTGGTAGCTGACCGCGGCCTTGTCGAGCGCCTTGAGGACGTCGAGATCGACGTCCTTCAGGCCGTGCCGGGCGTCGATCAGCACATAGACCCGCGCCAGCGTGCTGCGGCCCTGCAGAAAGCTGTGGATCAGCGCGGTCCAGGCGGCGACCTTCGCCTTGGGCGCTGCGGCGTAGCCGTAGCCGGGCATGTCGACCAGCCGAAGACCTGTCGTGAGCCCGGCCTGGTCGCCGCGTTCGAAAAAGATCAGCTCCTGGGTCCGGCCGGGCGTATGCGAGGTGCGCGCCAGCGCATTGCGGCCGGTCAGGGCGTTGATCAGGGAGGACTTGCCGACATTGGAGCGGCCGGCGAAGGCGACCTCCAACCCCGCCATCGGCGGCAGCGTCTCGATCGAGGGGGACGCGAAAATGAATTGCCAGTCGCCGGCGAACAGTTTTCGCCCGGCTTCGATCAGCTCCGCATCCGAAGTGGTGGTCATGCGAAGGCTCTCACCTCCGTCATTGCGAGGGGCGACAGCTCCGAAGCAATCCAGAGAGTCCGCCGGGACTCTGGATTGCTTCGCTTCACTCGCAATGACGGCTCTGTCTGCGCGCTCCTCACGACGAGGAGCCGGCGACGGAGCTCACGTCGCTACTTCTTTTTTTTTTGAAAAAGTCGACTTGAGATTGTCGAACAGCTCCACCTTCACGCCGTTGCGGCGCATGATGAAGCTCTGCTGCAGCACCGACAGCGTATTGTTCCAGGCCCAGTAGATCACGAGCCCGGCCGGGAAGGCCGCCAGCATGAACGTGAAGATCAGCGGCATCCAGCCGAAGATCAGCTGCTGGGTTGGGTCCGGTGGCGTCGGATTGAGCTTCATCTGGAACCACATCGTGATGCCCATGATGATCGGCCAGATGCCGAGCGCGAGGTAGTGGCCGAACAGCGGCAGCTGGGTCGGATCGAAATGCAAGAGCCCGAACAGGGTGAAGAGATTGGTCGGGTCCGGCGCCGAGAGGTCCTTGATCCAGCCGTAGAACGGCGCGTGCCGCATCTCGATGGTGACGAACAGGACCTTGTAGAGCGAGAAGAACACCGGAATCTGCAGCGCGACCGGAAGGCAGCCGGCGATCGGGTTGATCTTCTCCTTCTTGTAGATCTCCATCATCTCCTGCTGCTGCTTGACCCGGTCTTCGGGATAGCGCTCCTTCAGCGCCTGCAGCTGCGGCTGGATCGACTTCATCTTCGCCATCGAGGCGTAGGATTTGTTCGCCAGCGGGAAGAACAGCAGCTTGACGATCACGGTCACGAGCAGGATCGAGATCCCGAAATTGCCGAACAGGCGGTAGAAGAAGTCGAGCCCCAGGAACATCGGCTTGGTGATGAAGTAGAACCAGCCCCAGTCGATCAGAAGATCGAAATGGTTCAGTCCGAGCTCCCTGGTGTAGCCGCCGAACCCCCAGATCGGGAAGTTCATGCCGACGACGCTGGCCTCCTTGGCGCCGGCGAACAGCCGCGCATTGGCGCTGGCGACCCCGCCAATCGGAACGGTCTGCGGATCCTGCAGATAGTCGGTCTGGTAGGTCCGCAAGCCGCCGACGAGATTGGAGGAGAACTTCGCCTGCAGCTGCGCCGTGGTGTCGGGCAAGAGGGCCGCGGCCCAGTATTTGTCGGTGATGCCAAGCCAGCCATCGGTGACCTTGAAGCTCACATCCTTGGCGTCGTCGATCTTCTTGTAGGTGTACTGCTGCAAGCCCTCGCTGCCGAGATAGCCGATCAGGCCTTCGTGCAGGATGTAGTAGCCGGAGACCTGCGGGGTGCCGTGGCGCGAGATCAGCGCGAACGGATAGAGCGTGACCGGCGCGGTGCCGACATTGGTGACGTCGTCGCGGATCGTGAACAAATAGCGGTCGTCGATCGAGATGGTGCGGCGGAAGGTCAGGCCCTCGCCATTGTCATATTTCAGCGTCACCGGCGTGGTCGGGGTCAGGCTGCCGTTGCCCTCCTGGTCCCACATCGTGGTCCGGTCGGGGATCCTGGCCGTTGAGCCCGCCGCCGGAACCCAGCCGAACTCGGCATAATAGGGGTTGGTGGTGCCGGACGGGGAAAACAGGGTGATCGGCGGCGAGGCCGGGTCCACCGTCTCGCGGAACTGCACCAGCGACAGGTCGTCGATGCGGGCGCCCTTCAGCGAAATGCTGCCGGCGAGGCGCGGGGTATCGATCTTGATCCGCGGGCTGGCGGCGATCGCGGCCTCGCGGTCGACCACCGGCGCGTTCGCGGCGGCGGAGGCTGCCGGCGCGCTGGCCGCCTGCGGACTCGGCGCGCTGCCCGGCTGCGGCGCCGCCGAAGGCGAGGCGGTGGGCAGCGGAGCCTTCTTCGCGAGCTCGGCCTGCTGTGCGCGCTGCCGCTCCATCTGCGGCACGTTGTAGAAATATTGCCAGGCGATCAGCACGAGGCCGGACAGGATGATGGCGATGATGGTGTTGCGATTGTCAGTCATCGTTCGGTCTCGTCATTCAGCCCCTGCATCCCTGCGCGTTCCATTGTTGCGATCGGTATCCGGCCCCTGCCCGATCCGCCATCCCCGTCCCGGCCCGATCCTCGAGCTGATTCCGGAGCGGATTGTTGGCGGTCGAGGCGGCCGAGTGCGATGCGCAGATCCTCGATCATGGCCGCGAAATCGCGCGTCAGCGCGGCTCGTCGGCCGACTAGCACATAATCACTGTGAGGTCGCATGACTATGACATCCAGCCGCTTCACCAGTTCGCGAAGCCGGCGCCGGATGCGGTTACGCTCGGTGGCGGTGCCGTTCTTTTTGGTGACGGTGAAGCCGACCCGAATCGGGCCAAAATCCTGGCGTTGCCGGCGCTGGACGACGAAGGCGGGGCTCGAGGCCCGCGCGCCATTGGCAACGGCGAGGTAATCCGCCCGCTGCCTCAGCCGATCCATGGATGTCAGCTCCGGCGGTCAGCCCCAAAATGTCAGGCGCTCAGGCGCTTGCGGCCGCGCGCGCGGCGGGCGGCGAGGACCTTGCGGCCGCCGGCGGTGGCAAGACGGGCCCGGAAGCCGTGGCGGCGCTTGCGCACCAGTTTAGAGGGTTGATAAGTCCGCTTCACGGGGCTGTTCTCCGCTGACCGGGCAATCTGCCTGTTGAATTGAGATGAGGTCCGGTGATGCTGACCGGTTTGAGACGGGCCGCGTCCGGCCCAAACGAGCCGGTGCCCGGCCAAGCCGGGCCATCCTCGGACAATTGGCCGCGGCTTATACGGGAGAGGGCGGTTTTCGTCAATTACCGGGAACGGCGCAATCGTTCGAAAACGGTGTCAAATATGACGAATATCAGGGGTTTTCGGGGGTTCTGGAGGACATAGATAGGAGTTTGGCTGCGGCTGATCAACTCAACGACAGCGGACATTAGCGATCCGTAATTTGACCGGTCCGGAAGCAGACAGCATTTTCGGAATCATTGAGGCGATATTCGTGTCAGCGACCGACGACCAGCCGATCATGGAGAGGCCCAGCGCGACGCTGCCGCGCCGACTTGGGCTGTCCGGAAAGCTGCTGCTGTTGACCATTCCCCTGGTCATGATCGCGGAAGTCATGATCTACGTACCGGCGATCGCCAATTTCTGGACAAACCGGCTGAACGACCGCCTGGCGGCCGCGAATACGGCGGCGCTGGTGCTCGATGCCGCGCCGCTGGGAATGGTCCCGGACTCGCTGTCGCAGCAGATCCTGACCTCGATCAGGGCGCGCGCCGTTGCGATCAAGATGGGGCAACAGCGCCGCCTGCTCGCCAGCGCCGAGCTGCCGGCCGCGATCGACCATGACATCGACATGCGCACGCTCACGGTGTGGTCGTCGATCACGGGTTCGCTGCAGGTGATGCTGGAGAGCGGCGACCAGGCGATCCGGGTGGTGGGACCGTCGCCCGGCAGCGCGCAGTTCATCGAGGTCGTGACCGACGAAAAGCCGCTGCGGCAGGCGATGTACCGCTTCTCGCGCAACCTGCTTGTGGTCTCGCTCCTGATCGCCGTGCTGACCGCGGCGCTGGTCTACCTCGCTCTTCATTTTCTGTTCGTGCGGCCGATGCGGCGGCTGACCGCGGGCTTGATCGCCTTCCATGAGGATCCGGAGAGTTCGGCGCGAATCATCGTGCCGAGCCAGCGCGGCGACGAGATCGGCGTGGCCGAACGAGAACTCTCCGACATGCAGCGCGACCTGGTGTCGATGCTGCATCAGAAGAGCCGGCTCGCCGCGCTGGGTCTCGCCGTCTCCAAGATCAATCACGACCTGCGCAACCTGCTCGCCTCCTCGCAGCTTTTATCCGACCAGCTCGCCAGCGTGCCGGATCCGCGGGTGCAGCGTTTTGCGCCAAAACTGATGCGTTCGCTGGAGCGCGCCATCGCCTTCTGCCAGTCGACGCTGTCCTATGGCCGCGCGCAGGAGGCCGCGCCCGACCGGCGCATGGTGCTGCTGGAGCCCGTCGTCGCCGAGGTGCGCGAGACCGCCGGGCTTGCGACCGACGCGTCGATCACCTGGATTTCCGCGATCGAGCGGGCGCTCAAGGTCGACGCCGATCCCGATCACCTGTTTCGCGTGCTTCTGAACCTGGTGCGCAACGCGGCCCAGGCGCTGGAAAGCCGCCCCTCCGACGATTCCAGGATCCTGCAGATCCGTCTCAGCGGGCGGCGCGAGGGGGCGGTTGCGATCCTGGAGGTGGCCGATACCGGGCCCGGTGTGCCGGTGAAGGCGCGCGAACATCTGTTCGAGGCGTTCCAGAGCTCCGGCCGGCCGGGTGGCAGCGGCCTGGGCCTTGCGATCGCGGCCGAGCTCGTCCGCGCCCATGGTGGCGACATCCAGCTGGTCGAAGGCACCATCGGCGCCACCTTCCGCATCGTGATCCCGGACCGGCCGGTCGAGCTGCAGAGCGTGCGGAAAGAGCGCGCGACGGCGTAAGTGGCCCTCACCGAAGGTGATCCTCGCTGAAGCGAATGCCTTTCTTACTCTTCCGCTTGAATTGTTTGACCGAATCAGCTCGCCGCAACCTCGGTGAGCCGCCTCCCCCCTTGCGGGGGAGGGTCGGGGAGCGGGGTACCCAGTGCCGCGTTTCGATATGGAACGCGCCTCTCGCGCCATCCGCAAATCGGGCATCGGCGGCCCGTTTCGGACCTTGCCAAGTGCCATCGGAGCGGGTAGCTAGAGCGCTCTTTCGCTGGCCTCCGCTCCATTCGACGGAACGCCGCCCGGCACCACCAAGCGAAAACACGCGCCCGTAGCTCAGCTGGATAGAGCATCAGACTACGAATCTGAGGGTCGGACGTTCGAATCGTTCCGGGCGCGCCATCTATCTCATTCATATGTCATCGATTTCCAGAGCGGTCTAACTGTCCCACAGACTAAACCTTCCGTTTAGTCTGGGCAAAATTTTTGTCTCGACGCGAGGCTTGTCTTCAATCCACGAAGCGGCAGGGGATCGTAAGCGCTACCTAATGATCGGCCAGGGTTGTCCCGAAGAGATGTCGGGATGGCGCGGTTCGTCATCAACCCGGCCATGCTCATCCCGCAGCTCCTCGATCTCGACCAGGCATGCTTCCGCCAGTCGCGCTTGCGGGTCATTTCCCAACGCAAGCCCGAACAATTCCCGGCGGAGCTCGGCGAGCGATACGCTGAACTCCTCATAGGCGTTCGTGCTCCAGCCTTCGACCGGACGCCGCCCAAGTGCGGCGTTACGCAGCGCGTTCGCAAGCCCGCCATCGTAAGGCCGACGGTCGGTTGCATGGCCGCGAACCAGCGCACGAATGACCGGCGCGTCGGCAAGCTCGATCAGCGCCGATTCGAAGATTGATTTTGCCCGCCCTCCGTTCAAGCGCTGATAGCGTTGTAGCATGTCTTGCTTGAGCGCCGGGTATTCCTCGCCGAGGTGCGCGAGCTGTCTCGACAGGTGAAAGGAATCAGCGCCACCCGCATTGCCCAGCTCACCCTCGCAGACGAGCGCCAGAAGGGTCTGGCTGGATTTCTCGTTGCCGACCTTGATCACGGCCTGCGCCCAATCATGTCGGGCTAGGAATCGGGGATCGCGGCGCGCGAGTGCGAGGAGCACATCAAGAGCGCCATCGTGCGGGCGCTTCGCAAGCGCCGACAGCAAGCGATCCAACGAGCTCGGATAACTGTATTGCTGGGGCAGCCGGTCAAGTACTCCGAGCACGGCCTCAGGATGGTCCGAAAACGCAAACAGCTCGACCCAATTCATAAGCTCGCCGCGATTTTCCGCCAGACGCCATGGCTCGGCCTTGCCGGATTCAAGCAGTTCGTCGAATCCCGCGACGAGGACATCGGACCGAAGCACTTCGCCGGCCATCGCGCTCGCAATGAGCAGCCGCTGCTTCGCCGCGTAGGGCACGGGGAGGGCCAGCAAGCTGTCGATCTCGGCACGCTTCGAGCCGTGCGGCATGCCGAGGCCCATGACCGCGAGAGCGATGGCATGCAGCTGGATGCGCGATTCCGCTGCGCTGGTCCCGATGGACCTTACGACGTTGAAAATCGCTTCCGCACCGTCGCAGGTCGGAAGCGTTTCCGGCGCCTCGCGGCGTTGTTTCTCAAGTTGCTTCGCGCGGGAATAGTCCTGCCCGAACGCGGCAATCGGCGCCTTGCCCGACGGGTGGTCGCGGTTCCAGATTTCCGCGAGAGCGCCAGCAGCATGCACGCCGAAGCGCGGATCGGGCAGATACTCTTTCAATGCGGCGACCACGGCGTCGTTTCCGATCGCGACGAACGCGCTCCGGTACCCCTGCGTGTGGTCGTGACTTACGTCGGCCGAGGTGGGACTGCGATGGGCTGCCTTGGCTCGCTCCTCGCGTGCCCGTGCCCAATCAGTCAAGTCGCGCTCCAGCATCTTGCGCAATCCAGGAACGAATTGCGGATCGGGAAAACGGATCATCGCCCGGGAAACGGCAGCGAGATGATGACGGTTAGCCTGTTGCGGTTCCAGCAGTGTGTTCATCCAGCGCTGAAGGGTCCTGACCATGGCGGAGCGCATGTCTTGCCCGACGTCCGGGCGTTCCTCGTCTCCTCCGGGCCTTCCGTGCCAGCGCACAAGATCGGCGAAAAACTCGATGCAGACAGGATCGTCTGTCTCCGCGCGCTTCAGGATAGCCGTCAGGAACAAGTCCTCGCGCGACGCTCTAATAGCGGTCCGCAACCGCCCGTATTCCTCGCGCTCAGTCTGGTGTTCCGCGCGTCCCCAGCCGTTACGATCCCGCTCATAGGCCTCATGCAGCTGGAAAAGCCGGTCGATCACCGCGCCGATGGTTTTGGGACCGACGACCACGAAGGCGGCCTGCGTCACCATTTCGGGAGTCGCGGCATCGAGCAACACGTCTACAACGGGACCCTCGTCGAGGGCATCACGGCCCGCCAAAAACTCGCGCGCACGGAACGGCATCTCCAAGCGCGCGGCGATGCGGCGCTGAAGCGCTCGCCGCACCGGCGCGGGATGGTTGGCATGCGCCTCCTGGAGAGCCTGCGCTGCCACGTCGCCTCTTGCAGGAAAGCTCGGTGCCGCGATTAACTCCTCGATCCGCGTTTCCGTTTCCGCGTCCTTCATCTCACGCGCGGCGAGCCTCCTGAGGCTGTTGACGGGATCGGTTTCGGTCTCGATCTGCGCCCCCCGAAGGTCGGCGAGCCTTTGGTTCTGTACGGGATCGGCGAGCTCGTCGGGATATCTGGCGCCGGCCGCAAGTTCCCAGACTTCGTTGGACGCGGGTTGCAGAATTTCCGTCACCATCCGGTCGGCGCGCCGGAATTGCAACGCCTGGAGCACTTCGAGCACCGCATCCGCGCTCGAGTCGGCCTTCGCTACACGGACGGCCAGCTCCATGCCATCGAAGCCGCCATAGCTCGCGATTTCCGCCACGACATGCTTGCGCGTTTCCAGCGGCAAGGCTGCG
>Ga0210408_10002929_pt1 | contig 16099 bp, 17 predicted proteins | sample IncBWH4MmetaG_FD_155471 | JGI IMG/M metagenome (GOLD analysis project Ga0210408, IMG submission 155471) | Forest soil microbial communities from Barre Woods Harvard Forest LTER site, Petersham, Massachusetts, United States - Inc-BW-H-4-M | ecosystem: Environmental > Terrestrial > Soil >...
TGAGGGAAAGAAGATGGTTTGCGCCGCGCTCAATGGACTTTTCCAAATGCTGGGCCCAGTTTTGCTCCTGTAACGGCACAGGCGCGGGCGAAACGGGAATTTCCTCTCCCATTCGAACGAATGAGGCCATGAACGCTCCCCCAGAGCGGAACTTCAAACTGGTGCACTCGAATCATCGGCCAGGCTCGCCCAAGAATCTCGTCAACTGCCGCGTTCCGTGCTTACTTTCCGGAAAAAGCTTCACGACGGTTGCGTTCGAGTAACGCCAGTACTATTAAATTATCGCCGCCTTCTTGCTGACGGTCAACGGATAAGATGCCATTTTGCCTTCCCTGGCAATGTCAGATAGCAACGCTTGCTGGGGCCTCCAGGACGCGCTGGACGAGCACCTGGAGAGGTTCGGGCAAGGGCTGTCCTTCGCGCTGCGAGACGGAGGGCTTTTCTTTGAGCAAGCGCGCCGGGAGCCTCATCCAAGCAGGATCTGATGCGTGAAGAACACCCTCGGCGCCGTGAAGAACGAGGGCGTCGACGCGGTCGAGGGCGGCGCGCGCGGAGTCCTTGAAATCTTCCTTTGCGGGATCGATGACTGCGAGATAGAGGCTGGGTTTCAAGAATTGGAGCAAGGAGTTGCTCTCCACAATGAGTGCAGCGGGTTCCCCTTGTGCACTTTCCAGAGGTTCGTGGAGGGCTTGACGAAGGAGCGGAAGGCCCTCCGCAAGGAAGCCCTGCTTTGTACGGAGCCAAAAGGACCGGCGCGCGCCTGCGGCGAGGAAACGCGCGCTGTCGGTGCCGGAGTCCGAGCGGGTTTCCCAGCTGATGGCGCAGACGTGGTCGGTGGGCGCGCAATCGCAATTGTCGCCATTTTGCGCACAGACGCCGTGGCCGTACTGCGTGATCTTCCCCGCAACCCATCGCACGTGCGGGAATGCGGAGATTATGTCGCACACGAGTTGCGTCTTGCCGATGCTGCGGGTGTGGCCGCCAACGACGACCACGCGCCAGGGCGCCACTGCGGTTTTTTCACTTGCTGGCAATTTTCGCCTCTAGTTCTTTGATGCGGGCAGCCAGTTCCGGGAGCCGCCCGTACCATGCGAATAGCTGCTTGAATTTTTCCAGCGGACGGGCCGGCGTTCCCCAAACGGTTTCGCCGGCATGAATCGTTTTTCCACCGAGGACGCCGCTTTGTCCGCCAATAACTGCGCCATCTTCCAGTTTGCAGCGCTCTCCAAAACCGGCCTGCCCACCAACGACGACGTGCTTGCCAAAAAAGCAAGAGCCGGACAATCCCGCCTGCGCGGCAATCACGGTGTGGGCGTCGATTTGGCAATTGTGGCCCACATGCACCAGATTATCGAGCTTTACTCCTTCCGCGATGCGCGTGTCGTCGAGCGAGCCGCGATCGATCGTGGTGTTTGCGCCGATTTCCACATCGTCGGCAATCTCGACGATCCCGGCCTGGGGAAATTTCCAATATTTTCCGTCTCCAAGCGCGTATCCAAAGCCGTCCGCGCCGATCACCGCGCCGGAGTGAATCTCCACGCGATTTCCGACGCGCACGCCGCCATACAGAGTTACCCGCGGGTGAATCCGGCAATTCTCACCGATCCAGCAGCCCGCGCCGATTACAGAATGCGCCCCGATCTGCGTCCCTGCCCCAACGTGGGCGTCTTCTCCGATCACGGTGTAAGGACCGATGCCCGCACCTGGTGCGACCCGTGTGAGCGGCGCCACGATGGCCGTTGGATGAATCCCAGCGGCGATCGGGGGCCGTCCGAGTAGCAATTCCGCTGCTTTGGCGAAAGCGAACTTCGGCTGCGAACTGCGCAGGACGGTTTTTCCAGCAAGAGTTATGCCTTCTCGCGCGACTACGCAGCGTGCTGCTGATGCCATTGCGCGCGCGGAATGTTTTGCGGCCTCGACGTAGATCAAATCGCGCGTTCCGGCTCGTTCAGGGGCCGCGACGCCCGCCAGTTCCAAGCCGCCGTCACCTTCCAGCGTTGCGCCAATGGACTCCGCCAATTCCTTCGCAGTTCGCATTATTTTGACCTCACGAAAAATCGTACAGTGGTGGTTCACCTTTCGGCCGCGTATTCCAGCGCCCGTGCACCCAAACCCATTGTTCCGGATACTTTCGAATGATGTCTTCAATCACTTTCGTAAACTTCTGCGTGTTCTCCAAAACATCCCGCTCGGTATCGTTCGTTCGAATCAACTGCACCGGCGGCTCAAATCGCAGCCGGTATTTTTGAATGCTCGCATCCCAGACCGCGTAGCCTGGCACCACCGCCGCATCAGTGTGCAGCGCCACGCGCGCAATTCCCGTGGAGGTGCTGGCTTTGGTTCCGAAAAAATCCACGAAGACGGCTTCTTCGGGCATGGTGTTCTGGTCGGCGAGGATTCCGACTGTGCCTGCTTCTTTCAAAACCTTCAGCATCACGCGCGCGGATTCATTCTTGAAAATCGGCCGATTCCCAGACAAACAGCGGTACCCATTCACAAGATCATCGATGCGCTTATTATCCAGCGGTCGTGCCATGTAATGGAGAGGATACCCATAAACGGCATGAGCAAACGAAGACAGCTCCCAGGCGCCAATATGCCCGGTGAGAAAGAGCACACCTTTCGCACGCCGCTGCCCTTCGAGAAAATTCTCATTGCCATCCAGCACCACGAGTTGTTCGATATTCGCTTTCGAATATTTTGGGAAGCGCGCGAACTCCGCGGCCATCCATCCCAGATTCCGCACCATGGCATGAATGACGGCGTTGCGCTGAGACTCGCTCCACTCCGGGAAAGCGATTCTCAGGTTTGCTTCCGCCGTCTTCCGCAATCTGGGCGACAGATCGTACAGAATCCTGGCCATTGCCGCAGCGACCGCGCGTGCAAGGGACCTGGGCAGGAAGCCCAGCTTCTTCAGAAGGAGCCAGACCGCCGCATATTCGAGCCAATCCTTCATGCCAAGCTAAATCCTTTCTAAAATCTCGCCGCGCGACAGTATGCCTGCTCACAGGCTTGCCCGCCACTGCTCACAGTTTTGCGAGGCTCCAGTCTAAGCGGCAAAGAGAGGGTACTTGTTCATGTTTAAAAGATTTATGAGTCTGGCTGCCGTGTTGTCACTGTTCCTGCTGCAGGCGGCCTTGCACGCCGGACCGCTGCCGGGCCACGAAACCGTCAAGGTCGCCGACGGCGTCTACGCGTTCATCACCGTGGAGTCGAACAATGCCATCGTCAGCGGCAACTCCGTTGCGATCATTGGAGACGACGGCGCCCTGGTGGTGGATTCGGGAAACTTTCCCTCCGAGACGCGCAGGATCATCGCGGAGATCCGCCAGCTCACGCCACTGCCCGTGCGCTACCTGGTGCATACGCATTGGCACCGCGATCATACCGACGGTGACAGTGAATATCGCGCCGCATTTCCGAACGTGGAGATCATCAGCACGCCGTACACGCGGAAGATGATTGCCGACGTCGCGATGAAAAATCTGGAAGAAGAAATTAAGGAAGGACCGGACTACGCGAAGTACCTGCGCAAAGTGGCGCAGGACGGGAAGGGCAGTTCGGGTCGGACTCTCACGGACGAAGAAAAAAACTACAGCAAGGAATTCGCGGACAGCATCGAGGCCGCAGTCGTGGAATTCAAACAGGTAAAGCTGCTGCTGCCCGATGAAACGTTCGAGCAGGAGTTGGACATCCATCTGGGTAAACGAGAAGTGCAAGTGAAGTTTCTGGGCCGCGGGAATACCGGGGGCGATGCCGTCATCTACCTCCCAGACGCCAAAGTCGTGATGGCGGGCGACCTTCTGGTGTATCCAACGCCGTTTGTGTTCGACTCGTATTTGACGGAGTGGATTCAGACGCTCGGCAAACTCAAAGCCATCGGCGCGACCACGATCGTCCCGGGCCACGGGCCATTGCAGCACAATAATGATTACATTGATCTGGTGAGCAGCCTTCTGCTGTCCGTCAACTCCCAGGTGCAGCAATCCGTGAAACAGAATCTAAGCCTCGACGACACGCGCAAAAAAGTGGACGTAGCGAGCCTTGAGAAACAATTTGTGGGCGACAATCCAAATCGCCAACGCAATTTTGAGGCTTATTTTCTGGGCATAGCCGTGGAGCGGGCGTACAAAGAAGCCAAAGGCGATGCAATGTAGGCTGCGATTGGCGGGCCGCACCGAGCCGGAGATGTTCGGCCGTCTTTCGTTGCCATGCTAGACTCTGAAACCGTGGAAACGGTTTCTAGCGCTCAAGATAATCCCGACAAGAGTAGCACCGCCGCACGCATCGGATGGGCCGTTCTCATCCTGGCAACACTTTACGTTTGCTACTTCAGCCATCTCGGCGCGATTGGTTTCGTGGGGCCGGACGAACCGCGGTACGCGTGGATTGCGCGGGACATGGTGGAAACCGGCGATTGGGTGACGCCGCGACTTTACGGAAAACCGTGGTTCGAAAAGCCTCCTCTCTTTTATTGGGGCGCGGCACTTTGTTTCGAACTTTTCGGCGTGAGTGAGGCCGCTGCACGTTTGCCGAGCGCTATTTCTGCGTTGCTCGCCACACTTGCGCTTGCGTGGCTCGCGCTGCGGCTCTACGGCGCGGAAACCGCGCGATGGCTCTTGCTTCTTTTGCCGACCACGGTCGGGATGATCGGCTTCTCTCACGCCGCTGCTACGGACATGCCTTTCAGCGCGATGCTCACGATCGCGATGGTTTGTGCAGCCGTCGTGCTGGGGCTGATCCGCGACGAAAACTCTTCCGTTGTTCCACAAACACCTTGGCTCGCTCTTTTTCTATTCGGCTTTTTCCTGGGTCTAGCTGTCCTAGCGAAAGGGCCGGCCGCGATCATCCTCTGCGGCGGCGCCGTTTTCTTCTGGGCGCTCTTTACCAAACGCTGGCGCGACGCCTACCGCATGCTGCATCCCGCCACCATCGCAGCTTTCTGCCTCACCGCGCTGCCCTGGTACATTCTCTGCGCACGCCGCAATCCCGATTTCTTCCGGATCTTCATCATCGAGCACAATTTCAAGCGCTACCTCACACCCGAATTCCAGCACATCCAGCCGTTCTGGTTTTATATACCGATAGTGCTCCTAGCTCTGTTGCCGTGGACAGCAGTCTTGGCGGCAGTTGCCAACGACTTACGAAGATCCCCCCCGGTAGAATCTTGGCGATTGTCTCCGAGCTTGTTGTTCGCTTGCTTGACCGTCTTTACGATCCTCTTCTTCAGCGCATCGAACTCGAAGCTACCTGGATACATCTTGCCGGCGATTCCCCCCCTCGGACTATTTGTTTCGCAGAGTGTCTCGCTACGCAGCCGAAGGATTGTTTCGGGGAGTCATTGGATTGGGATTACGAGCGGGACGACCTTGTTCATCATGGGTGCCTTCTCTCAATTCCGATCGGATACGATGCAGTTAACTCCCACGGCCCTGGCCCTAGTGGGTGGCGGGCTAGTGAGCGCAGTGCTGGGCGGCCTGCGGAGACTTTCGGCGTCTTTGGCGCTCGGTACGCTGGCTGTGATCCTGGCCATTCATCTGGCGCTTAGTGGTGCGGCTCGCCGGGAGATCGACTCAGCTGTCTCGGCCCGTCCCGCTCCTCAGATCGCGCAGGCGATCTGGAATAACTACTCCCCGGAACGCACTTCAACTTACAAGCTCAGAAGGTCATACCAATACGGCTTGAATTTTTATTTTCACCGAGAACTTCCGGAATGGTCGGTAGACCGTGTTCAATCCGGCTGGGTCTTTACTTCTGGAGGCGGAGGCAACGAGTTACTGCGGCTCGGCTTACGATGCCCGTTCATCGGCTTCAACAGAGCTGTCACTGTCTGCGAGGATCTTGGATCAGTGAGCGGGCTTGCCGGTAGCGGGGAGCTTGAGCAGAAAAAATGACACGATGCGGTTCTCGTACATGCGCTTGTCTTCATCGTTCAAGCTGGCAAAGTTTCCGTGGGGGATGATGGCTTGCTCACGCGGCTCGGGGGCTTTGATGAACATCTGCCGGGTGATCGAAGCGAGCTCCGGATCATCCAGGGCCTGAATGAAGAGCGTCGGGACGCCGGCGAGCGTGATCAGTTTTCTCGAGAGTGGCGGATCATCGCGGTGTGCGTAATTTAGATATTCAAAACTCAGCTCGGCCGAGCGCACCATGAAAGGGAAACCGCCAAGCCCGTTGCGCTCCACGCCCACTTTCACCATCTGTTTCGGTTCGTCGTAAACGGAATCGAGCACCAGCGCCCGAACACGTTTGTCGCTTTCCGCTTCGCGCAACGCGGCGTAAGCGCCGAGATTGTAGCCCCACACGCCGAAGCGCTCCGGGTCCACATCGTTTCGCGCGGCAAGGACGTCGATGGCGGCGCGCAATTCATCGGACTCGCGGTATCCGAGGGTGGTGAGACCGGGGTTTCCGCCGTGGGCGGCAAAATCAAACGCAAAAACATTGTACTGGTGGTCTTGCAGCGCGGAGACCAACGTCAGCAGTTCGCCGCGGCTCGATTCGTAGCCATGGCACAAAATAATCGTCGGAGCGCCGCGCAGCCCGGGGAAAAACCAGCCTTCTCGCTTCCCCAGCCCCGGCACTTCGAATTCCACAGCGTCGGGGCGGCCGGGAAAACTGGCCATGTTGATTTCGCTGCTGGTGCGCTGCGGCTTGACGATGCGGTAAACGAGAAACCCGGCGATGGCCGTAGTAGCCAGCACGGCGAAAAACACCAGCGCCAAGAGCGCCATGAGGAGCTTGGTGTACCAACGGGTTGGATAGCGAAGCTCGAAAAGGATCTGCATTCGTCGTGTGCGTAAATGGGCTGGCGGGAGACGCCGCTTTTTTACTCCTCAGAAAAAAGAACAACAATTTGCATCGTAGCATAGGGCACCGAGCGCAGCCCCGGGCAGCGCGCCGCTGTGTGTCGCATTTGTATCGCCTGCAGACCCGCCATCGACACAAGCTCCGACCCGAATCGGCTATGATAGAACGTGCGCGGCAGGGGTCGCGCCGATTTCTCCGTCCATGAACATTGTCGATTTGCGACAGACCACGGTCCGGCAGATTGAGCCGCTTCTTGAAGAAGAAGCGCGTCACTGGCGCGACGAATTGCACTGGGACTACCGCAGCGCGCTGGAACTGATCAAGCGGTTTCTGGACGCGCATGCACTGGCCGGTTGCGTGGCGTTTGAAAACGGGTCCGCGGCGGGCTATTCGTTTTATGTGCTCGAGGAACAAAAAGGGCTGATTGGCGGCTTGTATGTATCGTCGAAATTTCCGCAGACGGTGATTGGACGGCGGCTACTCGAGGAGATGCTCGTTTCCATGCGCGCGCTTCCGCATCTGGCGCGGATCGAAGCTCAGTTGATGCCCTTCAGCGGACCGGTGGACACTCCGCTGATCGACCAGGGATTCCGGCTGTACACCCGGCAGTTCATGTTGCAAGACCTGAACAAGTTGCCGGAAGCCAAGCCGGGCGCTTCGAACGGGATGCGGCTGGCGCGGTGGAGCGACCGCTACTTCGAACCGTGCGCGAAGCTGATCTATCTGGCGTATGCGAACCATGTGGATGGGGAGATCAATGACCAGTACCGCAGCCGCAACGGCGCATTGAAATTTTTGAAGAATATTATTTTGCTTCCAGGTTGCGGGCAGTTTGTGCAGGGCGCTTCGTTTGTGCTGCATGAGCCTGGCAGCGATGACCTTGTCGCGGCGGTGCTGACCAGCGAAGTGTCTCCGGGTGTGGGGCACACGACGCAGATCTGCGTGCTGCCCGGTTATCAGGGACACGGCCTCGGCCGCATGCTGATGCAGACGTCGGCGGAAGCGCTGCACTCCATGAAATTCAGGGAATTGACGCTGACGGTGACTTCGGAAAATCACACCGCTGTGCAGCTTTACGAGAAAATCGGTTTTCACACCATCAAGTCGTTTACGGCCGGGGTCTGGCCACGATAACGATGCAGTTTCCATCGAGAAGTTAATGCGCGGGGGTCTGACTCGCCTTACGCGCGGGCTCGAATTCGTCGCCGGGTAGCCAGCTTATGAGTTGGGGCAGAGCTGCGGCGCTGAAGCCGAGCATGAAACCGTATCTTGCGATCACGGCGTCGCCGGTGAAATCCATTTCCGGCTTGTACTCATCACTGGGCTGATGATAGCGGTGCTCCAGGTAATCGCGGGCTTGCTCCTGGCCCCATTCCGTGGGATGGCCGGCGAACTTGATGCCTTCATTGATGGAAAACGAGGGGACGCCCACGCGCGCAAGACTGAAATGATCCGAGCGGTAAAAATGGCCGGCTTCCGGGCGCGGATCGGGCCGGATCGCCAGATTGAAATCCATCGCGGTGGCTTTTACCACGGGATAAAACGTCGTTCGTTCCGCGCCGCTGACTTCCACTTCCTCAGGCGTGCCCAGCGGCGGCACGGCGTCAAAATTCAAATCGATAGAGATTTTTTCCGGCGGCACGGGCGAATGTTTACCGAGATATTCGGAGCCGAGCAGCCCTTGCTCCTCGGCAGTCACTGACGCGAAGAGAATTGATCGCTGCGGCGCCAAGGGCACTCCGGCCCACATGCGCGCGAGCTCCAGCAGGATCCCGCAGCCGGTGGCATTATCGACGGCGCCGTTGTAAATTTTGTCGCCCGGCAGGCTCGGATCGACACCCAGGTGATCGTAGTGCGCGGTGTACAGGATGGCCTCTTTCCCGAGCACAGGGTCCGCGCCAGGCAATATGGCCAGCACGTTTTTGGATACGAACGGAGTCAATTTGCTGACCACATGTGCTTTGAGATGGATCGGCAGCGTAAGCGGTTTGAAGTCCTTGCTCTGGGCGCGTTGATACATCTTGTCGAGGTCAAGCCCAAACAGCCCGACAAGTCTTTGCGCCACTTCCAACTGAATCCACGAAGCTGCTTGCAGCTTCGGCGCATCGTCGCGCTTCAGATACGAGCGTTCGGTTCCCCAGGAATTGCGCACGACTTCCCAGCCGTAACTCGCGAGGTCGGTGCGATGAATAATCAGCGTGGCCACCGCGCCGCGCCGCGCAGTCTCTTCGAACTTGTAGGTCCAGCGACCGTAGTAGGTCAGCGCCGGGCCTTTAAAGAAATCGGGATCATCCGAACTCGGCTCGTTTACAAAGAGAAGCGCAACTTTCCCGTGCAGATCGACGGTCTTGTAATCGTCCCAGCCGTATTCCGGGGCTTTGATGCCATAGCCCACGAACACGATCGGCGCATCGATGTCCGCGATCTCCGTCTGGCTCTCATTGTTGGTCACAAAATCGGTCAGATTTTTCGCTTCGAAGGATTTTCCATTTTCTGTCTTAAAGGCAAAGGTCGTGTCGGCAAGAGTTTTTACTCCGACCATGGGAACGTTTTGAAAATAGGTTCCGTTATCTCCCGCGGGCTTCAAACCGTAGCTTTGGAATTGCTTGGCGATGTAATCCGCGGCGAGGTCGCCGCCGGGCTGCCCCGTTCCGCGCCCTTCGAGCTTGTCGCTGGAGAGATACTTCACGTGCTCACGAATCTTTTCTTTGTCAATGACGGGGGGAGCCGCTGGCTTCTTGCCTTGCGCCGCTGCGCGCTCGGTCATTCTGGTAACGCAGACGAGCGCCAGCACCGCAGAGAATCCGATCAGCGCATATTTCTTCATGGAATCTCCCCAACCAGAGAAGGAATTACTTTTTGGCCCGGTCCTTGAGCAAATTCTTCAGCTCGCTCATGAACTCCTGCACATCCTTGAAGTCCATGTACACGGAGGCGAACCGTACGTACGCGACTTTGTCCAGCTTTTTCAGACGGTGCATGATCATTTCGCCGATTTCCGTGGTGGTCAGTTCCCTTTCCGTGGCCTCGTGGACCACGGCTTCGATCTCGTCCACGATGGCTTCGAGCTTGGGCGTGGCCACCGGGCGCTTCTCGCACGCTTTCAAGAGTCCCTGCAAAATCTTTTGCCGCTCGAAGCGCTCGCGACGGCCGTCTTTCTTGATCACCATGTAGGGAATTTCGTCGATGCGCTCGTAGGTGGTAAACCGCCGCCCGCATTTCAGGCATTCGCGCCGCCTGCGAATCGTGTCGCCGCCGCGGCCCTCCCGCGAATCGATCACCTTGTCGTCCACATGCGCGCAAAAAGGGCACTTCACTGGGCTGATTCTCCCTGCCGGGCTGCGGCTTCGCTCTCTGCTTCCTTTTCTTGCTCCGCCATCTCGCGCAATTTCCCGAGCGAAAAACCTTCATGGATCAAAAGCGGCACGCCCGCCAGACTACACGCCGCGAAGGTTATCAGCCATAACACAATCGATGCGGCGGCCGCCGGCTCACTTTCTACTCCAAAAATCGCGGTATACGCAAGGAACGATGCGACCTGCGAGCCGCCGCCCACACCCGGGAGCTGCACGGCAGAACCTACCAGCGTGAAGGCCATCACCAGCATGGCGTCGCCCATGTCGATCTTGGCAAGCTCCCCGCCGAAACTGTGGGAGACCCAGAGATAAACCAGTAGGACCAGGAACCAGTGCGCCACGGAATAGGCAATTGACAATGCCAAATCTTTCCAGGATTGGATGGCCTGCACCCCTCGCGCAAATCCCAGAAGAATTCCCGCGACTTTCGCTCGCCATCCGTGGGACTTCAGCCATCCTTGAAGCCTGCGCTCCATATAGGCCGTTCCGTGCAAGCGCAAGTACACGAGAAAGGCGACGGCTCCAACGACCCCGATGGAGAATAACAAGCCCGTCGTACGCGCTGCGACTTCCAACTTGCTTGCGGCCCCGCCCGACTGCGCGGTGGACTTGAACAGCAGCAGTCCAATCGCAGCAATCACGGCCGCGCTCGCCAGATCGAAAATGCGCTCCAATACGTAAATCCCAAACATCCCCGAGACAGGCAGTTTTTCCTTTCGCGCCAGCAAGAGAGGACGCACCGGCTCTCCCGCGCGCCCCAGCAAAAAGACCGCAGAAAATCCAGCCAGCGTCAAACCATAGATGGTTGCGAAACGCGAGGGCCCAAGAGTTCGCTGAAAAACCTGCCATCGCAGCGAACGAATTGCGTAACACCCGTAGATTGCGAACACGGAGAGAATCAGAAGGAAGGGATTTGCGTTGCGGACGGCTTGCAGCAGTTTGGTTCCGCTGAAATCCCCAAGATGAAGCATCCCGCTGGAGCGGTAAACAACGAACCCCAGCACCACCAGCCCGATCAGGACGACAACCACTTTCCTCGACCTTGTTTGCATGTGTCCGTCAGCCTAACGGCAGCAACCACTTGCGTCAAGCCGCACAAAACATAATCACGTAAGCTCGAGCAATGTGGCGATGCGGCTGCGAACTTGCTCCAGTATCGCTCGCGGAATTTTTCCCGCTTTTTGCGCCTGCCTTTGGCGCCAGTCGAGATTCTTCAATTGGTCGGAGAGGATCACACCGCCGATGCGCAGCCCCGGGGGAACACGCACTTCGAACGGATATCCCTTCGCCTTACTGGTTATCGGGCAAACAACTGCCAGGCTGGTCTTTTCGTTGTAACTTTGTGGAGAAAGGACGACCGCGGGCCTTCTGCCAGCCTGTTCCCTGCCCGCTTGCAGCGTAAAATCCAGCCAGATCAAATCTCCGGTCTCGGGCACATACTCTCGAGCTACCACAGCTCTTGACCTTCCGCTCCGCCCCAGTCGGTCTCCTTGTGGAGATTTGAGGGAGTTATTCCTCGAATCAAGTCCTTCAGATTGTGCTTTCCCTTCTTCTTCCGCATCCTCACTACTCCGGATCCTTCCGCCACCATCTCCACGTGATCGCCTGCCCGCAGCTTGGCCTCTTGCGCGATGGCCCTGGGAATTCGCACCGCCATGCTGTTCCCCCATCTTGCGATCTGTGTTTTCATGGCGCGTTCCTGCCTGGATATACATAGTATATCCAGTTCAATTGCCAAGGGCTACCAACCGCCGCCAGACCGGTTGCCTGCCTGAACAGTTCTTATTGATGCCCTTTTCGCGCGGCGAAGTGCTGCGGGTCCCGCAAGAGCGCCACGGCCGTGCGGCCATATCCACTCTCCACATTGCTCGCGTGAGCCTGGAATTCCGGCGCGAGCGCGCGGCGCAATTCCGGCAAGGCGTGAAAGGGCACGGACGGGTAGAGATGGTGCTCGAGGTGGTAATTCACGTTCGACCAGAGAAACTCCAGGGTGGGATGCGTGATGATGGACCGCGCATTCGTCCAAACGCTGCCTTCCGTGACGTCGTGGTGCTCGGTTACGCTGCGCAGAACGGACGCGGCGTAGAGACCGCTGAGCATCGGAGCAATCACAAAAATAAGGTAGCGCCTCCAGCCGAGCAAGACTGCACTCCCCAGATGAAGTGCCAATCCCGCGAACAGTTCCAGGACAATTCTTCGCCGCACAGCTGCGGGCGTTTGCGGACGCAATCCGTAGGCATCTACCCCGATTTGCGCGAAAGCAGGGATCAAGAAATAAGCCCAGCCGGGGACGCCGCGTACAACCCGGTTGAAGAACTGATACTCGGGGTCTTTCGCCGAATGCACATGATGGTGATGATCGAGATGAAACCGGCGATGCGCCTCCGCAGAGATTCCCGCCAGCGCCAGCGTAAACCAGGTGAAGAAGTCGTTCACGCGCCGGTTCCTGGAGATGAGGTCATGCGTGCCTTCGTGACCCTGTACCAACAGATCGTGAAACGGAGCGAAGCCAATCAGGAAGACGATTCCGCAAGTGAACCACCAGCGATGAAAGTAGAAGGCCAATGCGGCTGCGCCAATCCATAACAGCAGGTCGAGAAAAATTCGAGGGATGGAGCGATAAGGCTGCGCGCTCAAATTCTGAGCAAGAGTGTCAACCACTGGATCCGGTGTTAGAGTCATTTCGTTCCTATGCTTCTGCACGCAAAGATCGCTATTCAGATTATTGCGCTTCTCTCCTCCAATGAACCAGAAACTCGAGAAAAAGCGCCGCAAAGAGCAAGTCCACGACCGTCGGTACCGCGAGGCTCACGGGAATTGCCCCTGCGAGCGCGTGGCCGAAAAACAGAATGAACACGAGTATTTTTCCCGCGACACCTAATTTCACGAGGCCGTGGTTTTCGGACAGATCGCGGCTGACCCAATAGTAGCCCAGGCCAAACAGAAACAGGCACGACGCAAGCAGCTGCAGGATGAGCGGATCAGCCGGCTTTGAAATTGCCATGCGCATCCGAAATATCGCATTGGTCAAAAGAAACAGAACGGCTCCCGCGGCGAAGGCGTTCCAAGCGGCGGCAGCAAGAAACATCCAGCGGTAATAGCGCATGCGCGATTGCATAAGCGCGCCGTCAAGATTACTGGGCATCTTGAGCACCGTTGGGGGCACCAAGAAATCGCAGGATTCGCGAACTCACTTCGTCGGCAAGATTCAAAACCATCCAATGACCGGCTTCGGGAATCTCCTCGAGCTTTGCGCGGGGGACCATGGCGGCCAGAGCTGTCGCATGCGCGACGGGAAAATGTTTGTCGCGGCCGCCCCACAAAAGCAAGGACGGCGTTCGAATGGAGGGATAGAGCTGCTTCAGGCGAGGCAGCGTGCCCTGATATCCGGCGCACATTCGAACGACAAAACGCCTGACTTCAGGCCGCTGAAAGCTGTCCCATAAATCACTTCGCAATTCCGGGCTAAGTTTATAGCTGGCCGGGAGAAACGTTCGAATCGCCCGGAAAAAAACGGCGCGCGGAAGCCGCTCCAGCAAGATCCGGTTCCAGCCGAACTTTCGGAGCAGGGCGATTTCCCAGGAAGTTCTTTCGTCCCAGATCACCAGAGAATTCATCACTACCAAGTGGCTCAGGCGCTCGGGATGCTCCGCGGCAAAAGCCAGGGCGGGCTGCCCGCCCATGTCTTGTCCGACGAGGGCCGCGCGTTGCACGCCCCAGGCGTCCATCAGCAAGAGCAATCGCCGCGCCATGTCGAACGGTGTCGCTCCGCCGGGCCATGGCTCGCTACATCCCATTCCCGGCCAGTCAAACGCGAACACTTCGAACTGCCCCGCGAGGCGAGCAGCCAGGTCCGACCAAATCTGCAAATTATCCGGATAGCCATGGAGGAGAATTACCGCCGGCCCGCTGCCGACGCGCGCGACGCGCACCCCTCGTCCGGCATGCGTCTCCATCGCTGTCTGCAACATCAGGACAAATCCTCGCGAACGCAATCGGCTGCGAGTATTCCCGAGATGGCGCAAAAGCTTACCCACTGTCCCGGGTGCGTGGCGCTGCCCGCCAAATAGAGACCACGCAAATCCGGACTGCGGTGCGGAAGGCGGCCTTCGCGCATGAACTTTGCCGTCATCACCGGATTCATGCTGTCCCGCGCGAGCGAATACTCCTGACCCCAGCCGGAGGGAGTCCGGGCGTGCAAGACGCGAAACTCTTCAATTCCTTCGCGCCACCAGTTTTCTTCCAGAAGCTTTTCCAAGTACTCGAGCTGTCCTGCTTGGCCCAGCTTCAGGGCCGCCTGATAATCCATCGGCCCCAAGAGGCGTGCCGCGCACCATTCTTGGGAGGTTGCTTCCGGATTCAGCACCGCCGGGCGGATTAGCAAGCGGCACCGCGCGTCTCCGCCGGGCAGGAGAAACCGCAAATAGGGTGGCTGCATCCTGGCCTTCAGTGCGAGATACGCGCAGACTCCGGGGGATTGCAGCGGCAGCTTCTCGCACCGCGTGCGGCTGCGGCTCTTTTCCGCATCGAGCAAGTCAAGGTAGGTGGCAATCCCGCAATCGGAAACCACCGCGTCAGCCGGAATCAGCTGTCCCGTTTGCGTTTCGACTCCAGTAACTTTTCCATCGGCCGATACGATTCGCCGCGCTTTCGCATTAAAGTGGAATTCAACGCCCGCCTCGGCCGCAAACATTGCCAGCAGCGCCGGGATGGCTCGGATGCCCTCCTTCGGATAAAAACAACCGACGGAATGCACCAGAGCTGGGACAAACGCAAGCGGGCTCGGCGCTTCCTCTGGCCGCTGGCCGGCGACATGCGTCCAGATCGAAAGAGCATTCGCGACGGGGGCAGGCAATCCCGATTCGCGGAGGACAGAGCGGAGTGAACGGAGAAGAAATCCCGCATGCCGCCACCTTCCTCCGCCCAATAGTGCTAAGGGACCCGGCGCAGTGTCGTAGAGCATCGGGCGCAGGGAAGCTTCAATCGCCCCGGTGCGCCTCACAAATCGCAGATAACGATTCCCGCTTCCCGGCCAAGTGCGGTCGAGTTCCGCGGCAGTTTTCGCGTCGCTGGAGTAGATGTTGACGGCCGGATGACCTGGCGAATCGACACTGTAAACATGTTCGATCGCACGCAATTTCAAATGCTCGGCGAGCGCAATTCCCAGAGACTTGAAGGCCCATTCCAATCCCGGGCGATCGAGCAGGATGTACGGCCCGGCGTCAAACGCAAAGCCTTCAAAGTTGCAACCGGAAGCCAATCCTCCGGGTTCGGAACGTGCCTCCAGCACAATCACGCGGTGTCCGGAACGCGCCAAGCTCAGGGCCGCGGCGAGTCCGCCCATTCCCGCACCGATAACAGCAGTCGTCCCGGTCATGCCACGGCACCTGGTTCAAGTACCGCGCTGGGTTTACGCGGAAAATGCAGCCCGAGCAAACGCCGGAGACCGCGGCGCAGAATTCGCCGTGCAAACGTCTCGCGCTGGAGTGGCGGAAACGCCTTCTCGTCCATCTCCGGAACAAACAAGGAGCCGCGTCCACTTCCGAAAACGTAGACCGGATAGGCGAGGAAACTGAGGAGAGTGGAAAACTCGGTATCGTAAGGCCCGCGCCACTCGCGCAATGGCTGGTCCGTACCGACGACCTCAGTGCGGCCGCTGGGATCGCCAAACCAGTGGCAGGCCGCGCGCAGAATGATGCAGCGATTTGGCTCGCGCACGCCCATGTGCCTGGCGGCCACCAGGTCCAACGCCAAGGCATCTTCGCTGGCATAAATCCTTCTGGGCGACTTTGGACGCGGACATCCCATGATCCCTACTAATCCGTCAGAAGCCTCATCGTAGGCATCGAGCAAAGCAAAATCCGGAGGGAACGCATCGAGGAGCATCATCAGAGCCGTTTCACGATGCGCCTGGCGCTCCACAAACAAAAATTCGT
>Ga0210408_10002930_pt1 | contig 16098 bp, 16 predicted proteins | sample IncBWH4MmetaG_FD_155471 | JGI IMG/M metagenome (GOLD analysis project Ga0210408, IMG submission 155471) | Forest soil microbial communities from Barre Woods Harvard Forest LTER site, Petersham, Massachusetts, United States - Inc-BW-H-4-M | ecosystem: Environmental > Terrestrial > Soil >...
CTGGATGCCCCGCTTGAAGCGGGGCATGACGACGGTGGGTCATCAAGACCACCGAAGGGCCTTCTCACGGCGTAGGCTTTGGCGCTAAAAGGGCCTTGAAAGCGGCTCCCTTGGCGCGCTTTTGCTGTTCCCACCCCGAAAAACAGCGCCTCAACGCCGTTTCTCACGAGAAAAAGCCTATCATGAAGCGTATCGATGCCCACGGATTGAAGATCGCCCCCGTCCTTTACGAATTCATCGCCAAGGAAGCGACGCCCAGGACCGGGATTTCGCCCGACGCGTTCTGGGCCGGCCTTGCCGCCATCATCCGCGATCTCGGTCCGAAAAACCGTGAGCTGCTCGCGTTCCGCGACACCTTGCAGGCCAAGATCGACGGCTGGCACCGCGCTACCAAGGGCAAGTCGTTCGACATGAATGCCTACACCGCATTCCTCAAGGAGATCGGCTATCTGTTGCCCGAGCCGCCGACCCATCAAGTCGAGACCGCCAATGTCGACGAGGAGATCGGCAAGATCTGCGGGCCGCAGCTCGTCGTCCCCCTCACCAACGCGCGCTACGCGCTGAATGCCGCCAATGCGCGCTGGGGAAACCTATACGACGCCTTCTACGGCACCGATGCGATCCCGCACGATCCGAGCGAGGGGGCCAAGGGTTTTAGCAAGGCGCGCGGCGACAAGGTGATCGCCAAGGCCAAGGCGTTTCTCGATTCCGCAGCGCCGCTTGCGACCGCAAGCCACACCGATGTCACCTCCTACAGCGTCATCGCCGGCCAGCTCGCGGTCAAGCTCAAGAGCGGCAACGCCACCGCGCTGAAGTCCAACGCGCAGTTCGCCGGCTTCCAGGGCGATGCGGCCGCGCCTTCGGTGATCCTGCTCGTCAACAACGGCATGCATATCGAGGTCAGGATCGATCGCGGTCACGTCATCGGCAAGGACGACCCGGCCGGCGTCGCCGACATGATCCTGGAATCGGCGGTGTCGACCATCCTCGACATGGAAGACAGCGTCGCGGCAGTCGATGCCGAGGACAAGGTGCTGGTCTATCGCAACACGCTCGGCCTGATGAACGGCACTTTGTCCGCCGATTTCGAGAAGGGCGGCAAGACGCTGACGCGTGCGCTCAATCCGGACCGCGTCTACAAGACGCCCGACGGAAAAGAGCTGAGGCTGCACGGCCGTAGCCTGCTTCTGATGCGCAATGTCGGCCATCACATGTTCACCGACGCCGTGCTCGACGACAAGGGTGAGGAGATTCCCGAAGGCATTCTGGATGCCGCGGTGGCCGGCCTGCTCGCGATCCACGATCTCAAGGGCAATTCGAAAACGAAGAACAGCCGCGCCGGCTCGGTCTATATCGTCAAGCCGAAGATGCACGGCCCCGACGAGGTGGCACTGACCTGCGAATTGTTCGGCCGCGTCGAGAAGATGCTGGCGCTGCCTGAGAACACCATCAAGGTCGGCATCATGGACGAGGAACGCCGCACCACGGTCAACCTCAAGGCCTGCATTCAGAACGCATCGAAGCGCATCATGTTCATCAACACCGGCTTCCTCGACCGCACCGGCGACGAGATCCACACCTCGATGGAAGCCGGCCCCATGATCCGCAAGAACGACATGAAGGCGCAGCCCTGGATCAAGGCCTATGAGGACTGGAACGTCGATGTCGGCTTGACCGACGGCCTGCCCGGGCACGCCCAGATCGGCAAGGGCATGTGGGCGGCGCCCGACAAGATGGCGGACATGCTGGCGCAGAAGATCGCCCATCCACAGGCCGGCGCCACCACCGCCTGGGTGCCCTCGCCGACCGCTGCGACCCTGCACGCGCTGCATTACCACCAGGTCAACGTGGCGGCGCGCCAGCAGGAACTCGCCAGGGCGGGTGCGCGCGCAAAGCTCTCCGACATCCTCACCATTCCGGTGTCGCAATCGAACTGGGCGCCCGACGATGTCAGGCAGGAGATCGACAACAACTGCCAGGGCATTTTGGGCTACGTGGTGCGCTGGATCGATCAGGGCGTCGGCTGCTCCAAGGTGCCCGATATTCACGACGTAGGCCTGATGGAAGATCGCGCCACGTTGCGCATCTCCAGCCAGCATCTGGCGAACTGGCTGCATCAGGGCGTCATCACCAGGGACCAGGTGTTGGAATCCTTGAAGCGCATGGCGGTCGTGGTCGACGGCCAGAACAAGGGCGATCCCTTGTACCGGCCGATGGCGCCTTCCTTCGACGGGGTCGCCTTCAAGGCCGCCTGCGACCTGATCTTCAAGGGACGCGAGCAGCCGAACGGCTATACCGAATACATCCTCACCGCGCGACGCCGCGAAGCCAAGGCGGCCGTGAGCTGACATCGGAACGTTTCAACGGCCCACCCGTTAGAAAACCATCCAACACAAGAGGAGATGGCAATGGATTGGAACCGGGTCGAAGGCAATTGGAAACAGTTCAAGGGCGCCGCCAAGGAGAAATGGGGCAAGCTCACCGACGACGATCTCAACGTGATCGAAGGCCGGCGCGAACAGCTCGAAGGCAAGCTGCAGCAGCGCTACGGCTTCGCCAAGGACCAGATTCACAGGGATGTGGACGACTGGTTCAAGACGCTGAAATGAACGTCCCAGGTGGACGAAGCCCCGGCCGAAAGCCGGGGCTTCGTGTTGAGGACGTCATTCCGGGGCGACGCGAAGCGACGAACCCGGAATCTCGAGATTCTCCGATGTGCAATAGCACATCGTAGTTCGATGCTGTCGCATCGCCGGAATGACGTCTCAGAACACGGCGATGTATTTGAGAAGCGAGATCACGCCGAGCACAATGACGATGATGCGGCAAATCTGTTTGGCGCGGCCGTCGATCGGCAACATGTTGATGAGGTAGAGGACGAGAATAACGACCAGAAAGGTGATGAGTACGCTGACCAGCATCGAGGGTCCCCTGAAGCTACGAATGAAAACGCCGTTAGTGTTCTGTTAACGTCTGATGGCAGGCCCAAGTTCCCGCCGCGGAACGCTTACGCGTTTCAAGAACCAGGCCCCCGTCAAAATTCCGGTAGTTCTACGCATCGGCTCCCTTAATATTAACCATTCTTCGGCGAAATGGCCTCCGGGAGTTTGGGGGCTTCGATGCTGAATCGTCTGACCGTATCCGCGCTGTTGAAATCCGTGATCCTGGCCACCTCCTTTTGCGTGGTGGTTGGATTTTCGCTCAACGCCCGGGAATCCTGGGATCGCCTGCGGAGCACAAGCCGTATCACGCTGATTGCGGATGCCTCGGCGAACATGTTCAAGGCGATGGACCGCCTGCGCAGCGACCGCTCCACGACCAACCGGCTCTTGAATTCCGATCAATCGCTTGACAGCGAGATGGACAAATATCTGCGAGGTCTTCGCGACGCGGAAATGCCCGCCATGGGCCGCGCGCTCGAGCTGCTTGCGCTGATGGAATTCCCGCAACAACAGACACTGGTGCCTGACTTCGATCGCCAGTTCAAGACGCTAGGCGCCGAACAGAAGGAGTTCTGGGACGAGATAGCCAAGCCGAAGGCTTCGCGCCGCCTGGCGCTGGCGAAGGAATATCTAGAGACGGCAACCGGGCTGCTCGAAACGCTCGACAAGCTGTCCGGAGCCCTGGCCGCCGCCGTCAATCATCAGGATGCAACGATCGACCAGTTGCTCGCGATCAAGCAGACCGCCTGGCTGTTGCGCAACACCGGAGGCGAAGCGTCGCTCCTGGTTTCGACCGGGTTGGGCACCGGCAAGGCGACGCCGGAAACCCGCGAAACTTACACGAAATTACTCGGCGGGATCGACATTGCATGGAAGGCGCTGGAACTAACGACGGCGGGAATGCAGTTGCCGCCGGCGCTTTCCAGCGCCATCGCAGCGGCCAAAACCGCTTACTTCGAGCCGCAATACATCGCTCTGCGCGATCGTCTGCTAACAGCAACTCTGACCGGCGAAAAGCCGGAAATGACGGCCAACCAGTGGAGCCCGATAACGGTCGGACGTCTCGCTGCCGCGGTCGGTGTCGCCGACGCCGCACTCGACGCGGCCAAGGAATACATCGCCGCCCGGCATTCCGAAGCGCTGCGCTCGCTGGTGGTGCAGCTTGTGCTTTTGGCCTCGGCGCTTGCCTTGACCATCGGCGCCATGATGGCGGTCACCCGCCGCGTCATCAAGCCTCTGCACAATATGAGCGACGCCATGTTGAAGGTCGCCGCCGGCGATCTGGCGGTCGATACCGGCTATGCCGGTCGCAGCGACGAGATCGGCGCGCTCGCCGGCGCGCTCGAAACCTTCAAGCAGCAGGCTACCGACAAGCTCAGGATCGAGGCGCAGGAGCGCGAACGCAACGCAGGTGCTGCGGCCCGCCAGCGTGCGATCGATGCCTATGTCGGCGAGTTCGAAGGCATGGTGCGCAAGACGCTCCAGCAGCTGGGCGATGCCTCCGGCCAGATGCGCACGACCTCGTCGGGTCTTTCCGCGGTCTCCCGTCAGACCAATGAGCGCGTTGACGTCGCGGAGAAGGCGTCCAACGAGGCTTCGATGAGCGTCGAAAGCGTCGCTTCGGCTTCCGAGGAATTGAGCGCCTCGATCAATGATATCAGCCAACAAGCCGCGCATGCCGCAGGGATCGCAAGCCGCGCGGTCAGCCAGGCCAGCGCGACCGACGGCACGGTACAGGGTCTGGCGAAATCGGCGGGGCGGATCGGCGAAGTGGTTGGCCTGATCAACACCATCGCAGCCCAAACCAACCTCTTGGCGCTGAACGCGACCATCGAGGCGGCGCGCGCCGGCGAAGCGGGCAGAGGCTTTGCGGTGGTCGCCTCCGAAGTCAAATCGCTGGCCAGCCAGACCGCGAAAGCCACCGACGAGATCTCCGACCAGATCGCCGACATCCAGAAGGTGGCCGGCGAGGCCATCGACGCCATCAAGGGCATCGGCAGCATCATCGCCGAGGTCAACGATGTCGCGACCGCGATCGCAGCCGCCGTGCAGGAGCAGGGTGCGGCGACGCAGGAGATCACGCGCAGCATGCAATATGCCGCCCAGGGCACCAAGAACGTCTCCGACACCATCACCGGCGTCAAGGCGGACGCCGATGCGGCCGCGGCCGCTGCCGCGAACGTCAAGCAGGCCTCCGAGACGCTGGAAACCCAGAGCCAGCAGCTCGGCGGTCAGGTGACCGAGTTCCTCGGCAAGATTCGCGCGGCTTGACCGACTCGTCTAACGCGTCATGCCCGGCCATAACCGTCCGAAGGACGGCGTCGCCTCCGCTCGCCTATGTCCCGGGCATCCACGTCCTTCGTTGCAGCGGAAAAGAAAGACGTGGATGGCCGGGACGACGCCCGGCCATGACGGAACGCTAATGCTTCGAAGACTGACTATCTATTCCGACGCCACCACGGGCACGCTCTGATAGCGGGCGCGCAGCCGATCCGAGGCCGGCGAGAAGTTGAGTTGCGCGCCGCGCCGGTCGGCGCGGCCGTTGACAACCAGGAGCCCATTGGCGCCGGCGACGATGTCGCCCTTGCGCAAGGTCGGGTCCTTCTCGATGCTCACAGGCGCAAGCCCGATCTGGTCCTTGCCGTTGCAGGTGCAGCCCGCGACGATCTCGTTGCGGAAACGGAACGCATTCGGCAGTTCGGAATAGGGTTTTCCGGTCTCGGTCGTGGCATTGTCGATATTGCTGCCATAGACCAGCCTGGTCTCGCTGGCCGGGCAGAAGCTATTGCAAGACGCCGCCTTGCTCTGGTTGTCGGGCCCCGAGATCGGGAAGTAGCGGCCGTCGCAGCTGCGCACGCAATAGGCCTGGCCACCGCCGGCGTAGCGCGGGCGGGCATCGCCCGGCGGCGCGCCTTCGTTGGTGAAGGGCATGATGATCTGCGGCCCGCCATGACGGCCTCCGAAGCCGCCGAACAGCGCGGAGAAGAAATCCTCGGCGCGCGCCGAGGGCACCAGGCTCGATGCACACAGCACCACCGCCCCGCCCAACGCCGCTTGCCTGACTGATCTCCTGATCATGCACGCCTCCGGCTTCAATAGATCGCCGACGTCGAAATGTTCATCGCCTGGCCGCCCGAACGCAGCGTCGTCACCGCGGGGCGCATCTGTGCCGGTGTCGGCCGCACCGTGATCGTTCCTGTTCCTTTGGCTTCGAGCCGCGCGCTCTTCGGCAGCACCACGACCTTGGTGCCGACATCGACGCGGCTGAAGAGATCGCTGACGTCCTCATTGGTCATGCGGATGCAGCCCGAGGACACGAATTTTCCGATGGTCGTGGGATCATTGGTGCCGTGGATGCGATATTCGCTGGCGCCGAGATACATCGCGCGCGCGCCGAGCGGATTGCCGGGTCCGCCGGCCACGAAGCGCGGCAGGTAGGGCTGGCGCGCGACCATCTCCGCCGGAGGATACCAGTCCGGCCATTCCGCCTTGCGGCTGATGGTTTGCACGCCGGACCAGGTAAAACCCTGACGGCCGACGCCGACGCCGTAGCGGATCGCGCGGCCCCCGCCTAGCACGTAATAAAGCACGGTGTTGCCGGTATCGATGATGATCGTGCCGGGCGCTTCCCTGGCGTCGAAATCGACGGTCGCGCGCCGCAACCGGTCCGGCAGCACGCTCTCCTCGCTCTCGGGCGCGGTCGCGCCCGTCACATAGTCCTGGGGAAACGTCGCTGGCTGCGCCGGGGCGTAGCCGAGAAGCTGCGCGCTCGCGGCGCCGGAAAAGATGACGGACGACGATAACAACGCGCCCGCCAAGACAAGCGCGCTCGCCACGCGTGGCGATGACCGGCGATTAGCTGCATTTGGCTGTGTCATGTGTTGCCCCACTGGGTGTGCATCACGCTGATGCTTTGAACCAACAAACGTCAATGCAGCACCGATGGTTCCATCCGACCCGAGCGGACGGCCTGGTTGTCACGTACGCCGCGCCTCACCTCTGCGCGATGGAACTTATCAACCGCACGCAAGTTATCGCCGCATCATTCGGATTGCGGAGCACCTTCGCGGCACAGGCTGCATTGCTCTGTCGCGGGGAGAACCATTGTGCGCGTGCTTCCCAGTGAACGCTCGCTTTCCACCGCGCCCGAAGGCGCGCCGCTGCCCAACGGCGAGAGCGAAACGCCGTTCGCCATCCGTCGCGCCGAGGTCGTCGCCTTCGCGCTGGTCGGCCTCCTCGTCATCTGCGTCGTCGCCGTGCTTTACCTCGCCAAGGCGTTCTTTCTTCCGGTCGTGATGGCGTTCGTGGTCGGCACCATGCTGTCACCGGCCGCGAGCCTTCTTGGCCGCTACAGAATTCCCCGCGCGGTAGCGGCCGTGCTGATCGTCACCGCCGTCGGCGCAGCCGCGGCGCTCATGGTCGGCTTGATCTCGTCGCCGCTGATGGAGTGGAGCACGCGGCTACCCGAGCTCGCCTCGCAGCTAAAGGACAAGCTGCACATATTCGACCGCCCGCTCGCGCTCTGGCGGGAGCTGCAGGGCATGGTCGGCGCACCCGATACACTGTCGTCGTTGCAGATGCCTAAACTGGAATGGGTGCAGCCGACGCTCGAATTCCTGTCGCCGACCTTCGCCGAATTCCTGCTGTTCTTCGCCACCCTGATGCTGTTCATCGCAAGCTGGAAAGAGCTGCGCCGCGCGCTGATCATGAACTTCGGCGATCATGATGCGCGGCTGCGGACGTTGCGGATCCTCAACGAAATCGAGGTGAATCTCGGCCATTATCTGCTCACCGTCACGATGATCAATATCGGCGTCGGAATTGCGACCGGCATCGTCTGCGCGATCACGCACATGCCGAACCCGGCGGGGCTGGGCGCGCTCGCCGCGACCTTGAACTACATTCCGATCATCGGACCGGTCGCCATGTTCGTGATCCTGGTGGTGGTCGGCGTGATCGCGTTCCCGACCATCGGCGGCGGCTTGATGGCGGCGCTGGCCTTTTCCGGGATCGCTTTTCTGGAAGGCCATTTCGTCACGCCGACCATTATCGGAAGGCGGCTTGAGCTGAACGCGCTTGCGGTATTCCTCGCGCTGGCGTTCTGGACCTGGCTATGGGGGCCGATGGGCGGCTTCCTGTCCTCACCGCTCCTGATCGTGGCGCTGATTCTGAAAGAGCATCTGCTGCCGGATAATTCGCCGCAGCTTCCGCAGGGCTAAAAGACGGAACTTCCATCACCGCGGGGCGTTGGCCCGTAGTAGCAAATTCACTGTTTAGGAGTTTTCGATGTCGATGGCGAATGGCGAAACCGGAATACAGAACATGACCGACAAAGCGACCTATGACCGTTTGGAAAAGGATGTAACCGCCGTGAAAAGCGATATCGCAGCTCTCACCGACCAGATCACCGACGCGATCAACACCTTCGCCGGCACCGCCAAAAAGCAGGCTAAGCGCGGCTACAAACAGGCCCGTGCCAACGTCGATTCAACCATGGACGAGATGTCGGAACGCGGCGGGGCGATGATGGATGCGGCGCAGAATGCCGCCCATTCGATCGAGGAGACGCTGGAAGACGCCATCACGCAGCGTCCGCTCGCGACCGTCGGGCTTGCGCTCGGCCTGGGCTTTTTGATCGGCGCGACCTGGCGTCGCTGAGCGGCGACGATGACCGTCTCGAGAACAACTAGTCTTCTCGACGAGTGGCGGCGCTGGTGGAGCGCCGTGGCGTTCGTCGATGCCCTTTTCAAATCGAGGCAAGAAGATGTTTCAACGCATCGTCGATGATTTCAAGGAGTCCACCGGCGCGACGCTGCGGCTGACGTCGCTGGCGGCCGCCGCAGCCGTCGCCTTGTTCATCACAACCGCATTCCTGTGCGCCGCGGCCTTTATCCTCGTGCTCGAGAGGTACGGCCCGGTCGAAGCCTGCTTCACCGGCGCCGCCATCTTCTTCGTGGTCACGCTGATCGCGGCCGGCAGCTACATGGCGCGCAAGCGCCAGGCCAAGCTGCGCGCGCAGGCCGCCGCAAAATCCGTCGCGCAAACCATGCTGGCGGACCCGATGGTGGTGGCAGTCGGTCTCCAGATCGTCCGCTCGATCGGCATCAAGAAGCTGATCCCGCTGCTTGCGGTCGGCGGGTTGGCGCTGGGCTTGATGGCCAACCGCAGCCATGCCGCGGACCAGGCGCCGGCGGAATAAGCCCTCTCACGTCCTTTTTTTCGAAATCAGGTAACGCAGCGGCCGGGCCGCAGCAGCTTTGCGACTTCGGTCAAGACGCTGACCACGGGCTCGCAGGCGACCGTCAGCTTGCGATCGACCGGCCTGGTCAGGAACGGCGCCGGCGGGATGTTGCGGGAGTCCCGGACCACAGGGATGCGGATCAGGACCGAGGTGTCGGCAAGACGATCGAGCCGGATCGAAATCGTCCGGGTCGGCGCGGATGGAGCCACCGCCGGGCCCGCGCGATCGGACCTGGCAGCACGGTTGACGCCGGTTTGGGGGGTGTCCGACGCAGCCGCAAGATCGGTGCCAAGACCAGTGCCAAGACCGGCCGCAAGACCAGTGCCAAGACCAGCGCCAAGACCGCCGGCCAAATCGTGACCGGATGCGAATTGCAGGGCGCCCAGCGTCAGCGAAACGGCGATCGCGCCGAAACCTATCCTGGAAATTGATGACATGGCCGCACTCCCGCCCTCGTGGTGGTCGGCAAACCAACGTGGGCGGAACCGGCAGGTTCTCAGGCACCGCGATCACTTAACCGTGTGCAAAAATATTTCGAGGGGCTTGGGAACGACTTTTGGCGTTGCGAGTCATCTCGGCAGCCGGTTATTCCCCCCTGCCCCATTGACCGGCGATGTGGGGCGCGGCTGTGGTGATGCCAGTCGCGCCCCGCTTTTTTGAAATTATTGGCGAATTTTGATCCAACGCCGCGCCGCGCGGTGCCCGTAACTGCCTAATATAAAAGCAAGAAAGCCAGCCAGAGCCGCCGGGCTGACGCGGCTTTTAGCTCCCAACCAAAAATATTGAAAACGACCCCATGCAAAGTAGCAGGCGGTCGCCGGCGCCGATGCTTTGGGCCAATACTTGACACGTCGGGCAAATCAACGGCACTCCTTCATCATCCCACAACCCACCCTCAATCAGCGAGAGCTGCGATCACAGCAGCACGAGGCGCCGACGACCAATCGTCGTGGAAACCTGTGAATACAGCGATATGCGCTATACGACGCTCATCGTTACGACATCAACGGCCGTCTGTATCGCTTCGTCCAAATCCGCGGTTATGAATCCAGCTGCCTGCCGCACGAAAGCGTGGTCGTGTATATTACCTGCTTCCATGGCAAGGATGATCGGTATGCGCCATGCATCGGCCCACGCCATTTCCATGATGGTCCCTATGGAAACTTCATCGCTATTCAGGAAATTGACGAAAAGCGCGTCGCAACGAGATACGTCGTAGCGATCTCTCGTTATCGTCCCCTGAGGCGTGCTTAGCAAATGCTCAGGGTACGCGTCCTTGAGAACGCGTTCCTTCGTGACATGTCCTTTTCCGCGGAGCGCCGAGAAGGCGACGATATCAGGCGGAAGCTTGCTCTCTACATATTTCCGCCAATCCAGAGCATCGCTGTAGGATACTCCGGTCAATGGTCCTGCTAGAAAAAGGGCTTTCTTCGGCATACGCAATAGTCGTGACGTTTGTTGCGCTGTTCCAACAACCAAAGCAATACGGATAACCGGAGCTAGCCAAAAGCTATAGAACCGGGCGTTGAAACACGTATGGCTTCCCTGGGATCGCTTTTCGTGCCCGACGCTGAAGTGGAATCGCAAGAAGCTCCACCGGATAGAGAGCCATGGTCGAGACCTTGAATGAATATCCGAGCTTCTTCTCAAGCTTATTCTGATCGCTCGTGCCGTAGTTCTCTACAAAGAACCGCATCGTTCGGTAACGGCCATCGAGGTACATGTACTGGGCACCTTCCTCAAGCGCAAAAGGCTTCCAGTGCGCGCCTTTGTGCGAACTCCCATTGAAGCCGACGTTCGGATTGATGAACGAAAACATGAGTTTTGTGTCAAATTCCTTCATCAATTGAAGGCGCAACTTCCCATGGAAATGACTGAACGTATTCTGAGGCGCCCAGCGAAATGCAAAGAATCGCGACAACATGAGCACTGATCGTGGATCAACGTGTGGTGCGATCTTTTGTTCAGCATGTTTGAGGTCAAAGCTTGCAACGCTACCAATACAGACGATCCTGCCACTATTCCTATCTTGAAATGCAAAATGCCGCCCCGGTCGGTAGGAGCCGATGTAATGGAAGCGTTCGTGGTAGATCTTCGCTACATCAGCATCGAGCGAGACAAATTCGAGATCGCCCAACGTTATCGGCATTTCCGGCGCCTTAAGCCACTGCGCGTGCGGACGCAGAAGCTCCTCGAGAAAATCGGAGACAACTAAAATCTCTCGTTGGATGTCGTGCTCGCGAGGTAGATCGTCAGCAATGACAAGCCGAGGAAGATGCAGGAGAAGCTGAGTGCGCAGGGTCAGCGGATCTATGGCTCGCTCACGAGCGTGCGAAAAGATATTGTCCTCATTGGCGCGCACAAGAGCTATCAGGTCTCCTATAGAGGGAGGTCGCTTGATACCAGCGGGCTCTTGACCGGGCGGCCTGAAATTAGATGGAATATATGGCGGCTGACATACAATATCTGATTGAACATCGAACGAGTCCATGGGCCCCCCAAACCGCCGCCCAGCGTTGCGCCGACCGGCTATTTCCCTTCGAACCGTACCGACCAGCTTGCGCAACATCCTAAGGAGGATCGAGAAATGCTCTCTACTCCTCGCCGTTCCACAATCTAGAAGAAACCAAGCAAGCGACCGTGACACAGTCAATGCGCCACTAACAAACTGGACTTCTACTCAGCGGACACGGTCTGACACGGTTACACAAGCCTTCGTCGGAACATCAGTACAGGCAATATCGCTAAGCCCTGTCCTCCACCCCGATCAGTCCTGAAATGGAATGTCTGCCGCCATGCGACGACCGCCCCCATCGTGCGCCCCAGATTCGCCGTCGTCGGCGCTTCTTCTCGCACGGATCGCGGCGAATGGCTATTGCCTTTTCGAGACTATGAAAAGAAAAGTTGCAACATTCCTCCAAACCTTGCCTCCGAAGAGTCCGCGCCTCAAAGTGATCCAAATGCCAGAGTTGGGACACAGCCTATGAACCGCCCCTGATCTTCTGCCGGGTCGCCTGCTCGGTACTCTCCACAAGTCTCGCGATAATCCTGTTGGGGAGCTTACCGTGCCCTCGACGACCCGAATTCACCTGCCGGATCGCCTTTACGACTTCGAACAGAACGCGCTTCGTTGAGGGCACGGAGAGAGGAATGCGAATATCGGCGCCGCTGCTACTTGGGTCGGTGCCGGCGGCAACCAAGGCGCCAATCAGCGCCTTCTGAGGCGCTTTAATACGATCACTGTAAATGATGTCCCACTTGAAATCTGGCAGGACAAACAGAGGAACATGTTCCGCCTGGACGAGAACCAAACGATTTGCGTATGCAGCTTTTTCTTCTTCCGAAAGGTCCAAAAAAAGCGTCGCCTTGAAGCTCTCAAACTCCGATTCGATATCTACAAAGTAGTCCAGACGTTTGAGATACTCTCTCGTTGGACGCAGATATATGAAAAAGGACTCCCGACGTATGGCATTCAAAATCGCCGCCTTCAGAATCGTTTCGTTGGGATCCATCTCGAACGGCTGCCGGATGGCGGAGATAAAAATGAACACGTCGTCGCTGCCCATCGAATCGAAATTTCTGGCCACCTCCGTGATGTTCTTGCTTGTCATCTCCTCGGACGACTGCAGTTCCTGCAGCCGCTCGCGATAGGCTACCTCGAGCCGCTCTCCAATGTTGAGAGGCTGTTCGGGATCGACGTCTGTTTCGCGGGCGAGTGCCTGCGCCCCGAGGATCGATCCATCCCCGATCTTTGGGGCTAGTCGTTGGATCTTCTTAATGAGTTCGGGGCTGGCCGATCGAACTGCGCTCTGGATATTTGTCAGGGTCGACTGTGTAATACCAAGCTCCTTTGCAAGCGCCGCCATGGATTCCAACCGCGCGGAATGAGCGACGGCCCTCAGGTAAGTTTTCCGGCGTTCTCTAAGTTCGGTATGATCCACCGCCGCCCTCAGCATTGCAGGGGCCATCTTTGGGATGGCCAAGTGACACCCGGCATCCAGGCATTATGTCAAAAAGATTGCATCGAAATCCGGCTGCCTACCATCAATCTTTGCTCCGAAGTTGCGTTTCTTTCGATATGAAACTGTTCGCATCATGAAAAGAAACTTTTCTTGAAATCTATCCGATTCCCGTTAAGGATGCACCTACTTCGATGCGATGTAGGCCGACAGGTCTCCCACCTGACACGTGGGGGGCACGCTGAGTGCTTTTTCGTTGAACGGCCCGCTCCCGCGCGAAGCTGTGAGAAATGAGCGCTTCACCATGCCCGACATGTGAGGCGCTGGCGTCCAAGAGCGAGCCGCGGGCTTGTGGCGTCCGTCGGAGCATACCGAAGGTTCGGCCCATCCCCACGAATCGCAAAGGAGGAAGTTGCGCGATCGTGTGAACGGGAGGAGGCGAACATGACCGGTGAGAATCTCATTCGCGTCGACAACGGTGGCGACCAGACCCGCTTTCCCTGGTTAGGCACGTATCAGCTTTCCAGGCTCGAGAACCAACTGCTCTTGGACGGCCTTCGCCATTTCCAGGTGTTTACCGATGGGCAATTTCCAAAGGACGTCGCACGCCAAAGTTTGCTCGCACAGATCGCTGCGGACAAGTCGATCGCGCAGGCCGCTCCAGGTCTCAATCGCCTGATCGAGAAGGTTCGCGCCGACCTGGTTGACGGCATCTATGTAACGAACCTGCCAACCGAAAAGTCGATCACCTACCTCCTGTCACTGACCCTGAGCAGTTCGATCGGGAGTGTTTTCAACTATGGTTCGCCGAATAGCGGTCGGCTGGTCATGGAAGTCGCCTCCGACCCCAGTGAAGACCAGCGAGCGGAACTTGACTGGCGCACTGAAGGCGCGTGGGTCCCACGTGACCGTCGCACCGAATGGATAGGTCTGCTCGGCGTCGAAAATACGCCCGGGAGCTATACCGCCTATGCGCCAATCAAGCCCGTCGAGCAAACCCTGAGTTCACACGCAAAAGCCTGGCTCTACAGCCCGTCAGCGTCGTTTCATTCACCGCATAGCCCGGCATCGGACGCGATGACTTGGTCGGCGCCTCGTGCGATACTGTCGCGGTCGCCGCTCGGTCATACCGAGATTGCCTGGCCCGGCGACGCTGTTCGTGCAGCCAGACGGGATGACGCGATCGGCGCTGGCGCCTTGGCCGAACTTTCATCGGAAATCGACCAACAGCACGTGAGGGTATCGATCGACGCTGGGTGCTTCCTGGCTTTCAACAATCTTCGCGGGGTGCACAGGCAGGCAACTGCCAGCGACGGCTATTGCCTCTGCTACAAGACATATGCCCGTCACTCCCTGCGCGCCTTGCAGGTGAAAGGGGAGTCTGGTCCCATATTTTCTCTCGCGGAAGCCAGCGCGTCCCGGCGGGATCCGGCAGACTTCCAGCATCCGCATGCAGCCAAGGGCAAACCAGAATATCGGATACATGCGTAAGGCAAGTGACCACATGTGCTTGGCATGCGCGAAGCACGGTCCGGGCGGCAGGTTGGACGGGCAATCGGTATGCGGACCGGGATGATCTCGGTCCGCAGGCGTTGCAGCTGTTCCGTTGGTCGCGAGCTGTGGGGAGAAATCCGCTTCCTCGGCGATTGTCGAACGGAGCATGACGATCGAGCGCACAACGCAGCTTTACGGTCGAGGAAACCGCCCTCGATGGCAACTCGCTTTTACATTGTAGTAAGCAGCTGATTCACGCTCGGTCAGGATGAAGCCGATGTTGTATGGTTTTTGGTGTGTTTTTGTGTCAAAATTGATTGTTGTTGAGTTTGGAGCGCCGCATGACCACGCAGGCGATATTGCGCCTATTGATCAGCGAGCATGGCGATGCGCTGCGCCTGCCAACAGGCGACAACCAGATCGCAGCCCACATTGCGCAGGAAACGAGGCTGGCACAGGGCACGTTGCTCGGCATTCTCAATGGCAGCACCGCGCGCATCAACGAAAACACGCGAAGGAAATTGGCTGATTTCTTCAACCGTGTCGCCGTGCCGCCTATCCAGCCGGTCTGGCTTTCAGGCCGTTCAATTGCAGAATTCAACGCACAACGTGCTCAGTCCAGCGTGATCCCGCTCACGATGCCAGCGGACTATCGCTCCATGGCCGCGGCGCTGCAGAATTGGCTTTGTGGAGTTCATATTGCCTATCGGTACAGCCTTGATTTCATTGATACGGGGGATGTGGCTCGCGAAGTCGTCTACATCTGGAACAAGGATTCCATTCTTCAATTCAGGATGTCCTTCGTCAGTCCGTCCGGCGGCGAAATGGGCCCGGTTCACTTCTATGAAGGCCCGGTTCTGCTGGTGGGCCGTACCGCGGTTCTCCTCGGCACGAACGTAGAACCGAAGACGGCCCAACGCGAGTATGATCGCGCGCGCATCATCGTCATGGACCATGACAACGGCGGTGGAGATACGCATGATTGCAAGATCGGGCTAATGACGAGCACGCGGCAGCGTCGCGATCATGCCCCCTGCACGGCCAGCACCATCTTGCTGCGCGCAGAGTGGAAAGTGACTCAGCCGTTGTTGGACAAGCTGATGGTCAGCGCCACCGTCATTCGGTCCCTGGACGAGACGATCGCGAAGGATTTCGGGACGGCGCACGCGGCGATCATCAAGGCCTTCTTGGATAACCGACCAAACGGATATGCTGTTGAGCCGGAATTGGAGCCGTACGTGAAGTTCGGGCCACGACCTGAGCGGGTGCTGCGATTGGACACGGAGCGATTTGCAACGCATATGCGCCACATCCTGACGGAGGTGGCAGCGAATAACGCGATACGTGCGCCTTTCAAGAAAAACTGGGTTGCGCACACGCGGATGTAATGGTCCTTTTTCCGCACCTCAAATACGACCCGGCGCGCCTTAAGCGCGCCGGATCAGTTCGACCAACCAGCTTT
>Ga0210408_10002934_pt1 | contig 16088 bp, 13 predicted proteins | sample IncBWH4MmetaG_FD_155471 | JGI IMG/M metagenome (GOLD analysis project Ga0210408, IMG submission 155471) | Forest soil microbial communities from Barre Woods Harvard Forest LTER site, Petersham, Massachusetts, United States - Inc-BW-H-4-M | ecosystem: Environmental > Terrestrial > Soil >...
CGACCCGCGGCCGTTCGTCAACATGGCGCGCGCGCTGGTGCGGCGCCTGCCGGGGCAGCCGAGCCTCAATGCCGCCGAAGAGGTGTCGATCCGCGACGTACTGGATGCCTACACGATCAACGGTGCACGCTTTCTCGGCCGCGAGCAGGACGCAGGGTCACTCGAGGTGGGGAAGTCGGCGGACTTCATCGTCCTCGATCAGGACATCCTGCAGCTCGCTGCGCGCGGTCAGGCCGACCAGATCGCCGCAACCTCGGTGCTGCAGACATGGTTCATGGGGCGGGAGGTGTACCGTCGGCCGACGCCCGCGGCACGCTGAGCTGTCGTTAGTCCGGTAGCCGCGCGGGGTGCGCGTGCGTCCGGCGCGATGCGCGCCTGCCTCAGACCACGTCCTTGAGTGGAATCGAAGGATCGGCGAGCTTGATCACGTTGGGACGGGCATGCGCCGCGATCAGCTTGCGCGCTGCCATTTGATCCTTCGGCGTGTTGATGCTGTCCAGGGCGACGAGCTCACCACCGCGCAGGTAGCACACGCTGAAGCTGCGCGTGGCGGGTGTGCCGCGGACGATGGCGCTGTCGTACCCGTACCCCACACCGATGATGATCAGTTTGAGGTCGAACTGGTCCGACCAGAACCACGGCACCTTGTCGTGCACCGTCTCATTGCCGAGCAGGTTCAGCGCCACCGTGGTGCCCTGCTCGAAGGCATTATCGACGGATTCGAGCCGAAGATGCCGGCCATATTGTCGATTGAGATGGCTCGCGCAGTCGCCCGCGGCGTAGATCGCCTCATCGGCGGTGCGGCAGTGCACGTCGGTGACCACCCCATTCTCACACTCGAGGCCGGCGGCCCTGGCGAGCTCATCAGCCGGCGCCACACCGACACCGACGATCACCATATCGGCCGGGTACTCCCCGCCGCCCTCGGTGAGCACCGAGCGCACGCGGCCGGTGCGCGAATCGCCGTGCAGCGCGCGCACGCTCTCGTTGCAACGGATGCGTACGCCATGGCGCGCGTGCTCGGCCTCGTAGAACGCGGATACCTCGGCACTCGTCACGCGGCTCATGACGCGAGCCGCCATCTCGAGCACGGTGACCTCCAGGCCCCGCTCGCGGGCGGTCGCCGCCACCTCCAGGCCGATGTAGCCGCCGCCGATGATGACGACCCGACAGCCTGGGGAGCATTCGGTGCGGATGCGGTCGGCATCGGCGATGGTGCGCAGGTAGTGCACGCCCGCAAGCTCGCTGCCGGGAGCGAGCAGCCGACGCGGACGGCTGCCGGTCGCGAGCAGCAACGCGTCGTACGGCAGCACCAGGCCGTCATCGAGCCGTACGTGCCGCTCGCGGCGCGCGATGTCGGTCACCCGGTGGCCGAAATGCGTCGTGACTGCATGATCCGCAAAGAAAGTCGCGGGGCGGATGAGGAGCCGTGCGCGATCGAGACTGCCGGCGAGGTACTTCTTCGATAATGGCGGTCGCTGGTACGGCGGCCAGGGCTCCTCTCCCACCAGCGTCAGCTGACCGGTGTACCCGCGGCGGCGCAGAGTGTCGACGGCCTGCACGGCGGCCTGTCCGGCTCCAGCGATCACGATCCGCTCGTACATCCGCCGGAGAATAGCCCAACAGCGATGGTCCGGCCGCACCAGGGAGGAGCACGGCTGCCCGCTCGCGCTCCAGGGTGGTGCAGCGGGCGGGATGAAGACGGACCGCAAACGGTGCAGTGGGTGGGATGAACAGCGATTCGACGTCATGGCATGGAAACTGCAAAATCCCCTCGCGCCGCCCGCCCGCAGATGGAGTGTCCGCTCATGAAACTGGTCACCGCGATCATCAAGCCCTTCAAGCTCGACGACGTACGTGCCGCGCTCTCCGATATCGGGGTGTCGGGCATGACGGTCACGGAAGTGAAGGGCTTTGGGCGCCAGCGCGGACATACCGAGCTCTATCGCGGAGCGGAGTACGTCGTCGACTTCGTTCCGAAGACGCGGATCGAGGTGGCGGTGCGCGGCGATCTCGTCGATCAGGTCATCGAAGCCATCATCAAGTCCGCCAAGACCGGCAAGGTCGGCGACGGCAAGATCTTCATCACCGACATCGAGCGCGTCATCCGCATCCGCACCGGCGAAACTGACGACTCGGCTCTCTAGTCAGCATCCGACCCGTCCGAGCCGGGCGATCATCCCCGGCGACACGGATTGTTGCGCGGCTCCCCCTGCGGGAGCAGACTCCAGCCGCAGACAAAGACCAACCAACAACGCTGGCGCGCCGACAGACGGACGCCGTTTGGGGGCAGAAGTTGGATCGGCGCGTCCGCAGCGGTCGCGATGACGGTCCTGCGGCGCGTAGAGCCTCAGGTGGCAAGCCGCTGACTTCGATCCCTCGGGCGCGCACCTGAGATCGCAGCCCCGTGCCTTCAGTCGCCACTCACGGTCCCAGGCGTTCACTCGCAGCCGCCCGTGCGCGTGTCATTCGCGTGCGCTGGTGGATCTTCGTCTACATGTTCCTGTTCATCGTGTTGAGCTTTGTCCAGCGGACCAGCCTGGGCATTGCGACCGACGCGGTAAAAGCACACCTGCACCTCAGCCAGTTCCAGGTCTTCATGCTGATGTCGGCTTTCATGGTGGTGTACGCGGCACTGCAGATACCCGCGGGAGCCTTCGGTCAACGTTTCGGCGCGCGCCGCACGTTCGTGCTGGTCGGGGGGCTGGGGTGCCTCGCCACGGTGGCGACGCCGCTCGCGCCGCTGGTATTCGACGGCACGCCGGTGCTCATCGCGATGATGCTGGCGCAGATCCTCCTCGGGATCTCGCAGGCACCGGTGTTTCCCGTGTCGACGGGCGTGTTCGAGAGCTGGTTCCCGAGCTCGCGCTGGGGCTTCGTGAACGGTCTGAGCACGAGCGGCCTGCACGTCGGCACTGCCATCACCGCGCCGCTCATCGTGGCGCTCAGCGCCTCGCTCGGCTGGCAGCGGGGGCTCCTCTGCACGGCGGTGCCGGTGATGCTGTTGACCGTGTGCTGGGCCTGGTACGGGCGTGACATTCCGCAGGAGCATCCGGCGGTGAGCGCGGAGGAGCTCGCGGAGATCGACGCCGGCGGTCACGAGCCGCCCGCGCCCACGACGCTGCGCCGCTGCCTGCAGCTCATTGGCGACCGCAACATGCTGACGCTCGCGGTCTCCTACATGTGGATGAATATTGCCGTTTACCTGTTACTGGTTGCGCCGTTCCTCTACCTCACGCAGTACCGGCACATGAGCCAGGTAGACAGTGGCTGGCTCGCGATGCTGCCGCCGGCGGGCGCAGCCGTCGGCGCATGGCTCGGGGGAGTGCTCACCGACCGCCTCGTGGCGCGCCTGGGTCTGCGCTGGGGCCATCGTCTGGTTCCACTCGTGTCGCTTCCGGCGGCGGCGGTCATGCTGTTGTGGGGCGCCCAGGCCGACAGTGTCGGGGTGGCGCTCGCCTTTTTCGTGCTGGGGTATGCACTCGTCGAAATCAACGAGGGTCCCGTTGCTGCCGCGGCGACACAGATCGCGCGCGCCGACACCATGTCCGGCTGGGGAGTCATCAACACCGGGGGCAATCTCGCCGGGGCCGTGCTTTATCCGCTACTCGGGTACCTGTCGGGACGTGGTGACTGGAACGCACTGTTCGCGATTGCCGCCGGCTGCTGCCTGATCTCCGCGGCGCTGTGGTTGCTCGTGTGCGCGGATCAGCGTTTCGCACCCAAAGTCTTGGCGGCTCCCGGTCCGATCCAGGGGCGGTCCCAGGTGGCCGCTTGACGCAGATCAGCGAGACGCCGGTGTCGCGCGCCGCGTTGTCTGCGCCGCGCGTGATCGGTGTCGCCGCGCTCGCGTTCGTACGCCGTGCAGGGGCGGCTAGTGCGCCCGCGCCGCGCCGCGAGCGTCCGGCTTTAGAGCCGGCTATGCTTGTTCCATGCCAGTCGCTATCCGTATCTACGAGAACGGCGGACCCGAGGTGTTGCGGATCGAGGAGGTCGATCCCGGCAAGCCTGCGGCTGGCGAGGTGCAGATCCGCCACACCGCGATCGGCGTCAACTTCATCGACGTCTACGATCGTACCGGGCTCTACCCGGTCAGCCTGCCGAGCGGACTCGGCCGCGAGGCCGCAGGCGTAGTCACGGCGCTCGGGCGCGGCGTGCGCGGGCTGCGCGTCGGTGAGCGCGTCGCGTACGTGTTTCCTTCCCCGGGCGCCTACAGCGAGCTGCGCAACGTTCCGGCCGAGCGCGTGGTGCGGGTGCCGCGCGGCATCTCCGATGAGCAGGCCGCGGCGCTCATGCTGAAAGGGCTTACGGCTCAGTTTCTCATCCGCCGTACGCACAAGGTGGTGCGCGGAGACACGATCCTGGTGCATGCGGCCGCCGGCGGCGTGGGACTCATTCTCTGTCAGTGGGCGAAAGCGCTCGGCGCGACCGTGATCGGAGTCGTGGGGAGCGAAGCCAAAGCGGAGCTCGCGAAGAAGCACGGCTGCAAGCACGTGCTCATCTCCGGCCGCGACGAGCTGGTCGCTGGCGTCAAGAGTTTCACTAAGGGGGCAGGTGTGGCCGCCGTCTATGACGCGGTTGGCAAGGACACCTTCATGGAGTCGCTCGACTGCCTCAGGCGTCGCGGCATGATGGTGACCTTCGGCAACGCCTCGGGCCCCCCTCCGGCCATCAGTCCACTCGAGCTCACCAAGCGCGGCTCGCTGTTCCTGACGCGTCCCACACTCTTTCACTACATCGCGACGCGTGTCGAGCTCGAAACGGCAGCGCGTGAGCTGTTCGCTGCGGTGCGCGCGAAGAAAGTGCGCATCGTCATCGGCCAGAAGTATCCACTGTCCCGTGCGGCCGACGCGCACCGCGATCTGGAGGGACGTCGCACGACTGGCTCTACGGTGCTCGTGCCCTGAGGAGCTTCGGCGCTCAGGGTCGGGGCAGCTCGGCGGCCGCCCCAGCCCGCGCCCGCAGCGGCCGCGCGTTGCGGCTGATGCCGAGGGCGCCGCTGCGCACCACTTCCAGGAGCTCGGCGCGGTGCGCCAGATCGGCCATGAAGGCATTGACCTCCGCTTCACTCGCGGTCAGCTCCACGATGAAACCCTCGACCGCCGGGTCGAGGACCCGGCCGCCGCCGCGCACCACCTGGCCGCGAACCGTGTCGGTCTGGCCGGCGGCCACCCGCAGCTTCAGCAGTACCAGCTCGCGCTCCAGATGCTCGCCGCGTGTCATGTCGAGCACGTGCACCACATCGATGAGTTTGTTCAGCTGGTTGACGATCTGCTGGATGACGAGATCCGAGCCCTTGGTGACCAGAGTCAGTCGGGACACGGTGGGGTCATCGGTGGGGGCGACCGAGAGCGACTCGATGTTGTAGCCCCGGCTGGAGAAAAGGCCTGCGACGCGGGTCAGTGCGCCGGCTTCGTTCTGCAGCAGGACGGCGATGATATGACGCATGAAAATCGGGAAAAAACGGCGCCGAAGGGGGCACCAGGAGCCGCAGAATAGAGGATCGGCGCGCGCTTGCACCATGGACCCAAGCTGCTAGGCTCCTCGGTCCCTTCGAATTCCCTCCCGGAAGTACGAAAAGCGCGTCCATGAGTGACACGGTGATCCAGCCACGCCCGACGGGACACCCGCTTGCCGGTCAGCGCATGAGCGGCGCGCGCATGATCATGCAGGTGCTCGCGGATGAGGGTGTCACCGCGATCTTCGGCTATAGCGGCGGGGCCATCCTGCCGACCTATGACGCCGTGTTTCTCTACAACGAGCAGGCGGCACGGGCCGGGGAGCCGCAGATACCGCTCATCGTCCCCGCCAACGAGCAGGGCGCGGGTTTCATGGCGGCGGGCTATGCCCGCGCGAGCGGGCGAGTTGGCGTCTGCCTCGTGACCTCCGGCCCGGGTGCCACGAACACTGTTACACCCGTGCGCGATTGCATGGCAGATTCGATACCGATTGTAGTGATTTGTGGACAAGTCTCCACGGCGGCGATCGGCACCGATGCGTTCCAGGAAGCGCCCGTCCCCACGATGATGGGCGCAGTCGCCAAGCATATTTTTCTCGTGACCGACCCCACAAGGCTCGAGAGCACGGTCCGCACGGCATTCGAGATCGCCCACAGCGGCCGTCCCGGCCCGGTAGTGGTCGATATTCCAAAGGACGTGCAGAACTGGGAGGGTGTGTTCCGCGGCGAGGGACTGCTGCCCATCCCGGGATTTCGCCGCCGCCAGCAGGAGCTCGAGGACGCCCTGCTGGAGGGGCAGGCCGCCGCGCACTTCTTCGGGATGCTCGGGGAATCCACGCGGCCACTCATCTATGCCGGCGGGGGGGTGATCAACGCGAACGCCGCGGGTGTCCTTGTCGAGTTCGCAACCACCTTCGGCATCCCGGTGGTCACCACGCTCATGGGCATCGGCTCGCTCGACACCACGCACGCTCTGTCCATGCGCATGCTCGGCATGCACGGCGCGGCTTTCGCCAACTACGCCGTGGACGACTGCGACTTCCTGATCGCGGTCGGGGCACGCTTCGATGACCGCGTCGCGGGCGTGCCGGCGAAGTTCGCCAGCCACGCGCGCCGCATCGCGCACCTCGATGTTGACCGCGCCGAAGTGAACAAGGTGAAGCGCGTGCACTGGAGCCACGTCGGACGCGTGCGCGAGGCATTGCAGGCGCTTACGGCCTATGGTCGCCAGCACGGCTTCACGCGCGATCTTGCCATCTGGCACGCCGAGCTCGCCGAGCTCAAGCGCGTCTACGCGATGAACTATGACCGGGCGAGCCCGCTCATCCAGCCGAACTACCTCCTCGAGGAGATCAACCGCCACACCCGCGGTGCGGCCATCATCACCACCGGCGTCGGACAGCATCAGATGTGGGCCGCGCAGTACTGCGACTTCACGGGCCCGCGGCTATGGCTCACCTCCGGCAGCATGGGCACGATGGGATTCGGGCTGCCCGCCGCGATCGGTGCGCAGATCGCGCAGCCGCAGCGGCTGGTCATCGACATCGACGGCGACTCCAGTATCCGCATGAACATCGGGGAGCTCGAGACCGTCACCACCTACGACCTGCCGGTGAAGGTCGTGGTGCTCAACAACTTCGGCGACGGCATGGTGAAGCAGTGGCAGAAGCTGTTTTTCAAAGGGCGCCTGTCCGCGAGTGACCGCTCGCTGCACAAGAAGGACTTCGTCAAGGCCGCGCAGGCCGATGGCTTCCGCTACGCGATGCGCCTCGAGCACAAGGCGGACGTGCCGCGCGTCATCGCCGACTTCCTCTCCTTCAAGGGCCCGGCTTTCCTCGAAGTCATGATCGATCCGGACGCCGGGGTTTATCCGATGGTCGGGCCGGGACAGAGCTACGACGAGATGATCACCGGCGAATTCATCCCCTCGCGCCACAAGGTCGATATCAAGACCCCCGGTCCCTCGGAGATGTTCTGATGCGCGACCGCTGGCTGAGCACCCCGCGAAATCAAGCGCGCGACGTTCGCAGGGCGCGCCGCGCGAATCAAGATGCTTGATTTCGTGGGGATCCCGCGGCTGAGCGCGGCCGCACTCTTCGTGCTGCTCGTGGCCGTGACACCTCGCGCGCCGGCGCGCGAGGACCAAATTCTCGTCCTGGGCAACCCGGCAGGCATGCAGACCGTCGCTCAGCCGGGCGGCACGACCCGCGCCGAGTACTCCTTCAACGATCGCGGCCGCGGCGACCATATCGTCGCCACCTGGAAGCTCGACGCCGCAGGCGTCCTCAGCGAGTACCAGGGCAGCGGCAACGACTACATCAAGGCAGCGGTGAGCGAGACCTTCCATCTCGCCCGCGGCAGGGCCTCCTGGCGCAACCGCGCCGAGCAGGGCGACACGACGGTCACCGGCGAAGCCTTCTATGTCCCAGTGAACGGGCCGCCCGAGATGCTCGGGGTTCTGGCGCGCGCGCTGCTGAAGGCGCCCGAGCACCGCCTTGCGCTCCTGCCGGCGGGCGAAGCGACGATCGAGGCCGTCGGCCCGCTACCCGCAGCTGCGAGCGGGGGCGCAACGCCTGCGATCATGCAGTACCAGATCAGCGGCCTCGATTTCTCCCCGACCCGTATCTGGCTCGATCGCGACGGCGAGACGGTCGCAGTCGCCTCAAACTGGCTCTCGGTGCTCTCCCCCACCGCGCGCCCACTCCTGCCGCAGCTGCTCGCCGCCCAGCAGCAGGCGAGTGATGCGTGGTCCGCACGCCTCGCCAAGGCGCAGACCGAGGTGCCGGCCGGGGAAGTCGTGATCCGCAACGCGCGAGTCTTCGATCCGCGCGACCTGAGCGTGACGGCGGGCACGAGCATTCTCATCCGGGGCGAGCGGATCGTGCAGGTCGCCGAGGATGCCGCCGTCGCCGTTCCGCCGGGCGCGCGTGTGATCGAGGCGAGCGGGCGTTTTCTGATGCCGGGGCTGTGGGACAACCATCAGCACTTCGGCGAGAACGTCGGCGTGCTCGACATCGCCAACGGGGTGACCAGCGCCCGCGACATGGCGAACGACACGGACGAGTTCCTCGAGCGCATCGCGCGCTTCGACGCGGGGACCGAGCTCGGACCGCGGGTCTTCAAGGCGGGCATCATCGACGGAACAGGCCCGTTCGCCGGCCCGACGAAGATGCGCATCAGCACCGCGGCGGAGGCCACCGGGGACGTCGACTGGTATGCCGATCACGGCTACGGGCAGATCAAGATCTACTCCTCGGTCCCACCGGCGATCGTGCCGTTGATCGCTGCCGAGGCGCACGCGCGTGGGCTGCGCGTGAGCGGGCACGTGCCCGCCCACATGAGCGCGCATCAATTCGTGGCCGCCGGTGCCGACGAGATCCAGCACCTCAACTTCATCGTGCTCGATTTTCTCTTCGAGCAGGTGAAGGAGACGCGCAACATGAACCGCTTCACGGCGGTCGCAGCGAGTGCACGCGAATTCACGCCCGACAAGCCTCAGGTGCAGGAACTGATCGCTTATCTAAAGCGCCATCACACGGTGCTCGATCCGACGATGAACGTGTTCGAGGCCCTGTTCTGCGGCAACGCGGCGGCCGTGACCCCGGGGCTCGAACAGGTCGCGCCGCGGATGCCCGCGCAGGTGCGGCGTGGGATGCTGTCGGGTGCGCTCGCCGTACCCAAGGGTCAGGAAGACGCCTACCGCGAGGCCGTCCCCGCCATGCTGCAGCTGCTCAAGGCGCTGTACGACGCGGGCATCACCATCATCCCCGGCACCGACTCCTACGCCGGCTATGGCCTGCATCATGAGCTCGAGCTGTACGTGCGCGCTGGCATCGCGCCCGCGGAGGTGCTGCGCCTCGCGACGCTGACCTCGGCGCACGTGATCGGCGTCGACGGCGAGCGCGGGGTGATCGCAGCCGGCAAGCTTGCCGACCTCATACTGGTGGAGGGGGACCCCAGCGTGCGTATCGCCGACATCGACCGGGTGGCGCTGGTGATGAAAGGTGGCCGGATATACGAGCCGGCGCGCATCGAGCACGCGCTCGGCATCGCGCCGCGGGACCGGACCTGAGCGTTCACCGCCCATTCATGCGCGAGGCTCTATGAAGTACCTGCACACCATGGTTCGCGTCACCGACCTCGATGCGTCGCTCAGCTTCTACTGCGATGCGCTCGGCCTGAAGGAGCTCTCGCGCAAGGATTACCCTCAGGGCCGATTTACGCTCGTGTTCCTCGCCGCCCCCGGCGATGAGAGCGCACAGGTCGAGCTCACCCACAACTGGGATCCCGAGAAGTACACCGGCGGGCGCAACTTCGGTCATCTCGCCTATGCGGTGGATGACCTGTACGCGACCTGCCAGCGGCTGAAAGAGCACGGTGTCACCATTCTGCGGCCGCCGCGCGATGGGCACATGGCCTTCGTGCGCTCACCCGACGATATCTCGATAGAGCTGCTGCAGAAGGGCGCCTCGCTGCCGCCTGCGGAGCCCTGGAAGTCCATGGCCAACACCGGCACCTGGTAGCCGCGCACCCGGCACGTGAAAACGATTCCCAGCCTGCTGATCGCGGCGGTGTTCGCCACGCTGACTTTCGCGGTGTGGGCCTATCTCAACCGCCCGGCGCGCGAGCCGCCGTGGCCGCCGTTGATCCAGGGCTTCGCCTTCTCACCCTTCCGCGCCAACGAGGATCCCACGACCTTCAAGATGCCCACCGACGCCGAGATCGATGCCGATCTCGCGCTGCTCGAGGGCAAGGTGAAGGCGGTGCGCACGTACGGCGTCGGCGCGACGCTCGCGGACGTGCCGGAGCTCGCCGAGCGTCATGGCCTGAATGTGGCGCTCGGCCCCTGGCTCGACACGCACCGCGACAAGAACGAGGAACAGCTGAAGACCGCCATCGAGCTGGCCAGCATCCACCAGAACGTGGTGCGGGTCATCGTCGGCAACGAGGTGCTGCTGCGCGGCGATCTGCCGATCGAGGAGCTGGAGAAGTATCTCGACCGCGCCCGCGCGGCGATCTCGCAACCGGTGGGCACCGCCGAGACCTGGAACACCTGGCTCACACACCCGGAGCTCGCGCAGCACGTCGATTTCATCGGCGTGCATCTGCTGCCCTATTGGGAGGGCGTCGCCGTCGACAAGGCAGTCGATTACTCGCTCGCCCAGTTCAAGCGCCTGCAGAAGACCTTTCCGCACAAGCCCATCGTGGTGGCTGAAATCGGCTGGCCGAGCCGCGGGCGCACGCACGAGTCGGCGGTCGCCTCGGTGGCGAACGAGGCGCTGTTCCTGCGCCGCTTCCTGTACCGCGCGCAGAAGGAGCAGGTCACCTACTACGTGATGGAGGCCTTCGATCAACCGTGGAAGGCGTTCTCGGAAGGCGCGGTGGGCTCCTACTGGGGGGTGTACGATGTCGAGCGCCGACCGAAGTTTGCCTTCACCGCGCCCATCGTGCGCATACCCGAGTGGCACATTCTCGCCGCCGTCTCGATCGGGGTGTCGTTGCTGGTGTTGGGGCTGCTTTATCTGAACAGCGACACGCTGCGCAACCGCGGCCGCAGCTTCCTCGCGGTGGTGGTGTATGCGGCCGCCACCATTGCGGTGTGGGTGATCTACGACTTCACCCAACAGTACATGACTGTCTCGAGCGTGGTGTCGGGCGTGCTGCTGCTGCTCGGCATGCTCGGTGTACTGCTCGTGCTGCTCGCTGAAGCGCACGAGTGGGCCGAGGCCCACTGGGTGGCGTACCGGCGCCGCCTCGGCGCTCCGATCCTGAGCAACACGGGAGCGCAGCCGAAGGTCTCGATCCACGTACCGTGCTACAACGAGCCGCCGGCGATGCTGATCGAGACACTCGATGCGCTCGCGCGCCTCGATTATCCGGACTACGAAGTGCTGGTCATCGACAACAACACGCGTGATGAGGCCGTGTGGCGGCCGGTGCAGGCGCACTGCGCCGCGCTCGGGGCGCGTTTCCGCTTCTTCCACGTGGCGCCGCTCGCCGGCTTCAAGGCCGGCGCGCTCAACTACGCGCTCGATCGCACCGCGCCCGATGCCGCCATCGTCGCGGTGATCGACAGCGATTACGTGGTCGATGCGCGCTGGCTGCGCGATCTCACCCCGGCGTTCCAGGATGAGCGCATCGCCATCGTGCAGGCGCCGCAGGATTACCGCGATGCGGGCGAGAATGCCTTCAAGGCGATGTGCTATGCCGAGTACCGCGGCTTCTTCCAGATCGGCATGATCACGCGCAACGAGCGCAACGCCATCATCCAGCACGGCACCATGACCATGGTGCGGCGCAGGGAGCTTACGACCAGCCGCTGGGCGGAGTGGTGCATCACCGAGGACGCGGAGCTCGGCCTGCGTATTTTCGAGGCCGGGTACGATGCCAGCTATATCCCCGAGAGCTACGGCCGCGGCCTCATGCCCGACACCTTCATCGACTTCAAGAAGCAGCGCTTCCGCTGGGCGTACGGCGCGATGCAGATCATCAAGGCGCACGCCCGTGCGCTGTTCCTCGAGGGCGGACCGCTCTCCCCCGGCCAGCGCTATCACTTCATCGCCGGCTGGCTCCCGTGGATCGCCGATGGCTGCAACCTGCTTTTCAACCTGGCGGCGCTCGGCTGGTCGGCGGCCATGGTGTGGGCGCCGGGCAGGGTCGATGCACCGCTTGTGCTCTACTCGGTACTGCCGCTGTCGCTGTTCACCTTCAAGCTCGCCAAGCTCGTGCACCTCTACCACGTACGCGTCGGGGCGAACCTGCGTCAGACGCTCGCCGCGGCGATCGCCGGCCTTGCCCTCACGCACACCATCGGCCGGGCATCGATGAAGGGGCTGGTGACCAACAGTGAGCCGTTCTTCCGCACGCCGAAGAAGCGCCGCTCCTCGGGACTGTGGCACGCGCTCGCCGCGGCGCGCGAGGAGACCCTGATGATGATCGGGCTCATGCTCTCGGCCTGGGCCGTCTCCTACACCGCTCTTCCGCAGAACGCAGGCCCGGATCACTTTGCCTGGATCGTGGTGCTGCTCATCCAGGCGGTGCCTTACGCCTCCTCACTGATCGTGTCGTTGATAAGCGCTTTCCCACTGCCGGCACGCCTGCTCGGCACGAGCTATCGTCCGATGAGCCGCCCCGGCAGGCAGCCGGAGGCGGACCTGAGCGGCTGAGCCGTGCGCGAGGGGAGGCTGCGGGCCATCGCGACCATGATTGCCGCGGTCGCGGTCTTCTCGTTCATGGACGGAATCCTGAAGCTGCTGGCGGCCCACTATCCGCCCATGCAGGTGGCGGCACTTCGGGGTGCGACCTCGCTCCCCTTCACCTTGCTGCCGGTGCTCCTTGGCGGACGGCTGCGGGAGCTGCGCCCGCGACGCTGGCGGATGCATCTGCTGCGAGGCCTGCTCTCGGTGGTGGTGATCGGCGGTTTCGTCTACGCGGTGCGCGTCCTGTCCCTCGCCAACGCCTACTCGGTATTCCTGTCGGCGCCGCTGATCGTGGCTGCGCTGTCTGTGCCGCTCCTCGGTGAGCGGGTCGACCGGCGAAACTGGGTGGCCATCCTCATCGGTCTCGCCGGGGTACTGACCATGCTCCGCCCGAGTGCTTCCGGTCTCAGCACCTTCGGTGCCCTGGCCGCGCTGGTCGGCGCCACCGCTTATGCCCTGAGCGCCATCGCGGTACGCGTCCTGACGCGCAGCGACACGACCGTCAGCGTGGTGTTCTGGACCGTGGGACTGATGACGCTGTTCGCGACCGCCATTGCCGCTCCCCGCTGGGTGCCGATCGCGCACGACCACTGGAAATGGCTGCTCGGGCTCGGATTGCTGGCCGCCACCGGACAGTACCTGCTCACTGAGGCGTTCCGCTCCGCACCCCCCTCGGTCGTCACACCGTTCGAATACACCGCGCTTCTCTGGGGAGTCGCAATCGACCGGGTGGTGTGGCACGTGCTGCCTTCTGCGCGCGTATGTGTCGGAGGCGGCATCGTCATCGTCAGCGGGTTGTATCTCATCTGGCACCAGCGGCGGCAGTCGGAAGGGGAATCCGCGCGAGAGCCGTGGCAGCGAGCGACGGAGAAGGGCAGAATGTCGCGCTCACAGTCGACAGTCGCAGTTGTCGCTCGCAAACAAGAGGAAGACTCATCATGAGCAACGCCGAAGTCCTGGGACGGTTCGTCTGGCACGAATTGTTGACGAATGACACCGCGGGTGCCGCCGCGTTCTACCCCAAGGTGCTGCCGTGGCGCACAGCGCCCTCGAGCATGCCCGGCTACACCATCTGGATGGCCGGCCAGACCCAGATCGGCGGCCTCATGGCGCTACCGTCGGAAGCCGGCTCGACGCCGCCCCACTGGCTGGTATACGTGGGCACCCCGAACGTGGACTCCACGTGTTCGCAGGCGCAGGGTCTCGGCGCACGCGTCGTCAAGCCGCCCGCCGACATTCCCAACGTCGGCCGCTTCGCGGTGTTGTCGGACCCGCAGGGCGCGACCTTTGCAGTGTTCACCCCGGGAGGCGGACCGCCGCCCGGCACCCCCCCGGTACAGGGTGGCTTCTCATGGCACGAGCTCGCGACCACGGATGTCGCAGCGGCACTGCGCTTTTACGGTCAGCTGTTCGGCTGGACCAAGGGGCCCGGTCACGACATGGGGGCCATGGGCATCTATCAGCTCTTCGAGCACGGCGGGACCCAGGCCGGCGGCATATGCAACGTGCAGGGTCCATCCACCGCGCCCTCGTGGCTGAGCTACGTGCACATCGCTGATTCCGGACGCGCGGTCGCCGCCGCCAAGGCTGCCGGCGGGAGACTCCTGCACGGACCGATGGAAGTTCCCGGGGGCAGCTGGATCGCCATGATGATGGATCCCCAGGGCGGCGCTTTCGCGGTGCAGGAAGCGCCGCGCGCCGCGCAGTCGAAGCCGGCGGCGGCAAAATCCGCGCGCGCAGCCAAGTCGCCGGCGGCAGCCAAACTTGCTGCCGCTCCGGCTAAACCCGCGGCGGCGGCATCGGCCGCACCGGCAGCCGCTGCGGTGAAGCGGGCAGTGGGTGCGAGAGTGGCGAAACGAGCGAAGAAAGGGGGCAGGAAGGTGCGAAGAACCGCGAGAAAGACCGCGAGAAAGGTCCGCAGGACCGGAAGAAAGGCAGCCCGTCGGGCGGCGAGGCCGGGTGTACGCCGGGCCGTGCGCAAGGCGGCCCGCAAGACCGCCCGGGCAGTGCGCCGCGGCGGACGTCGAGTGGCACGCCGCGCTCGAGTCGCCGGACGGCGCGTGAGACGAGCGGCACGCCGCAGGCGCTGAAGAAATACAACTCGGCTCACCGCGCGCGTACTAGTGCGCGTGCGGTGCCCGTCTTTTCCTCACAGCCGCACCAGCGGCCGGCCGAAGTTTCCTCCTTGCATGGCGAGCAGCAGGTGGGCCGGCGCATTGGTGAGCCCGTCGACCACATGATCCTTGGTGGCAATGCGCCCGGCGCCATACCAGGCGATGGCCTCGCGCAGGAACTCGCCGCGGCGGTGCTCATAGTCCTTCAGATCCACGCGCAGCACCTGAAGAGTGCCCGTTGCATGGCCACTGCGGGTGAGCAATGCATCGGGATCTGCGGGAGTGACGCTGTTCTGCACGATGCGTGCGCCGCGCGCGAAGATTCCGCTCGCCAGCACCGTCTCGAGCAGCTCCCCGCCCACATTGTCGAAGTAGATGTCCACGCCGTTCGGCGCGAGCTGCCGCAGACGCGCCGCCAGGTTATCGCGGGTGTAGTTGATGCAGTGTGAGAGCCGCGCATGGCGCGTGACCCAATCGCACTTCTCGCGCGTAGCGGCGATGCCGATTGCGCGCGCACCCTTCAGAACTGCGAGCTGACCGGCCATGGCGCCGGCTGCGTTGGCCGCGGCGGAGACGAGCACGGTCTCTCCCGGGCGCAAGCGGGCCAGATGCAGGAGGCCGAAGTAGGCCGCCATGCCGGGCGCTCCGAGCACTCCGAGCGCAGTGGAAATTGGTGTCTGTCCCGGATGCAACAGCCGCGCATGCTGCCCCTCGGAGACGCACAGCTGTTGCAGTCCGCAATCGAGGACGACGAGGCTTCCGACGCCGAAGACATCGTGACGCGACTCGATGACTTCCCCGACGCCAGGCGCGGGCACCACATCGCCGGGCCGCGGTAAACCGCGTGTCGCGAGATCGGGCGCACAGCGGAAGGGATCGACGGCGAGCCACAGGACGCGCGCCAAGAACGAGCCGTTGGTGAGCGCCGGCCGTTCGGCTTCGATGAGCTCGAGATCAGCGGGGCGCGACGGTGGACGCTTGATCCTTACCTGGAGGTTGCGCACGGCTATCGCCCATCCGCCTCCGCCGCACGACGCTGCTCCTCGGCCTGGCGGTAGGCGGCATCGATCTGATCCCGGACTTTATCCTGCGTCACCCGCGCCTGCGCCGCCTGCTGCGCCGCCGATTCCGCTGCAGACCCAGCGGCCGTTCCGGTCTGCGCCATCCCACATCCGGCGAGGAGCATTGGCAGCGCGAGCAGTGCCCACACAGGTCCCATGAGTTTTAATTTACGCGCCTCGACCGCCGGCGCAAGGGGATCGCCGATCGTGGCACTATGTTACCTATGCCGAGGGGAACGCCGACCCAGCTGCCAGC
>Ga0210408_10002935_pt1 | contig 16085 bp, 14 predicted proteins | sample IncBWH4MmetaG_FD_155471 | JGI IMG/M metagenome (GOLD analysis project Ga0210408, IMG submission 155471) | Forest soil microbial communities from Barre Woods Harvard Forest LTER site, Petersham, Massachusetts, United States - Inc-BW-H-4-M | ecosystem: Environmental > Terrestrial > Soil >...
TCGACGAGCGGACGTACCAGTACATGCACTCGCGGTCGACCAAGAACTTCTTCCGGGTCAACGATCCGGTGATCGACGACCTCACCACCAAACTGCGCCAGACCCCCTCGGTGGCCGATCAGCGGGCGATCACCAAGAAGATCGTCGACCGCGAGTTCGACCAGGTGTTGCGGATGTGGATGCCCTACGACAACGGGTTCATGGTCTTCCAGCCGCACGTGCGCAACGCGGCGGCGGCCGCCCTCCGGCGCACGGACGGCTACGGCTCCTCCGCCATCGCCCGGGTGTGGCTGGATAAATAGGAGCGGCGGGGGAGCCGGGGCGCCATGTACAAGTACGCGGTCCGCCGGCTCCTTCTCGCGGTCCCGGTCCTGCTGCTGTCCTCCCTGATCGTCTTCGGGCTGATGCGGGTGATGCCCGGCGACGCGCTCACCGCCCTCATGGGCGAGTCGGGCAACATCGGAGAGCGGGAGCTCGCCAAGATCAGAAAGGACCTGCGCCTCGACCTGCCGTATTACGAGCAGTACGGGCTGTGGATCTGGCAGATGGTGAGCTTCCACCCCGGCGACTCGATCTTCACCGGGGAGCCGATCGCGGTGAGCCTGGCCAAGGCGATCCCGGTCACCCTCGAGCTCGCCGCGCTCGCGATGGCCCTGGGCCTGGTCATCGCGGTCCCGATCGGCGTGCTCTCGGCCACGCGGCAGGACAGCGCGGCCGACTACGTGGGCCGGGTGGTCGCGGTCTCGGGGCTGTCGTTCCCCGATTTCTGGCTGGGCACCCTCGTGATCACGTTCGCGGCGATCTGGTTCCACTGGATCCCCGCCATCGGCTACGTGAGCTTCTGGGAGTCGCCGCTCCGCAACCTCCAGCAGTTCCTCCTGCCCGCCGCGGTGCTCGGCTTCCGCCTCTCTGCCGCGACCATGCGGATGACCCGCTCGACGGTGCTGGAGGTCCTGCGCGAGGACTACGTGCGCACCGCGTGGGCGAAGGGCCTGGAGGGGCGCATCGTGGTCTACAAGCACGCCCTCAAGAACGCGCTGATCCCGGTGGTGACCATCGTGGGCGGCCAGCTCGGCGTGCTCCTGGCCGGCACGGTGGTGGTGGAGACCATCTTCGCGCTCCCCGGCATGGGCCGGCTCACGGTGGAGGCGATCCTCTTCCGCGACTACCCGGTCGTCCAGACCAACGTCATGCTGGTGGCCGGTACCCTGGTGTCCCTGAATCTCCTCGTGGACCTCACCTACGCGTGGCTGGATCCGCGGATCCGCTATCAATGACGCCGGAGCGCCGATGGCGACGGTGACCGCGCGGAGGCCCGCCGACGTCGAGACCGAGTCCGCGGTCGAGATCAGCCGGACCCGGGCGCTCTGGACCGCGATCCGCCGCAAGCCACTCGGGGCCGCCTCCGCCGCCCTCATCGCGATCCTGGTGCTGACCGCGATCCTGGCCGATACCCTCGCGCCCTACGATCCGCTCGCGGCCCAGCCCGAGATCCGCCTCGCCGCCCCGAGCTGGGAGCACCCGTTCGGCACCGACGACATCGGCCGCGACGTGTTGAGCCGGATCATCCACGGCAGCCGCATCTCGCTCTGGGTGGGCCTCCTCGCGGTGGGCATCGGGACGGTGGCCGGCATGATCATCGGGCTCCTGTCCGGGTACTGCGAGGGGCGGACCGACCTCATCCTGCAGCGGCTGATGGACGGCATCCAGGCCATCCCCGGGCTGGTGCTGGCGCTCGCCATCGTGTCGGTGCTGCGGCCCAGCACCACCAATGCGATGATCGCGATCGCGATGGTGATCATCCCCGGCAACTCGCGCATCGTGCGGGGCGCGGTGCTGTCGGCCAAGCAGAACCGCTACGTGGAGGCGGCCCAGGCCATCGGCTGCCGCCACCCGCGGATCATCCTGAGCCACATCCTGCCTAACGTCACCGCGCCGATCCTGGTGATCGCCTCGATCTGGCTCGGTAACGCGATCCTCATCGAGGCCACCCTCAGCTTCCTGGGCGTCGGCACCCAGCCGCCCGACCCCTCGTGGGGCCTCATGCTCAGCAGCACCGGCCGGGCGTTCATGGAGCAGGCGCCCTGGCTCGCGCTCTTCCCCGGGCTCGCCATCAGCCTGGCGGTGCTCGCCTTCAACCTCTTCGGCGATACGCTGCGAGACGCGTGGGATCCGAAGCTGCGCCGGAGCTAGATCGATGACCCGTCCCCGTCCCTGGATCGCGATGCTGGTGCTGTGCGCGCTGCCCTTCCTCTCCATCCCGCGCGGCGCGGCCGCACAGGCGCGCCCGGAAGGAGAGATGCGCTGGGCGCTCTACGTGACGCTCTCGCCCTCCTGGTTCGATCCGGGCGAGGTGGTCGGCGTCCTCACCCCGTTCTGGGTGCTCACCGCGATGCACGACGCGCTGGTGAAGCCGATGCCGGGCGGCATGCTCACCCCGAGCCTCGCCGAGTCGTGGAAGGTGAGCGCGGACAACCGGGTGTACGAGTTCAAGCTGCGGGAGGGCCTGCGCTTCCACAACGGCGACCCGTTCACCGCGGACGACGTGAAGTACAGCTTCCTGCGCGCCAAGGGCGCCCGGATCCTCCAGGACAAGGTGCGCGACGTCGAGATCGCGGGGCCGTACCGGGTGCGCTTCCACCTGAGCGAGCCCTGGCCCGATTTCATGACCTTCTACGGGACGTACGCCACCGGCGCGGGCTGGATCGTGCCCCGGAAGTACATGGAGCGGGTCGGGCCCGACGGCTTCAAGAAGAACCCGGTGGGGCTCGGCCCCTACAAGTTCGTGAGCCACACCCCGGGGGTCGAGCTGGTGATGGAGGCCAACGAGAGCTACTGGCGCAAGATGCCCTCGGTGAAGCGCCTCGTCTACAAGAGCGTCCCGGAGGCGACCACGCGGGTGGCGATGCTCAAGCGGGGCGAGGTCGACCTCGCCTACCTGCTCGACGCCCCGCAGGCCCTCGAGCTGAAGCGCGATCCCTCGTTCAAGCTCGCGTTCTCGGGCGGCATCGGCACGTTCTACCTCGACTTCCTCGACCAGGCCGATCCCAAGTCGCCGTGGCACGACCGCCGGGTGCGTCTGGCCGCCAGCCTCGCGATGGATCGCAAGGCCTTGAGCGAGGCCGAGACCCTCGGCGCCTCCCGGCCCACCGGCAACATGATCCCGCCCAAGTTCGAGTTCGCGCTGGCGCTCGAGCCGCATCCCTACGATCCGGCCCGCGCCAAGCAGCTCCTGGCCGAGGCGGGCTACCCCAACGGCTTCGACGCGGGCGATCTCTACCCGTGGCCGCCCTACACCACGATGGGGGAGGCGGTCGGCGGGTACCTGGGCGCGGTGGGGATCAAGGTGCGCCTGCGGACGATGGAACGCGCCGCGTTCTACTCCGCGCTGGCCTCCAAGAAGATCCACGGCCTCTGCGTGTGCATCAACGCGGTCTACGGCAACGCGGCCTCCCGGATGGCGGAGACGGTGCCGAGCGACGGCGCCTACGCCTACGCGGGCGAGGCCGACATCGACGCGCTCTACAAGCAGCAGAGCCGCGAGACCGATCCCCGCAAGCGGGAGGCGCTGCTCCACCAGATCCAGCGCACGCTCCACGAGCGGGTGCGCTTCGCGCCGATCATGGACTACATCTGGCCGAGTGGGGTGGGCCCGCGGGTGGCCGAGCCCGCCCTGATGCTGATCGATCCCTACCCGTGGTCGGCCCCGCTGGAGGACGTGCGGCTCAAGAAGTGAGGGGCGCCGGCGGGCCCGCCCGGCGCTCACCCTCGGCGGCGAGGAGCAGGTTGGTGGCGCGCAGCTTGGCGGAGAGATCGCGGATGATGGCCATCGCCAGCCTCGGGTCGGTGCGCACCAGGTAGTCCAGCCGCTTCGCCGGGATCACCAGCAGCGTGACCGGCTCCGCCGCGACCGCGGTGGCCGAGCGGGGCGAGCCGCCGGTGAACAGGCCCAGCTCCCCCAGCAGCTCGCCCTTGACGAAGGTCCGCAGCAGCCGCTCCTCGTCGCCCACCTTCTTCTTCACGTCGACCCGGCCGGCGTGGACCAGGAAGGCCTCGTCGCGCGGCACGTCGCCTTCGCGGAAGATCACCTCGCCCGCGCGGAAGGTGCGAGTCTGGACGCTCCCAGGCTTGCGGTTCGTGGTGGTCAACCCACCTATAATAACGGGCGACGGATCGAATCCCGGAGGGAACGAATGCGACTGGCGGGCAAGGTGGTACTGGTGACGGGCGCGCAGCAGGGGATCGGCCGGGCCATCGCCCTGGCCATGGCGGCGGAGGGGGCCGACGTGGGCCTCAATTTCCTCGACGACCCGGCCGCGGCCGAGCGCGTGGCGGGGGAGATCCGGGGACGCGGGCGCAAGGTCGTCACCGTCAAGGGTGACGTGGCGCAGGCCCGCGACGTGCAAGCCCTGGTCGACGCGGTCACCGGCGGGCTGGGGCCGCCCGACGTCCTGGTGAACAACGCGGGGGTGTTCCCGCGCGCCCAGTTCCTCGAGCTGACCGAGCGCGAGTGGGATCACGTGCTGGGGGTGAACCTCAAGGGCGGCTTCCTGTGTGCCCAGGCGGTGGCGCGCGCGATGGTGGCGGCGGGCCGGCCGGGCGCGATCGTCAACATCTCGTCCTCGGCCATCCGCGGCGACGCGCGCGGGGTGCACTACTCGGCGAGCAAGGCGGGCGTGCTCGGCATGACGCGCGCGATGGCGCTGGCCCTGGCCCCGCATCGCATCCGGGTCAACGCGATCGCCCCCGGGCTCACCGACACCGCGCAGCCGCGTTACGGCAACACCGAGGAGCAGATCGCGGAGCGGGCGCGCGAGATCCCGCTCGGACGGATCGCCCAGCCGGAGGAGATCGCGCGGATCGCGGTCTTCCTCGCCTCGGAGGACTCGGGGTGGATCACCGGCGAGCTGATCCACGTCAACGGCGGCGCCTACATGGCCTGAGGGAGCACGCGTGATGAGCGGATCGGTGGAGGAGGCGGGGGACGCGTCGACGCCTAGGGGCCTGACGCGCCGGCGGCTGCTGGGGGGCGCCGCCGCCGCGCTCGGGGCCTGGAGCCTCGGCGGCTGCGGGGGCATCCACGGCCGGCGGCTCGAGGAGCTGGACCCGCGGGTGCCCGCCCTCCTGGCCACCGCCACCTCGGTGGACTTCCACTCCCACGCCGCCGGCGCGGGCAACGCGCGGGTGCCGCGCTTCGACCTCGCCGATCACATGCGGCGCGGCCATCTCTCCGCGGTGTGCCTCTGCCACTCGGCGGACGGCCCGGTCATCCGGCGGCCGGCCGGCGGGGGGCGCATCCGCCAGTACCGCGACCCGGCGCCCGCCGAGCTCCAGGCGCACACCGAGCGGCGGCTCGCGTTCATGGACGCGCTGGTCGCCCAGCACGGGATGACCCGCGTGCTCTCCCCGGACGATCTGGAGGCGGCGCGGGCGGCCGGGCGGCCCGCGCTGATCGGGAACATCGAGGGCTGCCAGTTCATGGACGGGCGGCTCGAGCGGGTGGGCGAGGTCTACGAGCGTGGGATCCGGCACCTCCAGCTCGTGCACTACATGCTGAGCGATCTGGGCGACCAGCAGACCGAGGACCCACGGTGGGGCGGCCTGAGCCCGCTCGGCGCCGACGTGGTCCGCGAGTGCAACCGGCTCGGCATCGTGGTCGACGTGGCCCACGGCACCTTCGCGCTCGTCCAGCAGGTTGCCGCGACCACCTCCGTGCCCTTCGTCCTCTCGCACACCTCGCTGGCCCGCGGGCCGCTCACCGCGTACACGCGCCTGATCTCGCCCGAGCACGCGCGGCTGATGGCCCAGGTCGGCGGGGTGATCGGGGTCTGGCCGAGCGGCTCCTCGTTCGTCGACGCGCGCGACTGGGTGCGCGGCATCGCCCGGATGGTGGACGCGGCGGGCGTGGACCACGTGGGCATCGGGACCGACATGGAGGGCGGCGTGAACGAGGTGTGGGACGACTACGCCGACCTGCCCGCGGTGGCCGACCTGCTGCTCCGCCAGGGCTTCAGCCCCGCGGAGGCGGGCCAGCTCCTGGGCGGCAACTACGTGCGCGTGTTCCGCGCCGCGGCGGCCGCCCGGCGCGCCTGAGGCTTGGCGCCGGCGGCTGGCGCGCGGTGGTAGGCTCGATTCCGGAGGAACCATCACCATGGCCAGAGGCCCCATCGTCAATCCAGAGATCACGATCGAGCCCAACCCGAACCGGGTGATCGTCCGGCTGGACGGGACGGTCATCGCCGACTCCACCCGCGCGGTCGTGATGCGCGCGCCGGGCACGCCCGACCAGCAGTACATCCCGCGCGAGGACGTCGACATGGCCCAGCTCGCGCGCACGACCCACTCCACCCACTGCCCCTACAAGGGCGACGCCTCCTACTGGACGATCCGCGGCCGCGACGGGCGCGAGGTGCCGAACGGGGTGTGGAGCTACGAGGCGCCGTACGAGGCGATGGCCCCCATCAAGGGGTACCTCGCGTTCTACGCCGACCGGGTCGACCCGCTCGAGGAGCGTCCCGCCACCGCGTGACCCGGCTCCTCGTCGTCTGGCTCGCGCTCCTCCTGCGGGTGGGCTGTCTCCTCGTGTTCCCCGCGCTCGCGGTGTGGGCGTGGCGTGCGGGCGGCGGTCGCCGGCTGTGGGCGCTCACCGCCGCCGCACTCGGCGCCGTGCTCCTGTTCGCCGCCTTCGCGGCGAGCGCGACCGGCGGCAACGCGCTCGTCGAGACCCACGGCTACAGCTACACGCTGCCGGGCAGCCTGGTGCTGCACGGGCTCACCCTCGGGCTGCCGATGGTCGCGGCGAGCCTCGCGGTGCGCGGCGCGGGGGGCCGCGTCACGTCGCGGGTGGCGCTCTACGCGCTCGGGCTCCTGGTCGCGCTGCTCGGGTGGGTGGCCGGCATCGTGGCCGCGACCGGGGTCGTGTACGGGGTCATGCGATGAGCTGGTCCCGCCGCCGAGTGCGCTGATCGGCCGCCTGGGGGTAGAATCCGGCCCAAGGAGGCGACCCCACATGAGCGACCCTCGAGTAGTCCGGCTCGACGAGACCGAGCGGGTGAGCTTCGGCCCGCTCTCCCACTACCAGCCCATCATCGGCGACGAGCAGGGCAGCACGCCGCTCCGCACCGGCATCCAGACCGCGCAGCCGGGGTACGTGGCGCCGGTGCACGCGCACCCGTACCTCGAGGTCCTGCACATCCTCGACGGCACCGCGGAGGCCTGGATCGACGGGCAGGAGGACCGCGCGGTGCTGCTCCGCAAAGGCGACACCATCGCGCTGCCCCCGCACACCCCGCACTCGTTCCGGGTGGTGGGCGACCAGGAGCTGCGCCTGCTCGGCACCCACGCCTCGCCGACCCGCATCGTCCAGTACAAGGACGGGGGCACGAGCGACGCGCGCGGCTACCGGGTGCAGGAGTGATCGCGTGAGGCTCGGGGTCAGCGTTCCCACCTCCCGCGCGGACGGCGCGCCGCTCACCGGGGACGCGCTGGTCGGCAGCGCGCGCGCCATCGAGCGGGCCGGCTTCGACAGCGCCTGGTTCTTCGACGCGATCGGGCGCGGCTTCATGCTGCCCGATCCGCTCATCGGCGCCGCGGTGGCGGCGGCGGTGACCTCCCGCATCGAGCTCGGGACCGGTGTGCTGCAGGTGCCGCTGCGCAACCCGGTGGAGCTGGCCCACCGCATCTTGACCGCGCACCTCGTCTGCAACGGGCGGCTCCTGCTCGGGGTCGGCGCCGGCTCGACGGCGGGCGACTTCGAGGCGCTCGGCCTCGACTTCGCTCAGCGCATGCGCACGCTCGAGGAGTCGCTCGCGACGATGCGTCGGCTCTGGCGGGGAGAGAAGGTCGGCGCCGCCGACCTCACCCCGTGGCCGACCGCGATGGGCGGTCCCGCGGTGCTGATCGGCAGCTGGAAGGGCGAGCGCTGGATCCCGCGGGCGGCCCGCGAGTTCGACGGCTGGATCGCCTCGGGGGCCAAGACCAGCCTGCAGGCGCTCAGCGAGGGCATCGGCCGCTATCGCGCGGCGGGCGGCAAGCGCGCGATCGTGACCAACATCGCGGTGGATCTCTCCGCGCCGACCGAGCCGCTGCCGGATACCGCGCCGTTCCACCTGCGCTGCGCCCCCGACGCGGCGGCGCGGCGCCTGCAGCAGGTGCGCGATCTGGGCTTCGACGACGCCGTCCTCGTGCTGAAGACCCCGACCGAGGCGGGCCTCGCCGCCGCGCGCGCCCTGGTGCGCTGAGACGCCATGGCCCTGACCGCGGACGTGGTGGTGGTGGGCGGTGGCGTCAACGGGGTGAGCATCGCCCACGCCCTCGCCGGGCGGGGCGTGCGGGTGGTGCTGGTGGAGAAGGGCGCGCTCGCGAGCGGCGCCTCCGGGCGCTCGAGCGCGCTCGTGCGCATGCACTACACCAACGAGTGGGACGCGCGGCTGGCCTGGGCCAGCTTCCCGGTCTTCCGCCACTGGCCCGAGCTGATGGGCGGGCCGCCGGTCTTCACCCACACCGGCTTCGTGAACGTGGTGGGCCCGGCCCACGCGGAGAACCTGCGGCGGAACGTGGCGATGCTCCAGGGCATCGGGGTGCCGACGCGCGCGATCACCGCGGCGGAGCTGCGCGAGCTGCAGCCCTACGCCCACGTGGACGACGTGGGGGCGGCCGCCTACGAGCCGGAGAGCGGATACGCCGACCCGGCCGAGACGGTGGAGGGCTTCCGGCGGCGCGCCACCGAGCTGGGCGCCCGGATTCTACAAGGGACCGAGGTGATCCGCGTCGACCGCGGCGAGAGCCGCGTCCGGGCCGTCGAGACTTCGGCCGGGCGCATCGAGACCGACCGTGTGGTGGTGGCGGCGGGCGCGTGGTCGCGCCGGCTCTGCCGGGAGATGGGGCTCGCGCTCCCCGCGCGGCCGAAGGCGATCGACACGGTGGCGGTGAGCCGGCCCGCGGAGCTGCGCGATCCGCACATGGTCTACATCGACAACGTGCTGGGCAACTACTTCCGGCCGGAGGCGGGCGGCCTCACCCTCGTCGGCATTCCGTGCCAGGAGTGGGACATCGACCCGGACACGCTCGGCACCGGCCTGCCCCCGGGCGCGGCCGACCTCGGCGCCTCGCTGCTCACCCACCGCATCCCGGTCATGGAGCACGCGACGCTGGCGCGCGGCTATCGCGCCTTCGACGGCTACAGCGCGGATCGCCACGCGATCCTGGGCGGCGTGGACGGCGTCGACGGGCTCTACCTGGCCACCGCGTTCAGCGGCTCCGGCTTCAAGATCGCCCCCGCGGTCGGCCTGTGCATGGCCGAGCTGATCACCGAGGGCCGGGCCAAGACGGTCGACATCACGCCGTTCGGCCTCGGCCGCTTCGCGGCGGGCCGCACCGTCGAGGGGCCGTATCCGTACGCGGTGCGGCCCGACCACGTAGACCCGGCCGCGGCCGCGCGCGCCTGATGATCGGTGAGACGCTCGGCCGCCCGCCCGGCGTCGAGTTCCACACCTTCACGGTGATCGGGCGCTGCCGGCGCACCGGACGGCTGGGCGTGGGCACCGCCACCCGCTCGCTCGCGGTCGGGGCGCGCGTGCCGCACGTGCGGGCCGGGCTCGGCGCGGTCGCGATCATGGCCATCGCCGACGCGCGCCTGGGCCACATGGCGCTGCGGCTGCTCGAGCTGGGCTACAAGGCGCCCGCGGTGGTCGAGGAGCTGGTGCGCGCCGACCCCTACGCGGAGTATCGCCAGCTCGGGATCATCGACGGCGATGGCTTCGCGGCCGCCCGCACCGGGGGCAAGAACCGGGAGTGGGCCGGCCAGCGGGTGCGCGACGACTACATCGTCCTCGGCAACTACCTGACCGGTGAGCACATCCTGGAGGCGATGGAGCGCGCCTTCACCGCGCAGCCGGACGAGGACCTGGAGGAGCGGCTGCTGCGCGGCATCGAAGCGGGCCGCGACGCGGGCGGCCAGCACGGGGGCCAGCAGTCCGCCGCCCTGCTGGTCTACGAGGATCGCGCGTTCGCCCACGTCGACCTCCGCGTCGACGTGCACCCGGAGCCGGTGGGCGAGCTGCGCCGCGTGTTCGACGCCTACCGCCCCGCGATCGCCTACTACAACCTGCGCCAGGTCGACGCGCGGGTTCCGCCGCTGCCCGACTGGCTGCGCGACCACCCGCGCTGAGCCGGCGGCGGCTCCCGGTCAGCGCGTGGTGGCGCGGATGGCGCGCCACACCCGCTCGGGCGTGACCGGCATCTCGAGGTGCTCCACCCCCAGGTGGGCGAGGGCGTCGACCACCGCGTTGACCACCGCGCCGAGGGCGGGGGTGGTCCCGCCCTCGCCGCCGCCGCGGAGGCCCAGCGGGTTCGAGGTCGACTCGACCTCGCTGATCTCGGTCGCGAAGGACGGCAGCCGGTCGGCGCGCGGGATCGCGTACTCCATGAAGGTGGCGGAGCGGAGCTGGCCCGAGTCGGGATCGTAGTCCGACAGCTCCCACAGGGCCTGGCCCACCCCCTGGGCGATCCCCCCGTGGGTCTGGCCGTGCACGATCAGGGGATTGATGGCGCGCCCCACGTCGTCCACGCTGCTGTAGCGCACGATCTCGACCGCGCCGGTCTCGGGATCGACCTCGACCTCGCACACCGCCGAGCCGTACGGGAAGGACGGCGTGCTCACCGTCTCGTCGCACTCGCCCTCGAGCGGCCCGCGCAGGTCGGCCGGCGCGTCGGCGCGGAGCGCGGCGGACGCGACCGCGAAGAGATCGACCGCGCGGTCGGTGCCGCGCACCGTGAAGCGCCGGTGCGCGAACTCCACGTCCTCCTCCGCCGACTCGAGCAGCCACGCGGCGAGCCGGGCGCCGCGCGCGACGAGGCGGTCCGAGGCCTTGGCCATCACCACGCCGCCCAGCCGCATGGAGCGACCGGAATGTGACCCGCCGCCCACCGCGACCCGGTCGGTGTCGCCCGCGATCAGGCGCACCCGATCCGGCTCGACGCCGAGCCACTCCGCGATCAGCTGGGGGAAGGCGGTCTCGTGGCCCTGCCCGGCCGAGAGCGTACCGATGACCACCTCGACGACGCCGTCCGGGCGCGCGGTGACCTGCGCCCGCTCGCGGGGAGCGCCGGTGGCGATCTCGATGTAGTTGGCGAGGCCGATGCCGCGGCAGCGACCGCGGCGCCGGGCTTCCGCGCGGCGCGCCTCGAAGCCGGCCCAGTCGGCGAGCGCGAGGACACGGTCCTGCGCGCCCGGATAATCCCCGCTGTCGTAGACGATGCCGAACGGGTTCGTGTACGGCATCGCCCCGGGGGGCACCAGGTTGCGCCGGCGCAGGGCCACACGGTCGAAGCCGTGGCGGCGGGCGGCCAGGTCGATCAGCCGCTCCATCACGAACATGACCTGGGGCCGGCCCGCGCTGCGGTAGGCGGAGAGCGGCGAGGTGTTGCTGTGCACCGCGCGCCCGCGCACCGCCGCGACCGGCAGGTGATAGACGGTGGTGGAGAGCTCGCGGCCCTTGTTGAGCGGCACGAAGGTCACCGCGTGGGCGCCCACGTTGCTGGTGTTGGTGCCGCGCAGGGCGAGGAAGCGGCCGTCCGCGTCGAGGGCCAGCTCCATGGTCGAGACCAGGTCGCGCGCCTGGTAGTCGGAGAGGAACATCTCGCGCCGGTCGCCCGTCCACTTCACCGGTCGCCCGAGCCGCCGCGCGGCCCAGGCCACCAGCGCGTACTCCGGATACGAGCTGTTGCGGGTGCCGTAGTTGCCGCCCACGTCCTGGGCCACCACCCGGACCGTGGCCTCCGGCACGCGCAGCACCTCGGCCAGGTCGGCCTTCAGGCGCACCGAGCCGCCCGAGCCCGCGTAGAGGGTGAAGCGGCCGGTCGCTGCGTCGTGGACGCCCAGCGCGGTGCGCGGCTCCATCGGAACGCCGGTGATGCGGGGCACCCAGGTGTCGAGCCGCACCACGTGGGCGGCCGCCGCGAACGCCGCGTCCGCCGCCGGGGCGTCGCCGGCCACCGAGTCGACGCACACGTTGCCGCCGAGCGCGTCCCAGAGGACCGGCGCGCCCGGCGCCGCCGCGGCGCGGGTGGCGGTCACCGCGGGTAGCGGCTCCCACTCGACCCGGACCCGCTCGGCCGCGTCGGCCGCGAGGGCCGCGGTCTCCGCGATCACCATCGCCACCGCCTCGCCCGCGAAGCGGGCCCGATCCGTCGGCAGCGCCGGGTACGGCGAGACGAAGATCGGCGAGCCGTCGCGACCGCCCAGCGGGAACTCGTTCGGGTTGGTCGGCACCGGCCGTTGCGGAAGGTCCGCGAGGCCATCGGCGGTCGCGTCCCGGCCGGTCAGCACCGCGAGCACGCCGGGGAGGGTGAGCGCGGCGGCGGGATCGATCGCGCCGATGCGCGCGTGCGGGTACGGCGAGCGCACGAAGGCGGCGTGGACCTGGCCGGGCAGGCTGACATCGTCGCTGAAGCGTCCGCGGCCGGTGATCAGGCGCGGATCCTCCTGGCGGGGGAGCGGCTTGCCGAAGCCTTGGGGCATCGCACGCGAGCGGGACGAGAGGAAGCTCATGGCCGGACCGTCATCTTACTGCTTGCGCGCCGTGCAGCGAGGCTGTAAACAGACGGGGGCATGCACGACAAACGCTTCTCGCCTCGGGTCGTTGAGCGATGAGAGCGTTTGCGTCATTCCGGCTCGACCCCGTCAACCAATGCCTCTGGCGCGGCGAGGGCCTGGCCGAGGAGCGCATTCTGCTCGCCCCCAAGGCATTTGCCCTGCTGCGGTATCTCGTCGAGCATCCCGGGCGACTGGTGACCCAGGCTGAGCTCCTCGATGCACTCTGGCCGAAGACGTACGTTCAGCCGGAGGTGTTGAAGAGCCACATCGCCGCCATTCGAGCGGTGCTGGGGGACGACGCGCGGAGGCCCCTCTTCATCGAGACGCAGTCGCGGCGAGGGTACCGGTTCATCGCCCCCGTCACGGAGGGCGCGTCGGCGAAGGCCTCGCGGATGACGAACCTTCCGGAGGCGGTGTCTGAACTGATCGGGCGCGAGGCCGAGCTCCGGGCGGTCACGGCCCTGGCCACCGAGCATCGGCTGGTCAGCCTGATCGGCGCCGGCGGCATCGGCAAGACGCGGCTGGGCCTGGAGGTCGCGCGGCACCTGCTGCCGCGATTTCCCGATGGGGTCTTCGTGGCCGAGCTCGGCTCCCTGTCGAGTCCTGAGCTTGTCCCGGCCACCGTGGCGAGCGCGCTCGGCCTCACGCACGTTGCGGGCACCGTATTACGCGAAGGTGTCGCAGGCGCGGTCGGCACCAAGCAGCTCCTGCTGGTCATCGACAACTGTGAGCATGTGATCGAGGCGGCGGCCGGCATGGCCGAGGCCCTGTTGCGCGCCACCCCGGGCGTCTCGCTGGTCGCAACCAGCCGGGAGCCGCTCCGAGTCTCCGGCGAGTATGTCTACCGGGTCCCGCCGCTCGATCTGCCGGCGGAGGACAACCAGGACATGGAAGACGTCCTGCGGTACGGCGCGGTCCGGCTGTTCGTGTCGCGGGCCCATGCCGCGGAGCCCCGGTACGTTGCCGAGGGCCCCGCCGCAGCGGCGACGGTCGCCATTTGCCGGCGCCTCGACGGGATTCCGCTCGCGATCGAGCTCGCCGCGACGCGTATCGTTGGGCTCGGGGTCGCTGGCGTAGCGGCCCGCCTGGACGACCGGTTCAGACTGCTCACGGGCGGCCGGCGCACGCTGCCCCGTCACCAGACGATGCGCGCGACGCTCGACTGGAGCTACGAGCTGCTGTCCGAATCGGAGCGGGTGGTCCTGCGCCGGCTGGGCGTGTTCGTCGGGGCGTTCACGCTGGATGCGGCCAGTGCCGTCGCGGCGAACGCCGGCCTCGCCGCGTCGGCGGTCGCCGATGCGGTCGCGGACCTGGTGGGCAAGTCACTCGTGTCGACGGATGTCGGCGGTCCGATCGTGTACTATCGCCTGCTCGAGACGACGCGCGCCTACGCGCGCGAGAAGCTCATCGAGAGTGCCGAATTCGACCACATCGGGCGACGTCACGCCGAGTACTATCGAGACCTTTTCCGGCATGCCGAGGCCGAGTTGGAGACCCGGCCGACCGCCGAGTGGCTCTCAGCCTACCGACCCCACCTCGATGACGTGCGCGCGGCCCTCGACTGGGCCTTTTCGCTCAGCGGCGATGTTGGCGTCGGCGTGGCGCTCACCGCGGCCACCGTGCCGCTGTGGGCGCACCTGTCGCTGCGGACGGAATGTCGCGCCCGAGTCGAGCAAGCCATTGCCGGCCTCGGACGTCAGGTGCCCCGCGACCCCCGCCGCGACATGCGCCTGTATCTCGCGCTTGGCCACGTTCTGTTGCAGAATATCGACGCGAGCGCCCGACCGGAAGTGAACGCCGCGTTGACAAAGGCTCTCGAGCTTGCCGAGATCACCGACGACGGGCGGTATCGGTTGGGGGCGTTACACGGACTCTATCTTGCTCGTCTCTACACGGGCGAGTATCGAAATGCTCTCGATCTCGCCGAGAAGTTTCGCACTGTTGCCGCGGACACCCCGGCTCGGTCCGATGTGCCGATCGGCAATCTGCTCATCGGTCTGACACTACACGTCCTGGGGGACCAGCCCGGCGCGCGCCGACATCTCGAGCCACTGGTTGGCTCGCACTTCGTGACGGCTCGGCCGTCGCACATCAGCCTCTATCAGTACGACCAGCGAGTCGTGCTCGATTGCTACTACGCGCGCGTTCTTTGGTTGCAGGGATTTGGCGACAAGGCAAAGGGACTCACGGAGAAGCTCGTCGATTATGCCCGCACGATCGACCACCTGCGGTCGTTTCTGTACACTCTGCTCATCGCGACGTGTCCGATCGCGCTGTTTGTCGGCGATCTCACGACCGTCGAGCGTCACGTGAGACTAGCGTTCAACGTCGCCGCCCGGCATTCGCTCGAGATCTGGACTGTTTGGGCGCAGTGTTTCGAAGGGATCCTGCTCATCAAGCGAGGGAAGAATCTCACGGGCTCGCAATTGCTCCAGTCGGCGCTCGAGAGACTACCCGAGCCCTCCTTTCACTACCACCTGAGCTCACTTCTCGCTGAGCTGGCCGCGGGTCTCGCCGGTGCCGGGCAGATTGCCGAGGGGTTGGGTGTGGTCGACAAGGCGCTGGCGCGCGCGGAGCAGACGGAAGCAAACTGGTGCCGGGCAGAGTTACTCCGCACGAAAGGAGAACTGCTGCTCCTGGAGGGGGTACCGAGCGCCGTCGCGACTGCCGAGGCCTGCTTCCAACAGGCACTCGACGTGGCGCGACGCCAGGGGGCACTCTCCTGGGAGTTACGCGCCGTGATGAGCCTCGCCCGGCTCTGGCGGGGACAGCAGCGAGTGAACCAGGCGCGCAAGCTGCTGGGGCCTGTCTACCGCCGCTTCAGCGAGGGGTTCGCCACCGCCGATCTCGTCGCCGCCAGAACGCTTCTCGCGCCAGTTCGTTGAGCGATGTTCACTGGATCACCTGATCGGCTCGGAGTAGCAGGGACTGGGGAATCGTCAGGCCCAGCGCTCTCGCGGTCTTGAGGTTGATCACGAGCTGGAATGTGGTCGGCTGCTCGATGGGTAGGTCGGCGGGCTTGGCGCCCTTGAGAATCCGGTCGACGTACACCGCGACGCGTCGGAACAGGTCGACGTAGTCCGCGCCGTACGAGGCGAGAGCTCCGGCCTCCGCGTACTCTCGCGCGCCGACCATCATCGGCAGGCCTTGTTTCAGGGCGAGATCCGCGATGCGCTGCCGCTCGGTGAAGAACATGGGACTGGCCGCGACGTCCAGTCCCCCCGCACGATCCTTTGCCATCGCCGAGAACGCGTGGTGGAAGTCGCTCGGCGTCCTTGCCGCGTAGGCCCGGACCTTGAGCCCCATTCGGCCCGCGGTCGCCTGGGTCTCCCGGATCGCGATGCGAGCGCCTCCGCCGTTGGGATCCCACAGCACCGCCATAGGCGCCCGGTCCGGCAGAAGCTCGCGGAGGAACTCTAGCCGCTTCGTGGTCAGGTCGGCCGCCAGCGACGTCACGCCGGTGACGTTGGCGCCCGGCCGCGCGAGGCTG
>Ga0210408_10002936_pt1 | contig 16085 bp, 13 predicted proteins | sample IncBWH4MmetaG_FD_155471 | JGI IMG/M metagenome (GOLD analysis project Ga0210408, IMG submission 155471) | Forest soil microbial communities from Barre Woods Harvard Forest LTER site, Petersham, Massachusetts, United States - Inc-BW-H-4-M | ecosystem: Environmental > Terrestrial > Soil >...
AACAGATATGTGCCCCAAGGCTTTCTAATATGTTGAGCCATAGGGCGAACCTGAGGACCCTCCCATTTCCGCGTGGAAGCCAAGCGCACCTGACCCGAAACAGTCAGCCGAAACGAGAACCAGAAATCGAAACGGGGCAAGACGCTACAAGGAGCTAGTGCACTAATCCGAAGCGATGGAGGTACGACACATGAAACGAATTGGAATCATCAGTGCAGCAGTTTTGTTTTTGCTGCTAGGTAATTCGGCCCGTGCATATGCGTGGCAGGAGCCGAAGCCGAAAGAAGAAACCAAGCCCGCAAAGGAAGAGCCGAAGGCGAATCCAGCCAAACAACAAGAAGCCAAGCCCGCAAAGCAGGAACAACAGGCGAAGCCGGCGCAACACGAAGAAAAGGCAGCGTCAGCAAAGCAGGAGCAACAGAAGCCTGCGCAGCACGAAGAAAAGGCCACGACAGCAAGGCAGGAGGAAAAGGCCCCGACGAGGCCAGCAAAGGAACAGGAAGCGGCAAAGCCGGCAAAGCGGGGAACTCAGGCCGGGCAGGCGAAACAGGAAGGGCACGGAAAGGCCGCTGGACAACAGCATGCCCAACGGACACCAGACGAAGAGAAAAGGCAGCGCGCTGTACCAGCGCTGCGGCTAAGCGCCAGAAGCAGCGCGCGAATACCTGACGACCGTTTCCGCGCCAGTTTTGGGCAAGAGCATGTTTTCGTGATCAGCGAGCCGGTGATAGTCGAGGGATTTTCTCGATTCCAATACGGCGGCTTTTCGTTCGGATTTATTCAGCCGTGGCCGGACGGTTGGTATTACACCGATGACGTTTACGTCGACTACATCGATGGCGAGTACTTTCTGTTCAACCCGTACTATCCGGGCACGCGCGTTAGCATTAGCGTCGTGATCTAACCACCCGCTCGATTCTGGCTACGGGGCGGCTCGGACGTACGCGGGTCGCCCCGGCGGCTCTAGTCGAGGAAATAGAGAAGCAAGCGCCCTGCGACTGAATAGTGAAAGAGGAGGAAACAAATGCTCGGAACGATATTGGTCGTGATCCTGGTGATGGCGCTGCTTGGAGTGTTGCCGAGGTGGTCGCATAGCCGTCAATGGGGCTATGCCCCTACCGGAGGCGTGGGGTTGATTCTGCTGATCGTCCTGGTCCTCCTGCTTCTCGGCCGCATATAGAGCGTGAATCTGTGAGGTTGCTGACCGAGGTCGTCCAGGGTGGTCCGAGGTGAAACGTGGATGAGTCCAAGCGGCAAGCAGTTCAGTTTTTGGAAAAGGAAATAAAGACGTACATAGCGCTGGCCCTATTTTTGTCCAAAGAGGGCATTAAAGAACGCGTGCCGGTGGGGAATAAGGAAATTCTAATAAGTCCCGCGTACTACAAAGAAAGAATGAGAGAGGCCCGGAGGCTCGTAAACGAGCTTAGAAAGCCAAACTAACTAAAGGACAGCAAATCCAGGCCGATATTCAAATGTGCTTAGTGAAGGATTCAGGAAATGGAAAGTTTGCAGCTGCAATTCTGATCATGGAGGTCAGCGATGAAACGTAAGATAATTCTCGCTCTGGGATTGGTGCTGGTTGCGACAACGGCACTTTCCGCGGCAAACAAAGAACAAAAGCGCCTCGAAAATTCCGGGGTCGTGATGCAAGAGATCATGGACACTCCGGAAAACATTCCTCAAGAAGTAATGGAGAAGGCGGAATGCGTCATCGTGTTCCCATCCGTGCTGAAGGCGGCGTTCGTCGTTGGCGCCAGCTACGGGCGCGGTGCGATGGTTTGCCGAACGGGACAGGAATTCCGGGGGCCGTGGGGAGCTCCAGCGATGTATGCGCTGGAAGGCGGCAGCGTGGGATTTCAAATCGGCGGACAGGCAACCGATCTCGTTCTACTAATCATGAATCGCAGGGGCGCGGAGTCGATTCTCAACAGCAAAGTGAAGCTGGGCGGAGACGCGTCGATCGCAGCGGGCCCGGTGGGGCGGGACGCTACGGCGGATACAGACGCGTACATGCGAGCAGAGATTCTCAGTTACTCGCGCACACGCGGTCTTTTTGCGGGAATTTCCCTCGAAGGATCGACACTTCGTCCCGATGACGATGCGACGGCGGACGTCTACGGGCGGAAACTCACGGCAAAGGAAATCGTGTTGGGCGGAGGAATTGGGATTCCCGCGTCTGGCCGCCATCTCGTCAATGTGTTGCAGAAACACTCACCGCGGAATGAATCGAAAGAATCCGCACGCAGGTAAGACTGACTGTTGACAGCTCGCGTGACGCGAGCTGTCAACACGAAAACGAGGAAGTGGCCGCCGCCGGAGCAGAACATCCCGGCGGCGTGGCCTCGTGCACCAAAGAACTTCCAGCTGTTGGGGAGGACCGCTCTTTTGCGGGAACCTCTACGGAGATTTTTCAAATGGAAGACCAAGAAAACCGCAAAATACTACTCACCAGGATGGATGACGCTTTCAACATTTATTCCGCCGAAGCTGAAAAACTTAGCGTCTTATTGGCTGAACGCAGAGATGCGCTGAGCTGGAGTTTGTACCATAATTTGCTTAAACAGCGGACCGCGGAAACGGTCGCTTACGAAAAATATCGCAGCATCAAGGATCAGCTATTCGGCCTCATTAATCCGCCGGCCGCTCCGGACAGACCAGAATCCAGCGTTAATTAGACCTGCGCTAAATCCGCTTCAAGACGATCCGCTCAATTTCTTGGATGTGCCGCCGCATGGCGATTTCGGCCGCAGCCGCTTTATGGCGCTTGATGGCCCGGAAAATCCGCTGATGGCCTGCAAACGATTTTTGCAGCCGCCCTTGCACCTGGAGTGAGCGCGCGCGGCTCTCGCGCAAAAGATCCATGAAGACATCGACAACTTTCAGAACGACCGTGTTTTTCGCGGCCTCCGCAATCGCATAGTGAAATTCGGAGTCTTCTTCCACCGCCAGCTCGCCGGCGTCGACCTTTTCCTTTTGCCGCCGGAGAATGTCCTCCAAGCGTGAAAGTTCACCGGGCGTCGCGCGGGCAGCGGCGCGTCCGGCCAGAGGGGGTTCAATCATGCGGCGAAGGTCGAGGAGCTCGCTGACGAGTTCTCGTTTGTGGAGGAGCATGGAGGAGAGAGGATTCATCAGCGATTCGGCGGAAACATCGCATACGACCGTGCCTTCACCTTGCCGCGGAGCTACCAGCCCCATCACTTCGAGCACGCGGATAGCGTCGCGAAGGGAACTCCGGCTCACCCGGAACGATTCGGCTAGTTCGCGCTCGGGCGGAAGCCGGTCTCCCGGCTTGAGCAGGCCGCCGCGCATCATTTCCTTGATCTGCTGCGCTACCTTTTCGTAGAGCTTGGTGCGCTTGACGGCTTCGAATTCAGTTCTCGCTGCGGTCATGGTGTCACCGAACTTCGCAGTGGTTTAATGGTCTGACCAATTCGACAGACCTTTGGACCTAAAACATTGCCGTCCGCAAGAATTTCGACCCTATAGCACAAGATTTCTTGACATCACAATAAAATTCATGCTAAAGGCCCCGCACGTTCGGTCAAATTCTGTTGGGGGAGAACAAAATGCGCTTGCTAAGAATGTGCTTCGTGCCTCTGGCACTGCTGCTTGCCGCCCTGGTTTTGCCCGTTTACGGCCAGGATACCAAGCCAGCCGGCGACTCAGCCAAGCCGGCAGGAGCGGCGGCTAGCGAGGAAGAGGTCCAGCAACTGCGCCGCGAAGTGGCGGAACTGAAGGCGCAAATCCAGCGGCTTGTTCAAGCCAGCTCCCCGCAGGTGGCTGGAGGCGCGCGCCTGGTGCAGGCGAACGCCGTCGAAGCATCCGCAGTGAAGCCCGACGACGCTAATCCCTCGGCGGTGGCCACGACGTCTGACATTGAGGCGCTTCAGAACGAAATCGAACTCCTTCAAAAGAAGGCCAGCGATACTCCTCCGGCTACGTCGGGCTGGACTGGCGAACACTTCTTTCTGAAGAGCCCGGACGGCCAGTTCACGTTGATGCCAGTGGGCTACCTGAACGCGCAATACACATTTTACAAGGGAGACGGCGCCCCGTCGGATACGTTTTCGATCCGGCGCGCGCGCTTCGGCGTCCAAGGCAGCTACGGCAAGCAATTAGATTACGCTTTCCTATTCGATACGGCCGCTACCAACGGCATCTCCGTCCGGGATGCTTACGCCGACTTTAAGCCGTGGTCCGCGTTCCAAATCCAAGCTGGCCAGTTCAAGGTGCCTTTCTCCCAGGAAGTCGGCACCGGCGATACCAACGTCGAATTTATCGAGCGATCCATTACGACGAATCTCTACCCAGATGCCGCCGGGACATTCCGCGCTCCGGGCTTCACGATTCACGGAAACCTTGATGAGGGAATCGTCCAGTACTGGGCCGGAGTCTTCAACGGCAAAGGAATTATTACCAACGACACGACGAACGAGCCGGAATTTGTCGGCAGGGTCCGCATCTTCCCGTGGAAAAAGCACAAGGATTCGATGTTCAGAAACTTTGCCGTGGGCGGATCCTACGAACATCAGCGATCGCGGGGCCTCTCGAACGAATTGAGCTTTAGCGGCGTGACCAATGATTCCGCGTTTACGTTCTTCCCGCAGTTCCGGATCAATGGCGGCATCGACCGCTATAACGGCCATTTCCAATGGCTGTACAAGCAATGGGGCGTGCGCGGTGAGTACACGCAGATCCTCGAAAAGCGCACGGGAATTGGCTCGGAGCAACTTGGAGGAATTGGTTTCCAGACTCTTCCCGGGATTACTGGAAAGGGCGCCTACGCTCAGGTGAGTTATTTGCTGACGGGCGAAGAAGAGCCCGAGAACGCAATTCCCAGAGTGAAGCATCCGCTGATTGGGCCGCCATCGCCCGGCGAAAGCGGCGGTCCCGGATGGGGAGCGTTCCAAGTGAAGTTCCGCTATTCGTGGATCGAAGGGCGGGCGCCTGAATTTATTTGCCCGGTGACAACCTGTCCCATCACGCCGGTGATCTTTCCGCTCCAGAGCGATCACACCGACCAAGTCAGTGCGGGCCTCAACTGGTATCTGAACTACTGGGTCCTGCTCAAGTTCGACTTCAACGTGGATCGGCTGGTAAATCCGAGCGTGCAAGGTATTGCGCGGCAGAACTACTTCGTGGCGCTGCAAGGCGTGCAGTTCCGGTTCTAAGGACGCTGCAGTGTTTAAGGCGGCCGGCTTGTCGGCGCGGGAGAGCGTATCGAACGCGCCGATCAACAAACGAAACGATTTAATCAAGGGAAGAAAAATCGCGGAGGCAATGCAATGAAATCGAAAATGCTGCCGGTTCTAGCTTTCGCCGTTCTGCTGGCGTCGGTTTTCTTTGAGATGAGTTGCGGGAATGGTCCGGGCAACGTGAACTGCCCGGTCTGCGGCACGAACAAGAACGGCGGGGTTAATTTGATTGACGTGATGATTGTGCCGGAACACAACCCCAACGGCGAGCCGGGCGGCCCTTTCAACATCTTTGACATTAGCTGGGTGGATCCGGTGAATCGCCTGTTCATGGTCACCGATCGCATCGGGCTCGACGTTCCTGTGTTCAGCTCCGTCACGAACATTGCATTGTTTGCCGTCGGTGGCGACAACTCGGTGGCTGAGGCGGGCAATAACGCCAGCGTGTGCGATGCCAGTATTCCTCCCACTACGACGGCGCAGGGTAATTTCACCCGTTTCGGCTGCAAGAACCCACCCTTCCGCCTCCCCGGTTTCTTCGGCCCGAACGGTCACTTCGGCGGGTGGATGGGGGGCCAGTGCTGCGCCTCCCGCGCCAATAACCTGAACCCGCTGACTGGTCCCAACGGCGTTGAAGTCAGCGCCGATGGAAATTTCATGTTTGTGGGAAGCGGCAGCTCCAGCATGGCCATCTTCGATATGCGTCCCACGCTTGCGAACAACGCTACCGCGCCACCCGTGATTGCCAACATCCTCACCGGTACATCGCCTGACTATGACGGGATTCCCAACGGCATAACCAATTGCGAGCAATCAGCTAACGGGCGCGCTTTCGGCGATCCCACTTGTGGCGATCTGCGCGGCGATGAGTTGGGGACCACCGGGGGCTTCGTCACCGCACCCGACGGAAGCTCGCATTTCCTGGTCGGGATCATTAATGGCGACCCGGGACAGCCATTCTTCAGCATCATTGACGTCAGCGGCGTCATTAACGGCGCGCTCACGCCAATATCGGAGCCCAGCCTGGCGCAACTCCAATTGGAGCACTGCTTGCCCTACGATCCTACGGCGCCGTATAGCCCCGGCGGCGCGAACAACTCGCTTATTGGTGATGGGTCACCGGCGAACCCGAACGCGAACTTCACCAAGAACTACTCGTCGTGCATTCTTGGTCAGATCTACTATGACAACACATCACCCACAGACAGCACGGTGGTGGTCGACGAAGCGGTGAACCCATGCCCGTTCCCCTCACTCGAGTTCCCGTTTCCTCCTGGAGGCACGCGGAACGCCGTTCCCACGGGACAGTCCGGTGACGCCGTCGGTCCCAACCCGACCGTTCCTTGCCATCACGGCCCGATGCTTAGCAACTCCACCGGTCAATTCTGCGCCGCAATAGATTCTTTTGCTGACTGCACAGGAGCAGTGGCCTTAGCGGGATTGGGTGGATTGGCATTCAATCCGAACACGGGCCACTTCCTGCTGACCAACGGCAATTCGACTTTTACCATCACTGTCGGAAGCGTTGATGAAATCGATCCCTTCGGCCCCACGGGTCCGGTTGTGGTCAACAGTTTCCCGATACCCAGTTGCATGCCAACTGGGGTGGCTGTGGGTCCTGGCACCGATGTTCTGGTAGGCTGTGCCGACCACGACGGACGCGCGTTCGCGCCGTCGTCGGTGATAATCAACGGTACAACTGGGGCGATTCTAACGACCATCAACAACGTCGGCGCCGTCGACGAGGTGTGGTTCAACCCCGGCGACAATCGCTACTACCTAGCGGCGCGCGACATGCCCACCGGCCCGGTGCTCGGTGTGATCGATGCTAGGACTCGGCAGTGGCTGCAAAACGTGCCCACCAACGGCAACGCTCACAGCGTGGCCGCTGACCCGAAGAACAACCACATCTTTGTGCCGCTGCCGTCTGGTAGCGCCAATTGCCAATCGGCGCAACAGGACGGTTGCGTCGGGGTGTTCGCGCGAGATTAGGCGGGGCGCGAGAACATCCAAGTAACGAGGAGCCCGGCCGTGCATCCGGTTCGGGCTCCTTTTATTTTTGTTCGGAACAATCAGCCGAAGAGCTGGCTGGTTTCTGCGGAGTAACTTACCGGTAGCCGGGGCTTCTCGCCCGCGCGCTTATTTCACCTTAGTGGCCTGGTAACGCCACGATTTCCAATGGCCGTTGCGCTTCACCCAAATCTCGCTGATGAAAATCTTTTCAAAGCGCGAGACCGACCCACGCGGAAACTCAATCACATTCTCGTACGTCACTAGCTTTGCGTCGGCATTGATCGGATCGACGCGAAAGAGTTGCACGTGGTAATTGTGGACCACGCTTTCGCCCACTTCGCGAAGCACCACCGCCTTCGTGCGCTCGCCTTGCCCATCTTCTTCCACGGCCATGAAGTCGTCGGTTAGAAATTCGGCGTAAGCTCGTTTGTCTTTGTTTTTGAATGCCTCCCAAGAGGCGCGGATCTTGGATTCGAGCAGGTCGGCAAGTTTCTTGTCCGAGTCGGCGTCGCCCGGTTGCTTGCTGGCGGCAGACTTGTTCGCTTGCGTCGAAGGTGGCGCCGTCTGGTTCGCTCCCGCATCCTGGCCCGCGTTCGACGACGGCTGCTGCCCCATCGTGGAGCATCCCATTACAAGCACTGCACAAACGCCTATCAAGCTTCTTCGCATTTAATTTAGCCTCCAACGTAGGCGCGAATCTTACAAGGCGAGCAAGCGAGAGTCAAAAGCTAGAGTTCCTTCGGGCGTGATTGGTTTCCACATATGGTTGTGCAGGCGGGGAGTGGTGTAATCTAAGGTCATGAGCGAGAAAATTAAAAAGAATGACGCCGAATGGCGTTCGAAGCTGACAGAAGAGCAATATTACGTCACGCGGCAGAAGGGAACCGAGCCGCCTTTCAGCGGCGAATATGCCGACGCCGAGACGAACGGAATTTACAAATGCGTTTGTTGCGGACAGCCGCTCTTCAGCTCGGACGCAAAATTTCACTCCGGCTCAGGGTGGCCGAGTTATTTCCAGCCGATTGCGGCGGAAAATGTCGAACTCGAGCGCGACGCGAGCTTAGGGATGGCCCGCACCGAAGTTCTCTGTAGCCGCTGCGATGCGCACCTCGGACACGTCTTCGACGATGGACCTGCACCCACGGGATTGCGTTTTTGCATCAATTCAGCTGCTTTGCAATTGGACGAAGAAGACCCTAAAGACAGGAAGAGCAAGAAGAAATAATAGGCGCAAAGACTGCGCTAGCAGCCGCTTGAGGTCAGCGTCAGATCGACGAGCACGCGGTCGATCTTCTGCATAGCCTCATCTACAACCCTTAGCCGGTCTTCCCGCTCCTGAAACAGCATTGCATTCGCCATCATCGAAACAGCGGCTCGAATCTCATTGTTGAGTTTAATCGTGAACAGCGCCCTTTCACGTGCTTGGATCATCGCTTCGCGGTCTGCCTGCCAGGCCAGCAGCAGCCACACCATTAGCCCTCCGATCAAGGCGATTGCAAAGTCATCCAGGAATGTCTCTGTGGCTTGAATCTTTAAAGTAAGCAGAATCTGGCTGAGCAGGACGTTGGCTGAGAACAGTAGTGCAGCCGCTGCGGCAACGGCCTTGATCCGTTCCGATTTGGCCCAACTCGGTAGCGTGACATTCGGCACCATCAAAATCCTCCCACGCGGTACATGGAACGTATCTCTGCGGGCTTAGAATTTTCGTCCAGCTTAGTGATCGAAGAAGAACACCTCGGGATGCGCATCGCCCGGAGTTACGGATATCGCGCGGAAATTTCCGGGCGAAACAATATAGAGAATCAGGTTGGGCGGAAGTCCCGTGGTCGAGCTCGTTACCGTCAACGCTCCGCGCCCGTTGCTTTCGACGCTGTATTTTGCGGTAAGCGCTTGGTCGGTTGTCGTTACTCCCGCTTGCCCAGCTTCGTCGACCACTCCCGTCAGGTTCGACGCGCCGTCACTGACCACCTGTCCCAATACGTTTAGCACCTGATTGTCCATCGGCGACGGCGCACTGAGTGTGTATCCATCATCAATCGATATCGCAGAGAACGACGGGCCGCCCGATTGCTGCTCGAGCTGTCCGAGCGTCGCCGCGGCATCCGACCCGATCAGAAAACCTTGGTTCTTGTCGGTCAAATACGCGACGCTCATGCGCGTTCCCAGTCCGGTGAATGTAACGCGCCCGCTTGGGAGGACCGAATAGCTGGCGTTGCCGGACGACTGTTGAAGCGAAACAGCGCCGGCGTCGTTCTGGTCGAACGTAAACGTGGTGCCGCCGGTGCCATCACTTTCAAGGAGTCCGGCAAACACGCTGGCGTTCGTGACGACGCCCGATCCCGTCGCGACGGCCGCGCCCGATAGAGCCGTCCGGTCAAAGACTGTTGTCGTCGGCTGAAAGATCATCTCGCCGCTGAGCCGCGGATGGGTCGCATCCGTGGTATCGATCGACACGTAGAACATGTCCGAAGGGCTGACGAAATAGAACGCGTACAGCAGCGTGACCTGGCTTTGGCCGGGAATCTGGAACACGAAATTCGTCGTGCCGCGATCGAACGTCCCGGTAACTGCAAAAATACCGGTTAGAGTGAGCGGCGAGCCGGCGACTCCGCCATCAAAAACGCCGCCATCGTTGAAGTCCGCGGTTCCTGCGCTCAGTTTCGAAGAGCCATCCGCGGTGAGCGTTCCGGCAAAGGCGGTTGGATTTCCGCCAAGATCCTGTCCGGAGAAGCCAAACGCATAGTTTCCGCCGAAAGTGCCGGCACCCAGGCTAATGGAAGACTGGCGTTTGAAAATGCCCGACCCTTGCGTGCCAGTAACATCGGTTTCAATGAAACGGCCGCTGCCATCGGACAGCAGATCGAAATCATAGGTCTCGTTCCGGACTGCCCCAAATCCGTTCGTCACCGTCCAGGTAATCGTTCCCCGGCCGTCTGATCCAACCGTGTAGGTGCCTTTAATTGCCGAACCGAGAGCAACACCACCTAGCCGGTTGCTGTCTTCCTCGCCTGCCGAGATCGCTCCGCCACCGTCCGCCGTGAATGCACCGGCAATTGCAACTGATCCCGTCGACGCTTTCGTTTCGTCAAATCCGCGGAACAGGAATGAGTACGACCCGCTCAAAAGCGAAAGATTGGTCTTCGCGTTGGCGTTCACCGTGATGCTCAGCGCTTGCGTGGTGGTGGTCGACGCCGAATCCTTCAGCTGCAGCGTGAAATTCGATGTTCCGGCAACGATTGGAGTCCCGGAAATCACGCCCGCCTGTGGATCGAGCGTCAGGCCCGATGGCAGCTGCCCGCTGGTTATGCTCCACGTGTAAGGAGGTATGCCACCGCTTGCGCCCAGCCCAATGTTATAAGCCGTCGCCGTGGTGCCCCCCGGCAACGACGTGGTTGTTATCTCGAGCGCGCCGGCGGCCACTACGGTGATCGACAGTTGCTTTGCGGCCGTCTGGTGATTGGGCAGCGACGAATCCTGAGCCTGCACCGTGAAAACGAAAGTCTGCGGGAGCGATCCCGACAGATTTGCCAAAGTTCCGGAGATCAATCCAGTATGGAGTCCAAGCGTAAGACCGGGAGGCAGCGCTCCGGCAGTGATGCTCCAGGTCAGCGGCTGAGCTCCTCCTAGGGTCGCAATTTGAGCGCTGAAGGCCGCATTGTTGAGCGCGTCGGAAACAAAGCTCGTCGTAATCGAGAGCGGCGGCGGCGGGCTAATTGAGATCGAGAACGCCTGCTTCACCGCCACCGCGTTTCCGCTGTCCATTACATTCACCGTAAAATTCGAAGTGCCGCTGCCGCTGGGCGTACCGGTTATAATTCCGCTGGTATTCAATGTCAGGCCCGCAGGCAGGCACGGCGGAGCCGCGCAAGTCGCGGTAAACGACAGGGGCGCAACGCCCCCGGTCACGATGATCTGCTGATTGTACTGCACTCCATTCTGCCCATTCGGAAGCGTGGTCGTCGTGAACACCGGCGGCAGTACCACCGAGATCGCAACGCTCACGGTCGCGTTTTTGCTTGCGACGGCTACTGCTTTCAGAGTTACGCTCACACCCGACGAAATACTGGGCGGCGCGGTATAAGTGACGACTCCCGCCGTGATGGTCTGAACGCACATGCTGCTCGAAGCAGTCGTCAGACAGCCGCAGCCCGCACCGGCGCACGCGCTTCCGCCTGCCGTGCCGCTCAAAGTCCATACGGCGCCCTGATTCTTAGGGTCATTCGTTGTCGCAACGAAATTCACCGCCTGGCCTTCATCGAGGGTCTGCTGCGCGTTCGGACTCACCTGGAGCACGATGGCCGTCGCGCTGCTGCCGTGCTTGCACGCGCCAAGAACCAGAAGCAATGCCCCCGTAAGAATCACTAACAGAGGAGAAAAACTACGCCGCCTGCGCCCGACATTTCCGCAAGGGGTGATTCCAATTTTATCCCAGTTCACAGAGTTCCTTTTCATCCGGGCGGACGCGCCCCGATAGTTTCGTTCAGCTTGGATTTCTTTTCGGTTCAGCCCCAAGCCGGAGTGAGTGATTTCCTTGTCGAGCGTTCGGCGCCAGCAGTGAATTTGGCTCAATAACAAAATGACTCGCGAAATGAATACCAAATTGAATAGCAAAATGGCTCCGGAGTGTCAACGCGCATCTCCGAGCCTGCCGTTCCCGCTCCGGCCCGCCAGACATATGTACGTCCGTATATTCATTTGGGATAATGCGCGGTCATGGTTCTGCCTATCAGAGTTCCAGCCTACAAAAGGATGCATTTGGGGATGCCGCCGTTGCCCGGAATTGTTAGCGCCTGCGCCTTTTGTCTCGCCGCCATGCTGCTTGCCGCCGCGCCTTCTCGCGCGCAGAACCCAACGGGCTCGCTGCGAGGGCTGGTTCAGGACACGAGCCACTCGCGCATCCCGTCAGCCAGAATCACCGCGCGGGCCGCGGGGCTCTCCATCATACGCGAAGCCACCTCCGACGACCGCGGTGAATTTCGTATCGACGACCTCGTGCCTGGAACTTTTTACGTCGTCGTCATCGCCGCTGGGTTCGCAGAAGCAAGTTCGGATGTAAGCGTTAGAATCAGCTCTGTTCTTGAAATGAACGTCACCATGATTCCCGCGGTCGTAAGGCAGTCGGTAACCGTGCGCGGACAAGCTTCGTCGATCACCACGCAGCCTCTCGACGCAGCCAGCGCCGGGCACCAAGCCGTCGTCACCGCGTTGGATCTTGAATCGATACCGCTCGCGGCGCGCAGCTTCGCGAATATCGCCTACCTCGCACCAGGAACCGAGCCTGTGGAACCCTCCGACCCCACCAAGGCGCGCATCACCGCTGTTTCCACGGGCGGCAGCTCCGGCTTGAACAACGAGCTTTCTGTCGACGGCGGCGACAACTCAGACGATTACATCGGCGGCTTCCTGCAGAATTTTTCTCCGAATTCCATTCAGGAATTCGCCGTGCGCACCGCCTCGGAAGACGCAAATACCGGACGCACCACGGCAGGTTCAGTCGTAATTACGACGAAGCGCGGCACCGATCAGTGGCACGGAGACGCCGCGTTCTACGAGCGCGCCGCCGCGCTTAATGCGCGTTTTCCGATCGACAATCCGCGGCCGAATCCCAAGCAGCCTTTCTCTCGCCGGAATTACGCCGGTGCTCTCGGCGGTCCCATCAAGAGCGGCAAACTCTGGTTTTTCTCTTCCTTTGAATATGTAAACGAAAATGCCAGCATCGCCTACGGCGCTGCCAGTCAGGAGCAGTTCAACGCGCTCGCGCAACTCGCGGCGCAAAGACTGGTTGACGTCGATGGCACGCAAGTAAATTCCATCGCTGTGCCCAGCAGCGTCTCAGTTCCGTTTCGCGACTATCTCGGTTTGGCGCGTCTCGACTGGGCGCAGTCGCAGCGCTCGCAGTGGTTTCTCCGCGCCGCGAACGACGATTACACCACGCGAAACGCCTTCGTGCAGGAGGGTACTCTCCCCTCGACCGGCGCATCGTCGCACAACAACTATTTGAACCTGGTCATCGGCAATCAGTTCACGTTCAGCCCAACGTTGATTGGCTCGTTCGTCTTTGATGCCGGCGGCCTCCATCTTACCGAAGGACGCAATTCGCACCTAGGCTTTGCCCTTGCGTTTCCGTTCAGCTCCACTTCGAGCACAATTTCCGGCCTCGAAACGTTCGGCGACAACCAGTTCATCACCGTCGTCACCGCGTTTCCCGTTCTGCGTAACCAGGAGAAGTATCAGTTTCGCTACGACGTGGGCCACACTTCCGGCAGGCACGCACCCCGCTTCGGCGTCAATTTTATTCACGAGCCGGTGCTCGGCGGCGCTCTCACCGGAAACCAGGAAACACTGGTCACGTTCCGGCATGATCCCGCGTTTTATCTCAATAGCACCGCCCAGTTCAGGGCAGACCTGCTCGCCGGGAGCGTCACCACGCCCGCAAGTGATGGTAGCTTCTCCCAAAATATTCAGCGCCTGGGACTCTACGCCGAGGATTCTTGGCGACTCACGCAGCGCATTGCAGTCATCTATGGCCTGCGCTACGACACCACCTTCGGCCTCTTCACGGCCGACGGCCGCTCGCAAGCACAGAATTCAGCACTCCTCACGCTGCAGGCTCTACAGATCCCGCTAACGAATCGCGCGCCGCGCGACTATCGCGGAGCAGTTGCACCGCGGCTAAGCATTGCCTTCACGCCGGGCAATTCAACCAACACGGTTATTCGCGCCGGTTTCGGCATGTTCTACAACGACCTGGCGCAGAACGGATGGGTCAACGCCTTCCAAGCTGTCAACGCGCCCTCGGGTCCGTGCGCCGTAGTCAGCGGCGAGCTGGTCGGTTCCGGATGCATTCCACCAGGCGGTTCAGGCGCGCTGATCGACGGACGCTACAGAACTCCCTATGCCATCCATGCCACTGCTGGAATTCAGTACGCATTCAATTCGAAGTGGATGATGAGCGCCGACTACACGCACGAGCAGGGAAATCACGGCTACCGGCGCTACGAATTGACGGCAGGCTCGAAGCTCTTCGCGCCGAATCCCGAGAATCAAGATCTCGTCCCGAATATCAGCGAGTTTCGCTCCGACAATCGCTCCAGTTACAACGCGGTCTCGATCCACCTGCAGGGAAACGTGTCGCGCGGCTTCAATCTGATTGCAAATTACACACTTTCAAGAGCGCAAACCTGGGGCTGCGTCCTCGGCGAGCTTTTCGACTACGTGAATGGCGTTTGCGATCCCCTCAACGCGTTCGCGAAAGGCGATTACGGCCCCTCAGGTGAAGATGTTACGCACCGATTCGTGCTCGCCGGCACGCTCCACATCCCCGGCGGTTTTGAACTCACCACGCTAACGCAAGCCGAAAGCGCCCGGCCCTTCACAATCACCACGGCAGACAACAGCGACCGCATCTCGATAAACGGCGTAAAAACCAGCCTTGATGAATTCCGCGGAACTCCCTACATCCAGGCCGACCTGCGCGTCAGCCGCCCGATTCATTTCCGCGAAAGATGGACGGCAACGCCGTTCATCGAATTCTTCAATCTCTTCAATCGCAACAATCCCGGCGCTAACTTCGTCACCAACATTGCCGCGCTGCCGGTAACGCAGCTGGAAGCCGCATCAGGCAACGTCACCACGACGCCCGTGAACCAATTGCGCGTGCCCGGCGGAGCACTCGGAGATTTCTTCGGCCCGGGCACCACGGTCGGAATCCCATTCGCCGCGCAACTCGGCGTCCGCGTCGCGTTCTAAGAGAAATTTCACTTTGGATCGACGCAGAAGGGAAGTGTCAGGCGTCTTTCGGAGGCAGTTCGCCTTCCCAACGCGCCACCACGCACGTCGCAAGGCAATTGCCGAGTACGTTTACGGCCGTCCGGGGCATGTCCATCAGCTGGTCAATCCCAAACAGAAGAAAAAACGGCTCGATCGGGATGCGAAATTGCGTCGCCGCCGCTAGCACAATCACAAGTGAAGATCTCGCAACTCCGGCGGTTCCCTTGCTGCTCAGTAGCAGCGTCAGCATCATCACCAGCTGCTGCCCCAAACTCAAATGCATCCCCGCCGCCTGAGCCATGAAGATTAACGCGAGCGATTGATACAAACTCGACCCATCGAGATTGAAGCTGTAACCGGTGGGAAGCACGAAGGCCACCGTCGACCGCGGCACGCCGAACGCTTCCATCTTCTCCATCGCGCGAGGCAGCGCGGCCTCCGAGCTCGCCGTCGCAAACGCAATCGTGAATGGTTCAGTTACGGCCCTGGCGAAACGCGCGATCGGAATTCGCGCGAAAAATGCGATTGGCACAAGCACGAGTCCCACGAAAGCCACCAGCGCCACGTACATCGTCGCCAGCAGTTTCAGCAGAGGCAGAAGGATTCCCAGCCCCATGTGCCCCACCGCGTAAGCAATCGCGCCGAACACGCCGATCGGCGCGGCCAGCATCACCAGGTTCGTGAACTTGAACATCGCTTCTGAAAGGCTCTCCGCCAGCGACACCAGCGGACGCCGCTTCGCTTCCGGCACCATCGCCAGCGCCAGCCCAAACAGAATGCTGAAAATCACAACCTGCAGCACTTGCCCTTCGGCAATCGACTTCGCGATGTTTTCCGGAAATGCGTTGAGGATCAATTCCGAAGCAGTGTGCGGGACGATTCCCGGAACGCTTTGCACTGTCGAAGTGGGAAGCTGAATTCCCACGCCCGCCCGGCTGATGTTGATTGCGGCAAGCCCGATCAGAATCGCGATCGTCGACACAACCTCAAAGTAAACGATCGCCTTGATTCCCATGCGCCCCACTTTTTTCAAGTCCGCATGCCCGGCAATTCCAACCACCAGCGTCCCGAAAAGCAGCGGCGCGATAATTACCTTGATCAGCCTCA
>Ga0210408_10002937_pt1 | contig 16077 bp, 16 predicted proteins | sample IncBWH4MmetaG_FD_155471 | JGI IMG/M metagenome (GOLD analysis project Ga0210408, IMG submission 155471) | Forest soil microbial communities from Barre Woods Harvard Forest LTER site, Petersham, Massachusetts, United States - Inc-BW-H-4-M | ecosystem: Environmental > Terrestrial > Soil >...
AGGCCGATCACGAGTCGCTCACGGCCAAGGTGCTGCGCAAGCCGGAGCGACGCGAGGTGGCCGCGCCGGTGCAGGAGCAGCTCATCGTCGAGCTGTACTCGAAGTAGCAGGTTTGCCCATGCCGTCACCACTTCGCCCGCGGGCGGGGAGACGGCGCTCCGGAGCCGGTGTTCGCCAGAGCGCCGGTGCGAGACCAATACGACGTTAGGACGCTGATGCTCGACTTCCAAATCCCCCGGATCACATCCGAGTCCGTGGAGCAGAACCGCGGCACGTTCACGATCGAGCCGCTCGACCGCGGCTTCGGCTATACGTTCGGCAACTCGCTGCGGCGCGTGCTGCTCTCGTCGCTGGCGGGCGCCGCCGTCACGAGCGTGCGCATCGAGGGCGTGGCGCACGAGTTCTCCACGATTCCGGGCGTCAAGGAAGACGTGACCGACATCGTGCTCAACCTCAAGGGCATCGTCTGTCGCATGCACTCCGACGCGACCGAGGTCGAGGCACCGCTGGTCGTGACCGGCCCGGGGGACATCACCGCCAAGGACATCGACCTGCCCGCGGGCGTGGAGATCCTCAATCCGGAGGTCCACGTCGCAACGCTCGAGAAGAGAACCAAGCTCGAGCTGTACATGACGATCGGCCGTGGCCGCGGATACAGGCCAGCCGAGGAGAACAAGTCGGCCGACCAGCCGATCGGCGTGATCCCGATCGACTCGATCTTCTCGCCCGTGCGCCGCGTGGCCTATGCCGTCGAGGGCGCGCGCGTCGGCCAGAAGACCGACTTCGACAAGCTCACGCTCGACATCGAGACAGACGGCTCGATCGACCCCCAGGCCGCGCTGCGCGAGGCGGCCGAGCTGCTGATCTCACAGCTGGCGATCTTCACCGACGCCGATCGCATCCAGGAGCTGCGCGCCGCGCCCGGCGGTCAGCTCGACGGTCACGGTCTGGCGGTGTCCGGCTCCGGCGGGACGGCCGCGGGCGCGCTGCAGGGGGAGGAGTGGGGCATTCTGATCGAGGAGCTCGAGCTCGGCGTGCGCTCCTACAACTGCCTCAAGCGCGCCGGCATCCAGACGGTCGGAGATCTCATCTCCAAGTCCGAGGCCGAGCTCAACGCGATCCCCAACTTCGGCAAAAAGTCGATCGACGAGGTCATCGAGACGCTGCATGCGCGCGGGTTGAATCTACGCCAGGACTAATAGACTCTCCGGGCCCGATATGCGCCATCAAAAGACCAAACACAAGCTCAGCCGCACCAGCGCGCACCGCAAGGCGCTGCTGATGAATCTCAGCAAGGAGATCATCGAGCACGAGCGCATCGAAACGACCTCGGCGAAGGCGCGGGCCGTCAAACCGGAGGTCGAGCGGCTGATCACGCTGGCCAAGCGCAGCAACCTGCACGCGCGCCGGCAGGCGCTGTCGCGCCTCGCCCAGGACAAGTTCGCAGTGCACAAGCTGTTCGAGGACATCGCCCCCCGCTACGCCGACCGTCCCGGCGGGTATACGCGCATCCTCAAGCTCGGTCCCCGGCGCTCGGACGCGACCGAGATGGTGTTCATCGAGCTGGTCTGAGGCCCGCGTGCCCGGTCGCCCCGCCCGCGGCGGGCCTTGGCGTCTTACGCACGGGTGCGGGCCGGCGACGCTCGCGAGAAAGCGCCGATGGTCACGAAGCTCACGCTCGAGTACGACGGCACCGACTTCGTCGGCTGGGCGCGCCAGCCGGGGCTGCGGACGGTGCAGGAGGAGATCGAGCGGGCGCTGCGCACCGTCCTCGGCGAAACCGCCGTTACGGGAGAGCCGCTGACGCTTGCCGTCGCCGGGCGCACCGATCGCGGTGTGCACGCGTGGGGCCAGGTCGTCAGCTACGCCCACGAGGCCGTCGATCCGCGGCGGCTGAACTCGCTGCTGCCCGAAGACATATCGATCCTTGCCGCCGAACCCGCTCCCGCGGGGTTCGACGCGCGTCGCGCCGCCATCAGCCGCACCTACTGCTATCGCCTGCTTACGCGCCGAGCGCGCAGCCCGTTCGAACGCCGCTACGCGCTGTGGTGGCCACGCCCGCTCGATCGCGACGCGCTGGAGGAGTGTGCGCGAGCGCTCCTCGGCGCCCACGACTTCACCGCGTTCACCCCCGCCGAGACCCACCACGTGCGCTTCGAGCGCGACATCTTGGCCGCCGAGTGGCGCGCCAGGGCACAGGACACGCTCGAGCTGTGGATCGAGGCCGACACGTTCATGCGCCACATGGTGCGCATCCTCGTCGGCACGATGCTCGAGGTCGCCTCGGGGCAGCGTACGCTCGCGCAGTTTCAGCGGCTTCTGCAGGGTAGGCCGCGCGCGCAGGCGGGACCGACGGCGCTCGCGCACGGCCTGGCGCTGGCCTCGGTCGCCTACCCGACCGACGGGTAACGCGCCGTCCACCGCAGGAGCCGAGTCGGCCCCTATGCTGAGAGCAGACCATGCTGAACGTGCTGCTCACCAACGACGACGGGATCGAGGCCGAGGGCCTGCAGGCGATGCGCGCCACGCTCGTCGCGATGGCGGGCGTCAACCTCGCGGTGGTCGCGCCCGACGGCAACCGCTCGGCGATGGCGCGGTCGATCACCACGCGCCGGCCGCTGTGGGTCGCCGAGACGACATTCTCGGACGGCACCGTCGGCTACGCGAGCGACGGCACACCCGTGGACTGCGTCAGGCTGGCCAGCCTGGGATTGATCCAGGGATTTCAGCCCGATCTGGTGGTGTCCGGGATCAACCACGGGGCGAACCTGGGCGATGACATCACCTACTCGGGCACGGTCGCCGCGGCGCTGGAGGGAGTCGTGCTCGGCATCCCCGCGATCGCCGTCTCCCAGCAGTCGCGCGCGCGCGCGCTGGACTTCCGCTACGACGGCGGCTTCGGGTTCGAGACCGCGGCCGCGTTCGTCGCGCGGCTGGTCGAGCGGATCGAGGATGTGCCGCTGCCGGCGAGCACGCTGCTGAACGTCAACGTCCCCGCGGGCGAGCCAACCGGCGTCGAGGTCACGAGCCTGGGCAAGCGCATCTACGAGGACGAGCTCAAGCTCGAGCGCGAGGAGGAGCACCGCCGGCGCTACTGGATCTATGGCTCCGACCCCGGGTTCCACGACGAGCCCGGCACCGATCTCGCGGCCGTCGCGGCCGGGCGCGTCGCCGTCACCCCGATCCACTTCGACCTGACCGACCATGCGGGTCTGCAGGCGCTCCGCGGCTTCGACCTGGAGGAGCTGCTCGGGCCGCCACCGATCGCAGATCGGCCGGCAGATCGGCCGGCGGCACCTCGCGCGTCGTGAGCGACCCTCCGGAGGGGGCGCCGGCGCGCGCGCAGGAGCTGCGCAGCGAGCTCGAATACCATGCCCACCGCTACTACGTGCTCGACGATCCCGAGATCGGCGACGACGAGTACGACGCGCTGCTTGACGAGCTGCGCCGTATCGAGGCCGAGCATCCTCGGCTGCGCACCCCGGACTCGCCCACCCAGCGCGTCGGGGGCGAGCCGGTGGGGCGGCTGGAGAAGGTCGAGCACCTCGAGCCGATGCTGTCGCTGCCCAACGCCCGCACCGAGGAGGAGCTGCGGGCGTGGGTCGAGCGGATGCGCACCCACCTCGCGCGCGAGGGCATCGCCGCGCCGCGCTTTAAGTTCGTGGTCGAGCCGAAGATCGACGGGCTGGCGATCAGCCTCGTCTACCGCGACGGCGTGCTGGAGCGCGGGGCGACGCGGGGCAACGGCGAGGTGGGGGAGGACGTCACGCACAATCTGCGTACGATCGGCGCGATCCCGCTGCGCGTCGAGGACGTGCCGTCGCTGCTGGAGGTGCGCGGCGAGCTGTACATGTCGCTGGGCGATTTCGCCGCGCTGAACGAGCGGCGTGCGCAGGCGGGCGAGTCCACGTTCATGAACCCCCGCAACTCCGCCGCCGGCACGATCCGTCAGCTCGATCCCGCCGACGCCGCGAGCAGACCCCTGTCGGTGTGGTGCTACCAGGTGGGCGTAGTCGAGGGGCTGTCGTTCCAGACGCATTCCCAGGCGCTGCACTGGCTGGGAGAGCACCGGTTCCGTGTCAATCCCGATATCCAGGTGCTGGACAGCGAGGACGAGGTGATCGCGCAGTGCTTGGACTGGCAGCAGCGCCGGGGCGAGCTCGACTTCGAGATCGACGGGGTCGTCGTCAAGGTCGACGACCTGCAGCTGCAGCGCCGGCTCGGCTCGGTGGGACGTGACCCGCGCTGGGCGATCGCCTGGAAGTTCCCGCCGACGACGGCCGTGACGAAGCTCGAGCGGGTGATGTGGAACGTCGGCAAGTTCGGCGACCTGCGCCCCTACGCGGTGCTCACGCCCGTCGCTGTGAGCGGCGTGACGATCAAGCTGGCGACGCTCCACAACGAGGAGGACCTGCGCCGCAAGGACATCCGCCCGGGCGAGGACGTGATCGTGATGCGCGCCGGCGACGTGATTCCGCAGGTGGTCTCGCCGGCGCCGCACATGGTCGATCACGCCGGCAAGCGTCCACCGCGCCCGCGCCCGCCCGCGAGGTGCCCGTTCTGTGACACCAAAACCGTCAAGCCGCGCGCGGGCGTGTTCACGAAGTGCCCCAACCGCGACTGCCCCGCGCGCGCGTGGCAGCTGCTCAAGCACTTCGTCTCGCAGGGCGCGCTGGACATCGAGGGCCTCGGCGAGAAGCAGGTCGCGTTGCTGCAGGAGCGCGGGCTGGTGCGCACCGACGGCGACTACTACCGGCTGACCGCCGAGCAGCTGACCGAGCTGGAGGGGTTCGCCGAGCAGTCCGCGCGCAACCTCATCGCCGCGATCGAGTCCTCCAAGCAGCGGCCGTTCGCGCGCGTGCTGTTCGGGCTGGGGATCGAGGAGGTCGGCGAGGTGACCGCGCGCAATCTCGCCATGCGCTTTCGCGACATCGACGCGCTGCTGCGAGCCTCGACCGAGGAGATCGCCCAGACGCCGGGGATCGGCGAGAAGATGGCACGCACGATCCGCGACCAGCTCGACGACGAGCGCATGCGCGCGCTGATCGTCGACCTGCGCAGCCTCGGATTGCGGCTGCGCGAGCAGGGTCCCCCGCCGTCGGAGGGGCCGCTGGCCGGCAAGACCGTCGTGCTGACCGGCACTCTGCCGCACTGGACGCGCGAGCACGCCACCGAACGGATCATGGCCGCGGGCGGGCGCGTGACGGGGTCGGTCTCGCGCAACACCGACTACCTCGTCGCGGGTGAGTCCGCGGGGTCGAAGCTGGCCAAGGCCCAGCGGCTGGCGGTGCCGGTGCTGGACGAAGACGGCCTGCGGGCTGTGCTGGAGGGCGAACCGAACGCCGACTGAGCGCTTGCCGACGCATGTGTGGGACTTATATAGCCCCCGCTTGGCAGAAACCACAGCGGGGGCTATGTGACGGCGCGCCCCCGGACGATGATCTGTGGGGATACGGCCCGGCGGCTTGAGAAGCGTACCAGAGCAGAATCGCCTAGGTGAATTTGCTCTGGCATATGTGCCTTGAAGCAGTCAATGTTCTTGTGTGTCTGTCGGCACGACGATCAAGCTGCTGCGCGACGAACGGACGCAGGAAGACTTAGCCCATGCGGCCGGCATCAGCACGTCGACGCTCAGCCGGATCGAACGCGGCCTGCACCAGCCGAGCCTGCCGACGCTGCGCAAGATCGCGGCGGCCCTCGATGTATCGCCGACCAACTTGATTGACGCAGACGAGCGCTGAGGGATGGGTCCCGTTCGGCGTCGGCGAGACCGCGCATGCGCGGTCTCGAGACCAGGCCGCATGCGGCCTGGTCGGCCGTGCCGCATGCGGCACGGCCTCTGCCCTCGAGCCGATCAGTAGTCCGCGATCGTGATCGCCATGTGGTCCTGGAACACGTGCGCCGTTTCCGTGGCGATCCCATCGGTGAAGATCGCGAACGCGAGCGTGTGTCCGTTCGCGGTCGTGCAGTAGCCCACGAGGTTGGAGACGCCCGTGAGCGTGCCCGTCTTGCCCTCGCAGCGTCCCGATGCGCCCGTGTAGCGCATGCGCGTGGCCAGCGTGCCGGTGTGCCCGGCGATCGCCAGCTCCCCGCGCAGCACGGGCCCGATCGGCGTCGAGGCGAGCTCCGCCAGCAGGTCGCTCACCTCATACGGCGAGGTCAGGTCCGATTCGGACAGCCCCGAGCCGTCGATCGCATGCGGGTGGATGCCCAGCAACGAGGCCATCGTCTGACGGACGACCGACGCTCCCGCCGCGGTCGTGCCGGCGCCGCCGTAGCGCGCGCCGAGGTCCTTGAGGAGCGTCTCGGCGAAGTAGTTGTCCGAGGGCGCCAGCGTCAGGCCCAGCAGCTGGGCGACCGTGGGCGAGCTCACCTGCGCGAGCCGGCTCGCGCCCGTGGGCGTGCTCGCCGCGCCGCTGTGGCCGGCGATGCTGACGCCGTCGTTCTTCAGCGTCGCCCACAGCTCGCGCGCAGCGTACGCGGCCGGCGCGCGCGCGCCGCGTTCGGAGCCGCGCGCGCCGCGGTTGAACGCGAGCCCCGACAGCGTGCCTTCCAGGAACGGGTCCGGCGCATAGCCGCTGGAGGGCTCGCCGCGGCGCGAGTCCAGGTAGGACTCGTCGCCCAGCACCGAGCCCGTGATGCGCTGAATGCCGTCGGCGCGCACGAGCTGGCTCGCGAGCGCCGACACCGACGCGCCGACGCCGCCATAGTGGGCGCGGATGAACGCGCTCGATCCGAACGTCGGGTCGCCGCCGCCGCGCAGATAGATGTCGCCTTCCCACACCCCTCCCGCCGCGAGCCGCCCTACCCCGTACACGGTCGTGCTGAGCCGCCCCGTCGGGCCCATGCGCTCGAGCAGGGCGGTGGCCGTGTAGATCTTCTCCACCGACGCGGGCGGACGCAGCGTGGTGGCGCGCTCTGAAAACAGCGCCTGGTGGGTCGTGACGTCATACACGTACGCGCCATCCGCCGGTCCGGCGAGCGCCAGCTGGTGGGTTAGATCGGCCTGCAGTCCGGCGAGGCTGCCGGTGCTCGCACCCGCAGCGGCGGGCACGGCGACGGTGGCCGGCAGCAGTCCGCAGAGCAGGATCAGGGTGTGGGCAATCCGGTTCCGGGTCACGCGGAGCATATGATGTTGGGTGGTATGGGACGGGTTGTCAAGCTGCAACCGGCGGCGGCGCGCAACGGCTCCGCGGCTCATCCCCGGGGCGGGGAGTCCGCTCGGGCGGCGATCGGGACGGCCTCGCGCCGGCGTCGCCGGCGGCGGCGCAGCGACAAGACCGCGCTCGTGCTCGGAGGTGGCGGATTCACCGGGGGCGTGTATGAGATCGGGGCGCTGCGCGCGCTGGACCTGCTGGCGACGAACAGCACGGTCAACCAGTTCGACATCTATGTCGGCACCTCGGCCGGCGCGTTCATCGCCGCGCTGTGCGCGAACGGAGTGACGCCGGAGGAGATGATGCAGGTCGTCACCCACCAGGCGCCCTCGCCGTTCAAGGACGTCGATCTCGGCGATCTGCTGCGCCCCAACCTGACCGAGCTGGCGCGCAAGAGCGCGATGCTGCCGTGGCGCGCGCTGGGGCTGGCGCGGGACGTCGTGCGCCGGCGCGGGCAGGTGTCGCTGATGGACGTGCTCCTGGGATTCGCCGAGGGTCTGCCCTCGGGCGCGTACACGGGCGCCGGGATAGAGGAGTACCTGCACAAGGTGCTCAGCGAGCCGGGCCGCAGCGACGATTTCACCCAGCTGCGCCACGAGCTGTACCTGACGGCGACAGACCTGGACACGTGCGAACGGGTCGTGTTCGGCAGCGACGGACTCACCGACGTGCCGATCTCCACAGCCGTGCGCGCGTCCGGGGCGCTGCCGATGGTGTACGCGCCGGTCACCGTGGGTGGGCGCGAGCTGGTCGACGGTGGCCTGGTGTCGACCACGAACCTCGACATCGCCGTGGAGGCCGGAGCGAAGCTGATCGTCGTGATCAACCCGATCGTGCCGTTCGTGAACGACTTCTCAGAGACCGTCCGCACCCTCGGAGGGGTGCGCGCCAAGCGCGTCTCGGACATGGGGTTCCCGCAGATCGGCTACCAGGCGTTCAAGCTGCTCGCCCACCAGCGCCTGCACGAGCTGGCCGAGCGCTGGGAGGAGCGCTATCCGGGCGTGGACATCGTCCTGATCGAGCCCGAGCCCGCGGACAGGCTGATGTTCCAGACATCGATCATGAGCTTCGCCTCGCGCGTGGAGATCGGCAAGCATGGGTTCGAGTCGGTCACCCAGCATCTCGCGGGCGAATACGAGCACTACCGCGAGGTGGCCGAGCGTCACGGGCTGGAAATCTCCGGCGAGCGGCTGCGCGCAGTCGTAGAGCACTTCGACGACGTCGAGCCCGAGCAGGCCAGCGCCTGGCGGAAGATCCTGGAAGGGACCACCGGAGCGCTATTGCGCCAGTCCGGGCTCGCGGGCTGAGACCGGGCCTCTACAGCGACTTGTCGAGCGCGTCGAGCAGGCGCCCGCTCGCCGTGGAGTCGCGCAGGCCGATGCGCACGTGCCGGGGCTCGCCCAGGGCGGCGCCCCCGGCGACGAGGATGCCGGCGCGGGCCAGGCGCGCGGACAGCTCGCCGCCGTCGATCGCCGGATGGGCGGCCCACACGAAGTTCGCCTGGCTGTCGGCCACCTCAAACCCGCGCTCGCGCAATCCATCGGTCACGGCGGTGCGCTCGCGTGAGATCGCGGCCACGCGCCGGGCGACGATCTCCGAGCACGTGCGCAGCGCCTCCAGCGCGCCCGCCTGGGAAACCTCCGAGACGCCCAGGTCGGGCTGCAGCTCCGCGAGCAGCTCCTCCGATCCGGGCCCGCCGATCGCATAGCCGACGCGCAACCCCGCCAGCCCCCAGGCCTTGGAGAAGCTGCGCACCACGAACAGCCGCGAGTGCTCACTCGCCAGCTCCAGCGAGGAGTTGACCGGCTGGGCGTCGGCGAACTCCACCAGCGACTCGTCCAGCAGCACCGCCACGTCGTCGGGCAGGCCGGCGAGCAGCCGCTCCAGCTCGCCCGTGGCCAGCAACTCGCCCGTAGGGTCGTTCGGGCTGGCGATCGCGATCACGCGCGTGCCAGGCTCCCGAGCCTCCTCGAGCAGGGCGTCGACGCCGCCGGGCACCCGCACGGCCTGGCCGTGCGCGCGGCGGGCCATGATCGGGAACAGGGGGTAGGAGGGCCACGCGCTGAGCAGCCGCTGGCCGGGCTCGATCAGTGCGCGCGCCGCGGAGCTCAGCAGCTCGGCGGCGCCGTTGCCGAGGATCACCCGCGCCGGGTCCACGCCGTGGCGCTCCGCCAGCTCGTCGTGCAACTGCGAGCCTCGCAGGTGGGGATAACGCTGCATGCCGCGACGCGCCACGAACGTGATCGCGCCCACGATGCTCGGATGAGGCAGTTCGGGCCACGTCGTCTGGGACAGGTCGAGCGTCTGGACGCGCATCAGCGCTTTGCGTTTGCGCTCGATCGCCTCCTCGCGCAGGCCCGCGTTGACCTCCTCCTCGGACATACCTTCGAATTGCCGGTAGTAGTCGAGCAGGCTCATCGTCAGCTACGCCCCGGCGGGGTGGCGGCGTCCGGCGACGATGCCCATATAGCTCGTCGGTGATAAGCCCGTCACGGTTTATTGCCCGGCATCACGTTCGACCCCGGGCCGTGGATGAGGACAAACCAGAGCACGAATGCCCCACCGCAGATCACGGCCGTGACCGCGAACACACGCCCGAGCACGCCCGTGCGCTGGTCGTGCCCAGCGGCGCGGCGCACGAGAATCCATGCCTGGTCCAGGCGGCGCAGGATCGCGAGCGCGCCGAACAGCAGCACGAACAGCCCGACGAACGCCACGAAGATGCCGAGGCTGACGCTGCCCGACAGATAGTTGACCTGCGCGGCGATCCACAGGCACGCGATCGGGATCGGGCCCCAGCACAGCAGGCTGAGCATCACCATTCCCGCGAGCAGAATGCCCGCCAGCGAGCCATCCACCCGCCGGCGCAGCTCGCTGCCGCGTTGGGGCAGCCCGCGGAAGTGGACCGGCGCTGTGCCGGGACGGCGGCCGACGAACAGGCCGCCGTTGTCGGAAGGGTCGGTGCGCATCGGTCTCTATGTTCGCAGGTGCCCGGCCATCCGCCCGCGATTATCCGTCCACGCCACCGTCCACGTAGGCTCGGGCGAGCCCGGGACGGGGCGCCGTCGATGCGCCAACGGCGGACGGTTTCCCATCGTGCGCGCTCGTTCAGTCCGCGTACAGCGCGTCGAGCACGTCTGCGTACTTGTCGTTGACGACGCCCCGCTTGACCTTCAGCGTCGGCGTCAGCTCACCCGTCTCCTGGGACAGATCATGGTCGAGGATCGCGAACTTCTTGACCTGCTCGACCTGAGCGTATTTGGCGTTCGCGCGGTCGAGCGCCTCCTGCACCAGCGCCCGCACGGCGGGCTCGCGCGCGAGCGAGGGCATGTCCGCGGGCAGCCCGTGCTCGGCGGCGTATCCCGCGATCTCCTCCTCGTCGAGCGTCACCAGCGCCACCGGATACGGGCGCTGGTCGCCGTGCATCACCGCCTGAGAGATCCAGCGGCACTGCTTGAGGTCGTTCTCGATGTTCGCCGGCGTCAGGTTCTTGCCGCCGGCGGTGATGATGATGTCCTTCTTACGCCCCACGATGTACACGAACCCATCCTCGTCCACGCGCCCGAGGTCGCCCGTGTGCAGCCACCCGTCCTCGATCGCGCCGAACGTCTCTTCGGCGCGGTTGTGATAGCCCTGAAATATATTCGGGCCTTTGATCAGCAGCTCGCCGTCGTCGGCGATCTTGACCTCCACGCCCGGGAACGGCTTGCCGACGCTGCCGAAGCGGTGGTTCTCGGGGCTGCACGCGGTCGCGGCAGTAGCGGTCTCGGTCATGCCGTAGCCCTCCATCACGGGCACGCCGCAGGCGTAGAAGAATTCGAGGATCTCCTTCGCGATCGGCGCCGCGCCGCTGACGGCCTCGCGCAGCCGCCCGCCGAACGCGGCGCGCACGTTTTTGAACAGCCGCTCCTCGGCCTCTTCGAACGGCGCCTGCAGCTCCTCGGGGATCGGCTGTCCCGCGAGCTGGCATTCGCGCACCCGCATGCCCACGTGGACCGCGCCCGCCAGCTCCTCGGGATCGGCGTAGTTGGCGCTGACGAGCGTGTAGATCTTCTCGAAGATCCGCGGCACCGACGGCAGGTACGTGGGCTTGACCTCGGCCAGCTCGCCGACGATCTGCCTGGTATCCCCGCCGAAGTAAGCCAGCGTGACCCCGAGATCGAATACCACCAGCTGCAGCAGCAGCGCGAACGAGTGCGCCAGCGGCAGATACAGGTAGACGACGTCCCCGGCGTCGCTGTCCAGGCTCGCGCGCTGCTCGACCATGTCGACGATCGCACGGTAGTTGCCGTGCGAGAGCACGCACCCCTTCGGCGGTCCGGTCGTGCCGGACGTGTAGATGAACGTGAAGGTGTCCTGCGGGCGCACCCCCATGCGGCGGGCCTCCAGCTCCTCCAGCGAGCGCGTGCGTCCGCGCGTGCGCACCTCCTCCAGCGGAATCGCCTGGAGGGCGGCGATCTCCTCCGTCGCCTCCTCCTCAGAAGGCACGTCGATCGTGACGATCGTGCGCAGGTGCGGCAGGGAGTCGCGAATCTCCGCGATCTTCGCCAGCTGCGAGGCGTCCTCGCAGACGATTGCGCACGCGTCGGAGTCGGATATGACCCAATGACACTCTTCGGGCGAGTTGGTCTGGTAGATCGGCACGACCACCGCGCCGACCGACGTCGCTGCGAGATCGGCGTAAGACCACTCGGGGCGAGTGTTGGCGAGGATGCACACGCGCTCGCCCGGCTGGACGCCGAGATCGATCAGCCCGAGCGCGACCTCGTTTACGATCCGGTCCAGCTCGGCGTAGGTGGCGTCTCGCCAGACGCCGTCCTGCTTGTAGCGGATGGCAGCGCGATCTGGATACCGCTCGGCCGCGTGCGGGATCAGGTCGGCGATGGTCTGCGATGCGGTTGCCGACGGCGCGGCGGTAACCTCCATGACTTGCTCTCCCCTCGATCGACACTGACGTGCTGCTCACTCGACGGCTCACGGCTACTACGATCCGACCCTCAAATCTTAGGGGAGTTTGCGCGTGCTCGGGTGGCGCAGGGTGGCGCGCGCATGCGACGGGCCGGCCCAGGGGCTCGGTCGAGGTCAGCCGAAGCCGGCTGAGCACGCCGCAGCGAGCACCCGCGACATGTGCGCCCAAGCGACATGTCGCGCCCGGTGGGCCGGTAGGCGGCGGTCGGGCGGGTTGCCGCGGGTGGTCTGGCTGGTCGGGCGGGGGTTGCGCGGGTGGTCTAGGTCTTAAGCGAGGCGGCGGGACGCTGTTGGGCGCCACCCTGGCGCATCGAGGCGAGGAACAGGCTCTTGTCGATGCGCCCCTTGAATATGGGCACCCCGTTCTCGAGGCACTTCGACAAAACTTCTCGGCGCCCCAATCCGGCTTCGCGGGCAAGCTCGGTGGGCGTCAGGTGGTTGGCCATCGGGAGATCTCCTCCTGTCCGAGATATGTGTCTGGCTGCTTCGCTCACGCTAGCGCCAGGAGCGGACGATTGCAATAGAGGATTCCCGCAACCTCCAGGTCTTATGCGTTCTACACCGGGTTGGGCACGTCCAGGAACACGTGCCGCAGGCCATACCGCTCGGCCAGGTGTTCCCCCAACGCTTGTACGCCCCACGTCTCGGTCGCGTAATGCCCGGCGGCGATCAGATGCACGCCCAGCTCGCGCGCCTGGGACATGACGCGCTCGGCCGGCTCGCCCGTGAGCAGCGCGTCGGCGCCCGCCGCCGCCGCGTGCGCCAGATAATCTGAGCCCGCCCCCGACACGATCGCCAACGTGCATATGCGCGGCGGTCCCGCGTCGAACACGAGCGGCTCGCGCCCCCCGGTCGCTGCGCGCACGCGCTCGATCAGCTCCTCCGCGAGGAGGCCGCCGGGGAATTGCGCGAGACAGCCGATCGACTCGCCGTGGCGCAGCGCGAACGGCTCGTCCACGCGTTTGCCCCCGAGCTCCTGGGCGATCAGCGCGTTGTTGCCGAGCTCGGGGTGCGCGTCGAGCGGGAGGTGGTATGCGGCGAGCGCCATGTCAGCGTCGAACAGCAACTGCAGCCGACGCTTCAGCTGGGCGTCGATCGGACCCGGGGCCGAGCCCCAGAACAGGCCGTGGTGGACCACCAGCAGGTCGGCTCGCTCGGCTGTGGCGAGCTCGAACAGCTCCGCGCTGGCGGACACGCCCGTCGCGATCGTCGCGACCTCTGCCGGTCCGGGAACCTGCAGGCCGTTGGGGCAGTAGTCCTCGAACCGATCCGGCTCGAGCAGCCGGTCGAGGTGGTCCAGGATCTCGGCGGTTGGCGTGGGGTCGGGCGTGGACGCGGGCATGGGCGTGTGGCGAGCTGACGATACCTGCCCGGCGCTGCCCGCTCGCCGGCGCTACGTAGCGGCGCCCGTATGGCTGCCCACCGGCGCTCGTGTGGGATACTGAGCGCTGCGTCGGGGCGTGGCGCAGCCTGGTAGCGCGCACCGTTCGGGTCGGTGAGGTCCCCGGTTCGAATCCGGGCGCCCCGATTGGTTAGAGAACCGCGAAGGCCAGCGAACACGGGCGAAAACACCCGGAAACACTGGCCCTAGCGGGAGGCGGTTTGCCCGTGTTCGCGGCTGTTCGGTGGTCCGAGGGATGCAGACGGGATGCAAGCCGTCGGGAAATGGGATGCAAACGGGATGCAAGGCATCCTCGGCTGGCGACCCCTCGGCTTGGATCGAGCCTCCCGTCGAGGACTATCGTGCGCACTTGGCAACGTGGCGCTGCATCGTGGATGAGAAGCGGCATGGGTGCCGGCATCCTCGGGGTCGGGCACGATCAAAACCTCATGGCCAAGCAGCGTCTAGCTGCCGAGCTTGCGAATCTGGCGGTCCATCTTCCCGAACGCCCGATCGACCTCGCGAATGCTTCTGTCCACGTCGCTGACATCGACGTTGATCATCGCCCTGCACTGGGGGCACTCCATCGTGGGGTTCCGGCGCCACTGGGCGATCGTGCGCGACACGCTCCTGCCGCAGTCGCACGTGACGTCCATCTTCTCGCTGCTCAGATTGAGGCTGCTCATCCGAACCAGAGTGTAGGTCGGGCTGTGGACGCACAATCACTATGGACGCGAGCCAGGACGCGACGCACTATGCGACTCAACGTGTCCAGGTGTACCTGATCGGGTTGGCTGCGCCCTTCTTGCGGTACTCGTCCGGGACTCGCTTGCCGACGTACTGATCGCGCAGCTCCGCCGGAGCCTCCCGGCCGATGAAAGCCAACCGTCCGGGCGCATCCTCGTGGCCCGGAAAGTCTTGCGCTGTAGCCGGAAGCCAATCCTCCGCGACGAACACGCCAACGATGAGTCCGCGCTGCGTGGCGAGGATGACTTCCGCCTGCATCGCCTTCTTGCGGCTGATCTTCCAGGCGTACCGCGTGGCCTCATAGAGCGAGGTCTCGGCGGCGCTGCGATTGACGCTGATGAGGATGGCGTTGTGCCGGAAGTCGGCGGGCGGGGCGGAGTAGCGGCGGATGATCTCGCGGGCATGCATGGCTCCGTATTCGCTTGACCCAGTGCCACCTGCGACGTTGGAGAGGCCAGGATAGGCGTCCATCAGGGCCGCCTCGACCTCGAACGCCGTCGCGTCGTCCATGCCGTGTCGGTGGATGACGTGGGCGACCTCGAAACCGGCTAGACGTACTTCGCGGATGCGCTTGAGCTTGTCGCTCAGCTCGTCGCCATCCTGACTCAGCTCATCGCGGATGTGCGCGAAGACCCTGTTGCCTTGGCCCTTGCCGACGTAGAAGGTCTCGCCGTTGCGTGGGTCGATGAGGCGGTAGACGTAGGTCTTGAGCTTCGGGATGACATCGGGAAGAAAGGCGTCCAGCTCAGGCACGGACGCCAAGGTAGCCAGCGGCTCGGATGCGGCGCCGTGATCGAGTGACTCTGCTGGCGCAGCGCGTGCTGCAGCGCTGCGGCCCACTTTGGCAGCTCGTGCTTCTCCCCGCTCCACCACGGGCAACATATCCCATCCTCGCGCCCTTTCGAGAATCCGGCGCGTGCGGCGTCCCGCAGGGGGCCCCTGTCGTGTCGGGGGCTGGGCCGTGGTGTAGTTTGCGGCGATGAAGGTCGGGTCTCGGGAGGCGATTGCCGGGCTGGTCGTCGAGCTTGCAATGTTCCTGTGTTCGTATGCTCCGCTGTTCGCGATCCTGGCGATCCGCTTCCAGACGGAGGCTTTGACGATCACCTGCGCATCGATCGCCGTAGCTGGGCTGGCGGCGGGCGGATTGGTGCTCTGGAGGTTCCGATGATGCCGCGCACGATGATCGTCGATCCACGCGATTGGATTCGACCTCCTTTTGCCAACTGCGAGCAATGTGGCGCTCAGGACACTGTCGGCTTGCTGATGGTGTCGAAGATGATCGTCCTGCGTCGCTGTCGAGCTTGTATGGGCGACAGCCGGCAGGACCTACCGGCCCCGCCGCGTCCGCGTGTTCTCTATCCTATCGCTTCCGTGTCCGCTGCCCGCACGAGGCGGACTTCCCGTTCTTGGACGGCGCATCGAACATAGTCAGTGTGCGCGAGCGTTGAGCCTGAGCCGGCTTTTCGCTCTGTAGAGCCCAATGCAGCGTACTGTCAGCCTGTTTCGCGCATCGTTGACCGTTCGCTCTTGACAAGCCGCGCGGTTGGCGCTATGTTCTTTCGTGTTCATGACTTCCCGATCGTGGGATGTCGGGCACGATAGGTCGGGTTTGGGTCGGTCCACTGGATCGGTGTCAAGCGCTTTTGCAGGGATGTTGTAGGGGAGAGGGCCGGATCGCATGAAGAGGGGTAGTTCACGCATGAGTCTTTCGGGGACAGATGTGACAGAGGTCGCTACGCGCCCGTTCGGGCCGGTAGGTAGATGCGTCAGCAGCGCTGACACATCTCTCTCTCTCTCTCTCTCTCTCTCTCTTGTCCCTGGGGC
>Ga0210408_10002938_pt1 | contig 16073 bp, 12 predicted proteins | sample IncBWH4MmetaG_FD_155471 | JGI IMG/M metagenome (GOLD analysis project Ga0210408, IMG submission 155471) | Forest soil microbial communities from Barre Woods Harvard Forest LTER site, Petersham, Massachusetts, United States - Inc-BW-H-4-M | ecosystem: Environmental > Terrestrial > Soil >...
ATGCGCAAGCCGATATATCGGCGAAGTCAGGCACCCGAGACAACTGAACGCCACACCGAGGGTCAACAATCCCCTCGCAATCAGAAGTTGCTTTCCTGAAAACCTGACACAAAGGATGGCGCAGAAGATCGAGATCATCACGATCAGCGGCAGCCCGAACCGCACAATGTGCACTAGTATCCACCAAAACGATCCTACGCATACAAATACAGCCAGCAGTGCGAACATCCCCGGTTGGCGCCGGCGGAAACTCTCGAAGACCATGGCGAGAACTCCGGCTACAGCAAAAGTTGCAAATGCCGGACCAAGACCAAAAAATTCACTAAACGGATAGTCATCAACTTTTCGAGTGACGACGAATGACAAGCTTGGCTGTTGCACAACAAGGCCCATAGGAAAATCATTAGCTCCTCGAAGTACGAGGGGGCCAACTCGCACGGGAAACGGATAAACCGGATTTCCCGTACTCAGCAAATTGCGGCCAATCCATAAAGCCGACGGCGCAGCGCTAGCAAGAATGAGCAGCGGTATCAGGACAAGCTGCTTCCGTTTTATAACCAGAGCGCCGGTAAACAGCAAGACCAGCAGAGCATAGGGGAGAAAAGTCTGCTTGGTCCCGATGCTCACTCCCGCGCATAGCACTGATAGAACAAGACTTTGAATGCGGCCGGTATCTTGGTACCTGAAAAGGAGCGCCACTGCAGCAAGCAGGAATGCAGTCCCGAATGCATCCACATATAAAGCGAACGTTTGGAAGAGGATGATGGGAACGCTCAGGACGATGATGGAGGATAGAGCCCCGCCTTCTCTTGATGCCGACAAGCGGCGACCCAATGCGTAAACGGAAAGCGCCAGAATGGCGCCTGCCGCAAGGTTGCCCCACAGCACCAGGTTCTGGGCGTTCAACGCGATTGCGGGCAGCGCAAACAATTCAGCATTCGCCGGCAGAGCCATCTGCCATACGGTAGCGGTCAAGGGTATGGCTACCGGGCGTAGCCAGGAGATCGGCTTCAACAAGTGGTAGGCAACGGCATCGTAGCCGTTGGGATACGAGATTAAAACGTCCACTAGAAAGAGGAAATAAGTACAACAGAGCAGCAACAAAGGAAGACGAAGAGGTATTGCGGCCAAGGTGCTGGCGGGAATACGGGGCCGACAAAAGACCCACCATATCGCCATCACAAGCGCCGTCGTGGATAGTCCGGAAATGGTGTTGAAGAGGGGAATGCCGACCGCCAGATCCACCAGCCCGACTGCCTGCATGGCCAGAACGTAGAGGGCGGTGAGTTGGCACAGACTCTCGAGAAGTTTCTCGGCCAACGTGCCCTGGGTCAATGAATGCCTCTATGCGAGAGCTTCTCTAGGAAGAAGCGCACTGTGCGACCCATAGAAAAATAGATCACAGCACTCACAACGCAAGTGAGCAGCAGAAATGCAGAGGAATACTTCGCAACCTTTACAGGCATGCTTTTCATATAGCATCGAGGAGTTGATCGGTCAATCTCCGATTGCCGTCGTGCCCAGAGTGGAAATGCAGACAAGGCTGCGCTGGAAAACAATCAGCGCCCGGCCTTCGACTCAGGCCAGAACCACTGTGCACACGGCGCGCGCGCCGTCAGCTGCGACCCGGACGCTCCATCTCGACACGATTCGAAAGACCGGTGTTGACAAGGCGAGCATGGAGAGAAAGAGAGGGTACGCCAGCAGCCCGTTGTCTCTCCACCCAATGAATGGTAGTTTCTTTGATTGTTCCCCAAGATGCGGTCCCTTCATCCATCGTCCCGCAACTTTTTTTCGCGACCTGAGGATTCGATCGAACCTATTCTCCGACCGCGGATGCCGGAACTCGATTCACTTCGAGGACTTGCCGTTCTTCTAGTGCTTTTCTATCACGGATTCTTTTGGTCTGGCGTGATGGGGTCAGGCACAGCCATCAGCGCGTTCATCGCATTTACGCGCAAGGGTTGGCTGGGCGTGAACCTCTTTTTTGTCCTCTCGGGCTTCCTCATCACTGGCATCCTGGTGGATTCAAGGTGCAAGGAAGACTATTACAAAAAATTTTATGCGCGCCGCGCCTTGCGGATTTTGCCGGCTTATTACGGCACCTTGCTGGTTCTGCTGGTGACGGGACTGAAACCGCTTTCCTTCTTGGTGCTCAGCTTTTTCTATCTGTCGAACGTCACTCCTCTGTTTGGAGTAGTGCAGGCCTACCCGGTACTGTGGTCACTTGCAGTTGAGGAACATTTTTATCTCCTGTGGCCCACGATCGTGCGCAGGTTCTCCATCCATAGAATCGAACAGATTGCGATCGCGGTAGTCTGTATCGTGCCGGCCTCACGATTAGCTTCTTATCTGCTGACTTGGCGAACCGGCCTGAGAAATTACACCTGGCTCGTGGCCGATGGCTTGGCAATGGGAGCATGGCTAGCGATTCGAGTTCGCAAGCCAGGGTTGACGCGAGAACGGCTAGCGCGAATCTCCTTGGGAGCACTCGCCGTTGCGACGATCGCCGCCTTCGCCTTCGGCAAGTTTGGAATTCTCACCGACCAGAGACCGTTGGGTGCCGCATTCCGAGAATCCTGCGGAAACCTGGCATTCCTAGGCCTGATTGGTTTGGCGCTCTTCGTCGGTACAGGCAACTGGAAAACACTGATTCAGCGGCCGTTCTTGAAGTTCTATGGTGATATCAGCTACGGGCTCTATCTGATCCATTTGCTCGTTTTTGGACAATACGACCGGTTAGTCCGCCACTTTTTGCCGCAGTATTTGCCATCGACGGGCGGTTTTGCGATCTCCGCAGTGCGTTTCTTGATCTGTGGGGCTTCGGCTACCGGACTGGCCCTTCTCTCGCGGCGCTACTTCGAAGAACCGTTCCTACGTATGAAAACACGGTTCGGCGCTGGCCCACCGCCCACTGATAGTCCTTCTTCTGCCCTTTCGAAACCATCCGGCCAGGAGCCCTGACGGAAGAGCATTGTTTGGAGCCAGAGGGGTCACCACGTATGAATTGGACCGGACAAGTCACATACTAACGACAATGAAATGGCGCGGGAGTAGGCGAAGGTGTCGGCATTTGATACCTTGACTTGCCCCCACGGACGCTCTAAGGTGCTTTTTGAATTGGAGCCCATCGGTAGAATCCCCACGCTTGACGGTTGGCGAGCGATCGCCATTCTGAGTGTTCTCTTCGTTCATATCAGATTGCCAGGGCTTTTGGGCCATCTCGGAGTGGTTCACTATTTTGAGGGAGTGAGCCTTTTCTTCGCTCTGAGCGGCTTTTTGATCACCACCCGCCTCTTGGAGGAATACGACTCCACCGGAGCGATCAGCTGGCGAAAGTTTTACATCCGCCGGGCGTTCCGCATTTTACCGCCGGCATTTCTGACTTTGGCGGTTTTGGCCCTTCTTGGACCTGGGCTGCATATTTTTCCGTCCAAGACGAGCGAAATCATCGCGAGCGTCTTCTTTTACAGGAACTATGTAATCAACGGGGAATGGTACACGGGACACTTCTGGTCATTGGCCGTAGAAGAACACTTTTATATATTGTGGCCTGCAGTACTTAGTCTGGTCGGTGTAGCCCGCGGCGCGGGCGCCGCGTTGTTTTTTACAGGAGTCTTCACTCTCTGGCGCCATGCCTTCATGTACGTTGATCAGGCTGTGCCACCCCTTGCCGCCATTCACCGTACGGACTATCGGATCTCCGGCCTGTTCTGGGGATGTGCGGTTGCGTTTCTGTGGCGGAACCAAACCGCCCGCCTCGTGCTCACAAGAGTAGTCCGGAGTTGGTGGTCGCTACCGATCATAGCCGGGATCATGGCGCTCGCCCGATTTTCACCACATTGGTCAGGCCGCCCCTGGGTCGACGACGGGCTCGATATTTTAGTGGCCACTCTTCCGCTCATAACGGTTGCGGACCCACGTGGCATAGTCAGTCGCGTATTGAAAACACGTCTTCTGAGCTGGATTGGCCGCATTTCTTACAGCCTGTACTTGTGGCAGCAGCTCTTCAATGCGCTCCCGTACGTACCCAAGTCGTTTGTTCAGCAGCTTCCGTTCAATCTTATTGCGGCCTTCCTTGTTGCATCGTTCAGTTACTATTTCGTAGAACGCCCATCTATCGCCTTTGGCGGGAGGCTGGCAGGCGTTTCGCCCGTCAAGGTAATCGCCACATGAACTCCCGCTGGCGGATGAGGGATACGGCCGGCCAGCAGGACCATGGGCCAGAACCAGACCAGAAAGGAAAACCAATGGGAGGCGAATCTGAAAGAGGGCCCGCTGATGAGCGCTCTCCATCGAAGGTTAATATCTCTCCCGCGGCGGGCAAGGCTCTCCTCCCGCGCGCTGCAGCCACCCTCCTAGTCATTCTTCTCGCGGGACTTGGCTTGCGCCTGTATCGTCTCACGTGGCAGGGCGTGTGGGACAACGAGGCGTTTTCCCTGACTGTTAGCCACCTTCCATTCCATGAGATGACAGCCAGAATCGTCAAGGACGTCGTCCACCCGCCCCTGCACTACTACCTGCTCCACGTGGTCTTCCGTGAATTCGGTTTTGGGGATTTTCAGGCCCGGCTCGTGTCGGCGGTGTTTGGAACGATCACCGTGGGCGTGGTCTTTCTGTTGGGTCAATATCTCTTCGACACTTCCACCGGTCTCCTAGCCTCGATGCTGATGGCTGTGTCCCAGTTGGGTATCATGTATTCTCAGGAGGCTAGGCCATATGCCATGGCCGGGTGTTTTTCAGCGTTTGCGATCTATTTTTTTTGCATAGCGTGGTGTGAACGTCGTTGGCTCGCCTGGTGCGGCTTCATCGGTTTTGCAATTCTGATGCTCTACACCCAGTACTTCACCGGGCTGCTTTTGGCCTGCTTGTTCTTATACAGCATCACTCAGAGGAAACACGTTGGGATTCCCGCGCTTTGGTGGTTGGTTGGCGCCATCGCGATCGGGATCGCGTTTGCGCCGTGGCTAACTACCGGGATTATACAGAGCGCGCTTGGAAGTCCGAAAACAAGTTTCAAGAGTCAACCCTTCTGGTTTGCCGTCGATCGCCTGACTTACATTCGCGATTTGAATGCATTCAACAACGGTAATTTTGACAACCTGATCAACTTCCGCTCCTTTGGGCGGTCGCGTCTGGTCGCGGGCGGGCTGTTATTCAGCATGCCGGCATTGCTGGCGCTCAGGCCGCTGGTTTCGCGTGGCCCCGCTCCAACCGGGAGATTTCCGGAAGGGCAAAGCCTGGCTCTGCTCGCGATCCTTTGGATTGCGCCTCATCTGGTATTGATCGCGATGGGTTTTGGTGGGATGCAGTATCACGTGCGGTACGCGTTGTTTTGTACGGTCCCTTACTACGTGTTGGCCGCAAGAGGAATAACAACCATCCCCATCCCGGCAGTACGTGCGGTCTGGGTTATCGGGGTCATTTTATATAGCAGTTTCGCTTTGCGCGCGAACTATTTCCGTCCATACAAGGAGAATTACCGGGATGCACTGCTGCATATCGCCAGCGCGCAGCAGCCTGGGGATTGTATGGTGCTCTTTCCGGATCCGAAAGCCGAGCTCCCATCATGGGAGTGGGCTGTTTACTTACCTTCCCGGACGCGCCCGCGCGTCATTTCGCCGGACACGATCGCGTCGGACGCGGGTGATTGCGGTCGCATGTGGTTTCTGGCGGGGCAAGTCTTTCCAACCGACGCCGATAAACTTCACCAGCTCGAACGAAAGCTGCCAACGTTTTTTACGAAAACCGAGGACCAGCATTACTTCTGGGTCTCAACTTCGCTGTTCACCCGGCAATCACATTAACCAAATGACTGTCTCAGATCCGGTCCTCTCGGTAGTAATAGCGATTGCCAGCGATACGACAAGTCCTACGGACACCCGCCATCTCCGGCCATGCCTGGCTGCGTTGCGGAAACAGTTGAACGCGCCAGCCATGGAGGTCATCGTCCCGCTCCCTGTCGGGGTCTCCGGCATCGATTCGTTGCGCCAGGAGTATTCGGAGGTGCGTTTCCTGGAGGTTGCCGATCTGCGGAAATACAGTCGGAAAGGCGAGAGCCGAGAACACCACGGTGAACTAATTGCCCGCGGCTTCGCCCAAGCCCGTGGCAGTTTGATCGCGCTGATCGAAGATCATGACGTTGTGACGGCGGAGTGGAGCGCCAATGCCGTGAACGCCCACCGGAATCCGTTCGCCGCCGTGGGTGGCGCCATTGAAAACGGTGTTGACTTGCCCTTGAACTGGGCCGTTTACTTTTCCGATTTTCAGCTTTACCAGAACCCTTTACAGGAAGGCGTGTCGGCGCGTGCCAGTGACGCCAATGTGATCTACAAGAAAGCAGCTCTCGAGCGGATTCAGCCCGTTTGGGAAACGGAATTTCACGAAGCTTCCGTGAATGGCGCATTGGGCGAGTGCGGCGAAAAGATCGTGCTCGCGCCTCAGGTCGTCGTTTACCAACATCGTCAGGGGCTTCGGTTCGCAACAGCGCTGAGAGAAAGGTTTGTATGGGGCCGGTCTTTCGGGGCATGGCGCTGTACGCAGGCCGGCACCGCGCGTCGATTGTTCTGGACTGTCTTCTCGCCCGTACTGCCAGTGGTGCTAATGGCTCGGAGGAGTTTCTTGGCGGTTAAGAAACGCCGCAAGCTGGGTGCATTTGTCAGAGCCTTTCCGCTCACCCTTATTTTGACGGTCAGTTGGTCATGTGGCGAATTAACGGGCTACATTACAAGGCGAGCAGTTTCTTCGAGAATCGGGGTGGCTCAGGCGATCGCGGGCCGTCCGCGGGCCGCCTCATAGCCATGCGAATTGGTACCGATGCCATGTGCGGGCATATGGCATCGAAGAAAAGTTGCCGCCGGCGCCTGGCCGGATTGCAGGTCCTCCAGAACTTCGGACGGGGGCCAGCCGTTCTCCCTGCGCCGGGCTACCGCGCCGGAGCGAAACTCATTGCCATCGGGAACGGAATGCCGAAGGACTTGATTGCTGTCAAACGTCCCGTTTGCTGATCGATGCGGAATTGCACGATAGTGCTGCTGAAGACGTTTGCGCCGAACAGATAATTGCCGGTTGGGTCAATGCGCAAATTACTGGGCCTTTGGCCGTAGCTGGATACGTACTCTATGGTTGTTAAAGTGCCTTGAATCGGGTCGACCGTGAACACGGCGATACTGTCATGCCCTCGATTGGATGCGTATAGAAACCGGCCGCCCGAGTGTATCAGCAAATCGGCTCCGGCGCTCTCACCGTGGAAATCCGGCGGGAGAGTACTGATCGTCCGGATCAGCGCAAGTACGCCTCGTTGGGCATCCCATCGCATTGAAATCACGCACGATCCATTCTCTCCAATCGCATATGCCAGATTGCCGTTCGGATGAAATACGAAGTGCCTTGGCCCGGTACCCGCATGCGTTTTCAAGAACGGCGGTTCGTTGAGGGTGAGGCTTCCCTTGTTTGCGTCGAATTTGTAGACGAAGATCTCGTCTAGTCCCGTATCCGTGGAAATCGCGAATCGATTGTCGGGAGACAGGACAATTGAGTGCGCGTGTGGCTGCAGCGCCTGGCCGGGTCCCCCACTTTGCCGCTGGATCGCGGAAGTCGCAGGGTGCAAATGACCGGTGGAATCAATTGGAAGCACCGCTACTGTACCGCTGTAGTTGGCGACGAGCAGGTTTTTGCCAGAATTGTCTACCGTCAAAAAAACTGGGAGGCCACCTGAGGAAGATTCAGTATTCAGCATTGTTAGTTTGCCATTTTCAGGATCGACCTGAAACGCCGACACTGTGCCCGGATCTTTCAAATTGGCAGTGTAGAGATAGCGACCATTGGGGTGAAGGGTTTGAAACGCAGGATCCTGCACACCCTTCGCCATCATCTTCACATTGGGCCATTCCGCGCGCATCTGAGCCAAGATCCGTGACGGGCTGCTGGCTACGGCATCAATGTTGCTCTGCCAAAGCCGCCCCGCGGCGAGTCCTGCGGCATCGACCTTACCCGTTGCCGCATGAAACTTGTATAGGTAGATGCCTTTGCCGCCGCGGGTCGTATAGGATCCGGCGTACATCCAGTAATCCGGCTTTGTCGACTGTGAGCCGCACGCAACCAAGAGGAGTGCCAGAAATGCCGGCAGCACCAATTTTTGGGGGTATCCGACCATAATGGTGGCCTAAGTGTACCCAGCCCGAGTCGTTGCTAAAGGTTGGCCGCCAGGTTGGTCAGGCTGCGATCTATTGGAGCATTCGGACATAATCGCGTTCGCCAATGGGTACCCAACCCGAATCGTTGTCGAATGCCGGCCGCCAGGCTGAGAAAAGTGCCTTGGCGCCGTTCGCCTTGAGTATGGCGAGAGTCCTGCGGACCTCGGTTTCAGGAAGCTTTGAGAAGGCGGCCGGATCGTCCCGCGGCGGGACCGAATGATTCCCGTTCGGGATCTGGATGGTGAACCGGGCACCGACCAGTCGCGCATCATAAGCATAGTCGGCGAAACCCATCGAGGCCAGTTCGTCGCCTGGCCGAATCCCCAGGGCCTGGAGCTTCGCCTCGATCGCCGGATTTTGCCAAGCGGCTGGCCGCGTTTGATTCCGGACCAATTGTTTGGCGAAGGCCGGGCAGTAAGTCAATATAAGCCAAACGGCAACCGCCAGGTTTATCGCGGTCGACCTGTCCCCTCCTGTTAACACCAATGCCGCGGCAAACAGAGTGGTCCAGGCGAGAACAACAAAGGGTACCAGGTACCGGTATTCGGCATGCACACATGCGAACGTAAAGACGGCGACGGCCGGCCATAAGATTAGCCAGAATTGAGGTCGAATCACCTGGTAGAGGTTTCCAAAGCGCAGGCCCAGGACTACGAACGCCACCAGGCCGGCATAGAGAGGAATCCACCTCCGGGATAAGTGTAACAAATTAGTTGAATACGGCCTGGTTGTCGGAACTATCCCAAGGAAGCGAAGAAACTGCCGGAGCACCTGGCGGACGTCGAGGTGTGCTTTAACTCCATCGTACCAGTAGGAGGGATCATACCAATACGAATAAGTCGAGTCGATAGGGCCATCGAACTTAACAATGGCGGGGTTGATCGAGATTGTCTTTGGAGCATGCAGCAGAGTGACTGAATCCGGCAATTGGAGGTCCCAATATCGGGGCACTTCATTTACGTACCAAGCAAAATTCAAATTCCCGATATCGCTGAACGTCATGCGGCCCCTGCTGTAACTGAGACCTGCAACCAGGGGGGACGCCGCCAGAAGGAACGCCACCGCCGCGACAGCAGTACCCTTTCGCCCCAGGTGGCGGCACGCAGGCCGCACAAGGAAGATAGCCAGCAAAACGAACGAAAGGGGGAACATGACCGCCTTCGTAATGTAAGCAAGAGCCAGGAGCACTCCCAGTGCAGCTTGGTGGATGAACCGCGCATCCGGCAGGCTGAGGCGGATGCACACTCCCGCAACCAGATACACGCTGCCCTCTAGCATTATGTTCGGGCCCACAAGCCAGAGGGTAACGTCGAGATTGCTGATAAACAGCAGTGTATAAGCGAATGCAAGAGTGCCGAGAAATCTCGAACGTTTCCCCAACACTGGGCCACGTGCCAGATGAATCCATCTCAACAAGTTTACAAAGAAGTATGTAAAACAAAAATACATAGAGGCACAAATCGCCCAATCGAGACTGTGCACCACGATCAATTCAGAAACCGGTGAGGGATGCGCCAGTTTCAATGCCACTGCCAGCAGCGCGGGATAACCCGGACTCCAGCTCCCATTCGTCAGGAGACATCGGGGACCATACCGAATTGTATTAAGTGCCATCTCAAGATAAGAGACGCCGTCCGACGAAATGAATGCCCTCGCGTTCCACGCTACTGGAAGAGTCAGGATTGCGCAGAGAGAGGCGGCCAGCAGCATCGGCCGGAGCTCTTTGCCCGATAGTCCGTCCGTGGACGCGGGAACCGCACAAAGAGAGGTCTTGCGTTCCACGTTATGAGGATTGCCTCCTGTTATTGAACCGAAGTATACATGGTCTCGCTGTCGTCGGGCCCGGAAAGGAAGCAAAAGGGGATAGAGAATACAAGCGCTGTGGCACGGCGAATGTTTTCCGTGCGGTAGAGCCGGAGGCGGGCCGCCAGTTCGTAAACCCCATGCCCGCTCGTTCGCCGCCTCAGTTCGCGTACTCCGTTTTGGAGTTAACAATTCAGTTTCTGCAGGCGGAGACGAAACGGTTATGGAACAGGCAGCATTTTAGAGCCAGAGCAGCTATGCTACCCTGTTCGAATGACTCTTGGAGTCGCCGGCAGGAGACACCTAATCCTTCCATTGGGGATTGCCCTGCTGGGTCTGGGAATCAACATCATCGTTGCCACCAATATGGCCCCAACGACCGATGAACCCTGGCACGTTGCTTACGGTGTGTTGATCCTCCAGGGTAAGCCTGACAAAACAAATGTCCTCCTAGACAGCAAAATGCCGGTATCGGCGCTCAACGCCTTCCCGCGCGGCGTCGCCAAGTACTTGCGAGATCACGGAAGAGCCCCGAGCCTGGCCAATATCCTGCGAGATGCGCGCACAACCCGCTGGGCAACCATTGCCGCGGCGCTCTGCCTGAGTCTGTTGGTCTTCCTATACGCGAAGTCGCTCTTTGGGCGTGCGGCGGGGCTGTTTGCTCAGCTGATCTTCGTGATGGACCCCAACATCATTGCCCACAGCACGCTTTCCACCACAGATCTCTATGTCTCGGCTGCTGTCGTGAGCTTCCTGTACTGCCTGCGCCGATTCCTGCTGACTCCCAATACCAGAAATGCGGTACTTACAGCCGTTACGTTGTCAGCGGCCCAGTTAACGAAGTTCAATGCTGGATACCTCTACCTCATTCTTGCAATGGCTCTGCTCGCTGCCGCTCTTTATGCGAGATATAGCCGGGAGATCCGCTATCGCATCCCAGTGCGGCAGATGGCCATAGTGTTGGCGCTCACGGTCGTGGGCTTTTTCGCCTTTATCAACGCAGGGTTTTTGTTCGACAGACCCTTCACAAATCTCGCTCAGTACCAGTTCCGGAGTCAGAAGTTTCGCGCGCTGCAACAGGTCCCGGGTCTGCGTGCAGTGCCGATTCCCCTTCCTCGTGCTTTCGTCCAGGGGCTCGACGGGTTGAGCTATCACAACAGTACAGGTAATGACTTCGGTAACATAGCTCTTCTAAATGAGGCCCGAGGGCCCGAACTTCCGCGATCGGATGGCTTCAAATCCTATTACCTGGTCGCATACGCACTGAAAGAACCGCTCGGGATGGAGATCCTGCTGGTGTTGGGTTTGGTGTGGGTGTTCCGGAATCGGCGTCTGGGCGACCTGCTGGCGGGGGAGGGGCTGCTGCTGGCGTGCGCGAGCGTTTTTTTTATATTACCGTCCCTTTTCAGCAATTCGCAGGTTGGAATTCGCCATATCCTTCCCGTGCTGGTGATCTTCGCCATTCTGTCCGGTGGTGCGTTCCAGGCCTGGACGGAATTTTCAATGCGACGGAAACTGCTGCTCGCCGGATGCGTCCTGTACGCGGCTGTCTCTGTGGGCAGCTATTTCCCTCACATGATCCCGTATTTCAACGAGATTCTCACCGATCGCAAGTTGGCCTATCGCTTCCTGGCAGATAGCAACCTGGACTGGAGGCAAGACACCTGGGAAGTCGAGCGCTTCCTGAAGAGTAACCCCGATGTCATCTTGGAGCCTGCCCATCGAGTGGCGGGGCGGATTCTGGTCCGCGGCGATCTTCTCGCCGGAGTGTGGCCACGAAAGGCCGATTACTGGCTGAGGGTCGAAGGGACCCAACCCGTTGCCCAGGTTGGCTACGGGCACTTTCTATTCGTGGTTCCCCCAGAGACGCAAGAGAGGGGGGCAAAGCAGTGAAAGAGATCGCCGACAAGGCCGAAACGCCATCACGAAGACAGGCCAATCATCCGGAGACCTTACCGAGGGGCAGGGAAGGCGCTTGCTTCCGCTGCCGCTGTGCGCAAAAGTTGGCGTAGGGGAGAATGGGGCGGCGGCGAATTTGAAACGCAGGCAAGAGCGGAGACACGAGTGAAAGAGGAAAGTTTGGAGGCGTCCATCACACTCCCGGCATCAGCCGGCGGCGAAAGCGGGAATGTTGAATTGTCCGTGGTGATGCCGTGTCTCAACGAGTCTGAGACTCTTGAATCATGCATTCGAAAGGCAATCGGCTTCCTGCGTGAGCACGGGGTTCGGGGAGAGGTTGTGGTTGGGGACAACGGGTCCACGGATGGATCAAGGGAGATCGCAATCCGCGCCGGCGCCAAAGTCGTGAATGTTGCCGTCCGCGGCTACGGAGCGGCGATTTTCTACGCCACGCTACAAGCGCGCGGGAGGTACATCGTCGTCGGAGATGCTGATGGCAGCTACGATTTTATGGCGCTGCAACCGTTTCTCGAAAAGATGAGACAGGGATACGAACTGGTGATGGGCAACCGGTTTCTCGGTGGCATCCGGCCCGGAGCGATGCCGTGGAAAAATCGCTATATTGGAAACCCCATTCTGAGTCGAATCGGACGTCTTTTCTTCCACTGTTCGGCGAGAGATTTTCATTGCGGCCTAAGGGGCTTTTCGGCCGAAGCCTTTCGACGCATGGATCTTCAAACCACGGGCATGGAGTTCGCTTCCGAGATGGTGGTTCGTGCCACTCTCCTGAAGATGCAAATCGCTGAGGTACCTGCCACGCTGGACCCTGACGGCCGATCCCGACCGCCACACTTGAGGCCCTGGCGTGATGGTTGGCGGCATCTCCGGTTCCTGCTTCTATTCAGTCCGCGATGGTTGTTTCTCATCCCGGGGCTGCTGTTGATGTTGCTCGGAAGCGTCGGCGTTGCCATTCTATGGCCTGGCGATGTCACCATTGGAAGCATCCACTTAGGCGTTCACACCATGCTCTATGCCGCCATGACCACCGCCGCCGGTTATCAGGCCGTGACTTTCAGCATCTTCACCAAAGTATTCGCCATCTGCGAAGGGCTGCTGCCCGAAGACCCCCGGCTCACGCGACTCTTTCGCCATATCACACTGGAGTCCGGTTTAGCGGTTGGATTTGCGCTGATGCTCCTGAGCGCGGCTGGAACTCTCTACGCCGTTTCTTATTGGAGTGCGAGAACCTTCGGCCCTCTCGACTCCTCCGGGATACTGCGCATCGTAATTCTCGCGGCGTTTACGTTTCTGCTCGGCTGCCAGACGGTGCTGAATAGTCTTTTCCTGAGCGTGCTTGGTCTGCGTGTCCGGCGCGTGAAGGATGTATCGCTGTAATGCGGATGGCAAACAAAGCGCACCGGAAATTGCATCAAAGCCTGGCTTTTTCCCGCCGAGTGGAAAGGCTGACGCGGACGTTGGATGCCTTGATGCCAGCTTCAGCCAGCATACTGGACGTGGGGTGCGGCAGCGGGTTGATCTCCTGGAATCTCCAGCAGTTGAGTCCGGGAAGGCAGTTCACCGGAATCGATGTCGTGGAGCGGGACACGTGCATGATCCCTTATCAGATTTATGACGGGGACGCGTTGCCATTCACGCCCGCAAGCTTCGATTATATAATGTTTGTGGACGTAATTCATCATGAAATAAACGCCGAAAGGCTTCTCGCACAGGCGAAACGTATCGCCCGTCAGGGAATCATCTTGAAGGACCACTATTGCGAATCGAGGCTGGATTACTACACGCTTGCTCTGATGGACTGGTTCGGTAATGCGCAGTATGGGGTGCCGCTGCCCAATAGTTACAAGAGCGTTCGCGAATGGCGCGAGTTGTTCGGACGGCTAGGCATTCACGAAATCCGCACCGTGACGGACATCGGCCTCTATCCCGTCCCCTTTAACCTGATTTTCGGGCGGGGGCTGCATTTTGTCTCGATTCTCGAGGCTTCCTGAGATCCTAGCCGCCTGACATTTGGATAGATGGAGCTGGATCCATCTGACACCTGAACCCAACGATGCATCAGCAGGTCTCCAAGCCGCGTGATGGGATGTCTTGTGAGGCGGCTGATCAGCCGCTCTCATCCTGAATCGGTCACTTGGCTGATCGTCTTATGGAAGGCGTGGAGGATTGCCAGCGGCAGCCCGGCCATGCCCGGGTGGCCGTTTGTCATTCCCCTGAGCATGGCGCCTGTCCAAGTGCGTGCCTCGAGCCACTGCGGGTTTACGTTGAGGTCTCTCGCGACCTTTCGCGCCGCTAGGATGTAGGGGGAAACGTCGGTCGCCAAATCGAGCAGGAAATGCTGTAGGCGGCTGGGAACAGATTGGGACTCCCAGGGCTTACGGCCGATCCCGTGGATCAGCGGCGGAAGCCCGCGGAAGAGATCGAGTACACGATGGCGCGGCTGGTAGCCGGAAGATCCGGCGCACTGGGCGATGTGGCGGCCCCGGCGAATGCAATCGAAGGGGACTTGGCTGAATTCAACGCTTTCCAGCAAGGCGATTAGGGGCCATCCATCGTGGCACACGGGAACCGGCCGGCGCTCAAACGGCAGAGCTTGGGCGTCACGATAGCGCGGGTCCTGGAGCATTTGAAGCCAACGTTCCAGCAGTGTCCGGTTGGCCTGGGTCGCCCGTATGAAGCAGTTGTTGAACACTGGTATCGGGCGGGCTGAAGGCAAGTCCCAGAAACTACTTGCCGGGATGGAGGCTCTGGTCCACTCCTCCGCCAGGATCAGCGATTCCGGAGGAAACTCTTCGAGCAGCGCGGAGACGGGACGGGTGACAATGATGTCGTCGTCGAGCCAGACCGCCTGTGGACTGTCTGCATTCAGCTCCTGAAGCAACAGCCATGGCTTGACATTCCAACCGCTCACCCCTTCGGGCCGTTTGGTGCAGAGGACAACCTCGGGTCTGCGCTCCGCCCAGGCGCGGACCGAGGGCGGCGCGTCCGGTACGGTAAGGTGCAGGGAGACGTGCGCGTCCGCACGACACAGAGATTCACCCATCAAGATGAGACTGTCCATCGCCTGGGGACGGTCCTCGTAGGAACAGACGCAAAGCAACCGATCAGTCTTGTCCAGGGCTCGGACTGCGGGCTTAGTCCTCGACGACGTGGGTTTCGAACTCCTTCCGATGTTCCGCCCAACGCGCGTGGTCGAATTCGCCGTCGGGGGACAGGCAGGCGGCGGCGGCATAAGCCATGGCCAGCGTGTGATGCGTGTTGTCATGCGCAAACAATCCCTGGCGGCCAAACGTCAGCAGGCCCTCGACTTCGCGGAGCCATCGATCGATCTTGTCAAAACGCTCTTCATAGCCCCGGCGATAGACGGGATAGGCCTGACGGAGTCGGCGCGTGACTACCTTCGAGACCTGGACGGGTTTAGGGAGGCCGGCGCGGTCCATCCAATCGCAGAGGCGCCGGCCCAGTTCCTGGTCGCTCATCTCCCATTCCGGACATCCAGGGTCGCAGGGGAGCTCGGCACAGAGAACGGTGCGGCCGCGCGGTTCCGAGGAAGTGCTGAAGTTCTTCGGCTCCGAAAGACGGGAGATCGGGATGGATTCCTCGGGGAAGTAGTAGGCATCGAACGTGCTGAATTGATCTTGGTCCAGCACGAGGTAAATCAGGATCATTCCCCGGAAGCAGATGCCCGAACCCGCTTCGAGCACGTCACGAGGCGGTTCGGGACGGATACCCTGAAGCAGGATACTAACCGGTATCGTCGACCAGACGGCGTCGGCATGGACTTCATACTCTTCCCCGCCGTGTTGATAACGGACCGTCTTGATCCGGCTGCCCTCGCGTTCAATCGCTTTGAAGCGGGCGCCAAACTTGAATTCCGCACCGGCGTCCCGGGCTGCTTCGTATAGACACTGGGAGATCTGACCGTAGCCGCGGCGCGGATAATAAAACCGGCCGGCTCCCGGGGGCTTCAATCCGGGAATCTGCTTGGAGACTTTGCGGAGAATCTTCACGATCGAGCTGCCGGAGACTCGTTTTTGAGCAGTGGTAGGCGCCAGTTCTTGGGGATCGACTCCCCAGAGCTTGCGGGCGTACGGGAAGTAAAACTCGCGGCAGATTGTTCGACCGAGACCGCGCTCCAGCACCGTGGCGAAGGTTTCA
>Ga0210408_10002939_pt1 | contig 16064 bp, 13 predicted proteins | sample IncBWH4MmetaG_FD_155471 | JGI IMG/M metagenome (GOLD analysis project Ga0210408, IMG submission 155471) | Forest soil microbial communities from Barre Woods Harvard Forest LTER site, Petersham, Massachusetts, United States - Inc-BW-H-4-M | ecosystem: Environmental > Terrestrial > Soil >...
CCGATGCCGGTGCCGTGCGGTTTATAGAGATGAATCTGGTTGGGTGGCATGTTGGCGAGGTCGGGTCTGTTACCCCAGTTGATCACCGGCACGCCGGCCTTTCGCAGCACAGGCAGAAGCCGTTGCAACGGTGCGATCGGCGCCCGGTCGGGCAAGTAATCCGCGCCGAGATGGTCGACCCAGCCGCCCTTGGCGCAAAAATCGTTCTGCATGTCGATGACGATGATGGCCGTGCGTCGCAGATCAACGGTCACGTCCTGCGGCTCACACCGGATCGTCACCGGCAGTGGCTGCGGAGCAGGCATTGCCATGTCGATGACATCCTTGGTCGCCTGCCACAGATATTGAGAGCCGAAACCCAGCGGGCCGCCGGATGGCAATTCTGCGTGCTTCTCGGCTGCGGACACGGTGCTTCTCCTCTTACCGGATACGAACCGGATACCAGTGAATCCGTTCTTTCTCACTGCAAGTTTGCTGCCAGCAAGGGGCAAGTCGACCGCCCGCAAAAAAGTGCGTGAAATGGCCAAAACTCATCATTTGCAGGAATTTCGCCGTCCGGAGTTCGCCACTAACTGCTCAATAACGCTGCATTATTTGCGCAGCTAGTAATCATATACTTATTCTGTGGAGCGGTATTCGAAAATCAGCAATATGATTCAATGGCTTGTCAATGGCATGTCCTTTGCAAGGAGGCGATGGTTGGCCAAATCACAGCAACCAGCGGAGGAACATTATGTTTTCCCGACGTCTCGTCCTGAGCGGCGCGTTCGTTGCGGCAGCGGTCGCCTTCACCCTCGCCATTCCGCCTGCCCTACACGCCGCCGAACCCTTAAAGGTCGGCATTCTCATTCCGGGGTCGAAATCGGACAAGGGCTGGATGGAATCGGGCTACGACGGGCTGGTCGCTGCGCAAAAGAAGTACGGCGACAAGATCAAGGTCCAGATGATCGAGAACATCAACTACGCCGACATGGACCAGGCATTGACCAATCTCGCCACGAAAAACGACCTTGTGATCGGCGTCGGTGGCCAGACCCAGGCCTCGGTGTACAAGATCGCCAAGCGGTTCCCGAAAGTGAAATTCTCGATTGTCGGGGGCAACGAAGCCGAATCATTGCCGAATGTTGCGGGCTATGACGTGAAACAGGCAGAGATCGCCTTCGCCGCCGGCGCTGCGGCCGCCATGCTTTCGAAGAACGGCGCCGTCAGCTATGTCGGTGGCCTCGAAATTCCATCCATCGTCAATGCTGGGAAGGAATTCGGCAACGGCGCAAAGTACATCAACGCGCGCATTAAATATTTCGAGAACTACACCGGCGATTTCGACGACGTAGCCAAGTCGAAGGAAGCGACGCTCGCCGCGATCGCGCAAGGCGCCGATGTTCACTACCACATTCTCAATCTCGGCCTGCGTGGCATGGAGCAGGCGGCAAAGGACAAAGGCACGCACATCATTGGCAGCTACACCGATCGCTGCGGCAGCGATCCGCTCTACGTCGCCTATTCGATCACCGGCGTCGGGTTCCAGGTGCAATACGCGATCGACCAAGCCGTAACCGGCGCATGGAAGCCCGGTTACAAGGAATTCGGCCTGCAAATGGGTCCGCAAGCTTCGGATATGATCATGTGCAACGGCACGCCGGAGCAGAAGGCGAAGCTTGACGCTATCAAGAAAGATATCCTTGCGGGTAAGATCAAAGTGCTCAAAGGCTAAGCATACTGATTTCCATTCTCCCTCGACCGATTGCAGTGAGAGACCCAACGAGAAGCTTGGCCGAACCGCTCCTATCGCTGCGATGCGTTACCAAGCGGTTTGGCTCCCTGGTGGCGCTGGCGAACGCCTCGCTCGACCTCATGCCGGGCGAGGTTCACTGCATTCTCGGCGAGAACGGCGCGGGCAAGTCGACGCTGTGCAATCTGATCTTCGGCGTGCATACGCCGGACGAAGGCGCCATGCGCTTTCACGGGGAAAACTATAGGCCGGCGGGACCCTCGGACGCGCTGACCAGCGGCATCGCCATGGTTCACCAGCATTTCAGTCTGGTGCACGACATGACCGTGGTCGACAATGTCATCCTCGGCCAGCAACGCGGGTTCGTGAATACGAGAACTTGGGCGCAGCGCCTCGATCGACTGGCAAATGACTACGGTCTTGCGCTCGATCCTTACGCCAAGATCGATGACCTTTCGGTCGGCGAGCGGCAGCGGGTAGAGATTGTCAAATGCCTGATTCGGCAACCGCGCCTGTTCCTGCTCGACGAACCGACGGCCGTGCTGCTGCCGGAGGAGATTGCGGCGCTCCTCGACGTTTGCCGGCGTGTCGCCGAAAGCGGCTGCGCGGTGGTGCTGGTTACGCACAAACTGGCCGAGATCAAGAAGGCGGCCGACCGCGTGACGGTGCTACGGGGCGGCCGCGTCGTTGCCCGTTCTGATCATCCCGCCGATGAGATCGACGCGCTGGTGAGGGCGATGATCCAGGGTGACCTCAAATCGCTCGACAAGTCGGCTGCGTCTGCGCTTGGCGTAGTGGAGGCCGGCGGCGATCAAGTAGAGAAATCCGCTCCGACCCCCCAGACACCCCGGCAGGAAGCGGTTCAGATTGACGGCCTGAGCGTGATCGACACTCAGGGCGTTACGCGTCTCGACAATTTCACTTTGACCATCGGGCCTGGCGAGATCGTCGGCGTCGCGGGCGTCGAAGGCAATGGACAGAGCGAGCTTGCAGCCGCGCTTTCGGGTATGGCGGCGCCGAGCCGCGGACGTGTGTTCCTCGGCAACATCGAGACCACTCATCTCAGTCCCAAGGATATCACCGCCGCCGGCATCGGAGTCGTGCCGGAAGATCGGCACACCGTCGGCTGCGTGGTGGAGATGAGCGTCGCCGAGAATATGTTTCTCAACCGGCTCAAGGATTTCACGTCGTTCGGGTTCCTGCGGCGGAAGGAGCTGGTGCAGGCGGCGCGCGAGCTGATGAGACGCTTCGACGTGCGTGCAGTCAGCGCCGAGGTCGCTTTTTCCGCTTTATCGGGCGGCAACCAACAGAAGGCCGTTCTGGCGCGCGAAATCACCCTGCCGAAACTGTTATTCTTGCTAGCCGCGCAACCGACGCGGGGCCTCGATGTGGGCGCGGTCGCGGCGGTCTACGGACACATCCGCTCGGCCTGTCAAAGCGGCGCAGCGGTCCTGCTGATCTCCTCCGAACTCGACGAGCTGATTGCAGTGGCCGACCGCATTGTCGTGCTCTATCGGGGGCGCATCATGGGCACCTGTGCCGCCGATCCGAGCGAACGCGAGCGGATCGGCGGTATGATGGCGGGGCAGGCGCAGTGATTGGTGCGGCGCTCAACATAACGACAAGCCTGCGAGGAGCGCTGCGGCCTTCGGTGACGATTTCCGTGGCCGCCGTCGTGGCGGCGGCGCTGGTCGGTCTAGCGCTGATCTTCGCCATGAATGTGCCGGTGGTGGATGCCGTGGCTGCGTTCGTTGACGGGACCATCGGCACGCCTTACGCCATCGCCGCGTCGATCAACCGCAGCATCGCCTTCGCGCTGGTCGGCATCGGCTTCGTCATCGCAAACCGCGCCAATTTGGTGAATGTCGGCGGCGAGGGCCAGATCGCCGTGGGTGGGATTGCCGCTACGGCCGTTGCTCTCTACGGTCATGTGGCTGGCCTGCCGGCTGGATTGTCGTTCTTGATCCCGCTCGTCGCCGCGGCGATTGCGGGTATGCTTTGGGCGTCGATTGCGGGCGTGCTGAAGATCAAGGCGGGCACCAATGAAGTCATCAGCACGCTGCTGCTGTCGTTCATCGCGGTCTGGCTTGTGTATTGGTGCGTGCAGTCGCCCGAGTTGCTGCGCAAGCCGATGACAAGCTCAGCGACGTTACCAGAGTCGCTTGAAATTCCTGATTCAACCCAGCTGCCGCTGTTGACCGGAGATTATTCCTTCCCGGTGCACATCGGTTTACCGGTCACGATCGTCATTGCGATCGTTGCGGCAATCGTGCTGTCGAAGACCGCGTTTGGGCTTCAATTGCGCGCCGTAGGGTTCAATCCGATCGCCGCAAGCCGCGCCGGCATTTCGTACTCACGGATGGTGTTGATCTCGCTTGCCGCCGCCGGCGCGCTCGGCGGCCTTGCCGGCGGCTTTATGCTTTTGGGCGAGCAATACGTACTGAAAGACGGGTTCTCTTCGGGCTATGGCTTCGATGGTCTCGTGGCCGGCTTACTGGCGCGCGGTTCGATAGTGGGGGTCATTGCCGCGGCATTGTTGTTCGGCTTCCTTCGTTCCGGCGGCATCAATATGGAAATGGTCGCAGGCGTGCCGACCGCGCTGGTTATGGTGATCCAGGGATTGATCGTCGTTACGCTTGCGGGCGCTTCCTTTTTCATCGGGCGGCGCACTTGACCTGGGAGCTGTTCGCGGTTTTCCTCGGCTCATCGCTGCGCCTCGCGCTGCCACTCTTGCTTGCCGGAACCGGCGAACTCGTCAGCGAGCGCGCCGGCGTCCTGAACATGAGCATCGAGGGCATGATGCTGACGGGGGCGTTTGCCGCCGCGGTCGGCGCCTGGGCGACCGGCAGTCCGCTGCTCGGTCTTTTGATTTGCATCGTCGCCGTGTTTCCGGTTGCGCTGCTGCAAGCAGTTCTCAGCAATACGCTGCGCGCCAATCAGATCGTCACTGGTATCGGCATCAACATCCTGGTGCTTGGCGCCACCACGCTCGCCTATCGCGAGATTTTCGGCGCGCGTTCACGCGAGCAGATTCCCGGTTTACCGAAATGGAGCCCGCCGCTGCTCGGCGATATTCCGATCTTCGGCGAAGCCGTATTCCAGCAGGTATGGCTGCTTTATGCCGGGCTGGCCTTAATCGCGGTGACAGCTTTGGTGTTGCGTTACACCTCGGTCGGTATCGTCGTGCACGCCGCTGGCGCGGAGCCGCGCGCTGTCGACAAGTCAGGTGTTTCAGTCTCGTGGGTCCGATATCTCGGCGTCATATTCGCAGGTTTTATGTCGGCTCTGGCCGGCGCGTTTCTTTCGATCGGCGACATTCACACGTTCACCGAGGGGATGACGCGCGGAGCCGGTTATCTCGCGATTGCCGCCGTTATCTTCGGAAAGTGGACGGTCGGCGGCACCGTCTTGGCGTGTCTGTTGTTCGGTGCGGCGACAGCCTTGCAGTTTCAATTACCGACGTTGGGCATCGATGTGCCAAATGCGTTGCTGATCATGCTGCCCTACTTATTGGCGCTGCTGGCGGTCGGCGGATTGGCCGGCCGACAGACGGCGCCGCGAGCACTTGGCGAACCCTACTTTCGCCGATAGTCACCACTGAAGGGCGGCATCCGGTCAAAGCCCTCTGCCAGACCGCATCGCGTGGTGATCACGATGCAGGGCTCGACGGCATATCGTCGGTCTGGCCACCCAGATAGTCGAAGGCAGTGAGCGCGAGGATCTTTCCGAGCGCCACGAGTTCGTCGATATCGACGTATTCATCCGCACAACCCATGTTGTGCGGAGTAAGACCGCAGACCACGGAAGGTATACCCGCCCGCCGATACAGTCGCGCATCCGATGCGCCGCAGCGCATGTTCTTTGCGGGCACCGCACCCAGCACAGCGGTGCAATTGTATGCGAGGAGGCGGACAATCTCGTGGTCGGGCAAAGTCCAACTAGGCTCGCAGCGGCGGTGTATTTTAAGTTCGACGCCCTGATGAAACGCTACAAGTCGCGCGATTTCAGTCTCGACTTCTGCGACCGTGACGCCCACGGGCAGGCGAATGTCGACTCTCGCTTCTGCCGTATCGGCTACCAGATTGGGCAAGCGGCCGCCATGGATCATGCTGATGGTGACGGTGATCGATTTCAGCACGTCACTTTCTCCCGCCCCCGACAAGGGCTCTGAAAGCGGCGAGGCGACATCGATCGCCTGCAGAACCAATTGGGGCGCAGCGATTGGATAGTCTTGCAGCCGTCGAAGTTCGCCGATTGCTGCCAGCAGCCGGTCGATCGCACTGTCGCCAAGGTGAACATGCGCTGCGTGCGCGGAACGGCCGCGCGCATGCATGCTCAGCCAGATCATGCCCTTTTCGCCGAAGCGCAGTACCCGGGGCGACCCGGCGTCCGCGCTGATCATGGCATCGGCTTTGGCGTGAGGCACGGTGTCAAGCAGGAATTGCGAACCGAGTTCGCCCATAGTCTCCTCGTCGCCGACCAACGTCGCCGCCACTTCCCCGGCCCAGCCTTCGCGATGTCGAGCCAAGTGACCCAGCGCGAACAGAATTGCCGCCAGACCGCCCTTCATGTCCGACACACCGAGACCGTACAGTCGTCCCCCACGCTCCTCGCCAGCGGGATCGGCCGTCCAGCGCGCGGCGTCGACCAGCGGGAAGGTGTCCATGTGACCATTGAACACCAGACGTCGCCCTGGCCCTCTCCCTCGCACGCGAATCACCAGGTTGGCGATGTGCGGCGCGCTCGGGTAGCGCTCGATCTCGACCGCCGGCACATCGGCGATAAGGCGCGCCGCCTCGTCGGCCACCGCGCGGGTATCTCCGGGCGGAGTTTCGCTGCGACAAGCCACCAACGCCCTCGCCAAGCCGACCATCCTCGCGCCGTCACCAGCGAGGTCGGCGGCAAGAGCGATGCGTGAATTTCGTCGCTTCCGCAAAGCCGTGTCCTCATCCCGAGCGCGCAGCCGCAGCTATAAAATGCCCAGAGTGGCTACGCGTTCGCCGGTTGTGACTGTACTCAGGGTCGTGGCGCGGATAAACAACCCGTCAGCAGGCGCGACAACGGACTGGGCCTCCTCGCCGAAAATGTCGATGATCCGGCAAAGCACGTCGCCTGATCTCACCGCCTCACCCAACTTGGCCTCGGTGACAAGCAACCCCCCGCATCGGGCGCGCAGACCGAGAAACTCGCGCATGACATGGGTCGTGACAGGCTTCTTGATTTCCCCATCGATCATCTTGAGAAAGCGCAGCAGATTGAGGACGCAGTGCGCACCCGTCGCGACCGAATCCTCCTCCAGACGGCCGCCCTCGCCAACCTCGAATGTCAACGCGGGAACGCTGACTCTTGTCGCCTCGACGCACAGGACGCCATCGCTCACATAGATGCCGCTCTCGCCGCGCATGACCCAGCCGGTGCCAAGAGCGTGTCCCATTTGCTCGGCCGTTTGCGCAGCAGGACCAAGTTTCCGATGCGGCAGGATCGCAATCGGGACGTAACGTCCGCCGCGTGTTGGCGTATGAATGTCGAGCGCGTAGTCGCAATACCGGATCAGCCGGAACAACGTCGCTGCGGTCATTTGCGCTAGGTTGCCATCATCCTTTCCCGGAAAGCAGGCCCACGCATCGGCCGGCGCCTGATCGAGAGGCGATCTGAGAAACTGCGCCAGCGGTAGCCTGTGGTCGGCGTAGAGCGCCAGCGGCTGCTGCACAGGCACACAGACAATGCTGCCCGCAAGCCGTCGCAGATCGATTTCCTTTAAGGCGCGGGTGAGGATCGCAATCCCGTTGACCTCGTCGCCGTGTATTGCGGCACCCAGATAAACGCGAGGCCCAGGCTGCGCGCCATTCATCAACAACAGTGGAATGGATACCGAAGTGCCGTCGGGGAGTTGCAGGAGCGCGACCTGCGATCGCTTCTTTTCGCCAGGCGCGACGACGCAGCCCTCGATCTCCAGTACGTCTGCCATAAGCGCCTCGCGGATTTGAGACTCAGAAAAAGAGATTGAAAAACAGAAACTTGCCGCTTAAAGAGGTCGGTCGCGACATCCACGATTTTGCTGGCAGCCGCCACGTCACACTCATGGCAAATTATTCCGAAGCCGCCAATCGACAAGCCATCGAACGAATTGCGGCCGCCTCGCCATTCCTAGTCGGCATCGAGCGCGCGGGGAATGTCATTCCGGATCTCTCACCATTGGATTTTCTTCACGCCGGTCCGCCGCTGGCAGGCTGGCATGAGGTCTGCGGCGCCTTGCGCGGTGCGGTGGTCGGTACCCTGTTGCGCAACGGCTCCTCGCGCGACGCCGCGGCGGCGGAGGACATGGCCGCACGTGAAGTCCGGCTGATTTCAGCACAGGATCGGTTTGCGCTTGGCACTTACGGTGGCGTTATTACCCGCGACACGCCGGTTCTCGTGGTGGAGAACCGCCCCGCCGGCACGCGGAGCTATGCGGCCTTGAATGAGGGCCGGGGCAAGGCGCTGCGATATGGCTCGTACGAAGCCGAGACGCTGAAACGGCTCGACTGGTTGGAAGGAGAGTTCGCGGAGATCCTCGACGTCGCGGTGCGGCGCTCGGGTGGAATCGACCTTTTTGCGATCCTCGAGCAGGCCCTCCACATGGGCGACGACGGACACAGTCGGCAGAAGGCGGCGTCAGCACTCTTTGCCAATATCGTCGCGCCCTTCATTGCCGAAACGGCATTGGGCAAGGAGAGTTGCGCCCGCGCGCTGCGTTTCCTGGCGCAGAACGACATTTTTTTCCTGCCGCTCACCATGGCGGCGGCAAAAAGCGCCATGCTCGCGGCTGAAGGAACAGCGGACGCCACGTTGGTTACCGCGATTGCCTTCAACGGTGCTACGGGCGGCATCCGCGTTGCCGGGCTGAGCGGATGGTGGACGGTCCCGGTACCCATCGCACGCGGACAATTCTTTACAGGCCATGAGGCGGGGGATGCGGGCCCCGTCATCGGCGACAGTGAGATCGCAGAGACGATGGGGCTTGGCGCCTTCGCCATGGCGGGAGCGCCGGCGCTAGCGCGCTACGTCGGCGGTAGCGTCGAAGAAGCGACGCGGCTCACTACAGAAATGTACGGCATCACTGTCGCCGAGCATCCGCGCTTCAAGATTCCGGCCCTTGACTATCGCGGCACGCCATTTGGCATCGATGTCCGCCGCGTTGCCGAGAGCGGGGTGACGCCGGTCTTCAACACCGGCATCGCTCACCGCACGCCCGGCATCGGCCAGATCGGTGCCGGATTCGGTCGCGTGCCGCTGGCCTGCTTCAAGGCGGCGCGCACGGCACTCGATGCGCTCGCCGGCAAAGGAGGACGCGGTGCGTGACTTCGTGGGATACGGCGGAACGCCGCCCGATCCGCGGTGGCCCGGAAAGGCGCGAATCGCGCTGAATTTCAATCTGAACTACGAGGCCGGCGGCGAAACTAGCGTAGACGACGGCGACGTCGGGTCAGAAGGCATGCTCAACGACATCGGCTTTCCTTCCTACGCGGGCATCCGTAGCCCACTTGCCGAATCCGCGTTCGAATACGGGAGTCGTGTTGGCGTATGGCGGGTACTCGCCATTCTCAAGCGCTTCGAGGTGCGCGCGAGTATCCTGGGTGTGGTCCGCGCGCTCGAGCGGAATCCGCAAGTCGTCCGCGCTTTTATTGCGCAAGGGCACGAAATTGTCAGCCATGGGTGGCACTGGATCGACTACCACCAAGTGGATGAAGCCACCGAGCGCGAGCATATCAGCCGCGCCGTCGACGCGGTCGCAGCACTGAGCGCCGTCGGAGCTGTCGGCTGGATGACCGGTCGACCGGGCCCGAATACGCGCCGCCTGCTCGCTCTGACCGGACGCGGACTCTATGACCGTGACTATTTGGGTGATGAATTGCCTTTTTGGCTCGAGGTCGCAGGCCGGCCACATCTCGTCATTCCTTATTCGTACGAAACGAACGACAACCGCTTCAACGAGAACAGCGGCTTTAACACGGCAGCGGACTTCGCTCAGTACATGATCGATTGTTTTGAAACTCTATACGAGGAGGGCGCCATCAGCCCCCGGCTGATGAGCGTGGGCCTGCATGATCGGTTGATCGGCAGGCCCGGCCGCGCTCCGGGCCTGGTCCGCTTCCTCGATCATGTACGCAAGCGTGAGCGTGTCTGGATCTGCACCGGCCGAGAAATCGCCGATCATTGGCTGGCCGTGCATCCGCCGCCACCATGACTCTGGCCGCCGGGTGGCTCGCGGGAATCCTTTGATTGAGCGATCTATTGGGTTAACACTTTGACTTTCTTGGACCGGCAACCTCAGCGCAAATTTACCGGCCCTCCATTTTGGCATGAAGCATGAGCGTAGCGAGGAAGCGGAAGCGTGCGGCGAAGCCAGGCAAGCGCGATCTTGCGGCACTCAAGCAGGCGACATCGCGTCGGCCGAGTACGATCGCGGCGTTTGAGCCGCCACAAGAAAAGCTCTCGCCGCGTATCGGCTATCAGCTGCGGCGCGAACGGCGCATCAGGAGACTGCGACTGAAGGACGTGGCTGACAAGGCCGGCCTATCTCAAAGTCTCATCTCAAAGATCGAGAACAATAAGACGAGCCCCTCGATTTCCACACTTCATCGCCTGGCCAAGGCGCTCGGCACGAGCGTTTCTGCACTCTTCGCCGCAGACGAGTCACTAGATGAGGTCACGCGGCGTCCGCAGGAGCGTCCAATAGCCGGACGGGTGCAGTCGATGGTCGAATGGGACGGCATCGAGGCCGAGATTATCGTACCCTACGTCCGCGGGCGCCTGCTCGAGGGATTCGTGTTCATCATGGAGCCCGAAGGCCACAGCGGCGGGGTTTTGCGCCACGACGGCGAAGAATGTGGCTACGTGCTTGAGGGCTGCCTCGAGCTGGTCGTCGATAATGAGACTCACATTCTCAACCCCGGCGACTCCTTCTTCTTTAATTCCGATCGGCCACACTCCTATCGGAATCCGGGCAAAGTGACCACCCGGGTAATCTGGATCAACACGCCGCCGACCTACTGACCGCCGGAGGAGCGAACGATCGATCGTGTCTGCGCCGTCCGGAGGCAGTTGTGTCCTCGTTCAACCGTTTGACTTACATTCAAGCGTTTGCGACACTGCCGGCTCAAGCGCGAGATGGGAACCCGTTCTTCCGAAGTAATAGGTCGCGGAGATGCAGCAGGTCGCGTCTGACTTCGTAAGCGCCAATCGTGCGCTCATCGAGGAAGCCAAGCACTACGTGCCAGGTGGCCTCCATACGTCCATTCGCATGATCGAGCCACCGCTCTGCGTCCGCCGCGCCAAAGGCGCCTATCTCTGGGACGAGGACGGCAAGCGATACATCGACTATCACGCCGCCTTCGCCCCGGTCATTCTCGGCCACTGCTATTCGCAAGTCGTCGACCGCGTCGCGGAGACCGTCCGCGAGGCGGACCTTTATGGCGTGAGCACGACCTATCTCGAGTTGGCTTTGGCCAAAAAGATCGTGGCGCACCTTCCGTCGATCGAGAAGGTATTGCTCTGCTGCACCGGGTCAGAAGCCACTTTCCATGCCATACGCGTCTCACGCGCAGTGACCGGGCGACGCAAGATCCTCAAGTTTCAGGGATGCTACCACGGCTGGCACGACTACGTCCTGCGCAACGTCATCAGCGAGCCGCAGCTCAATAACGCCTGGGATCCCGGATCAGCCGGCATGCTGCGCGAGGCCGTGGAAAATACGCTGGTCTGCCGCTTCAATAGTCTCGAGGACGTGGAGCAGGCGTTCGCACGCAATCGCGGGGAAATCGCCGCCGTCATTCTCGAGCCCATTCCGCATAACGTCGGCTGCATTCTTCCCAAGCAAGAGTTTCTCGAAGGCCTGCGGCGTATCTGCGATCGTGAAGAAGCGCTCCTTATTTTCGATGAGGTGATCACGGGCTTTCGCCATCACATCGGGGGCTACCAGTCGATCGCCGGCGTCATCCCGGACCTCACTACGTTGGGTAAGGCGATCGCGAACGGCTTTCCGATCGCGGCCGTCGGCGGGAAGGCCCGTTACATGGATCGCTTCAATACCCGCGCCGAGGGGGATGTCTTCTTCTCCGGCACCTTCAATGGACACGCCAGCTGCCTCGCGGCGGCGCTTGCGACGATTGAGGTGCTCGAGACCGGCGAAGTTCATCGGCACATCTACCGCCTCGGGGGCAAGATGCGCGAGGGTCTTGCCGAGATTGTCAAGCGCCGAGGCTATCCCTGTACGGTCGCCGGCTTCGGCTCCGTCTATACACTCTACTTCATGGCCGGACGCGCTATCGTCAATTTCGACGATCTCTTAGCCAACGACAAGGCGCTCTATATCCGCTACCGGCAGGAACTGATGCACCGCGGCGTGTTTGAGATCCCGATGAACCTGAAGCGCAACCATTTGAGCTACAGCCATACGGACGAGGACGTGGAGTTCTCGCTCGCGGCAGCCGAGGAGTCGCTGCAAGCGGCGTTCGACGCCCGCGCGGGCCAGCAGATCTGACGCCTTCGGCCTCGTCCTGTCGCCGAGGACCTCTGTCATGCTCAAGGACGGGAAGGCTTATCTGGAGGGGCTGAGAGACGGGCGCGTCGTCTATGTCGGCGGCGAGCGCATCGACGATGTCACGATACATCCCGGCTTTCGCAACGCGGCGCGCTCTTATGCGCGCATCTACGATAGCCGATCCGACGAGCGGCTGCGCGATATCCTCACCTACCAGGAGGGCGGGGAGCGCTATGCGACTTATTTCCTTAAGCCTCGTACGCGCAAAGACCTGCTCCTGCGTACGCGGGCCTCCGAAGCGATCGCCGACCTGACCTACGGCATGATGGGACGGTCGCCGGATTTCGTCGGCGGCTACATCACTGGCGCGGCCATGCAGTCCGAGGTGTTCGACAGCCCCAAGTACAAGTTCGCTGCGCACGTCGAAGCATTCTATCAGTACTGCCGCAAGAGCGATGTCTTCCTCTCCCACGCCGTGGCGCCGCCGCAAGGCACGCGTGACAAGAAGCTCTATCAGCGCGAGGCGGCGCGGGTGCCGAGCTTGTCCGTCGTCGGCGAGGACGCGCGCGGCGTCACTATCAGCGGGATGAAGATGCTGGCGACGAGCGCGGCCTTCAGCGACGAGGTCTGGATCGGCAACATCCTGCCACTGGCCGAGGGGCACGAGACCGAATCGGTCACCTGCGTTGTGCCACCAAATGCGCCGGGCTTGAGCTTATGGTCGCGCAAGCCGTACGAGCGCTATGCGGTGAGTGAGTTCGACAATTACCTCTCCTACCATTTCGACGAGAGCGACTGCGTCGTCGTCTGTGAGGACGTCAAAGTGCCGTGGGAGCGCGTCTTCACCCACAACGATATCGAGCTCTCGCGCCAGATCTATTTCCGCACCCCCGCCCATACGCTCTCGAACCATCAGGCGGCGGTGCGCTACGCCGCCAAGATGAAGCTCCTCCTCGGCTTGGCGCGGCGCATCACTCAGGCGATGGGCATCGACCGCGTGCCGGCAGTGGTCGATGACCTCGGCCATCTAGCGGCCCTGTACGGAATGATGCGGGGAATGATCTATGGCCAGATTCAAGACTGCGAAGATCTGGGCAACGGCTACGTCAACTACAATCGGCACTACATGTACGCCGCCATCTACTTCGCGACGCAGAACTACGACCAGATTTGCGCCAAGGTGCGAGAGCTTTCGGGCGGCAGCGTGCTGCAGATGCCGGCGGACGTCTCCGTGCTCGAGAACCCGAAGACGCGCGCGCTCTTCGAAGAGTTGTGGCAGACCCCCTCGCATGGCGCTGTCGAGAAGTTCAAGCTCTTCAAGCTGGCCTGGGACTTGCTAGGCAGCGATTTCGGCGGGCGCCACCTTCAATACGAGCGCTTCTACATGGGGCCCGCCTTTGTCGTACGCTCGCACAACAGTCGTGAGTGCGATTGGCGGGAGATCGACGAGTATGTCGATGCGCTGCTTGCGAGCTACGGCCCGGGTCCCATTCTTAATTCGGGGACCGCAGCCCCGGCGAAGACGGCGGCCACATCCGAAACGGCCACCGAATGCCAGGACGCGCTGCCCCAAGTGCCTGCCAAATGAGCAGTATGAGCTTCCGTCCGCGGCAGTCAAAAACACGTTGTCAAACGTTTGAACGGTAGTTAAGGTTCTTGAATAGGGCGGTTGCCGCTTGCGGGGACGCAGGCACGATGGACAGCATTACAACCGCGGACGGGAGCTCATGATGCCCGGGCCATTCAAGGAAATTGTCGACCTCGGTCACGAATACTTCAACGGCATGCAGAACCTGGGAGGCAGCATGGTTGCCTTCTGGCCGCTCGAAACCTTCGAGCACTTCCGCACGATCACGCAAGGCAAGCTGGCGATGGAAGGGCGGATGATCCTGATGCCGGAGCATTGCGGCACCCATATCGACGTGCCGCGGCATTTCGTGGAACACGGCACACCGGTCGAGCAGATCCCGCTCGAGCAACTCATCCTGCCTGGCCATCTGCTCGATCTGTCGCATAAGAAGAACGGGGAAGCCATCAGCATCAAGGATTTCGAACGGGCCGAGCAGAAGTCCGGCGAAAAGATCGGTCCCGGCAAGGCGACCGTCTGCTGGACGGGCGTGGACAAGGATTGGGGCAAGCCCGGATTTCCGAAGAACCGGCCGTTCGTGCCGACCGAGACGGCAAGATGGCTGGTCGACCGCAAAATCAGCCTCTTCTGCACCGATCTCATCGGCATGGATGATCCGGACGAGTGGTGGTGGCCGACGCATCTCATCTGGCTCGAAGCTGGCATCTGCATGGTGCAGCAGCTCTGCAACCTCGACAAACTCGTCGGCAAGAAATTCATATTCGTCTGCCTGCCGCTGAAGATGCGGGACGGCACGGCTTCGCCTGTTCGGCCATGCGCCCTCGTGCTTTAGACGCCGGCCAGGTAGGCGCGCGGTAAAAGCATTTGTAGCGCCGGGGAACAGAAGAGCGCTCTGCTACGGAAGGCGGTCGCGATGTTCCAAGTCATCCAGCCCAAGACCGTGCACGACACCGTGCAGTACTCGTACTCCCACGCAGTGCGCATGGGTGATCTCATCTTCGTGTCCGGCCAGGTTGGCCGGGACGAGAAAGGCGATCTCGTCGGGCCGGGAGATGTGCGCGCACAGACCGAGCAAGCCTTCAAGAACATAAAACTCATTCTGGAGGCCGCGGGGTCCGGCATGCACAAGGTGGGCAAGGTCACCGTGCTCATCACCAAGCTCGAGTATCGCCCCATCGTTCAGGAAATCCGGGCTCGCGTGTTCAAGGAGGCCGGGCATTTGCCGGCCAGCACGCTTGCCGTCGTCGACAGCCTGGCGCTCCCGGAATGGCTGGTAGAAATCGAGGCAATCGCCGCCGCATAAGGAAGAACTAAAGGAGGGAGATCGTACGACTTGCTCTTGGTCACACGGTGCGCATCACCTGCTCGAATCTTGGGCAGATGGCGAAGGAGTGCCGCAGCGAGTGGTCTCGAAGCAGTGCGCAAATGGCGAACCGCGTCGATTCGCGGGCTGTGCCGGCGCCGCTGTTGTCTTTGGCGTGGCACATCGTTTGCTAATCCAACGTGCAGCGCGCCGCGAATGGGCGCGATGACGGAAGCGCGAGAGATCGAGCGAATGTCGAGTATCGGGGCAAGCGCGTGCTGCGATCAGTCCGGCATGCTCCGTGCGGGCGGGCGAGCGCCACGTCTTCCGGCACCCTAGCAGCGCGTGGCGCTCAACTGGAATGGCCTGCCCAAAGCAATCATCAGGAACGGAGGGCTTCGCGATGATGCATCTCAATCGAGTAGCAACTGCAACTTTCGCACTCGGCCTTGCCGCGGCGATCACAGCAGGGAAGATGGACTCCGCCAGTGCGCAAGGGGCTAAATGCGAGCCTGATCAGATTGCGACCAAGTACCCGAGCCTTGCCGGCAAGACGATCAAGGTGGCGACCGACGCTGAGAGCCCACCCTATAGCTTTCGCGACCCCAAGGATTTTAATCGTGTGATTGGCATTGATGTCGACATGGCACGCGCCGCATTCAAATGCATCGGGGCGAAGATGGAGCTTTCCCTCGGCGCCTGGTCCGGCCTTTTGCCGTCGGTGATCGCAGGTCAAAACGACCTCATGTGGGACGATCTCTACTACACTGCTAAGCGCGCCGAGCAGGTCGACTACGTGGCCTATATGGTGGCTGGGACCGGCGGCCTTGTTCGTAAGGGAAATCCCAAGAACATTCACGATTTTGCTGATCTGTGCGGCCTGACGGGTACTGCCGGCCTCGGCACTGTGGAGGAGGCG
>Ga0210408_10002940_pt1 | contig 16062 bp, 8 predicted proteins | sample IncBWH4MmetaG_FD_155471 | JGI IMG/M metagenome (GOLD analysis project Ga0210408, IMG submission 155471) | Forest soil microbial communities from Barre Woods Harvard Forest LTER site, Petersham, Massachusetts, United States - Inc-BW-H-4-M | ecosystem: Environmental > Terrestrial > Soil >...
CCGATTCTGCTGATACACGGCGACGCAGACAAGTCCGTGCCGTTCGAACAATCGGAAATGATGGAGAGAGCGTTGCGAGCGGCCGGCGTACCCACGCACCTTCTACGGATTCCGGGAGGCGGCCATGGCCCAACGTTTGCGGGCGCTACGAATCCTCCCGATTACATGGGCGAAATGGTTCGATGGTTGGATCGGTACTTAAAGCAGTAGATCGGCTCCCACAAACTCGCCGGCTCGTAGACGCATCGAGCGCCCGAACGAATACACGGCGCGACAGCTTCCGATATCTGGAAATATCGTTCCCCGGCGGACCCGACATCTTCGGCTCAGGATATGTCATTCAGCGGTTTGCCGACAGCACGTCGGTGGCACATTCCTCAGGTCGCATAGGAACTTTTCGTGATTACGTTCGTCTAACTTCCGCGAGCCCGCGTTGGAGGTAATGATTGAAAGGACTTTCTCACGATGTACGATACGGCTGCCGGGCCTTCCTGAAAAACCCTGGATTCACGGTCATCGCGATAGCGACGCTGGCGATCGGCATCGGTGGCAACACTGCAATTTTCAGTTTTGTTAACGGCGCGTTGCTGAAGCCGCTCCCTTACGCTGACCCGGACCGCATTGTGCAAGTGCTGGAAAAGCCACCAGACGGAGGCAGGAACGGCATTTCGACACTGAATTATCTGGACTGGCAAAAAAACAATACAGTGTTCGAATACATGGCTGCCCGAACCGGTGGCTCCGTCACGCTGACTGGGCTCAACGAGCCGTTGCAGTTGCGGGGGTCGCGCGTTTCTGCGCACTATTTCGATATTTTTGGTGTCAAAGTCGCGGCGGGTAGAACCTTTATGGACGGCGAGGACGAACCGGGAAAAGACCATGTTGCGATTCTCAGCCATGGGCTTTGGCAATCGCAATTCGGCTCCGATCCCAACGTGATAGGCCGCTCGATCCTTCTCGACGGCGCGCCCCACACCGTGATTGGCATTTTGCCAGGCGGTGGTGTAGTGGACCGGTGGTATTCGCAGATCTGGGGTCCGCTCGCGTTCGAACGGCAGAACATGACGCGCAATTTCCATTGGTTTAGTGCGATGGCGAAACTGAAGCGCGGCGTCACTCTGGATCAGGCGCGGGCGCAGATGGATACCATCGGAGCTCGCATCGCACACGACTACCCCGACTCGAACAAAGGATGGGGCGTTGCTGTGGATCAATTCTCGGAACTGCTCGTCGGCCGGCAAGTACGGACGTACTTGTACGTGCTGCTGGCGGCAGTCGGCATGGTGTTATTGATCGGCTGCGTTAATCTCGCAAACCTCACGTTAGCTCGCGGGACTGTGCGGGAGCGCGAGATCGCCATTCGTTCTTCGCTCGGCGCCGGACGATGGAGACTCGTTCGCCAGTTGCTCACGGAGAGCGTATTGTTGTCGATTTGCGGCGGCTTGTTTGGAGTGGCACTGGGCTACGTGACGATGGCCGCGCTGCGGGCGGCGGTACCACGTTTTACTCTGCCACCCGAAGCCGACATCACGATGGATAGCAGAGTGCTCCTATTTGCGCTGGCGGTGTCGGTGCTCACCGGAATTCTGTTCGGCTTGGCGCCCGCCCTTCAGGCGACCCGGTCGAACCTGGCTGGCTCAATGAAGGAGGGCGGAAGAGGCGCTAGCGCGGGCGGCTTCCGCGCCAGGATTCGGAGCGCCCTGGTGGTAGCGGAGGTCGCGCTGGCATTTGTGCTGCTCACCGGCGCCGGACTGCTCATGCGCAGTTTTTTCCAGATCCTGCACGTGGATGCAGGATTCGATTCCACGAATGTTATCACTGCCGGCCTGCCGATTTCGGAGAAGCGATTCCAGGATCCCGCGCAACTTAACGCTTACCTGCGACGAATCGTCAGCTCGGTGCAATCGTTGCCAGGCGTGCGCGACGTGGCGCTGACATCGGCCCTGCCCCTTCAAGGTTGGGGCTACGGCATGCCCTTTCAAATCGCGAAACACCCCTTCGTGGATCGCGCCAACCGCCAGGGCTGCTTTTTCAAGATGGTGAGCCCGTCCTACTTTCATGCGCTCAGCATGAAATTGAAGAAGGGCCGCACGCTCGAACAGCGGGACGTTAAGGGAGCGCCGGCGGTGGCGGTGATCAATGAGACGATGGCGAGAAAATATTTCGCCAACGAGGAGCCGCTGGGCCAGCGGATCCTGGTTCAGGAAATTGTGCCGGGCAAAGCGCAACTGGGCCCGGAAATTCCCTGGGAAGTAATCGGTGTGGTGGCGGATGAGAAGGTCAACAACCTGGACGATACGAAAGACAACCCGGGCATGTATGTCTCCAATGAACAGAGCCCCGTGTTCTACCAAGCTCTGGTGGTTCGTACCTTGATGGACACGTCCCGCCTGGAACAAGCGATTCGTCGCGCGGTGCGGGGTATCGACAAGGACCAGCCGTTGACGGATATGAAGACATTGGAGCAGATCGAGTCCGAATCAATGGCGTCCAACCGGCTAGAGTCGGCTTTGCTCGGCGTGTTCGCGGGAATCGCTACATTGCTTTCGGCGATCGGAATCTACGGTGTGATCTCGTACTCGGTGGCGCAGCGCAGGCACGAGTTAGGGATCCGCGCGGCGCTGGGGGCGAGCACCAGCGATCTGTTAGGACTAGTGTTGCGCGGTGGTTTGCTGATGACGGCGATGGGTCTCGCTGTCGGATTCGCCGGCGCGCTTGGCCTCACACGCCTCATGGAATCCTTGCTGTTCGGGGTTGGCGCTCGGGATCCTGTCACGATCGCGGCGGTAGGCGGAATTCTGGGTTGCGTTGCGCTGCTGGCCTGTTATGTTCCCGCCTATCGGGCCACGAAGGTGGATCCGATGGTGGCGCTCCGGTACGAATAACCGCGCCCGGCGCGGTAACCGACAAACAGCTTCCGATATGGCGACTTAACGCTTGCGTGCCGTGTTCCGCCCTCATCGCGCCCCACGAGTGGGCGAGCCGCCCCGGGGTGAGGAAAGCCGACCAGCCTCAATTCGGCGCTCCTCCTGCCGGTTTGGGCGACAACTTTCCCATCAGTTCATACAGCGAGATCAAACCGATGTTGAGCATACGCTCACCGGAACCGACCTCCACCTGCGTTGCTGTGCTGTTCGCGCCATACCCGCCGCGCACTGCCGCCGCGATCGTGGGAAAATAGCCAAACGCGCCATTCGTATATCCCAGGAAGTAGCAGTTCGGTAGCGGACATCGCGCCCGCCACTGCATTTGATATTCGACGAACGGTTCGCCGGGCATGGTCATGAAAGCAAGCTCGTGGTTCAACAGCAAAGTGGTCACCGGCAGGTCCATGGACTCCCGCACCAGCCGGGCTGCGCGCACCGGATCGAGTTTGTAGCGATCGCCGAGCATCGCCCGGAGTTTGTCAACATCCCAGCGCGAAACGGCGGGGACTACAGCCGTCTTGGATTGTATTCGCGCGCTCGCTGGCGCCTTCGTTTGAATGTCCCTGGCCACGCGCAGCGTCGCCTCGCCGATCTTCTGGCCGGTTCGCTTCATCTGGGCCACGGCGTCTTCGAGCAGAGGTGTCTTGTCCAGATAAGGATTGATGTCGCCTGGCGCGCCTTGGAGGAAGAAAGCCATCACCTCACCGCCGAGCCCCTGTTCGATGGTGTTGCGCATCTCGGATGGATAATCGGCGGAGTAGTTAAGATTGTCCGGACCGAGCACCACCGGGTGGCAAGCGTAATTGACCAGGACTGCCAACGGCCTACCATCGGTTCGATCGAACCGAATGACGCCGATGGTCGGATCAACTGGGAAAGTGCTCGATATCCGCGGTTCGTTTCGCCAGAACATGCGCGCATCGCCATTCGGAAGCACATAGCGGCGATTGAAGCCAATGAACGTTACGCCCCATCCGGTGCCGATCCGCACCGGTGTCATTCGCGACGCAGCCGATGCGATTGCTTCCTCAACACGGCTCACGGCCTTGCTGAGGCCTTCCGGGCTCGCCGAATAAGTCGGCCCCGAGTGCGTGTGCGACGAATGGACGATCACTTCATCGACGCCTTTCGCCCGTGCCGCGCCCCGGATCTTCTGTATCTCCGGATCATCGAATGGGAACACCAGGTCGAGTGTGGCCAGCGCGATGGTTCGTTGGCCGTCCGATAGCGCAATGACTCGCGCTTGCACCGGATCGAGCACACCCTGCGAAATCCCCTTGCGCGCGCCGTATCCGGACATCGGAATGCCCAGTGGCGGATCGAGATCCGCCTTCGCGACCCCGGCCCGAAAATCCTCGGCGCCACTCACGGCGTGTCCCACGAGAAGCACGACGCATAAAAAGATTAGCACCCTCAGCATTCAAAACCTCGAGTCTGGAAGATCCTTCAGCAGGCCGCGCAGTTTAAACAGATGCGCGACGCCGCGATCGATCAGCATCTCACCGGCGCCAACGGCGACGTTCGTGTTGTAGTCCGCGCCATAGCCGCCCTCCACCGCTCCGATGATGGTGGGCAGATATCCGGCCCATCCGCCGCCCGCCGAATAGGAGTAACCAAACAGCATCGCCGCGCCACACTCGGCCTTTTCGCGGAAGGTCATTTGGAGCTCTACAAAGGGCTCGCCTGGAACGGCCATGAAGCAAATGCCCTCCCCCATGGCTCCCGCCGTCAGCCCGATCGGGATCTCCTGCTCCGGATGCCAGCGGTTGCTTACCTTCACGATCTCTGAGCTGACCTTTAGCGGCGCCGCCGGCACGGGTTTTGCCCTCGCGACGGTCACCATCACTTGTTTTCCGAGCTCCGCGCCCATCTCGTTGACCGCTCCGAAGCCGTCCAGCTTAACGGGTTGCTTATCGCGATAGGGATTGATATCGCCGGCTCCACCCTGAATGAACAGGCAAACCGCTCCCGACGCCTGCGATTCCACGTACCGCTTCATCGCTCCGGGATAATCGGCCGAATACTCCAGATTGTCCGGTCCGAGAACGGATGGATGGCAGGCGTAGTTCACGAGCACGGCGCGAGTTTTGCCGCTCGCATCGCGGACCGTCAGCGTGTTCACAGTCGGGTCAACCGGATGCGACGGCAGTTTCTCCGCATTGCGCCACCACATCGTCGCGCGGCCGTTCGTCACCTTGCGCCGATTGAAGCCCAAGTAGACTTGCCCGGATGCGAAGGCCAATTCGGCCGGGAACATGGCGCGCCGGGCTTCGCCAATCGCCGCGATCATCTTGTCTTCAGCCTCGGTATACCACGGCGAACGCAGTTCCCACGTGAGTGGACCGGAGTGCGTGTGAGACACACTGATGACGGTGGCGCCGACGCCGTACTTCTCCCTAGCGAGTTCGCCGACGCGCGTCGAAACGAATGAGCGGAGGTCGCAGGTAACCAACGCGATGCTTGTTTCTCCCGAATCGAGTACCAACACTGTCGCGTACAACGGATCGTGGGTCCCAGTAGCGCCGGTCTTTCGGTTTCCGTAGCCACCCATTGGATGACCCACCGGCGGCGTGATATCGATTCGCGATACGCCCGCGCGAAGACCCGTCTCGGCCGCCGGCAAGGTTGGGAACAGGAGGAGCAGAAGCGCGAGCGGTCTCATATATTAGAACGTCATCCGCAAACCCATCTGGACCTGGCGCGGCATGTTCAGCGTTGCGCTGATCACGCCGAAATCCGATGACACGAACGACCGTTGCGGAAGCGAGAACGTGGGTGTATTGAGGAAGTTGAACAGCTCGGCGCGATATTGCAGATTGAAGCGCTCCTTAAATGTGAAGCTCTTGAACAGAGACATATCCCAATTCTTGATGGTGTCGGTGCGCACATCGGGCAACGTCCGCGGCGCATTACCAATAGTGAAAGCTGCCGGCTGACTGAACGCGCTGGTGTCAAACCATGTTCCGCCGCTTATACCGCCCAGCCGGCTTTCCGGGTCACCTGTCTTCAGTGCGCTTCTGCCCACGCTATTGGGCCTCTGTGGACCAGCCCCAAAGCCCATATAGTTGTTGCTCGTCGTCACGATTATCGGAGTGCCGGCTGAAAACGTTACGATCCCGTTCGTCTGCCAACCGCCCAGTATGGCGTTGAGTATGCCGCCACGGTTCAGGAGCGCGTGGCCCCTCCCAAAGGGCAGTTCGACGGTATAAGCCAGTACAAAGCGCTGCGGCACTTCTTCTTCATTGACGGCCTTCTCGATTTTGTAATTGTATCGGGTACGGTCCGCCTGCGGCATCGAGCCGAGCCAGTTCGGGATGCCTGAATAGTCGTCGAGCGTCTTCGAGTTAACATAGCTTGCGAGCAGCGAGATGCCGTGCGAGAAGCGCTTCTCCACCTTGGCCTGGAATGAATGGTAGTCCGCGCTGGCCCCGTTGAACGAAAACATCGTGACGTTGAGGAACTGTGGATAGGGGCGAAGCAGTTGTCCCAACTGTATGTTTGGCTGAGCCAGAACCGACGAGGACGGGATCTGTGGAAGCCCATAGAACGGATTCGGTACAAGTTGATTAATCCGATTGCCCATAGCGGCCACGATGTCCGGACTCAGCTCGTTGAGGTTTGCCGGAGCTCGATCCAGTTTCCGCGCGGCGCTGCCCGAATAACCCACCTCCATCATAGTGGTGGAATTCAATTGGCGCTGGATATTCAGATTCCACTGCGTAACGTAGGGCGTCAGGGAGCTGTTCGTGCCGGCAATCCCGCTGATGTTGTTCCCCACGTTGGTTAGCAGTCCCAGAGCTCCGCGGCTGGGAGTCTGGATGCCGTTTGGAAATGGATTGGACAGGAAGGAACTGGGACGGGACCCGTCCAGGCTGGTCACCATGGGGGTGGTTATGGCGAAACTGTCCGCTGGGGGCGGCACCGCTTCCCCGATTATGGTTTTGTAGAAGACACCAAAGCCGGCTCTCACCACCCACTTGGGGGTCACTTGATAGGCAATCCCGACACGCGGCGCAAAGTTATTCCAGTCGATCGTCATCGTGTCATTCACGCCTTTCAGCGGACCCAGGTTCGCGAACTGCTCTCCGCCTTTCAGGTTTGGCAGTCCGGCCAGTGGCCCGATCGGATTGGCGGCCCCGAGGTCCAGGAATGACATCGCGTTGTGGCTGTCCCACATGGGCTGCGAAACGTCCCAGCGAAGGCCAAGGTTGAGCGTCACTTTAGAGCTTATCTTGTAGTCGTCCTGCGCGAAGAACGCGAAGTATTGGCTCCGCACGTTCGCGACATTGATGCGCGTGATAGACCCGGTAGCGGGTGTGCCGAGCAGGAACGATGCCCACGAGTTGCCTTCGCTCTGCGGGTTTGACTGGGTGCTTAGCCTTTGCGTAAAACCGGCGTCAAAGGCAAACGCGCCGTTTCGGCTTGATCCGCCGCCGCGAATATAGTGCACGCGCCGGCCGTCGAAGCCGAACTTCAAAACATGCCGGCCCTTTATCTTCGTGAGACTGGCCTCTAATAAGATGGTGTCCGGGATGCCGACCTGCTGGTTGCCCGCGCCGAGAGCATTGTAATCGGTGAATGTGAGACTAGGGAAGCCGGCCGTGTCGGAGAACTGCCTGATGTACGCTGGGAAGCCGGCATTGGTTGGATCGAAGGGCGTGGCGCATTGCCCGGGCAAGCAGCCGCCGGGCCAGTGCTGATCAAAATATAGCCGTGTGTACCCGCCTCGCCAGTCGAAGATTGTCGTCGGGTTGATCGTCCAGGTATGGCCGACCACAGCCTGATAGCTGTGCACCGGCTGGCTCTGGACGCCGTTGTCGGCGGGATTGGGGCTGGAGAACGTGCTGCCCGGAAGGGTTGGAACGGTGGTGATGTCGTTGTGGTACCAGGAATACCGGAAAAACACAGTATTTGCGTCATTGAACCGGTTATCGAACTTGATGTCGTACTGGTTGAGATTGTTCGGCCGCGGGATCAGGTAGGTGTTGTTCCCAAGATGCGTAAACGGATCTCCGTCGGAGAGCCGGTTGGTGGGCAGGAAGGTGGCGACCTTGGTCGACGTGGGATCGAAGCGGTTCTTCGGAATAATATTGCCCGGAAATGGATCGCGCGGTTGGCCCGGGCCAGCCGTCGTGGGATCGTAGATGGTAATAGGACCGCCACGGACATTTTTCAGGTCGGAGAAATCGCCGTTCATCATCGGTAAAGTGGGCAGGCTGCTGCGCGTTGGCTGGCCGGCCGAAACCTGGCGCATTCCCTGATAGTCGAAGAAGAAGAACGTCCGGTTCTTGATCACCGGACCACCCACGGAGCCGCCGAACTGATTGCGCCGCAGCTCGCCCTTCCTGAATCCTCCGCGATTGCTGAACCAGTCGTTGGCGTTCAACTTGTCGTTCTGTAGAAACTCAAATAGCGACCCGTGCAGGGAGTTTGTTCCAGACTTGATAGTGAGCGTGACCACGCCGCCGCCGGTCTTGCCAAACTCCGCCGCGAAAGAGTTCGTGTGAATCTTAAACTCCTGAGTGGCGTCGACAGTCGGTTGCATGGCGATCGAAGTTGTGCCCGATCCGTTGCTTCCGCCCTCCGGCACCACGGCCGAGAGCCCATCGATCATCATTTCGTTCGTGTCGCCCCGCGAGCCATTCACGGAGAAATTGTTTACGCGATTGAACGGTTGTGAGGCGGCGCTCATATCCCGCTGCGGATTGACGCCCGCCGAAATGAGACCCAGGTACCAGGGGATGCGGGTGAGAACGGGCAGATCTTCCACTTGTTTTTTGGTTATCGCCTGTCCGGTCGCAGCCGTGGCCGTCTCGAGCAGAGGCGCTTCTGACCGCACCTGGATCGTCTCCGTGAGATTGCCGATCTGCAAAATCAGATCCAGTTTGGCGCGCTGATCCAGAGTCAGATTGATCCCGCTGTGAATCAGCCTTTGGAAGCCGGCCGCCTCCGCGTCAACCTCATAGCCGCCCAGCCGGATTTGCGGGAAGTCATAGGCGCCAAGCGCATCGCTGGTGAACCGGTACACCGTTCCGGTATCGACATGCCTGGCTCGCACGGTCGCGCCGGGCACGACCGCGCCTCCCGAATCGAGGACGGTTCCATAGAGTGACGCAGTGTTGGATTGTGCCTGAAGATGAGTCACAAAACTGCCCAGGATAAGAGCGGCGATCGCCAGCCCGGTTCGAATACTCGGCATGTTGCACCTCTCAGATTCCAGTTCAGACTACGGGGTCGAAGTGTGGATCGATTATACTACCTGTTGGCCGAGACAGAATGCCTAGCCTGATCGCCGCCGGTTCCCGTGCGGCCTTAGTGGCGATCTCACTCGTCGCCATTGGATGCCGCTCAAATGCCGGCTCGCCTGGCCGTAAGGCGGAATATGCGCCACCGGGAGCTTGCGAATCATGTCATCAGCAGGTGGCCAAAACCTACCGCTCGGTGACGATGGCTCGCTCCCTCTACCGGCCGAGCGAAGCCAACGTTATCGAAGACTATGCCGGGGAGAACCACCTCTTTCACCCTGCCTCCAACCGCCACTACCGCATGTTCCGCCGCGATGGGAAATTCTTCCAGCGGCGCTATCAGCTCGACCCCCAAGGCCGCGAAGTAAATGCCTTCGAGCAGGAAGTTGCCTACATCATCGGTTCCGGAGAGCATGCCCGCAGCTATCTCTACCGGTCCGCCAGCGCCCTCATCGAGCTTCCCGTCACCTGGTATTCACGGGAACGCCGCTGGGGTATGAGTCCGGGCTACGACAAGCCCCGCCACTGGGACTTCACCCGTGAGATCGACGCCGGCTGCCTGTTCTGCCACAACGCCTATCCGGATCAGGCTGCGGGTGCGGCGCATTATGGTTCGCCTACGCGCTTCCCCGAGCAACTCCCCGAAGGCATTGACTGCCAGCGCTGCCACGGCCCCGGCGGGCGCCACGCCGCGCTGGCTGCCGGCGGCAAAGCCAAGCCTGGCGAGATCCGTTCCGCGATCGTAAATCCCCAGCGCCTGCCACCGGAGCGCCTGATGGACGTGTGTCTTCAATGCCACCTGGAAACCACAAGCGCCAGACTTCCCGGCAAGCTCCGCCGGTTTGGGCGCACTCCCTATTCGTTTCGCCCCGGGGAGTCCCTTTCCGGGTACGAACTCGAATTCGACCATCCGCCGGCGGTGGGCTTTGACGGCAAGTTCGAAATCAACAGCGCCGGCTATCGGCTGCGGCAGTCGGCCTGCTTCCGGGCCAGCCAGGGCAGACTCACCTGCGTCACTTGTCACAACCCGCATCAAACATTGCGTGGGGAGTCCGCCGTCGCCGCCTACCGCGCGCAATGCCGCGGGTGCCATCCCCAGGCACACTCCGGCACGGTGGAGAGCGACTGTGCATCCTGTCACATGCCCAAGCGCCGGGCCGAGGACGCAGTCCACGTCGTCATGACCGATCACCGCATTCAGCGCTGGCCGCCCACCGGCAATCTGCTCACCGCGCGCCGGGAGAAAGACACTCCCTGGCGCGGCGATATCGTCTTCCTGGAGCACGTCCGCGACCTGTCATCGCAGGAGCACGACTTGTACCTTGGCATGGCCCTTGTCATGGACCAGGCCGACCGCCGCCGTGGCATCGCGCTTCTCGAGCGCAATGCAACGGCCGCGCCAGTCGAAGCGCTGGTCGAGCTAGCCACCGCTTGTCTCGGCGAAGGAGATGCGAACAAAGCCGTCCGCTACTATCGCCAGGCGCTCGATAAGACGGCCGCCATGCCCAAAGTTCGCTACAACTATGCGCGCGCCCTTGAGCTCGCCGGTGACACGGCCCAGGCCTCTGTGGAACTTCAACAGGTGATCGCCGAAGCGCCGGATTTCCCCGAAGCCCACAACAGTTTTGCCGCGCTGCTCCTGAAACAGGGGCAAACTGAAAGTGCCCGCCAGCACTTCGAGAAGGCCATTCAGGTGCGGCCGACCCAGGCTGAAGCCTACAACAATCTCGGCCTGCTGCTGGCTTCCAAAGGCCGCCTCGCGGAAGCGCGACAACAACTCGAGCAAGCGCTTTCCGCCGACCCCTCCTTCGCCGAGGCGCACAACACGCTGGCCGGGCTCCTCTCCAGAGACTCCGAGATCAATGGGGCGCTGCGCCATCTCGCTGAGGCAATCGCTCTGGACCCTACCTATGCCGAGGCCCGCTACAATTTCGCCCGCCTGCTCCATGCGCAGGGCAAAGTTGCGCAGGCAGTGGCCGAATACCGTCGTGTCCTCGAACTGCGGCCCACGCTGGCCGAAGCGCACCTGAGCTTGGGCGTGGCGCTGGCCGAATCCCGACAGTACGCCGCCGCCGTCGCCGAATTTCGTGAGACACTGCGCTTGCATCCCAACGACGGCGAGGCGCGGAAAAATCTGGAGCTCGCACTTGAGCTCCAGGCGCAGGGCAGATGATGGATCATTTACAACGGTACTGGAACCGGCTCCGACTGGTTGGTCCATCGTCATTCAGCCCAGAACCACGGCTTCGGAAGCGGCGAGTAAATCGAGCGAGATGCGAAAGGGGCGCGATGCTATAGATCGGATACTTCCAGACTAAAAATCGAACGGGCGGACACATCGCAGTAACGTCAAGCGCTATTCGGAACTCCCGTACCCGGCAGCGGATGCCGCGTTCGATACCGGCGACCTGAAAAACTGTTCGAAGTGAGGGGCTCTCAACGGGTGACGGTGCTGCACACGAGCGACATTCGGAATGCGGTCAAGATCTCAACGAGCCGCTCCGGCTGGTCGCCCATCACGATCATGCTCTTGCTCGTATAGCAGCGGTATCGCGATCCCCAACAAACGCCCAGTAGGATACCGATATCTGCGTTTAACGCTCTCCAAAGTGGGCCCATCCACGCCGCACAACCGGCCCTTATTTGCTGCCGGCGGCGCTATCAGTTGGGCTTCGCCTCTCTCCGAGTTGATCGTCCAGCCCATCGATCCAACTAGGCCGAATAAACTATGTGGCCGCCCCATGTTTGCGTGGAAGGGTTTCCAATCAGAATACAAGCTTTAAGCCAAATTGCATAATTCGGCCGGACGAGGCCGAGGTGACTCTCCCGAAATTGGGATCATCGACGTTAGCCACGGGCGCACTGAAGTTCACATGGTTGAACGCGTTGAAGGCTTCGGAGCGGAATTGCAGAGTAGCTCGCTCAAGCACGCGCATATTCTTGAATAACGAAAGATCGAAGTTCGCGAGACCGGGTGCGCGGACTACTCCCTCGCCACAGTTGCCGTATGTTCCTGGAAGCGGATCGTGGAAGGCGGCGGTGTTGAACCATAGAAACCGAGTCGGATTGCCGATATGGGGATTTCCGATGCAGTTCGGATAGTTGCCGGCGCGATTGCCGCGACCATTCGAAACACTCGAACTAAACTGTACCGATGGCCCGGAGTTGAAAGAGGTAATGCCGTTAATCTGCCATCCGCTAATAATCGCGTTTACGACAGCAGGCGTCCCGCTTGCAAAACGCGCACCTTTTCCGAACGGGAGTTCGTAGATATAACTGATCACGGCGCGATGGGCTATGTCGTTGACCGGTCCATAATTCAGGCGAATGTGGTTGAAATCGAAGACGGTGAAGTTATCCAAATTGCGAATTCCCAGACTTTTCGACCATGTGTATATCCCGAGCACGCTGAACCCTCCTGAGAATCGGCGCTCGGCGCGCACCTCCAATGCGTTGTAGTTGGACCAGCTATCGGATGCATTTCCACTCACAAATCCAACATTCTGGTATGGTCTCCGGGACTGGATGGGAGTGAGATGCGCCAGGTCGGAGTCCTGCGCCGCGGCATTAGCGTCATAACGTGTCGGCAGATGCACCGAACGATTGCCTACATACCTTGCCTCGATCACGAGGTCGGGCAGCAACTCGTGCTGAACGCCGAAATTCCACTGGTACGTCCGAGGGAGCACTTTATCGGGATTCTGGTAGTTCACTCCCGCCTGCGTGAAGTCTACCTGACCCAGGCTCTGTGGCACTGGCGGCCAGATTGTAGCAGCCGTATAACTCGGTTTCGGCAGATCGTTGTTGATGAAGTACTCGTAAACGAACGGTGGCGTGAAGTGAAACAAAGAGACTTCCCATTGCCGGAAATTACTGTAGACCATGGCCGCCCCGCCCCGAATCACCGTCTTCTTCAGCCACTGGGGCGAGTACGCAAATCCCAGCCGTGGGCTCCATCCGTTCTTATAGGAAGGGGCCACTCTGCATGGGATATCTTTGCAGGCGAAAGCCAGAGTTCCCTTTTGAAAGTCCCAGGACGCAAATTCGTTATTTTGCTCCTTTGGCCACTGCACATACTCGTAACGAAGACCGGCGTTTATCGTGAGTGAGCTGGAAACCCGTATGTCGTCTTGAGCGTAAAACGAGTATTCGTTATTTCGTGTGTTGTAACCGAAGCTGGCACCCGGTCCGACTTGATCGCCATAAACATAGTTCGGTATGCCCAATAGGAAGTCTGCCATGGGACTGCCAGTGTATTGACCGTTGAACGTGTATTGGCCATTTTGCGTCGCGTAGCCGAGATCGTTGAATGCATACAGACGAAGATCTGCCCCGGCCTTGAAAGAGTGATGGCCTTTGATGTAGACGACCTGTTCCACAAACTGCTTGTTGATGTCGGTGGAGTGAGTGGGTTGGAACGCCGGAGCCCCGAAGGTGCCAAATCCGGTAATGCCAACGTTCGGAGGAGCGTACGCCTCCGGCACGGGGGAAAGGTTGTGAAGACCAAAGATACTCGTCACATTCTGAGTCAGAATCCGATCGGCCGCGCCAAAGTAATCGGTGTTGGCGTAACCAAAGCGAAAAGTGTTGATCAAGTTGGGACCGAAGGTATGAATGTATTCCGCGGATATGTTCTTCGCGTCGGCACCGCCCGATGTTCCGTTGTATGGCAATACGCCCGGGTTCAACGTCCCGTAATGAAAGGCGGTATAGTGTCCACTGATCCGGTCGCTCTCCCGCAAGGCATAATCGATTCTCGCGGTGCCTTGGTCCATGTTTGTTTGATTGGATAACACCGCCACATAGTTGAGATTCGCCAGCGCACTGCTATTGGGCGCCGGATAGTAGGGCGTAGACGCTTTCGCAAATTGCGAAAGCCGATCTGCGGGGATCTGATTATTGGGGAATGGCGCGCCCGTGGAAGGATCGATGGCGGTTTTCAATCCGGACAGATCTCCGTTCAGCATCGCAGGCGTTGGCACATTTGTGTATCTTGTCGAGGCGATGCGCGCCCGCTCTCCTTCGTAATTCACAAAGTAAAACAGTTTATCTTTCTTGATCGGTCCGCCGGCGCTGCCGCCGAACTGGTTCTGACGGAGCGGGGGCCTAGAGGTCAAATCAAAGAAGTTGCGTGCATCGACTGCATTGTTTCGCAAGAACTCGAACAACGTACCGTGGATGGAGTTCGTTCCAGACCGGATTACGGTATCGATGATTGCCGAGGCGCGGCCATACTCGGCAGGATAAGAATTTTGAAGAATTTTGAATTCCTGAATCGCATCGATCGAAAGATTGACGCCGTAGCCACCCTCGCGTTGGATTCTGGATTCAATGCCATCGATGAGAAAGCTATTCTGCTGAACACGGTTTCCATCGCTGGTAAACTGAGGCCCACCGCTCTCGGTGTTTCCTTGAAGCCGCACGCCATTCGTAAGGGAGGCGAGTTGCAAGAAATTCCTCCCGTTCAGTGGTAGATCCACGATCTGCCGTTGATTGATAACCTGGCCAATCTCCGATGTGTCCTGTGACAGGACTGGAGCGTGCGCTGTTATGTTGACAGCTTCCGTTACCTGCCCGACTTCAAGCGTGAGGTCATAGCGAGCTGTTTGCGCAACCTGAAGAGTGATGCCATGAACGTCAATCGGCCGAAAGCCGGCCAGTTCAGCATGCAGATGATAGATTCCGGGGATGAGAGTAGTGAAAACATAGGCTCCCTGAGCGTCCGCAGCCTTCGAGTACTTCTCGCCCGATGCTTCATTTGTAACTGTCACTTGTACTTGCGGGACCACGCCACCTCCTGAGTCTCGGACTGTGCCGGTGAGAGAGCTGTAAGTCGTCTGACTAAAAGAGGGGCAATTCAGAAATGAGAATTGAATGACTGTACTCAATAGTAATGGCCAAGGGACCCGTGCAAACTGTGTCATCAATTGTACTCTCCTTGGAGTACGGTTGTCATGAGTCTGGAGCCGAGCGTTCAAGGAGTCTTTCCACGTACCCTCTCAGCAAAGTTTTGCCAACTCTTTTGGTAGGCTGCTCAAGAGTAAATCTTATTTTCGTGCCGATGTCAATGCCCTCACTCGAAACCTCGTGCCTGAAGGTACTTGCCGGCCGGGACGTAATGGGAATGCCGCTGAGTGCCCGGCGGGAATTCCTCGATCGGCACATCCTTTCCAAGTTGGGTGAGCCTATACGAGAGTCGCCGGAGCTGAGAGCTGACCTCAAGGGTCTCGTAGCTTCGGTTTGCGTGCAGGATTTCGAGGGGCTGGTTGCTAAGCGCCGCGACAGCCGGTATGAGCCAGGCCAGCGCTCGGGTGCCTGGCAAAAGATGCGCATCAATAAGGGCCAGGAATTCGTTATCGCTGGGTACACGTTGGGCGGAGCGACCTTCGATGCCCTGGTCTTTGGATATTACCAGGGGTCCAAGCTGCTGTACGTCTCGCGGACGCGCAACGGCTTCACGCCACGATTGCGGGAAGATCTGTTGAAACGGTTTCGCGGTCTGGAAATCACCGAGTGCCCGTTCGCGAATCTCCCGGAACCCAGAGGCGGGCGCTGGGGGCAAGGGCTGACGGCAGCGAAGATGGAAGACTGCAAGTGGATCAAGCCGGTATTGGTAGGGCAGTTCGAGTTCACCGAGTGGACTCCGGATAATCACTTGCGTCATGCGAGGTTCGTTGCGCTCAGAGATGACAAGAAGCCGATCGAGGTTCGGCGGGAAGGCTAGAGCAGCTTCGCTTCCCGCAGACGGCTACAGTGCGTTCAACCCTTCTGCTGGCACCATCACGTAACGCTGGTCATGCTGGCTCACAGCTTTCTCACACTGGAAACGCTACGGAGTAAAAAAAACTTCTGGGTGGACCCTGCCGAGTACGCGTCGTGAGATTCAACGG
>Ga0210408_10002941_pt1 | contig 16058 bp, 11 predicted proteins | sample IncBWH4MmetaG_FD_155471 | JGI IMG/M metagenome (GOLD analysis project Ga0210408, IMG submission 155471) | Forest soil microbial communities from Barre Woods Harvard Forest LTER site, Petersham, Massachusetts, United States - Inc-BW-H-4-M | ecosystem: Environmental > Terrestrial > Soil >...
GAAGGCTCCAGCCTTTGCCTCCGGCGTAAGCGAAGGCTCCAGCCTTTGCCTCCGGCGTAAGCGAAGGCTCCAGCCTTTGCCCCCCGGCGTAAGCGAACGCTCCAGCCTTTGCCCCCGGCGTAAGCGAAAGCTCCAGCCTTTGCCTCCTTCAGAAACAGGCAAAGGCTGGAGCCTTCGCTTACACGGGAACGCTACGAAGACGATCCCTTAAATATTCGCCGGAAAAAGCGTACGATGCTTTCCCCCATAACCGACAGGACAAGAGGCAGAGCCTTGATCGGCCGAGGCTCGTCAGTTGCACCTGACCCGGTTGACGGGGGCACCTGTGGAGTGCTCTGCTGGGGGCGCTCCTGTTGGAGCCGGGCCTTAAAGTTCTTTGTAAACTCTTCAAACATCTTGTTTGAAACCTCATTGATCATCCGTGCACCCAGCTGGGCAAGCAGACCCACAACATTCACCTCCGAAACACTTGCCACTTCCGTGCTCCCGTCCGGAAGAGACTGGACCTTTCCGGTCATCTTCATCGATGCGCTGCCCTTGCCTCTCACATCCTGGCCTTTGCCGACGATCTCGATCTCATGGTTCTCGTCGTCGAGACGCTCGATATGGACCTGGCCCTTGTAGTCTGTGACGCTCGGGCCAACCTGGACCTTGATCACCCCTTTGTACGTGCGATCATCCACCGCCTCGGTGATCTGCGCGCCAGGGACACAGTTCGCGACTTTTTTCGGATCACTGAGGAATTTCCAGACGCTCTCTAATGGCTCTTGTACTTGAAAGGTCTTCTCGATCCTGATGGCCATATAATTATTCCGAAATCCCTTTCTCCTTCAGGATCTTCCAGATTTTCCAAGGCGCAATGGGCATATCGATATGTTTGACTCCCAAATGCGACAGGGCGTCGACGACCGCATTCACAAAAGCCGCTGGGGATCCGACATTCGGTGACTCTCCCACTCCCTTGGCTCCTAGTGGGTGGTGAGGCGAGGGGGTGCAGGTCTTATCGGTCTCCCAGTTCGGCGTCTCGACAGCGGTGGGAATCAGGTAATCCATGAAAGTTCCGCCCTGAACATTCCCGCTTTCGTCGTAGGCAATTTCCTGCATGAACGCAATCGCCAGGCCTTCGGTCAGGCCGCCATGGATCTGCCCTTCGACGATCATCGGGTTGATGATGTTCCCGCAGTCATCCACCGCCACAAATCGACGTACCTTCGGTTCCCCGGTTCCTTTGTCGATGTCCACCACGCAAATGTATGTGCCAAACGGAAAGGTCAGATTCGGAGGATCATAGTAGTGGACCGCTTCCAATCCCGCCTCTACACCCGCAGGAAAGTTCGTGTACGCTGCAAAAGCAATTCCTGGATTGTTTTAAACTTGCTCGGCGCGCCTTTGACGAAAAATTTTCCTGGCTCCCATTCCAGATCCTCCTCGCTCGCTTCAAGCAAGTGCGCCGCAAGCTTCCTGGCCTTATCGCGAATTTTTCGCGACGCCATCGCCGTAGCTGCCCCGGCTACAGGGGTACTGCGACTTGCGTATGTTCCCAATCCGTAGGGGGCCGTGTCTGTGTCCCCCTCCTCCACCGTAATATCAGCCACAGGAATCCCGAGCTCCTGCGCAACAATTTGGGCAAATGTTGTCTCGTGTCCTTGTCCCTGCGCTTTGGTGCCCATTCTGGCGATTGCCTTGCCGGTCGGATGAACCCGGATCTCACAACTGTCAAACATCTTGATCCCGCAAATGTCGAAGGTATGCGCCGGACCTGCTCCCACGATTTCCGTAAAACTGGAAATTCCAATCCCCATCAACTCACCCTTGCGGCGTTTTTCCTCCTGTTCCTTGCGAAGCTCGCTATATCCGACCTTTTCGAGTGCCAATTCCATCGCGGCTTTGTAATCACCGCTGTCGTAACTCCACCCTAACGGACATAGATAGGGGAATTTGTCGGCCGGAACAAAATTTTTGAGCCGGAGTTCAACCGGATCCATCTTCAATTCCTGCGCCAGAACATCCATCGCCCTTTCGATCAAGTAAGCCGCTTCCGTGACTCGGAAAGAGCAGCGATAAGCGATACCTCCGGGGGCTTTGTTGGTGTAAACGCCATCTACCTCGCAAAAGGCTTCTGAAAAGTCGTAGGATCCGGTGCAGATGCTGAACAAGCCGGCCGGAAATTTCGAGGGTTGAGCGGCCGCATTGAAAGCTCCATGGTCGGCCAACGTCTTGACGCGCAGCGCCTTTACCTTTCCATCCCGATCTGCGGCGATCTCAGCTTTCATGTGATAATCGCGGGCAAAGCCGGTCGACTGCAGATTTTCCGATCGCGACTCAATCCATTTCACGGGGCGCCCAAGTTGAAGTGACGCCACGACGGCGCAAACGTAGCCAGGGTAAATCGGGACCTTGTTCCCGAATCCTCCTCCGATGTCGGGCGCGATGATGCGAATGTTCTGCTCGGGCAGGCCCGCTACCAAAGCAAAGAGTGTGCGGTGCGCATGAGGCGCCTGCGAAGTCTCCCAGACGGTTAACTTTGTCGTCGCAGGATTGTAGTCGGCGACACATCCGCAGGTTTCCAGCGGCGCCGGATGGCACCGAGGAAAGAAAGCGTTGAGTTCGGCCTTGACCGGAGCGGTTTGAAAGACTCCGTCAGTAGCCTGTCTGTCCCCGACTTCCCAATGAAAAATGTGATTGGTCTTTTCTTCTCGGTCTTCCCTGAGAATCGGGGCGTCGGCATCCAGGGCTCGATGTGGATCCACGAGAACCGGGAGATCCTCATAATCCACTTCGATCAGTTCAGCCGCATCGGCTGCGGTGTAGCGATCTTCGGCAACCACGAACGCGACCTCTTGAGACTGAAACAGCACCTTGCCGGTCGCCAGGACCATTTGCTTGTCATGGAAAAGGGTCGGCATCCACGAGAGTCCGGCTTTTGCGAGGTCCTCCCCGGTAATGACCGCGAGAACCCCTGGGAGTTTTTTCGTTTCCTCGGAACGTATTCCGATGAGTCTTGCATGGGCATAAGGACTTCGCACCATATGTCCGTACACCATTCCCGGGAGACTCACGTCATCCACGTAAGTCCCTTTTCCCTGGATGAACCGCAAATCTTCTTTGCGCTTTACCGAATGGCCCATGCCGCCAATCTCTGGGGATGTTTTCTGCAGCATCTTATTTCTCCGATTACGCCATTTTATTAGCTGCGTACTGTACCGCCTTGACAATGTTCTGGTACCCGGTGCATCGACACAGATTACCCGAAATGCCCCACCGAATCTCCTGCTCGCTCGGGTGCGGATTCTTTTCCAGGAGCGCGCAAGCCGACATGATCATACCCGGCGTGCAGAATCCGCATTGAAGCCCATGCTCTTCCTTAAATCCTTCCTGCAATGGATGGAGTTTACCGTTATTGGCCACGCCTTCGATGGTGCGAATCTCGCGGCCATCCGCCTGCACGGCAAATACGGTGCAGGACTTCACCGGCCTGCCATCCAGAAGCACCGTGCATGCACCGCAGTTTGTGGTGTCGCAGCCAACATGCGTTCCGGTGAGCGCCAGGACCTCACGGATGAAATGGACCAGGAGAAGCCGCGGCTCTACTTCAACCTCATGGTCTCGGCCGTTAACTTTCGTGCGAACAAATTTTTTTGTGGCCATAACTAGTTGATTGGTTGAAATTTTGGTACTCTTTTTAACTGCCGGCGCGCTCTCGCGCTCGGACCAATGCGCGTTTCGTCAGCTCCTTGACCATCGACACCTTGTATTCCGCCGGTCCCCGAAGGTCCGAACTTGGTTGCGCATCTTCGGCAGCAAGCTGCGCCGCTTGACCGATTTGTGGCCCATCGACTTTTTTCCCAACCAGGAAACCTTCTGCCCTCGTTGCTTTGATCGGCGTCGAGCCAACATTTGTCAGGCCGATCCCAGCGCTACGACAAACTCCCTCGCCATCCACGGCGACCTGCGCGGCAACGCCAACCGTGGCAAAATCCCCTACTTTTCGTTCCAGCTTAAAGTAGGCGCCTCCGCTCCCAGGTGGTGGAATCGGAATACGGATCTCGGTAACGATTTCGCCGTGCTCAAGCGCAGTTGTGAAAACCGAAAGGAAAAAATCTTTGATCGGTATGGTTCTTTCTCCATCCTTTCCGGTGGCGATGATTTCCGCTCCAAGTGCCAACATTGTAGCCGGGTGATCGTTTGCAGGATCTCCGTGAGCCAGATTTCCGCCGACTGTCGCCATATTCCGAACTTGTGGATCTGCGATCAATCCAGCGGTATCCAAGATAATCGGGTACTTCGAGCGTATCAGGCTGGATGCCTCCAGGTCAGACTCCCGTGTCAACCCGCCGATCTTAAGAAAACCATCTTCCTCTTTAACGTAATGAAGATCCGCGATCCGGTTGATATCGACAATGTATTCAGGTCGCGCCAAACGCATCTTCATCATGGGAATCAGACTCTGTCCGCCGCTCAGGATCTTTGCGCCCTCACCATGCTCGTGTAACAAAGCAATGGCTTCCGAGACGGTCTCAGGGCAGAAATACTCGAATGATTGGGGGATCATTTTTTCGCCTCTTCAAGCAAGCACCAAATTAGCGCCAACCTCGGCCTAAAATAGCCAATCTAAAGTGGAACCGAGCCAGGGGCTAACTTGTTCGGGTGTTTTTGCGGGGGGGAAGCCTCGCGCGACAGATGCTCGAGCGGGCGCCACTGATCGTATAAATAAGCAGAACAGAGTTTCCGGACAAGGGATTTTTTATCGCTCTGGAATCGCAGCTACTGGCGAGAACGTCTTAAACAGCAGCTCACGCCAAGAAATCAGGAGTTCAGGAGTTGCAGGAGTTCAGGAGCTAAAGAATCTGGATTCCGGCGGAGATTTTCCCAGGGAGATGCCTGTCCCGGCTTTTCGGATAAAGACCTTGCTCGCACATTCTGCAACTCCTGCAACTCCTGACTCCTGAGTTCTGATTCCTCCCATAGCTGATTGGACAAACTGCGTTCAGGGATTACCTTTTCCTCCTTAGATAATTAGCAACCCCCGACGCTTGATAATATCTCGCATTACATTATGAGCCCTAAAACGACCGCTGTAGTACTTATCGAATATCAGAACGATTTCACCACCCCAGGCGGTAAACTTCATGACGCAGTAAAACCGGTCATGGAGTCGACTAACATGTTGGAGAACACAGTCGAAATGGTCAATGAGGCGCGCAAGGCTGGCGCCACGATTGTTTATGTCCCTATTCAGTTCGCCCCCGGCTTTAATGAGCTGAGCTCTACTCCTTACGGAATACTCAAAGGATGTAAGGATGGCCAAGTCTTTGAAAAAGGAAGCTGGGGCGCAGAGATCGTTGACGTTCTGAAACCGCAGCCGGATGATATCGTTGTCGAAGGCAAGCGCGGTCTGGATGGCTTCGCCACGACAAATCTTGATTTCATCTTGCGAAGCAGGAAGATCGACACGATCGCGCTTGGAGGTTTTCTGACGAACTGTTGTGTCGAATCAACGATGCGCACAGGCTATGAATTGGGATACAACGTGATCACAATCAAAGATTGTGCAGCGACGGTGAGCGAACAGGCGCAAAGCGGCGCTATCGAACACGATTTTCCGATGTTTTCACATCCGATGACCCACGACGAGTTCGTGTCGTCACTGACTGAGGCCAAGCCCGAAGAGGAAAAGGTGCCAGCCGGCGCCGCTTAGTGGCTAGGAAATCATGATTGCTAAACAACTCTTCGGGCGCACCGGACACGAGAGCACCCGGGCGGTCTTCGGCGGGGCGGCCTTGTCAAACGTCACGCAGGAGGAAGCGGATCAGACGCTTGAGGTGCTGCTGCGCTACGGCATCAACCATATAGACGTTGCAGCCGGTTATGGTGACGCGGAACTGCGGATTGCGCCGTGGCTTCGAAGGTATCCCGGGCGTTTTTTTCTCGCAACCAAGACCGGTGGCCGCACGTACGACGAGGCCAAGCGCCAGATTCATCTTTCCCTCGAACGCATGGGCGTCGAGCGCGTGGACCTCATCCAACTTCATAGCCTGGCTGATCCGATCGAATGGGACACCGCGCTGAGCCCAAAGGGCGCGCTCGACGCTTGCGTCGAAGCGCGCGAGCAGGGTCTTGTACGGTTCATTGGCGTCACTGGTCACGGGAGCCAGATCGCGGCGACGCATCTTCGCAGCCTCGAGCGTTTCGACTTTGACACGGTGTTGCTTCCGTACAGCTACATCATGATGCAAGACCCACACTATGCCGCCGCTTTCGAGCGAGTCGTTGCCGTGTGCGCCGAGCGGAACGTGGCGGTGCTGACGATCAAGTCGATCGCGCGCCGTCCATGGTGGGGTCGCGAACGCACCCACGCCACTTGGTATCAGCCGTTTGAAGACCAGGGCGACATCGATGCAGCGGTGCATTGGGTCCTCGCCCGTCCCGGGATCTTCCTCGCCAGCCCCGGCGATATCCATCTCATACCGAAAGTGCTCGACGCGGCCAGCCGTTTCGGGTCGGCGCCGGCCGACGAAACGATGCGCGAGCAGAGTGCACGGCTCGAGATGCTTCCTCTCTTTGTGTAGAGAGGCTCACACCAAGGTCACAGAGGTCACAAAGAGGTTACAGAGGAGATAAGAAAGTTGTTTGGACCGTCTTTTCGCGTGTTTCGCGGGCCTTATTCGGGAGGCAAGCGGGGGCGCTTCGTCTACTTTTTTAAAGGCTGGACGCCGATGGTGCCTTGCAGCCACTCGATGTAATCGGATGAGCGCACGATCTCCAGGGTCTTCTGCGCATAGGCGAGACGATCCGAGACGCCGAGGCGGACAGCTTCTTCAGCGTAATTCGGCTTGGCAGCGAACGCTTTCAAGCTGCGAACATGGCGATTCCAAAGGTCAAGATCGGCCTTCTGTTTGGCCTTGATGCGTTCAGCATACCACTCACTGGCAAGCATGCTTTGGCGAGTGAATAGCGTGCGAATCTCGGGATCATCGAGCCCCCTCCCCTCGAATTCATCTTGCAGCATGATGTGCAGAAGGGCGCGCAATGGAGGACATGCCAAATCGATGCTCCCATCATTGAAGTAGAGCTGAGCAACCCTCTTTTGGGTCGAGATGATATTGTCCAGGCCATCAACAAAGATCTGTCTATCCTGCAGCTCCGGGCGCAGCATCTCTTCTGTGAATAGTGCGGCGGGATGGTTAAACATCTGGCCGAAAAACGCCAGGACGAATCGCATCGTGATCCGGTAGCCAAGGCGACTCGCCCGAATTGTGCGCCCGTTGTACTCAAAGTCGGTGCACCGCTCCAGGTGCCCCTCGGAGATGAGATACTGTGGATCCCGCTCGGCGACTGACATCCGGGACCAGATCTCCGGGACGAGCAAGCTGATGTCGTGATCGACTCGGAAACACGGGCCGACATAGCCTGTAGCGGTGACAAAAACAGCATCACCCGTTAAGAGGTAGGAGACCAGCGCGGCGTTGAGATCGATGATCGGCGGCAACGCATTGAATGGTCCCTTCGTAAGCGCCCCCTCGGAGCCGGCGCCCGTAGTCGAGGGCGATCTCCCGGTCACGCTGCAAATAAACTCCATGAAGAGCTCAGGCAACTCGAGGTAGTGCATTGGATTAAAAACGGCCAGAGGGCGAATCTCTCCTTCAGGCGGATTGTTGCGGCGACCGGGCAGCACGGCGTTGACCGGGCACTGAATCGGCTTGTGGAGAGGAACACGTCGCCGAAGACGAGTGCCAATTTCCGCCAGATGCGCGTCGCGCGGATTCATCAGGTCAGGACGAAGCTGGAGATACCGAGGATTCTTCGAAGGCTTGCCGTCGACAACGCGAGGACGCGCAGAGCAAACAAAAAATGTTCCGTTGCCCGGCTCGGCTGCGTCGCGGATCAGCTGCTGCATTGGCTGGGTAAACTGTTCAAAAACGATTGCGTCCTCGACTATTTCCCTGGCGTCTTTGACGGTGAGCGGTTGGTAATTTGAGAAAAAATTACCTCGAACCGCGAAGTCGCTTTCTGTCTGCTTGTCATAGCCGGGGTGAATCGCTTCGTCCGGTCTCTGAAAAAGACGCTGTTCACAGTTTTTGACGAACTTCACCGACGGCTGTTGGTACTCCGGATTGAGGTCTTCCAAAAACGCACGTGGAACGGCAACCGAAGCTGTAATGTCGTCTTCAACCGCAAGCTTTGACGCCGGATAAAAATCTTTTCGCAAACCGAAAGTTCGCCAGGCGCCATCCTTATCGTAGCCTACCCGCAAGTAATTTGTCACGAGCCGGCGGTTGTCGCATTTGAGTTCATGACCGGGCACGCCGTTAATGAGGTCTACGCTGAAATGTTCCCGCCAGTTTTCGCCCCACTCATGGTCGAAAAAGCGTTTCACGACAAAGACCAGTTCCCGTTGGTATTGCGGAATCGAGTCGAGCCACTTCGAGTATTCGTCGCTATAAAGGTCAGGAGCAGGGGTGAGAAGTTTGATCACCGAGCCGAGTGACCGTTCTGCACTTAAAATCGGCCGGCTCCAGAGCGTTTTTCGACCGTCGCGAAACCGCCCTTCATAGTTGCGGTAGATCAATTCTTCGACGCGGTCAAAGTCCTTTTTGAAGTCCGCCACAAACACTGGTCCCTGAATAATGGCATCCGTGATCGGTTTTGAGATCTCCGATTTTCCTCCACCGGAAACGGTGGAGGGCTTATGACATAGCGTACCCTCCGCCACTGTACCGACGAGCCGCCAGGCGCGACCGGCCGCGGGTTTGATCATTTGTATCTTGTAGCCGGACGGCCGTACGTAGATTTTTTCCGGCAACAGTTTGAGCCTGCTCTCGGCGCCATCACGCACCCAGTTCACCGTTTGTTTGTGCAGATCGAAACGCGCATCCTCGGGAACGTAAATAATGTCCGGAAAACGCCGATCGACGGCGTGCCCTTCAGGACGAACGTCGACGAGTTCGGCATAGGATGAGACCAGTTCGTCGAACCGGTGCTCGAGCTGGCCGGCTCGTGCGTCTGGTCTGAACTGGTCGCCCAGATCCTGGCTCGGGAAAACAAGGGCACCGCCGGCGTGCTCTTCCTCGCAAAGGCCAAACAGGTTAGCAGAGAAGCTTATCTGAGTTTTGACCTCCTTCTTGCAGTAGCCGAAATAGTTGTCGGCAATGACGGTGACGATGACCCCGCTTTCGTCACGGAAGGTCAGCTTGAAAGCCACGCCGTTATTGTAGAGTTCGCACTCCTCTTTCCAACATGTGTGGTCGCGGCGCTGACGCTCGGTGGCGTCTTCCCAGCGCGGGAGTCCCAGCTCTTTCTTGGTAAACCTCGTCAGGTGCGGCGCCAGGATTACGCAGCCGGTGTGACCAGTCCAGTGTTTTGGATCCAGTCCGGAATCATTTTCCGGGAGAAAAGGGTTGCCGGCGTTTCCGAAGATGCTTTCAACAAAATCGAGGTTGCTGACGAGGCTGCCGGGCGCCAGGAATCGGATTTCCATCGATTTTTCAGGGGTGAATCCCGGCACTTCCGGACAAACGATAGGCCGCAGTAGCAATGACACGAAACACTCTGCCTTTTTTTCCTGTGCGGAGGTAATTGGCAGACGCATGAGCTCCGGCGGAGGAGTCAGCGCCAACTGAAGCAGGTGACCGGCAACTCGCTTCGGCACGCAAATTTTATCATCCGGCACGGGCAATCCGCCCTCAGCGATATGAAAAATTCCCTCTGTCGTTCGGCGATCGCTCTTCGGGTTGTGCAGTACGCCTTGTCGGACGCGATATGAATTGACAATTTCCGACGCGAAACTATCCAGCATCGGTGGCAAAGAGAGCACGCGCGCCATGCCGTAACGATCCAGTACGAACGTTCGGGTCGGCAATTTTGCGAGCGGGGCGTCCTGCAGAAAATCGTAAAGAAACGTCTGAATCCGATTGTCCGCCGGGCAGAGATAATATGCCAGAAGACGGTCTATCTCACGCTGGTGCGCCAGCAGCGCGGACATCTCGTCGGACTGCGAGTTTTCGTCCGACTCACATGTCGGGCAACCTAAAGCAGCCAATTTCAAATTGATATATTGAATCAGCTTCGAGTCTGGTACGGTTCGTTGTTCTGTCATCGCTGTGATGGCCCAGATTGAAGTTTGTATTTAGTAAGAAGGTCCGCCCTTGAAGGGTGCATGTCTACAATTCGCGTATTCGTCTCGGCACCCGGTCGTGAACTTGAGCATGCGCGATGCCCACGAAATTGCGAGTTGCGACTTTGGGATCTGCGAAGCAAAACAGCATCACATTCCTTCCGATCGGCAATTCTGATGAATCCGGGGTGGCTAAAATTCGCCAGACGGCGCGAAAAAAGACGAACGACGTTCGGCGTTCGGCGTTTGGCGCTGGAGGCGCGGTAGGGACGCGCTCCCGCGCGATCCGGCGTCGCACGTCAAATACCCAGCACCATATCCCTTCGCAGCCTGGCAGTGCACAAGACTGGAGTCCGCCAGGATATGGTGCTGGGCTTTTCTAACCCGCAATGAGCTCGTCGATTCTTAAAGCGTGTGATTTTTGCGGGTTAGCTTCATGGACATGCGACGCCGGATCGCGCAGGAGCGCGTCCCTACCAGCGGCAACGCTGAACGCCGAACGCCGAACGCTTCTTGACTTGGCCTTTCGGAACGGCAAATGCTAACAATTAGTGTAAAGCTCAAAAGATCTATGACCGATCATCAAACGCAAGACTGTTGCCCTCAAACTGCGTGCGTATGAACACCGAACATGGCTTGGCTCGCTCGGATATGACCCGCGGCGCTTGCGGGGTCGGCGCCCTGGTGGATTTAAATGGAACAAAGACCCATCAGTTAGTCGAGGATGGGTTGCGCATTTTATGCAATCTCGATCATCGCGGCGCGCGCGGTGCAGAAGAAAAGACCGGTGATGGCGCTGGGATGCTCCTGCAGAAACCGCACGACTTTTTTCATGGAGAGATCCCTACTCTTGGGGACTTTGACTCCTATGGAGTGGGACAGCTATTTGTTCCGAAGGATAAATGGAAACAGATCGCGCTGAAAAAGCTGATCAAAGGGGTCTGCGGCGCAGCGGCTTGCAGACTGATTACCTGGCGCGACGTGCCGACTGATGACGCCGACCTTGGAAGGACCTCTCTCCAATCCGAGCCGGCGGTCAGGCAAATGTTTATTGAACCACTGGACCCGCTGACCCCGGAGCAACTTGATACCCGGCTTTACGTACTGCGGCGCCTGATCGAGAAAGCCGTGACTCAATCCGGCATCTGTGGACTCGAACTTTTTTATATCTGTTCACTCGATCGCCGAAAGATAGTTTACAAAGGGCTGCTCACTTGCAAGCAGTTGCAACTCTACTATCCGGATCTGTCGAATCCCCGGGTCAAGACCAGTCTTGTTCTTGTCCACTCACGTTTTGGGACAAACACGTTGGGCGCCTGGGAGCTGGCGCATCCCTATCGTACAGTGGTTCATAATGGCGAGATCAACACATTGCGGGGAAATTTAAACCGCATGAAGACACGCGAAGCTGCGCTGGCGAGCGAAAAATTCGGCGATGACATCGAAATGATCAAACCGATAACAGCAGATGCGCAAAGCGACACCGCCGTTTTCGACAACGTGCTCGAGTTGCTGCTCGAATCCGGCCGGAGTTTGCCGCACGCGCTCCGAATGTTAATTCCAGAAGCATGGAATAAAGACAAGTCGATGGACGCCAAGCGGCGCGCTTTTTACGATTATTTTTCTACGATTATCGAACCCTGGGATGGTCCTGCACTGATCGCTGCGACCGACGGATATAGAGTTGCGGCAATCCTGGACCGTAACGGTCTGCGGCCCTGTCGCTATTGCGTCACCACAGGGAACATCCTGATCATGGCCAGCGAAACGGGCGTACTCGATACACCCGCCAGCGAGATCGTTTTTCAAAGCCGACTTAAACCGGGCGAGATGTTTCTCGCCGATACCCTTGAAAAGCGCATCGTGCCTGAGCAGGAAATATTCGATGAACTCACGACACCGGATTATTCAGGATGGTTGGCTGAAAATCGGATCCGGTTAAAGGACATTGTTGACCCGGACGCGGAGGCTAAGGCAGAGGAGATCGGGGATATCACGGCCTGCCAGCGAGCCTTTGGTTACACGACGGAATCACTGCGCTCCCTGGTGCAGCCGATGGCCGAAGACGGCAAAGACCCGATCGGTTCGATGGGAAATGATACACCGCTGGCTGTTCTCTCGACCCGGTACAAGACTTTATTCCAGTATTTTCTTCAGCTTTTCGCCCAAGTCTCAAATCCGCCGCTCGACTATCTACGCGAGGAGCTGGTGACTTCTTTGGAAAGTCACATTGGTCGCCAACGTAATCTACTTGAGGAAACGCCCGAGCATTGCCGGCAGCTTTTCCTGGAGTCACCGATCCTCACCCATGTGGACGTCGCGGCGATCAAAAAACTTGACCGATTCCGCTCTTGCGTGATTGATGCGACCTTTCCGAAAGAGACTTCTCTGGCAACTGCGATTGGCGAGCTTCGGGAACGTGCAGCCGACGCCATCAAACATGCTTTCGAGATTCTGATTATTTCCGATCGACGTATTGGCCCTCATCGCGTGGCCTTGGCAAACTTGTTAGCCGTCGGCGCCCTGCATCACCACCTGATTCGGGAAGGTCTCCGCACGCGCGCTGCGCTCGTTCTTGAGGCAGGTCAGCCATGTACTGTCCATCATTTTTGCACGCTGATCGGATATGGTGCAGATGCGATTTATCCATGGCTTGCCTATCAAAGCATTGCCCAAATGGCGCACGACTCCTGGTTCAGCGGCGATGGAGGTGAAGCCACCGCTAGATTCAAAAAGGCGATTGAGGGCGGCATTCTTAAGGTGATGTCGAAGATGGGAATCTCGACGCTTGAAAGCTATAAAGGCGCTCAGGTTTTTCAAGCCATCGGGCTCGACCGTGATTTGGTTCAGGAATATTTTTCCGGGACGACTTCGCACCTTGAAGGCGTCGGCTTGGACCAGATCGAACGCGAACTGATCCAACAGCACGATCTGGCGTTTGGCGAGAAGATTGCCGGAAATCTTCCACTTGATGTCGGCGGCGACCTTTACTGGCGACGCGACGGCGAGCTACATCAATGGAATCCAGTGACGGTCGGTAAACTGCAGGATGCCGTGCGCACTGGCAACTACGAGGCCTATCGCGAGTTCGCAAGCTACTTGAACGACCAGGACGAACGCCTGCAGACAATCCGTGGCTTGCTCGATTTCGATATCGTTGAAAATGAGTCGATCCCGATCAACGAAGTCGAGGCAGTCGAGGAAATCTGGAAGCGCTTTTCGACCGGCTCCATGTCACTCGGAGCGTTGAGTAACGAAGCACACGAGGCGCTGGCAATTGCGATGAATCGAATCGGTGGCAAAGCGGGCACAGGAGAAGGTGGAGAGCAGGTCAGCCGGTTTGGCACCGAGCGGGATTGCTCGATGAAGCAGGTGGCGAGCGGCAGATTCGGCGTGACGATAAACTATCTTGTGCACGCGAAGCAGATCGAAATTAAAATGGCCCAAGGGGCGAAACCAGGTGAAGGCGGAGAGCTTCCCGGACCAAAGGTAAACGAAGAGATCGCTGCTGTGCGTTTTACTACGCCTGGAGTCGGACTGATTTCCCCGCCGCCGCACCATGACATTTACTCGATCGAGGATTTGGCACAGTTGATCCATGACCTGAAGTGTTCGAATCCTGAGGCAGAAATTCACGTGAAACTTGTCTCCGAAGCCGGTGTCGGGACGATTGCAGCAGGCGTGGCGAAGGCACGCGCCGATGCAGTGCTGATCGCCGGCGATTCCGGGGGCACCGGCGCAGCTATCAAGACCTCGATTAAATGTGCCGGCGCACCATGGGAACTTGGTCTGGCAGAAACGCAACAAGTGTTGCTGGCCAATAATCTGCGATCACGCATCCGGGTGCGCGCGGATGGCGGCTTGAAGACCGGACGAGACGTCGCTATCGCGGCTCTTCTCGGCGCTGAGGAATATGGTTTCGGTACCGCGCCGCTGGTGGCTCTTGGCTGCATTATGCTGCGAAAATGTCATTGCAACACTTGTTCGGTCGGTATCGCTACTCAGGATCCTCGGCTACGCGCGAAGTTTGCCGGCAAACCGGGACACCTGGTCAACTACATGCGTTTCGTCGCCCATGAAGTTCGGGAGGTGATGGCCGCGCTCGGATTTCGCACCATGGACGAAATGATCGGCCGGGTCGACAAGCTGCGCCAGCGTGACGTTCGGCACCCCAAAAACGGACGGATCGATCTATCACAACTCCTTTACCAACAGCCGTCATATGATGCCCCGCGAAAGATACGCAACCAAAATCACAAACTTGAAAATAAGCTTGATCATCGGCTGATCGAGCTGGCCGCGCCGGCAATCGACCGCGGTGAACCGGTCTTAATAGACATGCCGATCAAAAATTCTGATCGAACAGCCGGTACTATGCTGAGTTCGCTGATCGCAAAGAGATTTGGTGCCAAAGGACTTCCGCCGGATACCATCAAGATTCGGTTCACCGGCTCGGCCGGTCAGAGCTTCGGTGCTTTCCTTGCGCGCGGTATTAGTTTGCACCTCGAGGGGGCGGCGAATGACTATGTTGGGAAGGGTCTTTCCGGCGGAAAGATCACAGTCGACACGCCCAGAGATGCCGCGTTCGTTGCGTCAGAAAACATCATTGCGGGCAACGTAGCATTATATGGAGCGACAAGCGGCGAAGCTTACTTCAACGGAATGGCGGGCGAACGTTTCGCAGTGCGTAATTCCGGGGCGATGGCCGTGGTCGAAGGTGTCGGCGATCATGGATGCGAGTACATGACTGGCGGTGTCGTCGTGATTCTTGGCAAAACCGGAAAGAACTTCGGTGCAGGCATGAGCGGCGGCGAGGTTTTCATCCTGGATCAGGACGGAAGTTTTCCGGCGAGACTCAATCGAGCCATCGTGCGGATTGAAGCGTTTACAGAGGATCGAGACATTGAACTGGTGAAGCGCATGCTAGAGAATCACGTCGATTACACGAACAGCTCGCAGGCAAAACGGATCCTCTCGGAATGGCCCGAGAGTATTGTGAAATTCGTAAAAGTGATCCCTGCGGCGTATGCCGAAGTCATCGCGCGCCATCTTGCTGCGGGCAAGGATGTCCGTCTCGTGCCTCCGCCGCGCGCGGAAGAACGGAAGGCCGCCTGATGGCCCGCGAAATGCGCTAAACGCGAAGAGAAAAAGGAGAAGGATGCCCGCGAAAAGACGCGAAAAGGAGAAAAGAGAAATTTGAGAGGGATCGAAGAGCGATGCTGCGATTTTCCGGTAACCCAAGTGAGCCGTTCATGTTCAGGCTTTTGGAGGGGAGTTGCTTGCAGCTCCTCCGGCGTTGCAAGCAACGCCCCTCCAGCACTAGGAGCGACCCAAGTTTACGAATCATTCCTTTCCCTTCTTCCTTTCGCGTTTTTTCGCGTATTTCGCGGGCAAGCCCCTCCTCCTTCCGCTCGCGTGTTTCGCGGACACTAATCTGATCGCTGAGAAATGTCACCGGATGCATTAATTTTTAGAGACGAAGCTTATGCGATTATGGGCGCATGCTTTGCAGTTTATCGCGACAAAGGGTGCGGGTTCTTGGAGGCGGTGTATCAGGAGTGCCTCGAAATCGAGTTTGAATACTGCAACATTCCGGCGAAAGCGAAACAGCCACTGTTACTGAGTTATCGGGGACGAACTCTCCGCCAAGTGTATGCACCAGATTTCATATGCCACGAAAAAATCATCGTCGAAATCAAAGCCGTTTCTGCTGTCGCCGACGAGCATCGGGCACAGGTCTTGAATTACCTTAGCGCAACCGATTTCCAACTCGGTTTGCTCATCAACTTCGGTCATTCCCCCAAACTTGAATATGAACGGCTCGCCAACACCAGGAAACCTTGGGCCCACGAAACTTAGGATTGCCCGCGAAACAAGGAACGGAAAACCGAAGAGGATTGCCCGCGAAACACGCGAAAAGACGCGAAAAAGAGAAGAGAAAAGA